>Ga0207813_100053_pt1 | contig 105875 bp, 116 predicted proteins | sample A23E3SouthBayCA_2_FD_187730 | JGI IMG/M metagenome (GOLD analysis project Ga0207813, IMG submission 187730) | Aerobic enrichment media microbial communities from Eden Landing Ponds, California, USA - A23 E3 (4) (SPAdes) | ecosystem: Environmental > Aquatic > Marine > Unclassified | place...
GGGACGGTCGCGCTCGTCGAGGAAATCGCGAAGAGCCTCCACGTCTACGCCGGGTTCGAGCGCGGCCGCTTCCCACGGACGCTCCGCACGTCGCTGGTCCTGGGCGCGCTCTCCGGGGCGGGGTTCTTCCTCGGGGAGAAACTCACGCTCATCACCCAGCTCGTCGGCCTCCCCGGCCTCGAACTCGGACAGGCCGCGTTCGGCCCGACGCTCGGCGCGAGTCCGCTCGTACTCGCCGTGTCGCTGTTCGCGCCGCTCGTCCTCCACACCGTCACCGCGTCGGTGAGCGCGCTCGGCGCGCTCGGCGGTCGACGGAAGTACCTCGCCGGGTTCGGACTGGCCGTCCTGATTCACCTGGCGTACAACCTCACGGTGGTGAACGCCGTTGCGTGACCGCCTCGTCGTCGGACGGCGCGAACTCGCGAGCCTCCGCTCCGAGAAGACCATCGTGCTCGCCCTGATAATCCAGCTGTTCATCGCCGCGTTCTCCTCGTTCCTCGTCGTCGGCCTCGTGAGCCTCTACAGTCCGAGCGCAAGCCAGGGCAACTACGTCGTCAATGTGGGCGTCGCGGGGAACGCGAGCGACGACCTCGCGCCCGTCGTCGCGAACGACCGCCGGAACCCGGTTCTCTACGAGAACGAGAGCGAGGGCCTCGCCGCGTTCACCACCGGCGACGTGGACGCGCTCCTCCTCGCGAACCAGTACCCGGACGGCCACATGGAGGTGTCCGCGTACGCCCCAGAGGGAAGCTTCCGAACGACACTCGTCGTCGTGCAACTGAAGGACGTGCTCTCCGAGTACGAACGCAACCTCCGCGACGACCTCAGCAGCCACCTCACCCGCGAACCGCTCGCGCTCCCGCCGGAATCCGCCGGCTCGACCTACTACGGGTTCACGTACACCATCCTCCTCCCGCTCCTGATGTTCCTCCCGGCGTTCATCAGCGGGAGCGTCGTCGCGGACACCCTCAGCGAGGAACTCGAACGCGGCACGTTCGAACTCCTCCGCGTGACGCCGCTCTCCGTCCCCGAAATCGTGGACGGGAAGAGCCTCGCGATGATCGCGCTCGCGCCGGCGCAGGCCGCGCTCTGGCTCGCGTTCCTCGGCCTGAACGGCATCCGCGTCGACCACCCGCTCGGCATTCTCGTCCTCACCACCGCGCTGACCGCCGTCCTGGTGGGCGGGGGCGCGGCGCTCGCGCTCCGACTCGGAGAGCGCCGGGAGACCCAGCTCGTCTACTCCTTCGGCGCCATCGGCGTGTTCGCGCTCGCGTCGCTCCTGCCGGAGAGCCCGCAGAACGTCGTCGCGAAACTCGCCGTCGGCAGCACCACGCCCCTCACGTATCCGACCATCGTCGGGTTCGCGGCCGCCGCAGTCGCGTGCTTCGCGCTCGCCCGATACGTCGCGGGCGGCATGGACTGACTACTGGCCGGGGCCCGCGGTGAGGTAGACGGCGATCGCGGCGAACCCGATTCCCGCGACCTTGCGGAGCGTGAGGTCGTCCCCGAGCCAGACCGCGGAAACGATGGAACTCGTGACGATGAACATCCCGAAGACGGGCACGACGACGCTCACCGGCCCGGTCGCGAGCGCCTGATAGTACGAGAGAATGCCGACCGTGAGACAGATACCGGCGGCGTACACGTACACCGCGCGGGGATGCGTGAGGTAGGGCGTGACGGGGATGTCGACGTAGAGGACGACCGCGAGCGACCCGACGACCAGCACGGCGTTCGCGAGGAGCGCCGCGACGGTCGAGGGGATGTCGACCGTCGCGACCTTCATCAGGGGCGCGACCATCGTGTACCCGAGCAGGGCGACGACCGCCCACTTCAGATAGGCTTCCATACCCACGAAAAACACGAGTACGCGAAAGGGCGTGTCGGTTCGGAACCGTGGAGTACCCACGGACCGAATCGCGGCGCGTGCAACCGGGAACGTACACGCTCCTCGTGGCACTCGACGCGGCCGACACCGTCCGGTTCGGCGCCGCGGGCGACCGCGACCTCGACGCCGGCTACTACGCGTACACCGGAAGCGCGTTCGGCGCGGGCGGCCTCTCACGCGTCGACCGCCACCGCGAACTCGCCGGCGGAGAGCGCGACGTCCGGCACTGGCACGTCGATTACCTCCTCTGTCACCCGGAGACGCGGCTCGTCGACGCGTACACCGCGGAGAACGAGGACCGCGAGTGCGAGATAGCGCGCCGACTCACAGACGCGCTCTCACCGGTTCCGGGGCTCGGCGCGTCCGACTGTGACTGCGACACGCACCTCGCGTCTGCCGAGGACCGAGAAGAAATCGTGATCGTGCTCGACGGACTGTACTAGTCGAGCGCCACCCAGTCCGTCGGGGAGTCAGTGACGCCCCGAACTCGGGCCTCGCGGATGCCGTCGTCGGTGACGCGTATCTGAATCATCCCGTCGAACAGCTGACTGAGCGTGTTCACGACCTGCTCGTCGTGGCTCTCCGGGTCGATGGCGAACAGCCCGAGCCAGTCCCGGCTCTGAATCTGACTCGTGAACACGTGCAGGAAACGAAAGAGCCGCTGGAGGTCGACGTACATCAGGAGCGGGCTGAGGGAGTCGAAGCCGATGCGGAGTCGTTCGACGCCGTTGTTTTCCGCTTCTCGGGCGAGTTCGGAGAACTCGATACCGATACCGGTGAGTTCGCCGGGCGAGGAGACGTTCCGGACGAAACTCCGCTCACCCTCGCTCCCGCCGCTTCGCGAACTGACGCTGTCGATGATGCGGAAGAAGCTCGTTCGGTCGCCGAGGAGGTCGTTGTAGTCCTCGGCGAGGTCGTCCGCGGGGTTCCGGGACGTGACGACGATAGCGCCCTCGTCGTCGTCCGCGCCGCGAGCGAGGAGACGGAGCAGTAGCTGGCGCTTCCCGGACATGGCCGGCCCGCTGACGAGCAGGTTCGTCCAGGGTTCGACCTCCGAGAGGAGTTCCGGCGGAAACACCCCGTCTAGTTTGTATGGCATTTCTACAGGATGATGGGATGGGAAGGCGAGGCCTCGCCTTGGTTAGGCCGACATAGGCCGACGAGGCATAAGTATGTGAGGGATATCGGCGTGAGACAGTGCCGCGTCCGCCACCGAATAGGGCGGGCCGTGCCGGGATTCGAACGGCTCAGTCGCCGGGCCCGCACCGGGTCCCGGCGGCCCGACGAACGGAGCGGGAGCGTCGGCACGCGCTATCGCCTACCGCGCGCCGCACTCGGTCTCGAACTCACACACATCTATCTCGACGACGTACCCAGGGGACTAAAACGCGTCGGCCTACTGTCACGGGGTACCAGGCCGCACGTCCGCGAGCTCGGTGAACCGCGCGATGTCGTCGTCCGTGCCCGCGACGACGAGCGCGTCGCCCTGTTCGATGCGGAAGTCGGGGGACAGGTCGGACTTCACGGTCCCGTCGCGCTGCACGGCGATGACCGTAGAGCCGGTGCGTTCGCGGATAGCGGACTCCCGGAGCGTCTGCCCGACGAACGCCGGCGCCCGCGTCCGCACGATGTCCACCTGATTGTCGAGACTCATCACGTCCTCGCCGAGGAGCGTGGACGCGAGCATCCGGCCGCTGACGGTGGCGAGCGCGAGCACGTAGCCCGCGCCAGCGGCGTACAACCGGGGTTCGGCGCGCGCGTCGTTCGCGCGACACAGTATCTCCACGTCGGGATAGTTCTCGCGCGCGACCAGCGTCGCGAACACGCTCGCGGCGTCGTCGCCGAGCGCGAGCAGGAGCGCGCTCGCGTCCGCCAGCCCCGCCTCGTCGAGCGTCTCCTCCTCCGAGATGTCCCCGACAACGTCGACGCCGGGCATCTCCTCGCGGTCGACGACCGTGTGCGGGATGTCGTTCTCGTCGAGGACTTCGCTGACGCGCGTGCCCATGTCGCCGTAGCCCGCGACGACGACGCGACCGCGGTCGTGCGGCCGGGACTCCGCGAGCGTGAGCGCCTTCAGGTCGGCGAGCGAGTCCTCTTCGCCCGCGACGAGGAGAATGGTGCTGCGGTCGAGTTCGCGGTCGGGGTCGGGTCCCGCGACGAACTCGCCCTCGGTCCACAGGCCGATGACGTTCACGCCCGTCTCCTCGCGGACGTGGCTCTCGGCGAGCGTGCTTCCGTCGAGCGCGCTCCCGCGCTGTATCGGCATCTCCGCGACCTCGAAGTCGTCGCCCAGTCGAACGGTCTCCCCGAGGTCGGTGGTGACGGCGTTCGTCACCTTGTTCGCGAGGCTGCGCCCGAGAATCTCGTGCGGGGAGAGCACGCGGTCCGCGCCCGCGTACCGGACGTAGTGCGCTCGACTCGGGTCCGCGACGAACCCGACGACGCGAACGTCCTCGTCCACCTCGCGCACGCTCAACGCGAGCGTCGCGTTCGTCTCGTCGGACGCGTCCAGCACGACCGCGCGGGCGTCCCGAACGGAGACCGCGTCCAGCACGTCGGCGTCCTCCGCGTCACCGTGGACGACCGAGACGCCGGCCTCGTGGAGGTCCTGTGCGGCCTCCCGGTCGGGCTCGACGACGACGTAGTCGACGGTCTGCGCGTCGAGTTCGTCGATGAGCGCTTCCACGCGGTCCGTGTACCCGCAGACGACCACGTGGTCGGTGAAGTCGACGCTCTCCGGCGGTTCGACCTCCAGTCGTCGCTCCACCCACGGCACGACGAACAGGGGGAGCGTGAGGAACAACATCAGAACGCCCGTGAGCTGCATCGCGTCCATCAACAGCAGGATGCCCGCAGTGTCCCAGCGGCTCGCGTCCTCGCCGTATCCCGTGGTTGTGAACGTCTCGACGACGATGTGGAACGCGTGAACGAGCGTGACGCGCTCGCCCTCGAACACCGCCATTCCGACCTGATACGCGAGCGTGTAGCCGGCCATGATGACCGCGAGGAGCGCGAGGTAGCCGACGGCGCGGCGCTGCTGTCTCTCCATTCACTCTCCCTTCCCGCGGCCGAAGCATAAAACGAATGCCGCTGGAAACAGAGGGAGACCGTATGTCACTCGCCGCCGCGGCCGCGTCCTTCGTCGCTGACCTCGCGCTCGGCGCGTGGTTCGGTGCGATGGCGTTCTTCTCGTTCGTCGCCGCACCGACCACGTTCAGCGTCCTCGGCACGGACGACGCCGGCCCCGTCGTGAACGAGATTTTCCCGACGTACTACCAGGTCGGTCTCGGCCTCGGGTTCGTCGCGCTCGGCGGAATCGGCGTCACCGACGAACTCGCCGGACTCGACTACTACTGGGTCGCCTACGGCGCGACCGCTGTCGCCATCGTCGCCGCGGCGTACGCCCGCTACCGCCTCATCCCGAAGATGGAAGCAGCGGGCGACGACGCGTTCAGCCAGTACCACTCGCAGAGCGTTGCGCTGAACGCGCTCGCGATGCTCGCGGTGCTCGTCGCGCTCGCCGCCACGCACGCGTAACGTCCACGGCGTCGAAAACTGGGAGAATCCGGCGTCAGGCGGACGCGTCGTAGCCCGCGTCCTCGACCGCCTGCACGAGAACGTCCGCGTCCGCGTCGCCCTCGACGGTCGCGGTGCCGAGTTCGCGGTCGACGCGAACGCTCGTGACGCCGTCGACGCCCGAGAGCGCGTCCTCGACCTTCTGCTCGCAGTGCCCACAGGTCATGCCGCTGACGGTGAGTGTCGTCATACCTAGAGACAGAACGTCCCGACTTTTCCCCGTTTTCCCTCCGAGAACACACTCGAAACCGGACCGAACCTCAGAAACGAAGGCGGTTCGAGAGCTGTTCAGGAGCCGTTTTCAGCCACCTCCGTCCGATTCACTAGTCAGGAAGTCCTGTTTTCGGACGTCGAACAGCCGCCTGGTTCGAGGTTTTGCCTTGGATTCCACGGCTGAGCGGCGTGTGGACGCGGGGAGAGCAGTGACAATCCACTAAAGCGACGCGCGTGTACGTTCTCCCATGACCAGAACTGCGCACGTGGACATCACGGGAATGAGCTGTGCGAACTGCTCGCAGACCGTGTCGTCCGCGCTCGAATCCCTCGACGGCGTCACCGAGGCGAGCGCGAACTTCGCCACGGACGAGGCGACCGTCGAGTACGACCCCGAGACGGTGTCGCTCTCGGCCGTCTACGACGCCATCCGGGACGCCGGCTACGAACCGGTGAGCGACACGCGCACAATCGGGATTTCGGGGATGAGTTGCGCGAACTGCGCGCAGACGAACCGGGAGGCGCTCGAATCGGTTCCGGGCGTCGTCGCGGCGGACGTGAACTACGCGACGGACGAGGCGCAGGTCGAGTACAATCCGAACGACACCTCGCTCGACGCGCTCTACGACGCCATCGCGGACGCGGGCTACGAGCCGATTCGGGAAGCCGAGGGCGACGAACCGGACGCGCGGGAGGTCGCGCGCACCGAGGAAATCGAGCGCCAGCGTAACCTCGTGCTGTTCGGCGCGGTGCTCTCCGCGCCCCTGCTCGCGATGCTCGTGGAGCACTTCTTCTTCCCCGAACTCCTCCCCGACGCGGTGTTCGGCGTCGGACTGGGCTGGGTGATGTTCGCGCTCGCGACGCCCGTGCAGGTCGTGCTCGGCAGGGAGTTCTACGAGAACGCGTACACCGCCGTCGTTCGGAACAGGACGGCGAACATGGACGTGCTCATCGCGCTCGGGTCGTCGACGGCGTACGTCTACTCCGTCGTCGCACTGCTCGGCCTTCTCCCGAACGCCGGCCTTTACTTCGACACGGCCGCGCTGATTCTCGTGTTCATCACGCTCGGGAACTACCTCGAAGCGCGCTCGAAGGGCCAGGCGTCGAGCGCGCTCCGCGAACTCCTCGAGATGGAAGCCGACACCGCGACGCGAGTGCGCGAGGATGGCAGCGAGGAGGAGATATCGGTCGACGACATCGAGGTCGGCGACCGGCTCAAAGTCCGGCCCGGCGAGAAGGTGCCGACCGACGGCGTGGTCGTGGATGGCGAGTCCGCGGTGGACGAGTCGATGGTCACCGGCGAATCGGTGCCGGTGTCGAAGGAACCCGGCGACGAGGTCATCGGCTCCACCATCAACGAGAACGGCGTGCTCGACATCGAGGCGACGAAGGTCGGCTCCGAGACCGCCATCCAGCAGATCGTCGAGCGCGTGAAGGAAGCGCAGAGCCGGCAGCCCGAGATTCAGAACGTCGCGGACCGCGTGAGTTCCGTGTTCGTCCCCGTCGTCATCCTGAACGCGCTGTTCTGGGCGACCGTGTGGTACGCCGCGCCCGGCGCGCTCGCGGACCTCGTGCAGTCGCTTCCCGTCTGGGGGCTGGTCGGCGGCGGCCCCGGCGCGGTCGGCGTGTTCGAGTTCGCCGTCGTCGTGTTCGCGTCCGCGGTGCTCATCGCGTGTCCGTGCGCGCTTGGCCTCGCCACCCCGGCGGCGACGATGGTCGGTACCACCATCGGCGCGAAACACGGCGTCCTGTTCAAGGGCGGCGACGTGCTCGAACGCGTCGAGGATGTCGACACGGTCGTCTTCGACAAGACCGGGACGCTCACCACGGGGGAGATGTCGCTCACGGACGTGGTCGCGCTCGACCGCACCGCCGCCGACGGTGGCGCGGTCGCGCAGGGCGATACGGGCGCGGACGCCGAGTCGAGCGAGGAGTTCGTGCTTCGGATGGCGGCGAGCGCCGAACGCGGGAGCGAACACCCGCTGGCCGACGCCATCGTGCAGGGCGCGCGCGACCGCGGCGTCGAACTCACCGACCCCGTGGACTTCGAGAACGCGCCCGGGCGGGGCGTTCGCGCGACCGTGGACGGCCGCGAGGTGCTCGTGGGGAATCGTGGGTTCCTCGACGAGAACGGCGTCGACACCGACCCCGGCCGGCGCGAGTTGGAGCGTCTCGAGTCCGAGGGAAAGACGGCGATGCTCGTCGCCGTCTCGGGCGACCTCGTCGGCCTCGTTGCGGACGCGGACACCGTGAAGGACACCGCGAAGCGCGCGGTGAGCGAACTCCGCGAGCGCGGCACCGACGTGTGGATGCTCACCGGGGACAACGAGCGCACCGCGCGCGCCGTCGCCGAGGATGTCGGTATCGACCCCGCGAACGTCCGCGCGGGCGTGCTTCCCGACGAGAAGGCGAGCGCGGTCGAGGACATCCAGCAGTCCGGGAACGCGATGATGGTCGGGGACGGCGTGAACGACGCGCCCGCGCTCGCCGCCGCCTCGGTCGGCACCGCCATCGGCTCCGGGACCGACGTGGCCATCGAGGCCGCGGACGTGACGCTGATGCGGGACGACCCGCTCGACGTGGTCCGGGCCGTGCGCATCAGCGAGGGAACGCTCGCGAAGATACGCCAGAACCTCTTCTGGGCGCTCGGGTACAACACCGCGATGATTCCGCTCGCGTCCATCGGCCTGCTCCAGCCGGTGCTCGCCGCGGGCGCCATGGCGCTCTCCTCGGTGTCCGTCCTCTCGAACAGCCTATTGTTCCGGACGTACACCCCCGACCACGACTACCGCCTGCTCGGGTGGCTGCGCCCATGAGGGGGCTGGACGACGTCGACCGCGAGATACTCGACATCCTCTCCGAGAACGCGCGCACGCCGTACAGCGACATCGCGGACGCGGTGGACCGCGCGCCGCCGACGGTCTCGGACAGAATCGACCGATTGCGCGACCTCGGCGTGATTCGGCGGTTCACGGTGGACCTCGACCGGAGCAAACTCGACGCCGGCACGCCCGTCCTCGTCGAACTCGCGGTCGCACCCGAGTCCGTCGACGACGTGCGGGAAGCGCTCCGCGCGGCCGAGGCGGTGGAGCGCGTGTACGTCACCGCCGGCGACCGCGTGCTCGCGCACGCTCACGTCCCCGGCGACGTACGCGGGTTCCTCGACCGCGTGCTCCCCGACGAGGGCGTGCGGTCGCGGGACGTGTCGTTGCTCTCCGACGCCGCGAGCGCGTCCGGCGTCGGCGACGTGTCGCTCGCGCTCTCCTGCGCGGAGTGCGGGAACACCGTCACCGCGGAGGGCGAGTCCCGCGACCTCGACGGCGACACCTACTACTTCTGCTGTTCGTCCTGCGAGGCGCGGTTCGTCGAACGCTACGAGTCGTTTGCGGACGCCACAAACGCCTAAAGCGTCCGGGTTCTTCTCCGACGTATGTCGACGACTGTGTCAGTCAGCGACCTCACGTGTGACGGCTGCGAACGAATCGTGCGCGACGCGCTCACCGACGTGAGCGGCGTCGAATCCGTCGAAATCAGCCAGGAAGACGACGAAGCCGTCGTGGAGGGCGACGCCGACCACGACCGCCTCCTCCGCGCCGTGGACTACGCGGGCTACGACGGCGAAATCCAGGAGTAGGTTACCTCCGAGTAACCCCCTGACAAGGTCGTTACCGAGCGCCTAAGAGGGTGGCACTCCTTTCACTAGACCACGATGGACGACGTACTCTCCGAGCTGCCGCCGAGCGCGAAACTCGTCGTGAAGGTTCTCGAATACAACGGCGGCATGACCCAGAAAGAGATCGTCGAGAAGTCGCGACTCTCCCAGCGAACGGTTCGCGACGCGCTCGACCGCCTCCAGGAGAACGACCTCGTGGAGAAAGACATCTACATCCCTGACGCCCGCCAGAACCTCTACCGGCTCGCGCTCGCGGAGAGCGACGACGAGACCGAGGAGGAGGCCGTGGAAGCCGAAGCCCTTCTAGACTAAGTTTTCCGCCGGTTCGAGGTACTGTTCGCCCCACGTGGCGAGCGACTGCACCACCGGTTCGAGGGATTCGCCGAGTTCGGTGAGGGAGTACCGGACGCGCACGGGTTTGTCCTGCACGACCTCGCGGTCGACGAGTCCCTTCTCTTCGAGGTCGTCGAGGCTCTCGGAGAGCACCTTGCTGGAGATGCCGTCCACGTCCTCCTGGAGTTCGTTGAATCCGAGGGCGTCCGCGCGGAGGAGGCGGTGGATGATGACTGGGTGCCACTTCTTCCCGATGAGGGAGGCGGTGGCGGTGATGGAACACCAGTCGTTGCCGGCGCACTCGACCGGGACCCGTTGGTCGGTCATACAAGTGAAAAGACTGTGCGTCCGGAAAAAGTTACCTCTCGTAACCTACTTACCATCGGAACGCCCCGATGGTCGCGAGCGCCGACCGCTTAGAGTTCGCCCTCTGCGGCGAGCGTTCGCACGTCGTCGGCGCGCTCCCGTATCGCGTCGAGTTCCTCGCCGCGCTTGTTGTCGACGTGATGGTAGAGGCCGGCCATCCGGTAGTTGTGGCGGAGGCGGTCCTCGTGGCGCGCGAGGAAGTCCCAGTAGAGCGCGTTGAACGGACACGCGTCCGCGCCCGTCGTCGCGTCGGGGTCGTACGGACAGCCCGCGCAGTGGTCGCTCATTTCGTTCACGTAGTTTGCGCTCGCCGCGTACGGTTTCGTCGTGAACGCGTCCGTCCCGTAGACGCCCATCCCGACGACGTTCGGCGTCGTCACCCAGTGGTAGGCGTCGACGTACGCCGCCTGGAACCACGCGTTCAGTTCCGCGGGGTCGACGCCGAACGTGAGCGCGAAGTTCGACTGGAGCATCAATCGCTCGATGTGGTGGGCGTACCCGTGCTCGCGGACGTGGTCGATGGACGCGCCGAGACACGCCATGTCGGTGTCGCCCGTCCAGTAGAACGCGGGGAGGTCGCGGTCGTGGTCGAGTTGGTTCGCGTCCGCAAGCCCGTCCTCGCGGCGGTAGACCTGGCGCACGAACTCCCGCCAGCCCAGAATCTGTCGGACGAACCCCTCCACGCAGTGCAGCGGAACGTCCTCGCGGGTCTCGTACTCTTCGATGGCGCGCTCGACGACCTCGAGGGGATGCAGGAGGCCGAGGTTGAGCGCGGGCGACAGCAGGCTGTGGGTGAGCGCCCACTCACCCGCGACGATGGCGTCCTGGTACGTCCCGAAGTCCGCGAGCCGGTTCTCGCAGAAGTCCTCCAGCGCCTCCTGGGCGTCCTCCCGCGTCACCGGCCAGTCGAAGGCCTCGACGTCTCCCCACGCGTCGTACTCCTCGGAGACCTCCGCGATGACGCGCTCGGTGGTGTCGTCGGGCGGAAATCGGACAGGCGGGGGGACCTCGTAGTCGTCGGGCGGTGTCTCGCGGTTCCGTTCGTCGTAGTTCCATTGGCCGCCAATCGGGTCGCCGTCGTCCATCAGGTAGCCCGTGCGGCGGCGCATCCACCGATAGAACTCCTCGTGGGAGAGGTCGGCGTCGTCCCACTTCTGAAACGCGTCGGGCGAGCAGAGGAACGTCTCGTTTTGGACGAACTCCACGCTGCCGCCTATCTCGGTTACGCAATCGCGGAGCGCGTCCGCGCCGCCGCCCGCGGGCCGCATTGCCACCAGCGACTCCTCCGGGTGGTCGTCGAAGAAGGCTTCGAGGCCGTCCCGGAACGAGTCGGCGCGCTCGTAGCGCACGGTCACGCCGTCCTCGCGGAGTCGGTCGCGGAAGTGCCGCATCGCCGAGAACACGAGCGCGAGCTTCTGTCCGTGGTAGGGATGGCGGGCGGCGAACTCGCGCGATTCGACCATCAACACGCGGTCGGCGTCCCCGTCGAGGGCGCGGGAGACGGGGCCGCGCCGGGTGAGCTGGTCGCCGAGCACCCAGACAGTCGTCATACCGAGGGGTCGGACGCGTCCGGGAAAGCGTCTCCGGCCGGAGCGTGCGCGTTTTATTCTCGAACCGACTACGGCGGCTGTGGAGAACGTCACCGACCGCACGAGCAACCCCTTCGGGATGAACCCGCCACGCGAGCGGGCGGTACCCGGGTACGGGGACGCGAACGCCGACTTCCACGTCATCGGCGACCACCCGGGCGTGCACGGCGGCGCGGACACCGGCGTGCCGTTCACCGGCACGGAGTGCGGGCTGCGGTTGCAGCGCGCGCTCGCCGCCGTCGGCCTGCTCTCGAACCCCGGCGACCGGCCGGACCTGAAGGACACCTTTCTCTCCTACCTCCATATGGCCGTCGCGGACGGCGAGCCGGACGAGGCGGCGTACCGCGACCTCGAACCGTTCTTCGACGCGGAACTGCGCGCCATCACCGCGCACGTCCTGATTCCCGTGGGGGAGCGCGCCATCGACTACGTGCTCGAACACTACACCGCCCAGCACGCCAAACACGCGCCCGTCGAACCGGACGCCCTGCACGCCACGGAACTGCTCGGCGCGGGCTTCCTCGTCATCCCCGCGAAGGACCCCTGTGAGTGGAGCGACGCGGACGAATCCGCGTTCGTCGACGCGCTCGCGGACGTGCTGGACCACGACTACCGCCGCGAGACGGATTTGGGGCGCTTTCTCACCGGCCCCGACTCCTACCGCGTCCGCTAACTCCTTACTCCCCCCTGTCGAACCCCTGGGGTATGCGACAAATCCAGCTCGGGAACACCGAGTTCGAGGGCCGGAACAGCGTCTACCTCCTCGCCGGCGACGGCCCGACGACGCTCGTCGACACCGGCGTCGGCACGGACGGCGTGTACGACCAGCTCGCGGCCGAACTGGCGGACGCCGGCCACGAGACCGGCGACCTCGACCGCATCGTCCTGACGCACTTCCACGAGGACCACGCGGGGCTCGCGGGCCGCCTCCAGCGGGAGAGCGGCGCTGACGTGTTCGTGCACGAGGCCGACGCGCCGCTCGTCGCCGGGGACGCCGACGCCCGGGACGCGATGAACGACCGCCAGCGCGAACTCCTCGACGAGTGGGGGATGCCCGAGGAGAAACAGCGCGAACTGTTGGAATTCCTCGATATGCACGACGACATCCGGGGCGAACCCGCGGACGTGACGCCGGTCGTGGACGGCGACACGCTCGCGCTCGGCCCGCACGAGGCCGAAGTCGTCCACCTGCCCGGGCACGCGGCCGGCCTCGCCGGCTACCTCGTGGAGCGCGAGGGCCGCCGCGAGGCGTTCGTCGGGGACGCCCTCCTCCCGAAGTACACGCCGAACGTCGGCGGCGCGGACGTGCGCGTCGAACGCCCGCTCCAGACCTACCTCGACAGCCTCGAACGCATCGAATCCCTCGACCTCGACCGCGCGTGGCCCGGCCACCGCGGCCCCATCTTCGCGCCGACGCTGCGGGCGCGCGACATCGCCGGCCACCACGCGGAACGCACCGAACGCGTGCTCGACGTGCTCCGCGAACGCGGAACCGCGACGCCCTGGGAGGTGAGCGCCGACCTGTTCGGCGACCTGCACGCCATCCACGTCCTCCACGGGCCGGGCGAGGCGTACGCCCACCTCGACCACCTCGACCACGAGGGCGTCGTCTCCCGGTCGGGTCGCGAGTACGCGCTCGTCGCTGACGCCGACGCCGCGGACCTCCGGCTGGACTGATAAAACCCGTACTGGTAAAGCAGGCGTCGTAAGTCGGTTTGGGGGCTTTTTTGACTGCCTGCACGCCGCAGGCACTGTGCCTCTGACGTCGGAAGCCGGAGACGGCTTCCACTCTCCACTACACTCTTTGAGCCACGCGTCCGACCGTCGGGCATGGACGTGTCTCTCGACCGCTTGCGCGACGACATCGAGGCGAACGCCGCGTTCGGCGCGACCGGCGACACCGCCCGCACGAACCTGACCGGGAGCGACGCGAACCGGGACGCCCGCGACCGCCTCGTGGAGCGACTGGAGGACGCCGGCCTCGACGTGCGCGTGGACGCCGTCGGGAACATCGCGGGCCGCTGGGTGCCCGACGCCGCGGACGCGGACGCGCCAGCGGTGGCGTCGGGCAGCCACCTCGACTCCGTGCCGAACGGCGGCATCTTCGACGGGCCGCTCGGCGTGTACGGCGCGCTCGAAGCCGTGCGCGCGCTCCAGGAATCGGATATCGAACTCGCGCGACCCGTCGAGGTGGTATCGTTCACCGAGGAGGAGGGCGCGTCGTTCGCGCCGGGCCTGCTCGGGTCGTCAGTCGCCACGGGAGAACGCGACCTCGACACCGCGTTGGCGTACGAACACGACGGCCGGACGCTCGACGACGCGCTCGACGGCATCGGCTACCGCGGCGACGGCGTGCTCGACGCGGCCGCGTGGGACGCCTGGGTCGAACTCCACATCGAGCAGGGGACGCGGCTCGAATCCGCGGGCGCGGACGTCGGCGTCGTCACGGACATCACGGGCATCACGCACTGTGAGGCGGTCGTCGAGGGGCAGGCCGACCACGCGGGTGCGACGCCGATGGACGCGCGGACGGACGCGCTGGCCGCCGCGAGCGAGTTCGTGCTCGACGTGGAGGACGCCGCCACCGACGCCGCCGGCGAGAACGGAACCGCGGTCGGGACGGTCGGGAGCCTGGACGTGTCGCCGAACGCGACGAACGTCGTCCCCGGCCGCGTCGAACTCGGCGTCGACGTCCGGGACGTGGAGTACGAGACGATGGACGACATCGTCGCCGCCGCCCGCGAGTCCCTCGACCGCCTCGAATCCGAGCGCGGCGTCGAGACAGCGCTCTCGCGGCCGTTCGACGTGTCGCCCGCGCCGATGGCCGACCGCGTGCGGGACGCCGCCAGCGAGGCCGTAGACGCGAATGGGCTGTCGGCGCTCGCGCTGCACTCGGGCGCCGCGCACGACACGATGCACGTCGCGCGCGTCACCGACGCCGGCCTGCTGTTCGCGCCGTCCGAGGGCGGGTTCTCGCACAGCCCCCGCGAGTGGACGGACTGGACGGACTGCCGGGACGCCGTGTCGGCGCTCGCCGGGACGCTCGCGCGACTCGCCGGACGGTAGGTACTTCCCGCGGGCCGCCCGAAATCGGTCCATGAACCGCCGCGCCATCGCGCTCCTGCTCGCGGCGCTCGCGTGCAGCGCGCTCGCCGAATTCGTCCCGGCAGCCGTCGGGCCGACGGCCGAGTTCGCGGGCGTCCTGCTCGCGCCCGCGCTCCGGAACGCGCTCCTCGGCGCCGCCGCGCTCGCCGCACTGGCCGCCGCGTACGCGCTCACCCTCGACACCCTGCTCTCGCACACGCGGGACCGCCGCCGCCAGCACCGCCTCCGCTCTATCGTCCGCCTCGCTTTCCTCGCCGTCGGAACCGTGCTCGTGCTCGCCGTCGTCACCGAACAGTGGCTCCCCGCGCTCGTCAGCCTCGGCGTCGTCGGCGTCGCCATCTCCCTCAGCCTCCAGCAACCACTCCTCTCCCTCCTCGGCTGGGTGTACATCACCACCAAACAGCCGTATCAGGTCGGCGACCGCGTCGCCATCGGCGACTCCAAGGGCGACATCGTGGACGTGGACTACCTCGTCACGACGCTCTGGGAGATAAACGGCGACCTCGTGTCCACGAACCAGCACTCCGGCCGCCACGTCACCGTCCCGAACTCCGTCGTCCTCAGCGCGCACGTCACGAACTATTCGCGCGACGAGTTCCCCTACGTCTGGAACGAACTCTCGGTGCAGGTCGCGTACGAGACCGACCTCGACTTCGCGCGCGACCGCCTCCGCGAGGTCGTGGACGACTACCTCGGCGACGAGATGGCGCGGAACGTCACGCACTACCGGGAGATGCTCGCCGAGACCCCGGTGGAGATGGAGGTGAACGACCGCCCCACGGTGAACGTCACGCAGAAGGAGTCCTGGGTGGAACTCCGCGCGCGCTACCTCGTGAAACCGCGCGCCGGAACCAGAGTACGGAACGACCTCTACGCGCGCGTCCTCGACGAGTTCGACGAGCACCCCGACCGCGTCGCGTTCCCGGTCGGGCGGAATCGCTAAGCCCCTCCGTCGGCGTGCCTCACGTATGAGCGATGTACTCACTGACGCCGCGTTCGACGCCGTGCGCGCCGGCAACCCCGACCAGAGCCCGATACTCGCGGAGATGACCGAGTACGGCCACGACGAACACTTCCCCATCGTCGGTCCCGACGCCGGACGATTTCTCCGCCTGCTCGCCCGCCTCGCGGACGCACGGCGCGTCTTCGAGTTCGGCTCCGGGTTCGGGTACTCCGCCGCGTGGTTCGCGGACGCCCTCCCCGCCGACGGCGACCTCGTCCTCACCGACTTCGACGAATCGAACCTCGACAGGGCCACGGAATTCCTCGACCGCGCGGGCTACGCCGACCGCTGCACGTTCGAGGCCGGCGACGCCTTCGAGAGCTTCGAATCCCACGACGGCCCCTGGGACATCGTCTTCATCGACTGCCAGAAGACCCGGTACGCCGACGCGCTCGACCGCGCGGTTCCGGAACTCCGCGACGGCGCGCTCGTCGTTGCGGACAACGTCCTCGACGGCCCCGCGTCGCCCGACGAACTCCGGCAGGCGTTCGCGGGAACCGCGCCCAGCGACGCCGCTGCCGGCATCGCGAAATACGTGGAAAAAGTGCGAGACGCGCCGTTCGAGACCGCGATAGTCCCGCTCGGCGAAGGCCTCTCGGTCAGCCGATACAGTCCTTAGTCGCGGAGCGCGAGGAACGCCGCGCCCGTCACCGCGAGCAGGCCGACGCCGAGGCCGAACCCGGGCGTGCTACCCGAGGACCCGGAGTCGTCCGAGGTCGTCGTAGTGTCCGCGGACGTTGTCGTATCGGACATCGTCGTCGTGTCCGAAGTCGTCGTATCCGCGGTCGTCTGCGTGGTCGTCTCGTCCGTGGTCTGCGTCGTAGTCGTCTGCGTGGTCGTGCTCTGCTGAGTGTCCTCGACATCGAACGTCGCAGTCGCCTCGGAGCCGCTGGACTGCGGGTTGATGTCGAGCGTCACGTTGTACGACCCGGCCTGGTCGGGGTTGACGACGTTCTCGTAGACGAGAACGACCTCGTCACCCTCATAGAGGCTGTAACTGCCGCCGAGGTCGAACGTGAGGGTCTCGCCGTTGTTGCTGGTGGAGACGCTCGCGAGGTCGTCGCTGACGTTCACGTCGACGGCGTCGCCGGTCCGATTGTCGCCGCGGTCGATGCCGATAGTGGCGACGTCCTCGACGCTGACGTTACTCGCGTCCGCGCCGGCGTCCTGGTAGTTCACCTGGAAGCCGTTCCACGAGGAGGTGTCGACCGTGGAACCGGCGGTGAGTGTCGCGGTGTGCTGTGCGGTCTCGCCGGGCGCGCTCGGGGTCGCCGTGAGGGACGCCGCGGACGCCGCGGCGACGCCGCCGGTGAACGCGCCGGCGACGACTGTCAGTGCGAGCAACGCGGCCACGAGGCTACGTGTGTTCTTCATTGCGATACCACACAAACACGTGTCTTCTTCAAAGGCCTTCGGGCCGAAAAATAGCTCCGTTGACTAATGAGGGTCGTTCTCGCGGTACTCTTCGGCACGGTCGAGCGCCGCCGACTCCGTGGGTTCGCTCGTGCGCTCGTACGTCTCGCCCTCGGGCGCCTGTTGGAGGCGGTCGTACGTCACCGCCCAGTCGCCTCCCGCCGTCTCCCGGAGGGAAACGACCGCGTAGCCGTCCGCGCGCTCCCACCGTCGTCCCGTGTGCGCCTCGACTTCCTGCCAGTCCATACCGGAACGCGGACGGCCAGTCACTTAGCCCCCTCGTCAGGCGCAGAGCTATTGGCGGCGTAGCCCTCGCTCTCGAATATGCCACTGCTCGCCGTCGACGCCGACTTCGAGATACCGGACGCGGACGCCGACGCGTTCGCCGACCGCCTCACCGCGCTCTACAGCGACCACATGGCCACCGGCACCGGCCACGTCGCCGTCGTCGTGCGCGACGACGGACACCTCTCGCTCGGCCGCGCCGTCGACGGCCCCCGCCTCTTCCTGCAGGCGGACATCCGGGAGGGGCGGTCGTTCGACCGCCGCCGGTCGTTCGCGCTCGCCGCGATGGACGACGCCCGCGACCGCTTCGGCGTCCCGGAGCCGAACCTGAAGGTCGCGTTCACCGAGCACGCCGGCGACGACCTGATGGGGTACGACCGGGTCGGCGGCGCGTGGTCGCCGGAGGAGGATGCCTGAGGTTCTCGTCGCGGGCGAGGCGCTCGTCGACCTCGTCCCCGACAGCCCCCGACCGCTCCCCGAGGTCGAGTCGTTCTCGCGGCGCGCTGGCGGCGCACCCGCGAACGTCGCCGTCGCTCTCAGCCGCCTCGGCCACACCCCGCGATTCGACACCCGGGTCGGCGCGGACGCGTTCGGCCGATTCCTCGCGGACACGCTCGACACGGAGGGCGTCGGCGACCACGTCCAGCGGGACGCCGAGCGCGACACCGCGCTCGCGGTCGTCAGCCACGCGCCCGGCGACGACTCCTTCCAGTTCTACCGCACCGACACCGCCGACTGCCACCTCGACACGGCCCGCGTCCCGGACCGCGCGCTCGACGCCGCGTCCTGGCTCGTCGTCGGCGGCGTGATGCTCTCCCAGGAACCCGGCCGCACCGCCATCCGCGACCTCGTGGCGCGCGCCCGCGACTGCGACTGTCGCGTCGCCTTCGACCCGAACGGTCGCCCCGACCTCTGGGACTCGAAACACGAACGCCGCGAAGTAACGGACCGCCTCCTGTCGGAGAGCGACCTCGTCGTCACCTCGGCCGACGACCTCCCGTGGCTCCCGGACGCCGAGTTCGCGGACGCCGTCCTCTCCGCCGGCCCATCCGCCGTCGCCGTCACCCGCGGCGACGAGGGCGCGGGCCTCCTCGCCACCGACGACTCGCCCTGGGGCGACACCGCCGTCGACCACCCCGGATTCGACGCCGCCGAGGTCGACCCGACCGGCGCGGGCGACGCGTTCACCGCCGGCCTCGTCGCCGCCATCCTCGACGACAGAAGCGCGCACGACGCCATCGCCTACGCCAACGCCTGCGGCGCGGCCGCCGTCACCGCCCGCGGCGCGATGCCCGCACTCCCGGACCGCGACGCCGCCGAATCGTTCCTGTAGAAAAACAGTTATTCGGCCCGGCAGAAGTCCCACGCATGTCGGACGACGCCCTCCTGCGCTCCATCCGCCGCTGGCTGGTCGTGCTCGTCTTCCTCGTGGATATCGTCCTGCTCGCCGTCGCCGATAGCACGTCACTCACGCTGTTCGCAGTGTTCATCGGCGTTCTCCTCCTCATTCGGTTGTTCTGGTCGTTCCTCGCGATGTTCGACGACCCCTAGATGACGTCGTCGGGGTCGTGGTCGGCCCGCATCCGTTGGGCTTCCGCAGCGTATTGCTCGCGCTCGTCCGCGTCGGTCACGCGTCCGAGATTCTCGGGGGGCGCGTCGACCGCGGCCGTCGTGTCACGGTGGTCTCCGAAACTGGTGAGCGCGCGCTCCTTCCGGAAGTACCGCTCCCCGTCCGGCGTCGCGTACGTCAGAATAATTAGGTTCTGTTCGTCGTCCGAGTACGTGCGTTCGACCAGCCAGACGCGCACGTGCTCGGTCTCGGTGTCGCTCGTGTTCATACAGAAAATCGGGGCTGTGCGCGTAAGGCCGTGTCGCCGCCTAGTACTCGTACTCGGTCTGGCGGAGCTGGACGTAGCCGCCGTTCGCGAACTTCTTCTTCGTCTTCCGATAGCTCCGGTAGAGTTTGAGGCCGTGCACGCCGACGCTCGCGGTCTTCCGGCTGATGAGCGACCCGCCCGTGGACTTCTCGAGGATGCGCTGGGCCACGTCGAACGTCTTGTCCCAGTCGTCGGGACCGTAGTCCTTCACGACATCCGCGATGGCGACGTTCCGCAGGAGTTCGTCGCCGATGGCTTCCTTCCACGCCTCGTTGTACTCGTGGAGCATCCCCTCGGCGGCGTACTCGCCGGCGAGCGCGCCGGTCCGCATCGCCACGTGGTCGCCGCCCTCGTGGAACGCCGACGTGGTTCCCATCGCGCCGCCGACCACCGCGATGTTCGCCTCGGTGGGCGAGTCGATGGGGCGCGTGCTCGAAATCGCGTACGTCTCCGTTCCCTTCGACTTCCCGTACCCTTCCTCGATGACGGGGAAGTCCTCCTCGATGTCGTACTCGTCCCCGTACACTTCCTCCAGGAGGCGTCGGATGTACACCTTGCCGGACGGGATTCGCTCGTCGTCCTCCCGGAGCAGGCGGTACTTCGACTTGTCGAAGTCCTCGATGTCCATCCCGATGGGCATCGTCAAACCGACGCGTCCGACGTTGTCCCGGTTCGGGAAGATCCAGGGATACGCTGTCTCGCCCGGCATCCACCCCCACCAGAACTTGATGTTGTTCCGCTCGAAGACCTCCTCCGGAATCTCTCGATATTCCTGGTAGGCGATGTGGTTCACCGTCCGCGGCGACAGCACCTCCGACGCCGCGCGCTCGGCGGGGAGGTACTGGTCGAGGACGGGCATCGTCACCTGGCGCTGCGGGCCGTCCGCGAGAATCACGTACTCGGCCTCGACCTCGCTCCCGTCCGCGAGCGTGAGCGTGTGCGACGGCTCCCCCGAGAGGTCGGTGTCCACGGTCCGCACGCTCGTTCCGACGCGGTACTCGGCTCCTGCGTCCTCCGCGCGGGAGCGAAGCCAGTCGTCGAGGCGCGCGCGGTGGAACGTGAACCCGAACTCGTCGTAGGAGGACTCGATGCCCGTCCGGTCGAGCTCCATCGTCTCGCTCGGCCCGATGAACTCAGCCTTGTCGAGGCGGTGCTGGTAGACGCCCTCCGGCATCGCGTCGACGTCCAACTCGGCGATGTCCACCCAGTAGTCAAGGAAGCCCGCGGCGTCCGTCGAATCCGGCCCCAGTTCGGGGCGGTCCGCGCGCGGCACTCCCTTCTCGAACACCACGGCGTCAGCGCCGTGCTCCGCGGCCGTTCGCGCGGCCGACGACCCCGCCGGACCGCCGCCGACGACCGCCACGTCCACTCGTTCCATAGTCCGGCTATACGAGTACGGCGTTAAAAGTATTCGAGATTCACCGTGGTCGCCGACGCGCGCACCGCGGGGTTTACGTGACAGACCACGGATACACGTAGTATGGATAAAGGGCGCGCCATCTACCGGTTCGCCGAACTCTACGTGGCGGCGCTGGTGTTCGCCGCGCTCCTCACCGCCGGTTGGCTCGCCCTCCCCAACATCACCGGCGCACCCGAACTCGCCGGCGTCTGGTTCGCCGTCGGCGGCTTCGGCGTCCTCGTCCTGTTCCTCATCGTCTTCGGCTACTACACGCGGTAACGCTTCAGGGGAACAGGCCGCGGTACTCGTGCGCGGTGGCGACGCGCTCCATCGCGATGGTGTACGCGGCGGTGCGGAGGTCGGGGATGTTCTTCTCGTCGTAGACGCCGACCATCTCGTCGAACGCCATCGTCATGCGGTCGCGGAGGTCGTCGTTCACGTCTTCGAGGTCCCACGAGTACTGCTGGGTGTTCTGCACCCACTCGAGGTAGGAGACGATGACGCCGCCCGCGTTCGCGAGGATGTCGGGGACGACGGGCACGTCGCGTTCGACGAGGACGCTGGACGCGTCGAACGTCGTCGGACCGTTCGCGGCCTCGATGACCACGTCGGCGCGCAGGTCCTCGGCGACCTCGGTCGTGATGACGTCCTCGATAGCGGCGGGGATGAGCGCGTCCACGTCCAGGCGGAGGAGGTCGTCGTTCGAGATGCGTTTCGCGTTCTCGTACTCGGAGAACGTCTTCCCGTCCGCGACGTGCGCGGACACGTCCTCGATGTCGAGGCCGTTCGGGTCGTAGATGCCGCCGGTGACGTCGCTCACGGCGACGACGTTCGCGCCGCGCTCGGTGAGGAGTTGGGCGGCGACGCCGCCGACGTTCCCGAAGCCCTGGATGGCGACGCTCGCGCCGTCCAGGTCGGCGTCGAGGTACTGGAACGTCTCCTCGGTGATGATGGTGACGCCGCGGCCGGTCGCCTCGACGCGGCCCGCGGTCCCGCCGACTTCGAGCGGTTTTCCGGTGACGACGTTCGGCACCGCGTACCCCTGGTAGACGGAGTAGGTGTCCATTATCCACGCCATCGTCCGCGCGTCCGTATTGATGTCGGGCGCGGGGATGTCCATCTCGGGGCCGATCATGCGGCGGATGCCCTCGGTGTACCGGCGGGTGAGCTGTTCGATTTCGCGCGTCGAGAGGTCCTTGGGTTCGCAGACGATGCCGCCCTTCGCGCCGCCGAAGGGGAGGTCGACGAGCGCGGTCTTCCACGTCATCCAGCCCGCGAGCGCTTCGACTTCGCCCATGTCGACGCCGGGGTGGTAGCGGATGCCGCCCTTGTAGGGGCCGCGGGAGCTGTCGAACTGACAGCGGTAGCCGTCGTACACCTCGACGTGGCCGTCGTCGTGCTCGACGGGGAGGCTGACTTTCTGCGTGCGCTCCGGGGACTGGAGGCGCTCGTAGATGTTGTCGGGGATGTCAACGTACTCGCGGGCGCGGTCCATCTGCGCCAGCATGTTGTCGAGCGGACTGTCTGCCATAGCGGTAAGGCTTACACGAACCCATAAGGGCATATCGGACCTCCGCCCGCTGTGTGAAAGAGTGACGCGGGCGGAGCATGGTAGACACCGTGCCTCTGGCGGAGCGACGACCGAGCCCATCCACGCGGCCGCTCGCGACAACGGGGTCTTTCGCGGCGGCCGCACCCGGTCAGCGCTCCACGAGTACTCCAAGGCGCCGGTGGACGTTATAGGGTCGCGATAGTCGTAGACCGTTCAGACCGTTTAACGGCCGTGAACGGTCACGGCGACAACGCTTTGAGCGACCGCGCCCGTGATTCGGGTATGCTGAGTCGCACCGTCGGCGCGGTGGTCGAGCGCGCGCTCGACGCGCTGCCAGCGCCGTCGGCGCGCGGCGTCTCCCTCATCGCCCACAGAGGATTTGCGAGCGTCAACCCCGAGAACACCACGCACGCCGTGACGCGGAGCACGGGCGCTGACGCGGTCGAGGTGGACGTGCGGCGCGCGGCCTCGGGCGAGGTCGTGGTGTGTCACGACGCGACCGTGGACCGCGTCACCGACGGAACGGGCCGGGTCGAGCGCTTGAGCGCGCGAGAACTCGACGAGCTCTCCGTCCACGACAGCGGCGCGGGCGTGCCGACGCTCGACGCGCTCCTAGACGCCGTACCCGACCGCGTGGCCGTGAACGTCGAACTGAAGGAGCGCGGCCTCGGCAGCGACGTTGACGCCGCCGCCGAGCGCGTGGAAAACGACGTGTGGGTGTCCGCGTTCGACCCCGTCGCGCTCCGTGACTCCGGGCTTCCGCGCGCGCTCCTGTTCGCCAAGAATCCGCGAGGGAACCTCGCCGTGGCTGACGAACTCGACTGCGTCGCCGTGCATCCGAGCGTCGCGCTCTGTCTCGCCACGCGCACCATCCGCCGAGCGCACGAGCACGGGTTCGACGTGAACGCGTGGACTATCGACGCGCCCGGTGTCGCGTGGGCGCTCGCCCGCCGGGGCGTGGACGGCGTCATCGCCGACCGGCCGAGCGTCGTGCGTCAACCCTAAATCCGGGACTCGCCCAGAGAGTGGTATGCGAATCGAGAACTCGTTCATCGCCGCCGACGGCGTGGGCGAGAAAACGGAACGACGCCTCTGGCAGGACGGCGCGACCCACTGGGACGAGTTCGACCCCTCACTGGTCGGCGAGAAGACAGGCGACCGCATCCAGTCATACATCCGGGACGCCCGCCGCGCGCTCGACGACGGCGAGTACCGCACGCTCGCGGAGACGCTTCCCTCGGGCAGCCTCTGGCGGCTCTACGAGAACATCCGGGAGGACACGGCCTTTTTCGACATCGAAACGACGGGGCTGGACGCCGCGACGAACGACGTGACGACGGTGAGCGTCCACCGCGGCGGCGACACGACGACGCTCGTGCAAGGTCGGGACCTCACCGTGGGCGCGCTCGAACGCGAACTCGCGGACGCGTCGATGGTCGTCTCCTTCAACGGCAAGCGCTTCGACCAGCCGTTCCTCGAATCGAACTTCGACCTCGACCTCGACACGCCCCACCTCGACCTGATGTACCTCTGCAAGCAACTCGGGCTCTCCGGCGGCCTCAAGTCCATCGAGCAGGACCTCGGCGTCGGCCGGGAGGGCGTGGAGGACGTGGACGGCCGGGAGGCCGTTCGGCTGTGGAAGCGCTACGACCGCCACGAGGACGACGCCGCGCTCGACCGCCTGGTGAAGTACAACCGCCTCGACACGGAGAACCTCCGCATCATTCTCGACGACGTGACCGGTCGCCTGCACGACGACGTGTTCGCCCCGCACGTCTGATTCCCGGTTTCGAAGAACGTACCATACCCGCCTTAGGGCCATACGACGAACTACTGGGTATGTCTCAGGACCGACGCGGTATTCCGCGACGGGAGTTCGTGAAGTCCGCGGTCGCCATCGGCGGTGCGTCCGCGCTCGCGGCGTGTCTCGACCGCTCCCCGGGCGCGATTCCCACGGGCGCGGACGACCTCTCCGCGCTCCCGGAGCGCCAGCACGCGTGGAACGACGCGCTCGCCGTCGACGACGCTGGGAACGCGCTGAACGCCCGCCACCACCTCCTCCTCCTTCTCGACTACACCGGCGACGGCACGCCCAGCCAGAGCGACCGCGAGACCGTCGAGTCCGCGCTCCGGTCGCTCGAACGCGCCTACGAGCGAAGCAACGAAGGGCTCCTGTTCACGCTCGGGTACTCGCGGGCGTACTTCGACCGGTTCGACGCCGCGCCCGCGGGCGTCGACCTCCCGCGGCCGGAAGCGCTCGCGCCGTTCGAGGACCCCGACGCGGACACGCCGGACGCCGTCCTCCACCTCGCGAGCGACCGCGGGGACGCCCTCCTCGGCGCGGAGGAAGCGCTCCGCGGAAACAAGTCAGAGGCGAACGACGTCGAGACGACGAGCTGGGACGGCGTGTTCTCGGTCGCGGACCGCCGCACCGGCTTCGTCGGCGACGGATTACCCGCCGAACACGACGACGTGTCGGGCGTCCCCGAGGGCGCGGTGGACGAGGACTCCCCGCTCTACATGGGGTTCAAGTCGGGGTTCCGGGGCGCGCAGGCGACCGAGGACCGCGTCACTATCGAGTCCGGGCCGTTCGCGGGCGGGGCGACCCAGCACGCGAGCTACATCGAACTCAACCTCGACCAGTGGTACGAGCAGGACTCGCGCTATCAGCGCGTCGCGAAGATGTTCTGTCCCGCGCACGCGGAGAACGACCGCGTCGAGGGCGTCGGCGAGAACCTCGGCGCGAGCAGCGCGGTCGGCGCGTGCGATGACCCCGAGAAAGCGGCGCGCGAGCAGGGCGTCGTCGGCCACTCGCAGAAGATGGAGGGCGTGCGGGAGGACGGGTCGCCGCTCATCCTCCGCCGCGACTTCGACTCGACCGACGGCGGGCGCGCCGGCCTGCACTTCGTGAGCCTCCAGCGCGAAATCGGCGAGTTCGTGGAGACGCGGGAGGCGATGAACGGCACCGACGCCGCCGAGAACTCCGCGGTCGGCCAGCGGAACAACAACGGAATCCTCCAGTACATGAACGTCGTGAGCCGCGGGAACTACCTCCTGCCGCCGCGCTCTCGGCGCGCGCTCCCGGAGGCGGAGCCGTGAACCGCCGGCGCTTCCTCGCCGCCGCGGGCGCGGCGAGTACCGCGGGGCTCGCGGGCTGTCTCGACGCGCTCGGGTTCGGTCGACAGTCCTCCGCGTACGCGCCGCCGCTCATCGAGGACCGCCCGAACGCCGTCTACTATCCGACGCACGTCGAAGGGATGAAGTCGTTCGGCATGGCGACCGACGGCCCCTACACGTGCGCGCTGACGTACAGCTACCCGCATCGGTTCTGGCTCGTCACCGGCACGCGAACGAACAAGGTCACGATTCGAAGCGAGGACTCGATTCACGTGATGCCCGTCGTCTGGCACGAGGAGACCGGTATCGTGCCGCCAGCGGCGAACCCGAGCGTGGAGTTCGCGCTCCCGGACGGCGAGGAATCCGTGCCGTCGGTGTCGCCGTGGCCGATGATTTCCCAGCCGATGGGCGTCCACTTCGGTGACAACGTCGCGATCCCGCGGAACGGCGACTACACCGCGACCGTCACCGTCGCGTTCGGGTCCAGCAAACGCACCGGCGCGCTCGCGGACGCCCCGGACAGCGCCGCGTTCGAGTTCGAGTTCACGTACCTCGCGGAGCGCGTCGACACCATTCCGTACCGGACGCTCGACAACGCGGGCGAGCACGGCGCCGTCGAACCGCACGACATGGCAGTGCCGACGAACCAGCTCGCGCCCGAACCCGACCTCCCCGGCACGCTGCTCGCGTCGGGAACGAGCGGCGACGCCGCCGTTCCGGTCGTCGCCGTCGACGACGCGGCGCGGTTCGGCAGCCGCGAGTCCGACAGCTACCTCGCCGCCTCCCCGCGAACGCCCTACAACCGCTTCCCGCTCCCGATGGCGTCCGTCTCGGCGCGCGCGACCGCAGGCGGCGACGTGGTCCACGACGGCGCGCTCACCGCGACCCTCGACCCCGACCTCGGCTACCACTACGGCGCACCCGTCTCGGAAACGCCGGACTCGGTTACGATATCGTTCGACGCGCCGCCGCAGGTGGCGCGCCACGAGGGCTACGAGACCGCGTTCCTCGACATGCCGCCGGTGCGCACGAACTAGTTTCAGGGAGTTCAAGCCCCTCGACGCGTACACTCTCGTATGAGCGACGACGACAGCCACGAGCACGTCGTCCCCGGGTCCGAGGAGGAACTGGACTCGGCGGACGTGCGCGGCTACGACTTCCGCGGCGACTTCGACTTCTTCGAGATGCTCAACGCCTACGAGACCACGGGCTTCCAGGCCACCCACCTCGCGCAGGCCGTCGACATCGCCCGCGACATGCGCGACGACGACGTGACCACCTACCTCACGCTCACCTCGAACATCGTCTCCTCGGGCCTCCGGGAGACGGTCGCCTACCTCGTCCGCGAGGGCTTCGTGGACGTCATCATCACCACCTCCGGCTCCATCACCGAGGACGTCATCAAGACCGCGAAGCCGTTCAAGATGGGCGAGTGGGACGCCGACGAAGCCGAACTCCGCGAGCGCGGCATCAACCGGCTCGGGAACATCTTCGTCCCCTCGGACCGGTACGTCTGGCTCGAAGAGTACCTGAACGACTTCTTCGAGGACTTCTTCGCCGACGAGAAGGTTCGGACGCCCACGGAGTTCTCGAAGGAACTCGGCGAGACCCTCGACGACGAGGACTCCATCCTGAAGAACGCCGCCGACCAGGACGTTCCCATCTTCTGCCCCGCGCTCACCGACGCCGAGGTCGGGAACTTCCTCTACTACTACCGCCAGGGCTACGACAGCGAGGTCGGCATCGAGATTCTCGACGACTACGACGCCCTCATCGAACACGGCCTGCTCGCCGAGGAGACCGGCCTCATCGCGGTCGGCGCGGGCGTCCCGAAACACCACGCCATCATGACGAACCTCTTCCGCGGCGGCGCGGACCACGCCGTCTACATCTCCACCGGCATGGAGGGCGACGGCTCGCTCTCCGGCGCACCGCCCGAGGAAGCCGTCTCCTGGGGGAAAATCAAGGACGAGGACACGAACTACGTCCAGATTGAGGCCGAAGCCACGCTCGTCTTCCCGCTGCTCGTCGCCGGCGCGTTCAAACGCGACTAACCCGATTCCGTATCGTCGTATGTGGTTTATAGTGCGTAGCGTTTTCGGTGGTGGCGTTCCACACGCCGCGTGATGGCTGCGCGACCACCGATGAACGACGAGGGAGAGGAACCGGACGCGGTGACGTTCGGCATCGCGGCGGTGGACGAACACCTCGGAGACGTGGACTGGCCGGCGACCGCGTCGGCGGTCGTCGCGGCGACCGGCGACCCCGAAATCCCGTACGAGGCGAGCGGGCGAACGCTCGCGCTCTCCGCGGCGCTGGACGAAACCGGACGGGAGCGCTTTGAGTCGCGCCGCGACCTGCTCGACGCGCTGCATCCCGTGTTCGAGGAGCACCGGCAGTCCGCGGGGCCGGGCATCCTCGCGTGGATTCGGAACGCCCTGCCTGTGTAACCGTTCTCGCTATGACTGTCGTCGATATCGAGTGTCCGGACTGCGGGCGCGTCGCGTCGGTGCAAAAGAACGGAATCGGCCAGTATCGCTGTGGCGAGTGCGGGCGGGAGTTCTCGCGGGACGACCTCAGTCGATGAACGCGCGGAGCGCATCGGGGTCCGCGGTTTCGCCGCGGAGCGCGTAGTGGGCGGCGCAGGCGTTCGCGAGCGCGAGCGACTCGACCCACGACCCAGCGGCGGCGCGGCCGTGCGCGAGACCGGCGCTGAATCGGTCCCCCGCGCCGGTGTAACGGACGGGGTCGCTCGTCGGTTCGTTCGGCACGAAGGCAAGCAGGCCGCGGGTAGCGGCGACGGCCTGCTCGACCTCGTGCACGACGAACGCGTCCACACCGAGCGCGTCCCGGACGACGCGTGCGAGGGAGCCATCGTCCTCGTAGCCGGCGTCGAATTCGCCGGAGTCGTCGAATGCGTCCGCGAGGAACTGGGTTTCGGCGCGGTTCGCACTCACGACGACCTCGTAGCAGTCGGTGAGCGCGCCGAGCGCGTCCGCGAACCCGGGAATCGTTGCGGGGTCGGTGACTGTCACGTCGCCGGGGTCGACGACGAGCACGCCGCCCTGGGGGTCGCGCTCGCGGAGTTCGCGGAGCGCGTCGGTCGCGTGCGGGAAGGACGCCCAGTTCGTCCACACCACCGCGTCGGCGGTGAGCGCGGCGTCCACGTCGGCGAGCGCGCGTTCGAGCGTCTCGAACCGCCACGTCTCGATGCCCGTGGACTCCTCGGTGAGCATCACGGCGTCGGACTCGAACTCGTAGACGTCCACGTCGGCGGGCGCGCCCATCGAGTGGGTCTCGAACGGGAGCGTTTCGAAGATGTCGTGGTCGAGATGTCCGGCGAGCGTGGTTCGGTCGCCGAGCGCGTGGAACTGGCGGGCGGCGTTCACCGCCTGCCCGCCGGGGTCGGTGGTTTGGTGGTCGACGTAGAACGACTTCGCGTCGCCCGCGGCGATGCGGCGACCGAACGACTCGCGCGAGCGCACCGCGCCAGTCCGGTCCTCCACGGTGTACCGACGGTCCACGCTGCCGTCGGGGAGCGCCGTCGCGGTGACGGACGCGTCCAAGAGCGGGCGGGCGTTCGCGAGGCGTCCCGTGCGTTCGTCCATACGCGTCTCCGGGGCTCGGGGGGGTTAACTATTCGGCCAGCACGGCGTCCAGTGCGTCGAGGAAGCCGTCGGCGTACGCGCCCGCGACGACGTGGTCCGCGGCTTCCTTCGCGGCGTCGTCGGCGTTCGCGACGGCGTACCCCCGACCCACGGCTTCGAGCATCTCCACGTCGTTCGCGGAGTCACCGACGGCGACGAACGCGTCCATGGTGTAGTCGAGGTCGGCGACGAGCGACGCGAGCGCGCGACCCTTGTGCATTCCAAGGGACTTCACGTGGTACGCGAATCCCGTGTCGACGACGTGGAGACCGTGCTTTTCGGCGATTTCGCGCAGCGGCGCGAGCGGCTGGTCGCGGCTCACCGCGACCTCGGTCTCCCGCCAGCGGTTCACGAGGTCGACCTCGCCCCAGCCCAGACTGTGGCCGCGCGCGACGTACTCGTCCACCACGTCCTGTGCGGCCTCGCGGTCGCCGTGGAAGTGGAGGCGGTCGCGGTCCTGGTCGTAGGAGACGCCGCCGTTCTCCGCGACGACGCGCTCCGGCACGCCAATGAACCCGCAGAGCGCGACGGGGTACGGGAGAGCCTTCCCGGTGGCGATGACGACGGGGGCGTCCCAGTCGCGGAGCACGTCGAGAACGCGGGCGTCGATGGAGCGGTCGGCGCGGCTGAGCGTCCCGTCGATGTCGACGGCGAGCGGCGGAACCATACCGAACCCTGACGCGACCGCGAGAAAAACCCTATGCGCCGAGGCCGCCCGCCTGGACGTACTCGAGGAACTCGTCCACGATACGGGCGTTGTACGTCCAGAACCCGTGGAACGTCTCGTCCTCCCGTTCGTGCGCGATGAGCGCGAGTTTCCGCGCGTCCCGGCCGTCCCCGTCGTACGCGACGAACCACGACTCCCGGACTTCCTCGGTGTCGTCGGTGTGGAACGTGATGTCGAGTTCCTGCTGGGGTTTCTCCCAGTCCGGGAGCCCGTACACGTGCACGTCGAGGCCGCTGTCCGAGAGCTGGGTGTAGACGTTCCACTGGTCGTCCATCTTCGAGAGCGACTGGAAGCCGACGCGGAGTTCGCCGTGACCGACGTTGTACGCGGCCACCTCGACCTCGCGGGACGCGATTATCATGCTCCGCTTGTCGAAGGACGTGAACGTCGTCGTGTCGTCGTGTTCGAGCACCGCGGGGTAGCTGTCGCGGTCGAAGTCGGGGTCGGAAAGGAGGCCCGACTCGAACGCGACGACGGAGTCGACGTCGTCGAGGTCGCTCGCCGCGACCACGTCGCCGTCGTCGTGCAGCACGGCGAAGTTCGTAGGCGCATGCTCGCCGCGTGATTCCGCGACGGTCACGGTGACGCGCTGCGGGCCGAAATAGCCGCGCAGGCGGTCGACGACACTCTCGTCCGCGGGGTCGTAGACGGTGAGCGTTCGCCCCTCGCTCTCCACGCGTTCGACGAGCGAGCGGATAGAGTCCATCACCACGGTGGTAGTTCGAGAGCCGTATAAATCCGGGGGCTCGTCACGGCCGCCAGTCTCGCGTCGTGTGATTCAACCGCTCACAGCCGTCCGGCGTGACGACGACGAGGTCCTCGATGCGGACGCCCCACTCGCCCTCGCGATAGACGCCGGGTTCGACGCTGAACACCATTCCCGCTTCGAGTTCGCGGTCGTTCCCCGCCACGATGTACGGTTCCTCGTGCACGTCGAGGCCCACACCGTGACCGGTCCGGTGAACGAACTCGTCGCCGTAGCCCGCGTCCGCGATGACCGAACGGGCCGCGGCGTCGATGTCTTCGCAGGTCACGCCGGGTTCGACGAGGTCGACCGCGGCCTGCTGCGCCGCGCGCACCGTCTCGTGCGCCTCGACGTACGCCGTAGGCGGGTCGCCGTCGAACACCACAGTACGAGTCTGGTCGCTCGGATAGCGGTCGATTCGCGTCCCGAAGTCGAACACCACCGGGTCGCCCGGTTCGATTTCGCGCTCGCCGTGATGGTGGTGGGGGAGCGCGGCGTTCGGCCCGGACCCGACGATGGTGTCGAAGGATGTGCCGTCGCCGCCGTGCGCTTCGAGTCGGTCCTCGACGTACGCCGCGAGGGCGGACTCGGTCATTCCAACGGCGTCCACGCCGAGCGCTCGTACGTCCCGCATCGCGGCGTCAGCGGCCTCGCTCGCCCGGCGGACGGCGTCGAGTTCGGCGTCGTCCTTCCGCACGCGGAGCGCGGACAGGACGTCCGTGGCGAGGCCGAAGTCGGCGTCCGGGAGCGCCGTTCGGAGGTCCATCGAGAACCGCGCCCACATCGTCTCGTCCAGGAGGACGCGCGACCCGGTGTCGAGGTCGGCGGCGACCTCGCGGACGTGTTCGATTGGGTCGTCGCCGTCGCTCCACGTGCGCACGTCCGAAATCCACGTCTCGGCGCGCAACTGGTCCTCGTAGAGGGCGGGCGCGAGGAAGGCCGCGTCGTCGGGCGTGACGAACAGGAAGAAGTGGCGCTCGCCCGGGGTTTCGTGGAAGCCGCCGAGGTAGTAGAGGTTCGGACTCGGGAAGAGGACGATGGCCTCGTCCGCGTCGAGACGGTCTTGGCAGTCGCGGGTGCGGCGCTCGAAGGGCGTCATGGTCACGGCTTCGGAGGCCGCCACCTAAATCCGCCCGACCGGCGACGAGCTATCTCGTGTCACGGCAGCTATAAATCCGCTGGGCGCCTTTCCAAGGGTGGTGAACAGTGATGAAAAGTAGTCCCTTCGACGAGATGGACCGCATGTTCGAGCAGATGGACCGCGCGTTCGACGATGTGCGTGCGCGCTGGAACCGCAGCGACGGTGCCGACGGCGCCGTCCCCGGGCTCGCGGGCGGTCTGACGCACGACATGAGGCACGGCCTGACGCACGACTGGCAGACCACGGACGACGCCCACACGCTCGTCGTCGACCTCCCCGGGTTCGAGCGCGAGGAACTCGACGTGTCCGTGGCGGACGGCGCCGTCGTCATCGACGCCGAACACGAGGCCGACGCGGAGACCGGTACGCGCGGGCGACACGTCCACGAGCGCCTCAGCGTCCCCGCCGACGCCGAGGTAGACGACGTGCAGGCGACCTACCGGAACGGCGTGCTCGAACTCGCGTTCGGCCGCACCCACGAATCCGGCCGCCGCATCGACATCGCGTAGTCATCCCGACGCCGTCGGTCGCTACGCTTTTTCCCTCGCGCGTGGAGAGGTGACGTATGTCGATTCCCTCGTCCCTCGCAACCGCGCTGAGTTCACGCCCGAAACAACTCCTCGGCGCCGGATTCGGTCTCCTCGGCACGGGCCACTTCGCGTTCTGGACGCGGTCCTCCACCGCGCTCTCCGACGCCCTCGCCGCCGGTGACTACGCCGCCGCGCTCACTCCGCTCTCCGAGTACGCCGCCGGCCACCCCGCCTACCTGCTCGCCGTCGTCGCCGGCATCGCGCTCCTCGCGTGGGCGCAGTGAGTACGAGCGACTCCTCGCGGAGCTGGCGCGGCGTCACCGCCGTCGCTGCCTGGCAGGTCGTCGCGTCCGCCGCCTACTACGCCGTGTTCGCCGCGACCTCGTCGTTCCGCGACACCTACGGCCTGAGCGGGTTCGAGGTCGGCCTCGTCGTCTCCGTGATGACGCTCGGCTACACGCTCTTCCTCTTCCCGATGGGCGCGGTCGTGGACGCGTACGGCGACCACCCCGCGATGGTCGGCGGGCTCGTCGGCCTCGCCGCGGGCGCCGCCGGCGTCGCGCTCGCCGGCGCGAACGTTCCGTTGGTCGGCACGTACGGCGGCCTGCTCGTCGCCGTGTTCGTCCTCGGGAGCGCGTACGCCACCGGGATGCCGGCGACGAACCGCGCCGTCGCCAGCCGCGCCCCGCGCGGCCGGTACAACCTCGCCGTCGGCCTGAAACAGGTCGGCGTCACCGCTGGCAGCGCCATCAGCGCCGTGTTCGTCACGAACAACGTCCTCGTTCCGACGTGGCCCGCGAGCTTCGCCGTCATCGCCGGCGTCGGCTTCCTCGCCGCCGCCGTCTACGCGCTCACGTTCAACGGCACGGGCGGGAGCGGCCGTATGGAGTTTCCCGACGTGCGCGCGCTCGCCGCGAACCGCCTCCTGCTCGTCCTCGTCCTCTCCGGGTTCTTCCTCGGCGCCGCCGTCTACACGCTCACCGGCTACACCGTCCCCTACCTCGAGGACTCCACGGCCGCGACGACCGCGGTCGCGGGCACCGTCCTCGCGATGATGCAGGTGTCGGGGAGCGCCGGCCGCATCGGCGCCGGCAGCCTCGCGGACCGCGTCCCCGGAACCGCCGCCCGCGCCAGCCTCCGCGTGCTCGCCGTCCAGATCGTCGGCGCCACCGTGCTCCTCCTCGTTCTCCCCGCCGTCCGCGGCGTCACGATGCTCGTCGTGTTCGCCGCGCTCGGCCTCACAATCCTCGGATTCCCTGGACTCTACCACGGCGCTGCGACCGCGCTCGCCCCCGACGGGAAGGCCGGCGCCGCGAGCGCCGCCGCCCAGATGAGCCTCAACATCGGCGGCCTGCTCGCCCCGCCCCTGTTCGGACTGGTCGCGGACACTGCCGGCTACACGACGGGCTGGCGCCTGCTCGGCGTCGGCGTCGCCGCATCCACCGTCATGGTCGTCTTCGCGCTCGTCCGCTACGACTAGCGGCGACAACTATTACCGACCGCCGGCCGAGCACACGGCCATGTATCGCACCGGCCACTACGGCGTCAGCCTCCTCCTGTACGCGCCCGTGCTCGCCGGCCTGCTCGCCTTCGGTCGGTCGAGCGCCGCGCTCGCCGGCCTGCTCGGCGTGCTCGCGCTCGCCCGCGTCCCGGACTGGGACCACCGAGTACCCGGACTGACACACCGGGGGTCGACGCACACGCTCGCGTTCGCGTGGCTCGTCGGCGCGCTGCTCGCCGCGGCGACGCTCTCGCTCCCGGGCGTTACTCCCGGCGCGCGCGTCCCGCTCGCCGCGCTCGCGCTGTTTGTCGGCACGTACGGCATCACCGCGCACTTGGTCGCGGACGCGCTCACGCCGTCCGGGGTCGCGCTCTTCTGGCCGCTCACGTCGAAACGCTACTCGCTCTCCCTCACCACCGCCTCCAACCGCCTCGCGAACGCTTCACTTCTCGCGCTCGGCGTGTTCGCCACCGCGGTCGCCGTTGTACTCCCGCTCCAACTCTGAACCGCGTGTCAACCCCACGACTCGTACACCGTATATCGCTCTATGAAATAACTGCGGGCACGGGTACTGGATGGACCGGGCGGAACGCTTTTGACTGACTGGTCAGTAAGTTCGGTCGAAAGCGGAGCCAATGACCGACACCACCGTCGACATCGAACGCGAACTCGACCGAGTCCTCCCGGCGGAGGCGACAGAACTGCTGCCCGACCTCCGAGAATCGCTCGACGCCGACCACTGGTACGGCGAGCTAACGCTTCGCGTGCACGACACGCTCGCGAACACCAGCCACGCCGGCGCGCCGACCGCCGCGGCGGGCGTCGAATGCCTGCGCGCACACGTCCGCCTCCGCGGCCGCGTGCTCGTCCAGTTACACGACGACGTGGCGCACTCGTTCACCGCCGACCCGACGCGCGCGCTCCTCGCGAGCGACCACCTCTACGCCGCCGCGTACGACGCGCTCAGCCGGAGCGACGGCCCAATAACCCTCTTCGACACCGTGACGAGCGTCTCCCAGCGCATCACGAGCGCGTTCGGCGCGCGCTACACGGACGACTCCCGGACGGTAGCCGACCCGAGGTCGCTCGTGGACGACACGACCGGCGCGCTCGGGGAGGCCGCGGCGACGGTCGGCGCAGTTCTCGCGGACGCGACGACCGCCCAGCGCGAGGCCGCTGGCGTACTCGGCCGAGGGCTCGGGGCGCTCAAAGCCATCCGCCGGGCGAGCGACTCGGAACCCGGGGACCGTCACGTCGTCCTCCCCGACGTGGACGAATCCCGATTGGATTCGTACGCCGACGACCGACGAGCGGACGTCGAACGAGCGCTCGACGACCTCGAATCGACCGGCGACGTAGGCGCGCTGCGCGCGCTCGCCGAGTGAGGACTGCGAGGGTCTTTTACGCGACTCCGTGCAACCTCGTGGTATGTCGGAGGCCCGAACGACCGGCGAGTACCGGGTGCGCTCGCGGACACCAGACGGCGCAGGGTTCGTGCTCGTTCCGCTCGACGGTGACGACCCGGTGCGCGTCGAAGACGACGGCGACGACCTCACGCCCGGTAACCGCGTCCGGGCGACGCTCGCGTGGACGGACGGCACCGCGCGCTTCGAGGACTACGAGGTCGTCGAGGACACCCGCATCACGTACGTCGGCGGCGCGACCGGCCTGTTCGAGGACGCGCTGGACGTCATGGAGGAGGCGCGCCGCGAGGGCCTCGGCGTGAACTCCCGAACCACCTACAGCACCGACGGCGAACCCAACGGCGCCGTCTACGCGTTCGCCGACCAACCCGGCGAGCGCGACCTCTACACCGAGTTCCGCGACGGCACCGCGCCGCTCGAACCGCTCCTCGACCGCCTCGACGACTTCGAGAACTGTCCTCACCACGTCTTCGTCCTCGACCCCGCGGAACACGACTTCCTCGTGCTCTACCTCGTCCTCCGCCGCGACAGCGTCCTCGAACGCACGGTTCTGGACACCTACGCCTGACCGCCCTACGCCTCCGCGAGTCGCACGAGGTCGGTGAGCGTCTCGTTCACGGGCGTCTCGATGTCGTGCTCGCGGCCCCGATCGACGATTTCGCCATTCAGCGACTCGATTTCTGTTCTTCGTCCGCGTTCGAGGTCTTGACGCATCGAGGAGACGTTCTCGGCGGTGCGGCGCGCGACCCGGGAGGCGGCGTTAACGGGGTCGGTCGTGAGTTCGACGCCCTCCGCGTCCGCGACCGCGGCGGCTTCCTCGACGGCGCGGCGGAGTACGCGTTCACCGGAATCGGTGTCGGCGAGGCGGCCGTTCGGGACGCGAGCGAGCGCGGTCGCGGCGTTGATGCCGACGTTCACGAGGACTTTCTTCCAGACCGCGCGCTCCGCGTCCGCCACAACCTCGGTCTCGATGCCGGCGTCGGTCAACGCGTGGGCGAGCGCGGTGGTCGTCGTGTCCGTGTCGGTGAAGTAGTTCCCGACGACGGTGTCGCCGACGCCCGCGTGCCGGACGTGTCCGGGCGCTTCGAGCGTCGCGCCGTGGCTCGTCGTCCCCGCGAGCACCCGCGAGTCGGGCACGAACTCCGCGATGATCTCGGCGTTCCCGAGGCCGTTCTGGAGCGTGCAGACCGCTGCGTCCGCGAGCAAGGGTTCGGCGTCGGCGAGCGCGCTCCGCGTGTCGTACGCCTTCACGCACACCAACACGATGTCCACGGGCCCGACCGTGTCCGGGTCGGTCGTCACGTCCACGGCCACGCGCTCCATCGTCCCGTCGGGGAGCGTGAGCGTGAAGCCGTCGCGGAGCGCGTCCACCTGTGCGCCCGGACGACCGACGAGCGTCACGTCGACGCCGCTCAGGGCGAGACGACCGCCGAACAGCGACCCGACCGCGCCGGGTCCGAGCACTGCGACGCGCATACCGCGACTACCGCGTCCGCCTACAAAAACACTAGAAGTCCGCTTCGCGGAACGCCTCCTCGGCTTCCGTCAGGTCGTCCATTCGCGCCTGCGTCCGCGATTCGAGGGCGTCCGCGTGTCCGTGAAGCTGGTCGAGCGCCTCGCTCGACTGCTGTTCCTCCGGGGAAAGTTCGGATTCGAGCACGGCTATCTTCGACGTGGTCGCGTACAGGTCCTGGAGTTCGTCGTCCAGCGTGAGCCGCGTGTGGAGGTCTTCGACGGCGTCCACGAGTTCCTCGCGCGTCACTGGTTTGGTGAGGTAGTCGTCGAAACCCATCTCCACGATATCCTCGTCGGGTTCGACCGCGGTGAGCATCGCGACCCGGCAGTCGTAGCCCGCCTCGCGGATGCGTTCGAGGACTTCGCCGCCGGACATCCCCGGCATTCGGCGGTCGAGCAACACCACGTCCACGTCCTCGTCCAGTTTCGAGAGCGCGTCCTCGCCGCCGTACGCGGTGCGAACGTCGTACTGCTCGTCCAGCCAGATGGCGTACGTGTCGGCGAGGTCGGTGTCGTCGTCGACCGCGAGAACAGTCGGGGCTTCCTCGGTGTCGTCCGACGACGGGCGTTCCGGTGGCATGAATTCGAGAGGGCTACGTCGCCCCTAGTTACGTACACGTCACACGCCTTGTATAACCTTGTGGCCGGGCCGGGAATTCACGGACTCGCGCCGGATGGCGGCGAACAAATGGGAAAACAGCGTGCTAGCTACGATTCGGCGCCGCAGACGATGACCGGACGGTCCGCGCCGAGGATGACCGCCTGCGTCACGCTCCCGAACAGCACCTTCCCGGTCGGCGTGCGCTTACGGGACGCGACGCAGATAGAGTCCACATCGAGGTCGCGTGCGGTGTCGAGAATGGCCTCGCTCGGGTCGCCGCTCGTCTCGTGCAGCGTCACCTCGATGCCGGCGTCCTCCAGCGAGTCCTTCGCGTGTCGCGCGGACGCGAGTTGGCCGATGGACGCCCCCGTGGGGTTGTCCTGGAAGTCGTGGAAGACGTGCGCGTGAATCTCGTCCTGTCCGGGGAGGTCGAGCACCGCGTCCACCTGGGCCTCCGCGTGTTCGTCCTTCTCGTCGACCGCGAGCAGTATCTCGTACATCGTCCCGGTGTGCGTTCCCGATGCACAAACCGCTTGTGGGTGACTCGCACTCCGAGTCGCAGTCGACGAACGCACCGCTTACGGCGCTCCGCCGGAAATCCCGGGTATGGCCGAATCCGACCTCGACCTCGACGCGTGGCGCGAGCGCGTCAGCGAGCACCGCGCGGAGAAGCGCCGGTTCGTCCGGGAGAACATGGAACTCCCCGAGACCGGCGACGACCTCGAATTCTACGACATCGACCCCGAGTTCCGGGTGGTCGCGCGCCTCCAGCGCGCCCAGAACCCCGAGGTCGTGCGGGTGGAACTCACGCGCGGCCCCGCGGCGGAGTACGAGCGCGCCGCGACGCTCGGATTCACGCTCAACGGCGACCACCACGTGCTCGCGGCGTACCACGCGCCGAACCAAGACGGCCTGTTCGTGCCGTTCACGGACGAAACGAGCGGCGACGAAACCCCCCAAATCGGGCGGTACGTCGAACTCGACGTCGAGGGCGTGGAGTCCGGCAGTCGGGTCGCGTTGGACTTCAACCTCGCCTACCTGCCCTTCTGCGTGCTGGACGAGAGCTACGCGAGCCCCGTGCCACCGGAACAGAATCACGTACCGGCGGCTATCCGAGCGGGTGAGAAGCACGTCGAAATCGAGTAGTCAAAATACGAACAGAAGAACGGAGAGAGCGAGAGTCAGCGACCGCCGGCGGTGTTACGCGCCGACCTCGGTGGCTTCCAGGAGTTCCTGGTAGCGGTTGCGGATGGTGACTTCGCTCACGTCGGTCACGGCGCTGACCTCGCTCTGCGTGACCTTCTGGTTCACGAGGAGGCTCGCGGCGTAAATCGCGGCGGCGGCGAGGCCGACGGGCGACTTCCCGCTGGTGACGCCCTGTTCCTGTGCGTTCGAGAGGAGTTCGCGGGCGCGGCGTTCGACCTCGTCGCTGAGGTCGAGTTCGCTCGCGAACCGGGGGACGTAGCTCGCGGGGTCGGCGGGCGCGACTTCGAGGCTGAGTTCGCGCACGATGTAGCGATAGGTGCGCTTGAACTCCATCTCGTCGATGCGGCTGACGGTCGCGACCTCGTCGATGCTGCGCGGCGTCTGCATCTGGCGGGCCGCCGCGTAGACGGACGCGGTGGCGACGCCTTCGATGCTGCGGCCGGGGAGGAGGTCCTCGTCGAGGGCGCGGCGGTAGATGACGGACGCCGTCTCGCGGACTTCCTTCGGGAGGCCGAGGGCGCTGCTCATGCGTTCGATTTCGCCGAGCGCCTGCTTCAGGTTCCGCTCCTTGCTGTTCCGGGTGCGGAAGCGCTCGTTCCAGGTGCGCAGGCGCTGCATCTTCTGGCGCTGGCGGGAACTCAGGCTGTTGCCGTAGGCGTCCTTGTCCTGCCAGCCGATGTTGGTGGAGAGGCCCTTGTCGTGCATCATGTTCGTCGTCGGCGCTCCCACACGGCTCTTCTCGTCCTTCTCGGCGGAGTCGAACGCCCGCCACTCCGGCCCGCGGTCGATGCCGTTCTCCTCGATGACCAGGCCGCATTCCGAACAGATGGTCTCGCCGTGTTCCTCGTCGTTGACGAGCTTCCCATCACATTCGGGACACGTGTTGGTGTGTTCCTGTTCGTCGCTGGTCTCTTCCTCGGTGCGCTGGCGGTCGCTGGAGTACGTTCGTATCGTTGTCTCGCTCATGGTGAATCTCCGAAAGCGAGGGAAAGTTTCAAACGCCTTTCCCTCACGCTTCCTAACCATTGATAGGTGCGAAACAAACTTAAACCTTTCGCAAACCTTGTGTAACCCTACCACACAAGGATTGCCGGTATGAGGTTCCTACGTCCCACATCCAGCCTTTTTAGCCCGGCCGAAACTTCGCCGGTTCGAACGTAAGGTTTAGAACCCACCCACGGAACCCAACCATCGCCTGTCAGACCAATAATTTTATCCCAAAATGGGAAGAAGATTATCCTCGTATGGTGGGGAAAACGCCGCGTGCAACCGTTCTCGTCGTCGACAACGCCGACCGACACGACCGCTACCAGTCGTGGCTCCCGGGCTACGAGGTCCGCACCGCCGAAACCGATCAGGCGGCCGCGGACGCCATCTCGGACGACGTACACGTCCTCCTCCTCGGCGCGGGCCGACACGGGGACGGCGCCGCCCTCGTCGCGCAAAGCCACCGTCACGGCGCACGCGTCGCCCTACTTGGCGCCGACCGGAACGCCACCACCCGTGGCCCGGACGCGTGCATCCCCGACCCCGTCGACCGAGAGAGCGTCGCGACCACCGTCGAATCCCTGCTCGCGCACACCGCGTACGACGCCGACCTCGACGAACTCTTCGCGCTGTGCAAGCGCCGCGCCGACCTCATAGACGGGACCACAGACCGCTCCGAGGCGGTCAGCGCGCTCTCCCGTCGCATCGACGTCGTCGCCGCTGCGCTCGACACGACGGTCGCCGAGTTCGCGGCCGACGACTTCCGCGCCGCCTTCCGCGATGTCGACACCGCACGGGTGAACGACGAAACCGGAAGAGGGCGTCGACGGAAGACTTATTCACACAGAACGCAGTGACACAAACCGAGAAGCGACGATGCCGGAACGCGCTGACACGGTAGCGGTGCTCGCGCTGGGCGACCCACAGGACTCGGTACGCCAGTACGCCGCGAGCGCCGACCACGACGTGCAGACCGGCGCTACGCTCGACGACGTGGACGACACCATCGACGTCGTCGTGCTCGACGACACCGCCGACCTCGCGCTCCACCGGGTCGTCGAACACGTACGAACGCACGGCTACGACTGCGGTATCCTCCTTCTGAGCGACCACGACGAGACCACGCGCGGCGTCGACCACGCGCTCCCCGGGACGGCGTCCGCGGACGAGATTCGGGCGGGCGTCCTGCGGGTCGCCCGCCGCGTCGCGTACGAGGTCGTCGTCGACGACCTCTTCGACCTCTGCGAGCGCCGCGCCGACCTCCTCACCGACGGCGACGATGACGCGCTCGACGACGTGGCAGAACGCATCCGCGAGCGCCGCGACTGCACGGACGATATCTCGACGGAATTCGACGACGCCGACTACCGCGCGGTGTTCCGCGACCTCGACTAGCCGTCCAGGTCGCGCGCGATGTCCGCGAGGCTGTCGCTCGGTTTCTCGGTCGCGTCGTAGTACGCGGTCGTCCCCGGTTCGCGGAGGCCGTACGCGTACCCCTCTTCGACGATGTCGACGTACACCGACCGCCCGATGTCGAGGTCGGTGCCGTCGAGCCACGAAATCAGGTGGTTCTCGCCCTCACCGGGGGCTCGCGCGAGCCGCGGCGTCTCGTACGCGCCCCGAATCACCGGCGTGCCGCCGCTCTCCTCGATGCGAACGCGGTACTCGGTGCCGTCGAGAACGAGTCGAACGACCTCCCCGACCGGGACGCGCGCGGCGTCGTCCGCGGGGAGTTCTATCTGGGGTCGCGTCGTGCCGCCGTACCGGCCGATGGTCGCGGTGACCGTTTCGACCGCGGGGTTGTCGGACGCGATTCGATCGGACATAGCCGAGGAAGGTATCGCGGGGAGAAAAGTCGTGCGTCTACCGGTCGGACCGCCACGCGCTGAACCGAATGTACGCGTAGAGAACGACGCCCGTGAGCCCGAACAGGAGTCCGAACCAGATGAGCATCGCGGCGACGACCTGCGCCAAGTCGTTCCCGAAGAACTTCGCGATAGCGAACCCGAGCGCGATGACGAGCACGTCCACGAGCACGAGCTTCAGCTTGAACTGGTTCAGGTAGACCCACTGAAATACCGGGTTCGGGTCCCCGGCTTCCTCCGCCGTGTTCGCGTCTGAAAGTCCAACCATACCCCGAGGTAGGACTGAGAGACTCTATAAGTCCGGGGTTTCGCGGCGCACGCTCGAACGCGGCGCTTTTCACGCCACGCGCCCAACCCGAGAGTATGGCCGCGCCAACGCCGGAGGACGACCGCGAGACCGGCTCCCGGAAGCGGGCGTTCCTCTACATCTCGCCGTTCCTCGCGCTCGGCATCGCGGACGTCGTCCTCCTCCTCCTGTGGGGACTCGACGGGCTCTGGGGGTTCATGATTCTCCCCCCGATTCTCTTCATCAGCACCATCGGCTGGATCGCGCTCCGATACGGCTTCGTCTAGACGCCGAGCGCCACGTCACCCGCTCTCCGGACGAAGCCGTACACGGCTTCCGTCTAGGGGCGCTCGACACCCGTGAATTCGAAGCGCGCGCCGCCCGAGGCGCGCTCCATCGCGTCGACCGTCCAGCCGTGCGCATCGGCGATGCGTGCGACGATGCGGAGGCCGAGGCCGGTGCCGTCCTCGCTGGTCGTGTACCCGGCGTCGAACAGTCGGTCGGTGTCCACGTCCCCGAATCCCGGGCCGTCGTCCGCGACTGCGAACCCGTCCTCGATGTCGCTAACGGTGACAGTCACGGAGTAGTCGCCGTGCTCTATCGCGTTCCGGTAGAGATTCTCGAAGAGCTGGGTGAGGCGGCTGGCGTCCGCGAGCACGTCGCCGGTGGCGGTGACGTCGAGGGTCGCGCCGTCGGTGTCGACGGTGCGCCACGCGGACTCCGCGACGCCGCCGACCGCGGCCGGGGCGAGTTCGTCTATCATGTCGCCGTCCCGGGCGAGCGTCAGGATGTCCTCAATGAGGCGTTCCATTCGGTCGTGGGCTTCGGCGACCCGTTCGAGGTGGTCGCTCTCGTACTCCTGGCGGGCGAGGTCAAGGTGGCCGGACGCGACCGTCAGGGGGTTGCGGAGGTCGTGGCTGACGATGCTCGCGAACTCTTCGAGTTGGTCGTTCGTCGCCTCCAAGTCGGCTTGGTACTCGCGGTGTTCGAGTTCGTAGGACAGCCAGCGCGTGAGCAGTTCGACGAACGTCGTCTCCATCTCCGTGAACTCGCGGTCGCGGGCGGTGTCGGACGCGAAGCATACCGTGCCGTAGAGGTCGTCGTTCACGACGACGCGCCCACCGACGTACGTCTCCAGGCCGAACGTCTCGTACGCGGGGTCGTCGGCCCAGTCACCGCCCGCGTGTTCGATGGCGAGCAATCCGTCGTCAGTCTCCACAGTCTTCCGACAGTAGGACTCCCCGAGCGGACAGGTTTCGCCCGGCTGGAGAAGCGGATGGTCGCCCGTGGCGGCGACGACGGTCTGCGTCGTCTCGCTGAGTTCGGAGACGAACCCGAACGGGAGCGAAAGGTAGTCGGTGCCGATGTCGAGGACGGCTTCGAGTTTCGAGCCGAACGAGCGCTCGCGGTCGGACGTGACCTCGTAGAGTCGGTGGAGCGCGTCGACGCTCTCGCGGAGTTGTGAGGCGGTGCGGCGTTCGTCGGTCACGTCCCGGAAGTAGACGGTGAGACCGGTCGTCGAGGGGAAGACGCGGACCTCGAACGTCCCACCGAGCGGCGGGTACTCCACCTCGAAAGAGACGGGGTCGTTCGACTCGACAGCCTCGATGAAGCGGTCGTGAAGCACCGTGTCCGCGGCTTCCGGGAACGCCTCCCAGAGCTCGGTGCCGAGAAGGGCGTCCCGGTCGCGCTGGAGGAGCGTTTCGGCGTGGGCGTTCACGAACGTGAACTCCCAGTCGTCGTCGAGCGCGTACACGGCGTCCGTCATCCGGTCGAACGCCTCGCGCCGGATACGTTCGAAGGGTGTGTGCTCGCCCCGGTCGGGGGTCGCGCCGTCGGTTACGGGCTGGTTCGCGGCCTTCCGCAGGACGCGAACCACGCCTTCGGTCCCGTCCCAGTCGACGCGGCGCGCGGTCGCGTCCACGGGGACGCGCTGGTCGCCGGCGGTGGCGACGAGGCGTTCGACCGCGTCCGGGTCGGTCGGCGGCGCGGGCGGCGACCGGAAGACATCGTCGAGAGTGCGCCCGGTCACGTCACCGTCGCCGGCCGCCGTGAGCAGGTCGACGGCGGCCGGGTTCGCGTACGTCACCCGTTCGTTCGCGGTGACGAGAATCGGGTCAGGGGAGGCTTCGAGGATGGTTTCGGCGCGGTCGGTCGCCGCGTCCGCGGCCTCGCCGAGCCGGTAGCGCGCGACCGCGTTCCGGATTCGCTGGGCGAGCACGCGGTACTGGTCGGTTCCCGAGCCCTTCTGCATGTAGTCGGTGACGCCGGCCGTGATGGCGTCCGCGGCGATGTCCTCGGAGCCGCGGCCGGTGAACAGGACGAACGGGAGGTCGGGGTGGTCGGCGCGCACCGCTTCGAGGAACATGAGGCCGTCCACGTCCGGCATGTCGTAGTCGCTGACGACGCAGTCCACGTGGTTGAGGCGGTCGTACGCCTCGCGCGGACTCGAAACGGTGTCGACGGCGAGCGTGTCGTCGAACCGCTGGAGGTAGGTCGAAACGAGGTTCGCCATCCCCGGCTCGTCGTCCACCACGAGCACGGAGATGTCCGCCGTCTCCCGAGACATACTCCCGGTAGGCGGAGGAAGACACAATTAGGTGTCGCCTATCCCTCGTAATTCGTGAACGTTTCCTACAGGAATCGGAAGGTTTCGAGGTTCTTCGGCGCGAACGTCCGCATGTTGTACTCGTGGTAGAGCGCGCTCGAGAGGTCCTGGGTGGAGCGCTCGTCGCCGTGCACGCACAACACCTTCTCGGGCCGCGGGTTCATCGTCCGCACGAAGTCCTCCAATCCTTGACGGTCCGCGTGGCCGGAGAACCCGTCCACGGTCTCGACGTCCATCCGGAGCTTGAGGCGGTCGTTCCGCCCGCGGTCGCCCGGCATCGCTATCTCGTCGCGGCCGGACTGGATGCGGCGTCCCATCGTCCCCTGCGCCTGATAGCCGACGAACACGAGTCGGTTGTCGGGGTCGGGCGCGAGGTGTTCGAGCCAGCTCATGATCGGGCCGCCGGTGACCATGCCGGACGTGGAGAGGATGATGCACGGGTCGCCGTCCGCGACCTCCTGCCGCTCGTCCTCGCCGCCGTCGATGTGGTTGAACTGGTCCGCGAGGAAGGGGTTCGCGTCGTCGTGGAAGATTCGGTCCCGGAGTTCGTCCCGGAGGTACTCGGGATAGGTGGTGTGGATGGCGGTCGCCTCCCAAATCATGCCGTCCAAGTGGATGGGCATCTCGGGGATGTCGCCCTCCCGCATCGCCTCCTCCAGCACGAGCATGATTTCCTGGCTGCGGCCGACCGCGAACGCGGGAATCACGACCTTCCCGTCGCGCTCGTACGTGTCGTTGATGACGCGTTTGAGTTTCTCCTCGGAGTCCTCCTGGTCGGTCTGGTAGTCGTTCCGTCCGCCATACGTGGACTCCATGACGAGCGTTTCGACGCGCGGGAAGTCGTTCACCGCGCCGTTGAACAGCCGCGTGGGCTCGTAGTGGATGTCGCCCGAGAACGCGACGTTGTAGAGGCCGTCGCCGATGTGGAAGTGGGAGACGGCGCTCCCGAGGATGTGGCCGGCGTTGTGGAGCGTGAGCTTCACGTCCGGCGCGATGTCCGTCACGTCGCCGTATTCGAGGGGGATGCAGTGCTTGATGGCTTCCCGCACCATCTCGGACTCGTAGGGCGGGTTTCGACCTTCTTTGGCCGCCACGTCGAGGTAGTCGAGCGTGAGCAGTCCCATCAGGTCGCGGGTGGGTTCGGTGCAGTAGATGGGGCCGTCGTAGCCGTACTTGAACAGGAGCGGGATGAACGCGGAGTGGTCGAGGTGGGCGTGCGTCAGCACGACCGCGTCGATGGAGTTCAGCGGCACGGCTTCCGGCGCTTGGAGGTACGGAACCTCGCCGTCCGCACCGGGTTTGTCCCCGCAGTCGATGAGGATGCGCGTGTCCGGCGTGGAGAGGATGAAGCTCGCGCGACCGACCTCGCGGCAGCAGCCGAGCGTCGTGATGCGGACGTACTCGTCGTCGGAGAGTTCCTCGCGGTGGATCTGGCGGCCGACCTTCTCAAGGATGTCGCGTCGCTCCTCGCGCTCGTGCTTGAGGAAGTTCCGGACGTTCGACACCGTCGAGGATTCGATGGGCGGCGTGCGCACGACCTCGGGCGTCCAGCCGGAGGTCTGCGTGATTTCGCGGAGCGTGCTCCCGTGGCGGCCGATGACCATTCCGGGCTTCTCGGCCTCGATGACGACCTCACCGGTGTCCTCGTGGAAGTCGAGGTTGGTGACGCCGGCGTCGTCGGGAATCACGTCCATCACGGCCTCCCGTGCTTTCTCGGGGCGCGTGAGCACGTCCGGGTCCGGACGGACGGTGATGCGCTTGCGTAGTTTCGAGGCGAGGTTCCGGATGAGGTCGCCGTTCTGCGCGAACTTCTTCGGGTCGCGCGTGTACACGACGAGCTCGGGCCCCTCGTACTTGACCTCCGTGACGGTGATGTCCGGTGGTATCTCGTTCGTTATCGTTTCGTGCAGGTCTTCGAGTTGCTGGTCTACCGTACTCATAGTACGCGAACTGCGGGTTCCGGGTCCCGGCCACCCCACGGGAGCGCGCCGTAATCGACGCGAGTATGTGGGGTCACTGACCGGAGGTGTGGTATCATCGTGGGAGAGCGGCGCGTCCGGCCGGTCCGGCACGTCCGCGGGAACAGTGTCTGGAAAACCCGCTTGCTATCCACTATTCATCGCTGATTATAAAAGACTTCGCAATAGGTGTCCGTTCCGCGATACTTAGTCCCCGATGGACAGTTCGTCGTCCTCGGTCGTCGGCGGTTCGTCGTTCGCTTCGAGTTCGCGTTGCTCGATGCGGAGGCGGCGCTGCGTCTGCTTGTTCATGCCTTTCCGCTCGCGACCACGTTTCGTGTCGCCCATATCCTGTGGGACGTTCTCATACCACATAAGTCTCCCGTCGCAACGACTAAGAGGGCGTCCAGCGCGAGACGTGGTTCGGCCACTCCCGTCGGACAGGCGGGCTTCACGGGATTTAAGGCTGTATCCGGCGACTCTTCGCGTAATGAGCGACAACGAGCAGGAGCTCGGAATCACCGAGAGCAAGGAGCACAGCCCCGGGAAGTGGTACTCGGAGGTCGTGCGGAAGGCGGGCCTCGCGAGCTACGGCCCCGATTCGATGGGCGGGTTCATCGTCACCCGCCCCCGGGGGTACGCGCTCTGGGAGAAGGTGCAGGAGAACCTCGACGAGTGGTTCAAGGGCACGGGAGTGGACAACGCCTACTTCCCGATGTTCATCCCCGAGTCCTACCTCGACAAGGAGTCCGAGTTCGTGGAGGGCTTCGACCCCGAGGTCGCGTGGGTGACCGAGGGCGGAAACCAGGAGCTCGAGGAGCGCCTCGCCGTCCGTCCCACGTCCGAGTCCATCATCACGCCGTACATGAGTCAGTGGACGCGAAGCCACCGCGACCTCCCGCTCCGACTGAACCAGTGGTGTTCGGTGGTTCGGTGGGAGGCGACGGAGACGAAGCCGTTCTTCCGGACGAAGGAGTTCCTCTGGCAGGAGGGCCATACGGCCCACGAGTCCGCGGAGGAGGCGTGGGACGAGACGGTCACCCGCCTCGGGCAGTACGAGGACCTGTACGAGGACGTGCTGGCGATTCCGGTCATGCGCGGCCGGAAGCCCGAGCACGATAAGTTCCCGGGCGGGGAGACGACGACGACCGTCGAGGCACTGATGCCGGACGGGAAGAGCCTGCAGGGCGCGACGAGCCACGACCTCGGGCAGTCGTTCGCGGAGGCGTACGACCTGACGTACGTGGACGAGGACGAGGAAGAGCAGGTCGCGCACACGACCTCGTGGGGGCTGTCGTGGCGCGCGCTCGGCGGCCTCATCATGACGCACTCCGACGACCAGGGGCTGGTGCTGCCGCCGACGGTCGCGCCCGAGCAGGTCGTTATCGTGCCGATCTGGCAGGAGGACACGCAGGAGGACGTGCTCCAGTACTCGACGGAGGTCGCGGCGGAACTGGAGGAGGCGGGCGTGCGCGTCCACCTCGACGACCGCGACGAGCGCAATCCCGGGTTCAAGTTCAACGAGTGGGAGCTGAAGGGCGTCCCGCTCCGCATCGAAATCGGCCCGAACGAGGTCGAGGACGAGGAGCTGACGTTCGCGCACCGGCCGGACGGCGAGCAGTCCGTCGTGAACCGCGAGGGGCTCGTGGACTCGGTGGACGAACACCTCGACGCTGTGCAGGATAAACTGTACGAGTCCGCGGAGGAGAACCTGGAGGAGAACGTCCGCGAAGCCGATTCGCCGGAGGAAATCCTGGGCACCATCGGGAAGCACGGCGGGTACGTGAAGACGCCGTGGTGTGGCGACGAGGCGTGCGAGCAAGTCATCAAGGAGAAAATTGCCGCGGAAATCGTGATGGTTCCGTTCGACGAAGAACACGAGCCAGATGCGGACGAGTGTACACTTTGTGGCGAAGAAGCGTCGAAAACCGCGTACTTCGCCAAGACATATTAGGCCATAATACGCCCTTCCACAGGGCTAATATGGCGTAATACTATCAGGGGTGGGTTTTTCCCTGTTCGTGGCAACTGATGGCACACACCTATGGGGAACAATGAGCTTCTCGCAGACCCCTCTGACGCCAGCGCGAACTGCGGCGTCGGGGTAGTAATGGACCTCGACGGAGGGCGAAGCCACGACGTACTCTCGGACGGCATCGACCTCCTCGAGAACCTCGAACACCGCGGCACCACCGGCGCCGAGGAGAACACCGGTGACGGCGCGGGCGTCCTCCTCCAGACTCCGCGGCGTTTCTTCGACGACGCGCTCGACCTCCCCGACGAGTACGCCGTCGGCCAGTTCTTTCTCCCGCAGGACGACGCCGAGCGCGAGTCGGTAGTAGAGACGGTCGAATCCGTCTTCGCCGAGTACGGCCTGGACACGCTCGCGTGGCGAGACGTCCCCACGGACAACAGCGACCTCGGCGCGACCGCCGTGGAGTCCGAACCGCACGTCGCGCAGGCGTTCGTCGCCGGCGACGCGAACCTCTACGTCGCCCGGAACGCCGTCGAGGACGCCGTCGACCACGAACGCTTCTACGTCTGCTCGCTCGACGAGGACACGCTCGTCTACAAGGGACTCCTCAAGAGCACGCAACTCCGCGACTACTACCCCGACCTCCGTGACGACCGGATGGAGACGACGTTCGCGATGGTACACGCGCGCTTCTCCACGAACACGCTCGGCGCGTGGCACCTCGCGCACCCCTACCGGAACATCATCCACAACGGCGAGTTCAACACCATCAAGGGCAACGTCAACTGGATGCGCGCCCGGGAAGCCGACCTCGACGCATCGAACTTCACCGCCGAGGAGCTCGACACGGTGCGGCCCATCATCGACGACCCCGAGCAGTCCGACACCGCGAGCGTCGACAACGCGCTCGAACTCCTCACCGAGACCGGCCGCAGCCTCCCGCACGCCCTCCGGATGCTGATTCCGGAAGCGTGGCAGGACGACGACGCGATGGCGGAGTCGCGAAAGGAGTTCTACGATTTCCACGCGTCGCTCGTCGAACCCTGGGACGGCCCCGCACTCGTGGTTGGGACGGACGGCGAGCGCATCGCGGCGGCGCTCGATCGGAACGGCCTGCGTCCGTGCCGGTACGAGGTCACCGAGGACAACCGCCTCGTGATGGGGAGCGAGGCTGGCGCGCTCGACACGCCCGCGAGCGAGGTTCGCGAGCGCGGCCGCCTCACCCCCGGCCAACTGTTCGTCGCGGACCCCGAGGAGGGACGCGTGATTCCGGACGACGAGGTGTTCGACGACCTCACCGACGAGACGTACGGCGAGTGGGTGGACGCGGAACAAGAACACGTCGACGGCGACGACCCGCTCCCCCAGAACCCCGTGGAGAAACTGCGGGCGCGCCAAGCGGCGTTCGGGTACACGCACGACGAACTCGACGAACTCGTGGAGCCGATGGCGGTAGACGGGGAAGACCCGGTCGGGTCGATGGGCGACGACACGCCGCTCGCGGCGCTCTCCGAGTTCAACCGTCCGTTCTTCACGTACTTCCGCCAGCTGTTCGCGCAGGTGACGAACCCGCCCATCGACTACCTCCGCGAGGACCTCGTGACGAGCACGGAGACCCGGTTGGGCCGCCAGCGAAACCTCCTCTCGGAGTCGAAAGCGCACGCCCGGCAGGTAGTCTTGGAGTCGCCCGTGCTCACTGACGACGACCTCGCGGGCGTCCGGGACAGCCGACGCGAGGTCCGCACTATCGACACGACGTTCGATATGGGCGGCAGCCTCGACGACGCCATCGCGCGCCTCCGGGAGGACGCCGAGGACGCCATCGCGGACGGCGCGGACGTGCTCGTGCTCTCCGACCGCGAACTGGGGGCGAACCGCCTGCACGTCCCGAGCCTGCTCGCGACCGGTGCGGTCCACCACCACCTCGTCCGCGAGGGCCTGCGGTCGCGCGTCGGATTGGTCGTGGAGTCCGGTGACCCGCGGACGGTCCACCACCTCGCGACCCTCGTCGGGTACGGCGCTGGCGCGGTGAACCCCTACCTCGCCATCCAGTCCGTCACCGACCTCATGGACGAGGACGGGGACATGGACCGCGCCGTCGAGTCGTACGTCGCCGCGATGGAGAAGGGCCTGCGGAAGGTGATGGCCCGGATGGGTATCTCGACGGTCGCGTCCTACCAGGGCGCGCAAATCTTCGAAGTCGTGGGACTGGACTCCGACCTCGTGGAGGACTGTTTCACGGGCACGCCGAACCGCACGGAGGGCGTGGGCGTGGACGAAATCGAGGCCGACCTCCGGCAGCGCCACGCGACCGCGTACGACGACGACGTCGACCTCGACCGGCAGGGCGAGTTCACGAACCGGTCGAACGGCATCTTCCACCAGTGGAACCCGGAGACCGTGCACACGCTCCAAGGCGCGGTTCGCTCGGGCGACTACGAGCAGTTCGAGGAGTACGCGGAACTCATCAACACCCAGAACGAGCAACTCCAGACCCTGCGCGGCCTCCTCGAATTCGACTCCGACAGGGAGCCGATTCCCGTAGAAGATGTGGAGCCCGTCGAGGACATCGTAAAGCGGTTCTCGACGGCCGCGATGAGCCTCGGGAGTCTCAGCCCGGAGGCCCACGAGAACAACGCCCGCGCGATGAACGAGATCGACGCGAAGGCGAACACGGGCGAGGGCGGCGAACCGCCGGAGCGCTTCGGGACGGACCGCGAGTGCCGCATCAAGCAGGTGGCGTCCGGCCGGTTCGGCGTGACCTCGGAGTACCTGTCGTCGGCGGACGACCTCCAGATAAAGATGGCGCAGGGCTCCAAGCCCGGCGAGGGCGGTCACCTCCCGGGGAAGAAGGTGAACGAGATGATTGCGGATGTCCGGTGTTCGACGCCTGGTGTCGGCCTCATCAGTCCGCCGCCCCAGCACGACATCTACAGCATCGAGGACCTCAAGCAGCTCATCTTCGACCTGAACGCGAGCAACCCCGACGCCCGCGTGCACGTCAAGCTCGTCTCCGAGGCGGGCATCGGCACGGTCGCCGCGGGCTGTGCGAAGGCCAAGGCGGACTGCATCCACATCTCCGGGCACTCCGGCGGAACGGGCGCGTCCCCGAAGACCTCCATCAAGCACGCGGGCCTACCGTGGGAGCTCGGGCTGGCGGAGGCGAACCAGCTCCTCCGCGAGACGGGACTGCGGTCGCGCGTGACGCTACGCGCCGACGGCGGCCTGAAGACCGGACGGGACGTGGCTATCGCGGCCCTGCTCGGCGCGGAGGAGTTCGCGTTCGGCACCGGGTCGCTCGTCACGTCCGGGTGCGTGATGGCGCGGCAGTGCCACAACAACACGTGTCCAGTGGGTATCGCGACGCAGGACCCCGACCTCCGCGAGCGGTTCGCTGGCGAACCCCAGCACGTCGTGAACTACATGTGCTTCATCGCCCGCGAACTCCGTGAGGTCATGGCTGACCTCGGATTCGAGTCCGTGGACGAGATGGTCGGCCGGGTGAACGCGCTCGAACAGACCGAGACCGACCACCCGAAGGCGAAGCACATGGACCTCTCGCAGGTGCTCGCGGAGCCGTCGGGCGACGACCGGTACAAGACGATGGAACAGGACGTGCCGTTCGACGACCACCTCGACACCGCCATCGCCGCAGAGGCAGAGGAGGCCCTCGCGGGCGGCGAGCCGACGACGGTGTCCGCGGACGTGACGAACGAGGACCGAACCGTCGGCGGCCGGCTCTCCCACGAGGTGTCGAGCCGGCACGGCGGCGACGGCCTGCCGGACGACTCGCTCCACGCGGACCTCACGGGGACGGCGGGCCAGTCGTTCGGCGCGTGGCTTCCGTCGGGGCTGACGCTCGACCTCGACGGCGCGGCGAACGACTACGTCGGGAAGGGGCTGTCGGGCGGCCGCGTGGTCGTGTCGACGCCCGCGGACGCCGGGTTCGACCCCGCGGAGAACACGCTCGTCGGGAACGTCGCGCTGTACGGCGCGACCGACGGCGAACTCTACGTGAACGGCGTCGCCGGCGAGCGCTTCGGCGTCCGGAACTCCGGCGCGAAGGCCGTCGTGGAGGGCGTCGGCGACCACGGCTGTGAGTACATGACGGGCGGCGTCGTCGCCGTGCTCGGCGACACGGGGAAGAACTTCGCCGCCGGCATGAGCGGCGGCGTGGCGTACGTCTTCGACCCGGACGGCGACCTCGACGCGCAGACGAACAAGGGGATGGTGAGCCTCGAATCCGAACTGGACGACCGCGACCGGACGGTGCTCCGGCGGCTCGTGGAGAACCACGCGGCCCACACGGACTCGGAGCGCGCACGCGACCTCCTCGACGACTGGGAGGACGCGCTGTCGGCGTTCACGAAGGTGATGCCGGACGCGTACCGCGCGGCCATCGAGGAGCGCCCGGAGGACGACGCGCGCACCGACCTGCCGGCGTCGGTCGAGAACCTGGACGGTCGCCTCGGCGCGACCGGGAGCGCGGACTGACTCCGGGCAGCCCACCCGACCGCGGGCCACCCACACTTAACTCGCGCGCGGCGTTTTTTCGCGGTATGGATTCGGCACTCGTCGTCGGCGGCACGCGGTTCATCGGCCGCCACACGGTGGAGGAGCTCTTGGAGCACGACTACCGGGTGACGCTGTTCAACCGCGGGAGTCACGAGAACCCGTTCGTGGACTACGCCGACGTGCATCACGTTCGCGGCGACCGCGACAACGACGAGGAACTGCTGTCGGCGAAGCGCGAGGTCGAGCCGGACGTGGTGTTCGACTTCGCGGCGTACCATCCGGAGGAGGTGCGGTCCGCGGTCGAGATTTTCGCGGACGTGGACGCGTACGTCTACGTCTCCTCGGGGGCGGCGTACGCCCGCGACGACCTCCCGAAGCGCGAGGGCGTGACGCCCATCGAGGACTGCACGCCCGACCAGGCCGTTGACGACTCCTACGACACCTACGGAAATCGGAAGGCGGAGGGCGACCGCGCGGTGTTCGAGGGCGCGGACCGCGGCGTGAACGCGATGAGCGTCCGACCGACCGTCGTGTACGGGCCGTTCGACTACACGGAGCGCCTCGATTACTGGGTGAGTCGCGTCGAGGAACACGACCGCGTGGTCGTGCCGGGCGACGGGACGAACGTCTGGCAGCGCGTGTACGTCGGGGACGTGGCGAGCCTCCTCCGATTGGTCGCGGAGAACGGCACGCCGGGGAAGGCGTACAACGCCGGCGACCAGAACTCGATTACGCTCGAACGAACCGTGAAGGAGATCGCGAGCGCGCTCGACACCGACGTGGAAATCGTGCACGCGAGCGAACGCGAACTCTCCACGGTCGGCCTCGACCCGACGGACTTCCCGCTCTACCGGCCGTACCCGCACGTCCTCGACACCCATCGGGCCGAGAGCGTCGGCTGGGAGTCCACGCCCGTCTCGGAGGCGATGGAGCGCACGGTCGGCGAGAGCGTCGAGAGCGACCGCGACGGCGCGGACGTGGGGCCGGAGCGCGAGACGGAGGAGCGCCTTCTGGACGTGCTGGACACGGTTTAGGAAAAGGCGTATAGGAGTTCGGGGTGACCCACCAGTATGTTCGAGAAATCCTCGTGGATCCGTCTCCCGCGGAACGTCGTCATCGGGCACGACGTGCTCGGGGAGACGCGCGCGGTCCTCGACGACGTGCATCTCACGGGCGACCCGCTGGTGGTGACGAGTCCGACGCCGCGCGAGGTGGCGGGCGCGCACATCGTCGCGCAGTTGGAGGACGCGGGCCGGAATCCATCTATCGTGACGGTAGACGAGGCGTCGTTCGACGCCGTGCAGCGCGTCATCGCGAGCGCGGAGGAGACGAACGCCGACTTCCTGATGGGCGTCGGCGGCGGGAAGGCCATCGACATCGCGAAGATGGCGAGCGACACGCTCGACCTGGGGTTCGTGTCGGTGCCGACGGCGGCGAGCCACGACGGCATCGTCTCCGGACGCGGGAGCGTCCCCGAGGGCGACACTCGGCACTCCGTGTCGGCGGACCCGCCGCTCGCGGTCGTCGCGGACACCGGCGTTATCGCGGACGCGCCGTGGGAGCTCACGACCGCGGGCTGTGCGGACATCATCTCGAACTACACCGCGGTGAAGGACTGGCGGCTCGCGAACCGACTGCGGAACGTCGAGTACTCGGAGTACGCGGCGTCGCTCTCGGAGATGACGGCGGAGATGCTGGTGGACAACGCGGACTCCATCAAGCCCGGACTGGAGGAGTCGGCGTGGGTGGTGGTGAAGGCGCTCGTCTCCTCGGGCGTCGCGATGAGCATCGCCGGGTCGTCGCGGCCGGCGTCCGGCGCGGAACACCTGTTCAGCCACCAGCTCGACCGCATCGCGCCCGGGAAGGCGCTGCACGGTCACCAGGTCGGCGTCGGCGCGATTCTCTGTGAGTTCCTGCACTCGGGCGAGCGCGGGGACTGGACGGCGGTGCGGGACGCGCTCGCGTCCATCGACGCGCCGACGACGGCGGACGAACTCGGCGTGAGCGACGAGGAGGTCCTCGAGGCGCTCACGTCCGCGCACGAGATTCGGGACCGCTACACGATTCTCGGCGCGGGCATCAGCGAGGACGCGGCGCTCGAAGTCGCGGCGAAGACCGGCGTCATCTGAAATCGAGCGGAATCGGGGCGAACGCGACCGCGACCGCGGAGATAGCGAAGTGCAGCCAGAACCCGACGAGTCGATAGAGGAGCGCCGCGGCCGCGGCGAGCGCCGTCGGTTCGCCCGTCGTAAGGACGAGCAGACCGAGGAGCGCGGCGTCCACGCTTCCGATACCGCCTGGTAGCGGGACGATTGCGGCGAGGCCGGCGAGCGGGACGACGGCGAGCGCGAGCGACACCGGCACCGCGAGGGCGACCGCGGCGGCGGCGTAGTGGAGGGTGGCGGCGAGCGCGACCCAGCCGGCGAGGCAGAACCCGAGCATCGCGGCGAGGCGGACGCGGTCGGCGGCGATGGCGCGGACGGTGTGGTCGAACCCGGTGAGGCGCGCGGAGACGTTCTCGCGGTCGAGCACGGTGGCGGCGCGCGGACTGACCCGGACGGCGACGCGCTGGAGGCGGTCGGTGACGGCCGTGACGGCGGCCACGAGGCCGCGGGGACGGGCGTGCGCGACCGCGAACACGCCCGCGACGACCGCGAGGCCGGCGACGCCGACGGTGGCGGCGAGCGCGGCGAGGTCGCCGGTGCCGCCGGACACGGCGAACGCGGCGCCGACCGCGACGGCGACGAAGGAGGTGGCGGTGGTGACGTACTCGTCGGCGGCGACGGCGGCGAGCGCGCGCTCGTAGCCCGTGTTCGCGTCCCGCGAGACGGCGTACGTGACGAGCGTGGCGCTCGCGACGTTCCCCCAGGGGAGGACGTTCCGCGCGAACGACCCGGCGAGGTAGGTGGCGCGGGCGCGCATCCCGCGGTCCTCCACGACGCTGACGGCGTGGACGAACGTCTCGACGAAGCAGACGAGCGAGAGCAGGGAGGCGGCGACGGCGAGCGCGACGTAGCCGGCGTCGGTGCCGGCGAGCGCGTCGAACACGCGGTCCGCGCCCGCGACGTACCCGACGAGAGCGAGCGCCGCGAGCGCCAGCGCGAACCGGACGCCGACCCGTCGCGTGTCCATACGCCCTTCGAGCGCGGGCACGCTACAAAAAGTATCGCCCTAGACGTGTTCGTCGAGGAACTCGACCGTCGTCCGGTAGGCGGTGATGCGGTTCTCCAGTTTGCTGAAGCCGTGGCCCTCGTCCTCGAACACGAGTTTCTCCACGGGGACGTGTTCCGCGGCTTCCTCCGCGACCTGTTCGGCTTCGCCGACGGGGACGCGGGGGTCGTTCGCGCCGTGCATGACGAGCAGGGGCGCGCGAATCGACGAGATGTTGTTGATGGGGCTGATGGACTCGAGGAACTCGCGGTCCTCGTCGAGGCTGCCGTACTCGGCTTCGCGGTGTTCGCGCCGCCACTCCCCCGTGTTTTCGAGGAACGTGACGAAGTTCGCGATGCCGACCACGTCGACGCCGGCCGCCCAGAGGTCGGGGTACTCGGTGAGCGCGGCGAGCACCATGAACCCGCCGTAGGAGCCGCCGTACGCGACGATTCGGTCCTCGTCCACGTCGCCGCGGTCGGTGAGCCAGTCGACGCCGGCGGCGATGTCCGCCACGGAGTCCATCCGCTTCTCGACGTTGTCGAGGTTCATGTACTCGGCGCCGTATCCGGAGCTTCCGCGGACGTTCGGTTCGAAGACGGCGTAGCCGTTGTCCACGAAGTACTGGCGCAGCGAGAGGAAGTAGGGGCGGCGCTGCGCTTCGGGGCCGCCGTGGATGTCGACGATGACGGGGTGGGGGCCGGGGTCGTCGGGGAGCGTGAGGAACGCCGGGATTTCGAGGCCAACGGGAGACTCCGTCTCCCGGGCGGACGGGCTACGCTCGTCAACGCCGAAGCTCTCGAAGTGCACGAGGTCGGGCGTCGTGAAGGAGGATTTGGGGATGCCGGCGGTGGCGGCGTCCGTCCAGCGCGTGCTCTCGCCGGTCTCAGTGTCGAAGACGTGGACGTTCGTGTTCTCCGTCGGCGCGGAGACGGCGACCGCGACCTCCTCGGTGTCGGGCCCGAAGCTCAGTCCCATCAGGACGCCGTTCGGGAGGGCGGGGCTCGCGTGTTCGGTCCAGTCCGCGAGGTCGTGGAGCGTGAGTTCGCTGTACCCGTCGACGTTCCGAACCGCCGCGAGCGTCCCCGAGTCGTGGTCGACGGCGAGAGATTCGACGTTCCAGCCGTCGCCGTCGACTCTGGTTTCGAGGGCGAGCGTGTCGAGGTCGAGTTCCGCGAGGTACTGGGTGTCCGCACCGTGGTCGGTTGAGACGAGGAGCGACTCGCCGCTCGGATGCCAGGCGACGCTCCCGTACCGCACGTCGCCTTCGTGGGGCGCGACGTGCTCGTAGTCGCCGGTGTCGAGGTCGAGGACGTAGAGGTCGTGGTCGCGGTTCGAGTGCATCTCGTGGAGGACGAGCCGGTCGTCGTCGGGACTCCATCCGGCGACGCCGAGCCAGTCCATCCCGCGGCCGTCGAACACGAGTTCGGCGTCCTCGCCGGTCTCGTCTCGGCGCTGCACGTACGCGTCGAAGTCGGCCTCGACGCGCCGGTTCGCGGTGAACGCGAACTGCTCGCCGTCGTGACTCCAGCCGCCCCATTGGTGGATGCTCTCCGGGTCGTCCGTCAGCGCGACGTCCTCGCTGCCGTCCGCGCTCAGCCGGAAGAGCTGAGTCTTCTCGTTCCCGCCCTCGTCCATCCCGTACACGAGTTCCTCGCGGGTGGGCGAGTAGGAGGCGAAGGAGACGGATTCCTCGTGGAAGGAGAGCTGGTCCGGCCACGCCTCGGGTTCGTCGAGCTGCCACACCTGGTTCGTGCCCGTGGTGTCCATCAGGAACGCGAGCCGGCCGTTCGGGCCGAAGGAGGGGCCGCCGGCGCTCCGGATGTTGAGGTAGCGTTCGATGTCGTACGCCATACGCGTGCGTCCGGAGGAAGCGGGAAAGCCGTTCGGGTGCCGGAACCCGAACCGTGAAACCTTTTATGCGCACCTCGAATCTCTCTCGTGTATGCGAGTGGCGTTCGTCGCGGACCACACCGTCCACCACGAGACCGTCCCGGAGTCCGCCGAACGCCTCGACCGCCTCGCCGGCCTGCTCACCGCGCGCGGCCACGACGTCTCCGTTCTCTGCAGTCAGTGGTGGGAGGGTGACGTGGACGAGTTCGAACACGACGGCATCGAGTACGTCGCCGTCACCGACGACCCCGACGACTGGAAGTTCCCCGTCCGCGTTCCGGGCGCGCTCCACGAGGTCGACCCCGAAGTCGTGCACGCGTTCGGCGCGCCGTCCCACCTCGCGGCCGCGCGGGTCGGCGCGCTCGGCGACACCGCCTTCGTGAGCGACGTTTTCGACGCGCCCGCGCGCGGTGTGCTCGCGGACCGCTGCGTTCGGTTCGCGGCGGGCGGCGGCCCGGTCGTCGTCCCCGCGCGCACCGTCGCCACCGCGCTCCGGGAGGCCGGCGTCCCCGCCGACGCGCTCACGACGCTCGGAAACCCCATCGAGATGGAGCGAATTCGGAACACTTCGCCCGGCGACTGCGGAGACATCGTGTACTCGCGGCGCCTCGACGAGGACGCGAACCTCGAAAGTCTCCTGCTCGCGCTCGCGGAGTTCCGCGAGTACGACTGGGGCGCGACGGTAATCGGAGACGGCCCCGAGCGCGAGAACTACGAGCGCCAGGTCCGCGACCTCCGCATCGACGACCGCGTCGAGTTCGTCGGCGAGAAGAGCGTCACCGAACGCATCGCCCTGTTCAAGGACGCGCACGTCTACGTGCACACGGCCCGCCGGACGACGTTCGCGACCGACCTCCTGCGCGCGCTCGCCTGCGGCTGCGTCGGCATCGTCGAGTACCACGCGCAGTCGAGCGCGCACGAACTCGTCGAACAGGAACCCCGGGGGTTCCTCGCGACGAACGACGAGGAGATAACCGAACGTCTCGTCGAAGCGGCCGACATCCCCCGCGAGGACGTGTCGGAGCGCTTCGCCGACCACGACGAGTCCGCGTTCGCCGAGACCTACCTCGACTTCTACCGCGCGGGCGGCGCGGGCTACGACTGACGCAGGCGGAGGTGGCGGAAACTCCCGCCGAGCGAGTCCGCCACGTCCTCCTCAGAGACGATTTCGAGTCCGGCATCCCCCAGTAGTTCTCGCGTCGTTTCGAGGTCGGGCCAACTCCACGCCATCTCCACGTCCGCGTCCAGCCAGTCGTCGTTCGCGCCCGCCCACGCGTCGTGACCCGTGACGACGACGGCGTCGCCGCCGGGGCGGAGGACGCGCGCGAGTTCCGCGTAGAACGCGCCGTGCTCCGCGGCGGGCACGTGAATCACGGAGTACATCGCGGTGACGGCGTCGAACGCGTTCGCGTCGAAGGGCAGGCGCGTCATGTCGGCGCGCGCGATACGATCCGCTCGCGTTCGCGCCCGTTCGACCTGTTCGCGGGAGAGGTCGACGCCGACGCCGGTCGCGTCGGCGGGAAGCGAGTCGAGGACGAGGTCGCCAGCGCCGCACCCGGCGTCGAGCACGCGCGCGTCCTCGGGGAGGTCGGCCAGCAGTCGGGCGAGCAGGTCGGGGTCGTCCGTGCCGGCGTCCCGCTGGTCGGCGTACGCGTCGGCGAGGCCGTCGTAGCCCTCCATCACGCGCCGCCGGAGGTCGCTGGGGGTGTCGTCACTCATTGGTATCACCTCGTCGGACGGCGTCGGCGACGCGGACGGCGGCGACGTTCTCGGCGGCGTCGTGGACGCGCACGATGTCCGCGCCGCGGTCGGCGGCGAGCGCGGTGGCGGCGACGGTCGCGTACCCGCCCTCGTCCGGATAGCGGTCGACGCGCCCGAACATGGACTTGTGGCTGTGTCCGACGAGGACGGGACAGCCGAGCGCGCGGAACTCCGCGGTTCGGTCGAGGAGTTCGAAGTTCTCGCCGACGGACTTCCCGAACCCGATGCCGGGGTCGACGATGATTTTCTCCCGGGGCAGACCGGCTTTCTCCGCGAGCAGCACGCGTTCGCGGAGGTCGTCGAGCACGTCGTCCACCACGTCGTCGTAGGTGGCGGACGCGTCGGGGTCGACGGGCGCGTGCAGCGAGTGCATCACGACGAGGGGCGCACCGTACTCCGCGGCGACGAACCGCATCTCGGGGTCGCCGAGTCCCGTCACGTCGTTGAGGATGTCAGCGCCCGCCTCCAGGGCCGCGCGCGCGACTTCGGCCTTCATCGTGTCCACGCTCACGAGCGCGTCGAGGTCGCTGATGCGCTCGATGACGGGGGCAATGCGGTCGATTTCTTCGGACGCGGGCACGGGGTCCGCGCCGGGTCGCGTGGACTCGCCGCCCACGTCGATGACGTCCACGCCGGCCGCGACGAGGTCCTCCGCGCGTTCGACGGCGTCCGCGACGGCTTCGTACTCGCCGCCGTCGTGGAACGAATCGGGCGTGACGTTCAGGATGCCCATCACGGCGGTTCCGTCGTCCCACGGGTAGTCGGTGTCGGGCGTTCCGAGGGAGTCGCGGAGGTCGTCGGCGACCGCGGGAAGTCCGTCGCCGGCGTCGTCGAGGCGCTCCGTGAGCGCGTCGAGGGTCGCGCGAGTGCCGGAGAGGACGACGTCGAGGTAGTTCCCGGGCTGGCTGCGGAGCGCGGACACCGAGCACGTCCCGCCGACGGCGGTCATCAGCGTCTCCACGCGCTCCGCTTGCCCCTCGCGGAGCCGGATGGTGCGGGTGACGGTGGTGTGCTCGTCCGGGTTCCCGGTGGGGGCGTCGGCGGCGTCGAGCGCGCGGGTCGCGTCGTCGCAGTCGCGGACGACGCGGGGCGTGGCAGTGCGCGTCCAGCGCCGCCGCGCCTCCGCGACGGCGTACAGCGACCCCGTGAGAAGCACGAGGTCTCCCGAATCCGCGGCACCGAGTCCGGTTTCGACGGCGGATTCGACGTTCTCGACGACCCGCACGTCGTCCGTGCGGTTCTCGAAGACGCGTGCGAGCACGTCGGCGTCCTCCGCGCGCGGCGTCGCGGGTTCGCAGGCGACGACGGTGGCGGGGTCGGGGAGCGCGTCCGCCATCCCCGCGTGGTCCTTGTCGTTCATCGCGCCGAGGACGAGCACGAGGTCGTCGTAGTCGTACTCGGCGAGCGTGTCCGCGAGCGCGTCGCACGCGCCGGGGTTGTGCGCGCCGTCGAGAACGGTGAGCGGACTGTCGTCCATCACCTCGAAGCGGCCGGGCCAGTGCGCGCCCCGGATGCCGCGCGCGATGGTTCCGGGGTCGGCGTCCGCGAGCTGGCGCGCGAGCACCGCCGCGACGCCCGCGTTCTCGGCCTGATGCGCTCCCGGATGCGGGAGGCGCGCCGACACCGACCAGTCGGAGCCAGTGATATCGACCGCGGCCTCCGCGAGGCCGATCCGGCCGCCGTAGGAGACTGTCACGTCCTCGCCGACGACCACGACCTCGCCGGCCTGCTCGCGGACGGCGGCGAGCGCGTCGCCGGTGGCCGCGGTGACGAGCGGTCGGTCGGCGGGCGCGACGTGCGCCTTGTCCCGCGCGATCTCCTCCACGGTGTCCCCGAGCACGCTCTGGTGTTCGAGCGTCACGCTCGTCACCGCCGCCGCCGCGGGGTCGACGACGCTCGTCGCGTCGTACTTCCCGCCGATGCCGACTTCGAGCACCGCCACGTCCACGTCCTCGCGGCCGAAGTGCCAGAGCCCCATCGCGGTCACCGCCTCGAAGAACGTCGCCGGGTCGTCCGCGGCCGCGCGCTCCACGAGATGTGGCTTCGCGTCCGCGACGAACTCCGTGAGCGCCGACTTCGACAGCTTCCGGCCGTTCACGCGGACGCGCTCGCGAACGTCGTCGAAGTGCGGTGACGTGAACAGTCCCACGTCCAGCCCCGCTTCGCGGAGGACGGATTCGAGCATCCGCGCCGTGCTCCCCTTCCCGTTCGACCCCGCGACCTGGACGTACGCCGGTCCCTCGTGGGGACGGTCGAGCGCGTCCAGCAGGTCGGCCGTCGAGTCCGTGCCCGCGCGCGGCCGGTACCGCTGGAGGTCGAGCAGGAAGTCCGCAGCCTCGTCGTATCGCATACACCGAGAACTCAGCGGGCGGCCGCAAATGCGTGTCGAATCCGCGACCCGCGGTCGAACGAGCGTGTCAAGATGTGAGGGAGGTGAGGATGCCGAGAAGCGCGCCGGCGACGACGACGAGGCCGGCGACGATGGTGACCGTGACACCGACTCCGGGCGAGACGGCGGCGACCGACACGTCGTTGCCGTGAACCTGGATAGTCCCCATGGCGTACGTGCTCGACAGGGTGGATTGCACCACGACACTGACGTAGGTGATGCCAGCACCGCCGAGACCGGCGAGGAGCATAGTCAGCCATCCGAACCCTCGACCCCAGGTGGCTACCGACAGGAACGTCACGATTGCCGCGGCAGCGAGGAGGGGCGTGCCGAACGGCGTGGCGAGTGCGTCGACACTCTGCCCGCCCGTTCTCGCGGTCACCCAGGGGAGGAAGGCGCTGATACCAGCGAGGACGCCGCCACCGACGGCGAGGAGTTGTGTCCTCCGCCACCGCGAGGAGGACGACTGCGTCGCGGAAGCCGTGTCGGGGGGTGGCGTGGACTCGCGCCCGTCCGCCCCGTCGTGCTCCGTGTTGGTCTCGGCGGTGCGACCGTCGTCCTCGGACGGTTCCGCGAGCGGTTCGCCACACTGCGGGCAGTACTCACTGTTCTCCGGAGACGGTATCTCAGCCCCACATTCACGACAATACATAACACGACACACTGACAGGTCAAGGGGCAAATAAGTATTCCCGGCCGCTCGTCGCTGCCCGCTTCGCCGTAGCGTCAGTCGTGGCGGAACGCGCGGTTTCCGGTGAATACCATCGCGATATCGTGGTCGTTCGCGGCTTCGATGACGTCGTCGTCGTTCACGCTGCCGCCGGGCTGAATCACCGCCTCGATGCCGGCGTCGGCGGCCTCCTCGATGCCGTCGGGGAACGGGAAGAAGGCGTCCGACGCCATCACCGCGCCGTCGGCGGACTTGCCTTCGGCGTGTTCGTCGGCCTTCATCGCGGCCAGTCGGACGGCGTCGACGCGAGAGACCTGGCCCATGCCGATGCCGACGGTTTCGGTGCCCTGCGCGAACAGGATGGCGTTCGACTTCACGTGCTTGATGGTCTGCCACGCGAACAGCATCGACTCGACCTGTTCGTCCGTCGGTTCGCGGTCGGTGACAACCTCCAGGTCGTCGGCGGTGAGGGACTGCCGGTCGCGTTCCTGAACGAGTCGGCCGCCGGTCAGGGGTTTCTCGGTGAAGCGCTCGCTGTACCCGTCGAGACTCCCGACGTCGAGCACGCGGAGGTTCTTCTTGTCCGTGAGCACGTCGAGCGCGGCGTCGGTGTAGCCCGGCGCGACGACGACTTCCTTGAAGGAGTCGATTATCTGTTCGGCGGTGTCGGCGTCGCACTCGCGGTTGAGCGCGACGATACCGCCGAAGGCGCTCATCGGGTCGGTGGAGAGCGCGTCCGCGTACGCGTCGCTGAGTGTGTCGGCGGTCGCGCAGCCAGCAGGATTCGTGTGCTTGATGACGGCGGCGGCCGGGTCGTCGAACTCCTTGATGAGGTCGAGCGCGCTGTCCGCGTCGTTGTAGTTGTTGTAGGAGAGAGCCTTCGCGCCCTCGTTCAGCTGGGGTGCGCCGACGACACTGGCTTCGGATGTCGTGCGGTCGCGGTAGACGGCGGCGTCCTGGTGGGGGTTCTCGCCGTACCGGAGTTCGCTGTAGCGGTCGTCGGAGACGAGGCGGCGGACGGGGAAGTCGCCGGACGCGTCCGCGGGCACGCTCACGTCGCCGTCTTCGACGGTGAGGTCGCCGTCGTGGAACCACTGGACTGCGCGCGGGTACGCCTCGAACTCGGCGTCGTGGAGCACGCGCTCCTTGAGGGCTTGCGCGTCGTCGTCGTCGAACACGGGCACGGGTTCCTGGGTGACGATGGGGCCGCCGTCCACGTCCTCGGTGACGACGTGCACGGTGCAGCCGGTGACGCGAACGCCCGCGTCCACCACCTGCTGGTGGGCGTTCATCCCGTCGAACGCGGGGAGGAGGCTCGGGTGGACGTTCAGCGTCAGCGGCGCGTCGTCGAGGAACGTGTCGGTGAGCACCCGCATGTAGCCGTCGAGGCAGACGAGGTCGACGTCGTAGTCGGCGAGCGCGTCGAGCACGCGTTCCTCGTGGGATTCGCGGGACTCGCCGTCCTCGCGTTCGACGACTTCTGTCGGGATGCCGCGTTCCGCGGCGGCGTCCAGAACGGGTGCGTCGGCGTGGTTCGTGAGGACGACGCCGAGCGACACGTCGTCGAGCGTGTCGGCGATGTTCCGGAGGTTGCGGCCGCGGTTCCCGGCGAGACCGGCGATGGTGGTCATGCGTGAGTCCGGGCGCGCGCGCCGCAAAGTAATTGCGGTTCCACGCCGCGGAGTATGCAGGGACGCGGATAGAAAAACCGATTCTCCCGCCGTTCCCGGAGTGGTGTATGCACTCCCGTGAGGTTTCGACACGCCTTTGGCGGGCGGGCGTCACCCTCCGGCATGAACCCGCTGTACGCCGTGAGTCCGCTCGACGGCCGCTACGCCGGCCGAACCCGCCCGCTCGCCGAGCACACGAGCGAAGCCGCGTTGATGCGCGCCCGCGTCGAAGTCGAAGTCGAGTACCTGCTCGCGCTCGCCGACCTGGACGCGGTGCCGCTGTCGTTCACGGACGACGAGGTGGCGGCGCTCCGCGACCGCTACGACGCGTTCGACGAGTCGGACGCCGAACTCATCAAACAGATCGAGACGGAGGGCTACGGCGAGTATTCCGCGACGAACCACGACGTGAAGGCCGTCGAGTACTTCGTTCGCGAGGGCGCGCCGGAGCGCTCGCACTCCTGGATTCACTTCGGACTGACGAGCGAGGACGTGAACAACCTCGCGTACCGCCTGCTCGTCCAGCCCGCAGTCGAGGACGTGCTGGTGCCCGAACTCCGCGCGGTGCGGGACGAACTCGTGGCGATGGCGCACGAGCACGCGGACGTGCCGATGCTCGCGCGGACGCACGGTCAGCCCGCGACGCCGACGACGTTCGGGAAGGAGATGGCGGTGTACGCCAGCCGACTGGGTCGCGCGCTCGGCCGCGTCCACGACGCCGTCGAGGGACTGGAAGGAAAACTCGCGGGCGCGTCCGGGACGTACGCCGCGCACCGCGCCGCCTACCCCGACGTTGACTGGCGCGCGTTCAGCCGCGAGTTCGTGCACGAACTCGGCCTCCGGCACGCGAGCCACGTCACCCAGGTGAACCCGAGCGACGACCTCGCCGAACTGTTCGACGCGCTCGGCGGCGTGAACGACGTGCTCCTCGACCTCGACCGCGACGCCTGGCGCTACGTCTCCGATAAATACCTCGGGCAGGACGCCGCGGCGGGCGAGACGGGGAGTTCGACGATGCCGCACAAGGTCAACCCCATCGACTTCGAGAACAGCGAGGGCAACCTCTCGAAGGCGAACTCGGACCTCGACTTCCTCGGTGACTACCTGACGAAGAGCCGCCTCCAGCGCGACCTCTCCGACTCCACGGTGAAGCGCAACATCGGAAGCGCGTTCGCGCACTGCCTCATCGGCTACCTGAAACTCGGAGACGGCCTCGAAACGGTAGCACCGAACCCCGACGTGATGCGCGCTGAGTTGGACGACACCCCGGAAGTCATCGGCGAAGCTGTCCAGACTATCCTCCGCCGCGAGGGACACAGCGACGCCTACGAGCGCGTGAAGGCGCTGACGCGCGGCCGGCGCGTGACCATCGAGGACTTCCACGAGCTGTTCCGCGACCTCGACGTATCCGAGTCCGTGCGGGAGGAACTGCTCGCGCTCACGCCCGCGTCCTACACGGGCTACGGCGCGGAGTTGGCGCGCGACGTGGAGTAGCAAACCGCCCGCGGAATGAACTCCGTGCCCGTTTCCGGTAGTTCCGGAGCGACTAAGCCCGCGTGTGGGAAGAACTGACGTATGGATTTCGAGCTATCCGACGAGCAGGAGGCGATTCGAGAGGAAGTCCGGCGGTTCGCCGAGAACGAAATCGCGCCTGTCGCCACCGAGTACGACGTGGATGAGAAGTACCCCCACGACGTCATGGAGAAGTCCGCGGAGATGGGGCTGACGGGCTCCAGCATCCCCATCGAGTACGGCGGCGCGGGCTACACACCGCTCGAAAACGCCATCATCATCGAGGAACTGTTCAGCTATGACCCGGGTATCGCGCTCTCCATCACGAGCGCGGCGTTCGGCGCGGACACCATCCGCGAGTTCGGGACTGACGAACAGAAGGAGAAGTACCTCACTCCGATCGCGGAGGGCGACGCGGTCATGGGCACCGCCATCAGCGAACCGGACACGGGCAGCGACGTGTCCGCCGTCTCCACGCGCGCCGAGAAGGACGGCGACGAGTACGTCCTGAACGGGAACAAGATGTGGATCACGAACGGGTCCGTCGGCGATTACTTCGTCGTGATGTGCAAGACGGACCCCGACGCGGACGACCGGTACTCGGGCTTCAGCCAGATTATCGTGGAGTCCGACCGCGACGGCTTCAGTTCGGAGAAAATCACCGGGAAGCTCGGCATCCGCGCGAGCGACACCGCGGAACTCATCTTCGACGACGTGCGCGTCCCCGAGGAGAACCTCGTGGGCACGGAGGGCATGGGGTTCCTGCAGTTGATGCAGTTCTTCGACGAGACGCGGACGATGGTCGCCGCGCAAGCCGTCGGCATCGCGAAGGGCGCGTGCGAGCGAGCGCTCGACTACGCCCAAGAGCGCGAGCAGTTCGGGAAGTCCATCGGCGAGTTCCAGGCCATCCAGCACAAGCTCTCCGAGATGCACACGAAGACCGAGGCCGCGCGCAATCTCACGTACAAGTCCGCGTGGAGCGTGGACAACGCGGACGACCAGCTCACCGCGCTCGCGTCGATGGCGAAGGAGTTCGCGTCGAAGACCGCCGTCGAGTGCGCGGACGAGGCCGTCCAGATTCACGGCGGCGCGGGCTACGTCAACGACTTCGACGTGGAACGGCTCTACCGTGACGCGAAAATCACCCAGATTTACGAGGGGACGACTGAGATTCAGAAGAACATCATCGCGCGCGAACTGATGGGGAAGGGCTTCTAGTCCGCGTCGGGCGCGAAGACGTCCTCTATTCTGCAGTCGAAGTGGTCGGCGAGCGCGAACGCGAGTTCGAGCGAGGGGTCGTAGCGGTCGCGTTCGATGGCGTTGATGGTTTGTCGGGTGACGCCGACGGCGTCGGCGAGGTCGGACTGACTGAGGCCTGCTTCCTGTCGTCGTTCGGGGAGGTCGTTCTTCATCGGCGGTGTTTGACGATTCCGAGGGAGACTCCGTAGAGCAGGAAGAGCGCGGACGCGGCCCAGATGGCGCCCCAGACGGTTCCGGTGAGTTCGACGTGCCCGCTCTCGTCGAGGACGTAGAGCGCGGGGATGACGGTGAGCCCGAACATCATGGTGAGCCCCATCGTCAGGCCGCTCGCGCGGTTGTGGAGGGCGTTGTCGCGTTCGTCCTGCAGGGGCGCGTCGCTCAGTTTCGGCGCGAGGACGGCGATACTGCCGCCGACCCAGCAGCCGAGGAGGTAGACGACGGTTCCGGCTAGCTGCTGGCCGACCAGCATGCCCGCGAACAGCCCGACGATACCGGTTCCGACGATTGCGTAGACGATTCGTTCGTACGTGCGACGGGTGAGTCCCGTCGTGTTCTGGGACACCGACATAGTGTAAATCTCCCTTTACAGTAAAGCCTACTTTACACTCTGGTTTAGTTCTTTCCCCGGCCGCGGGGTTTTTCTCGATATCGGGAGACGGGAGACGTGATGGAACGGCGGAACGCGCTCACCGTCGCGGGCGCGCTGGCGCTCACGGCGCTGGTGGCGTTCGGACTGTCCGCGGAGGGCCTGTCCACGACCGGCCGGTACGCGCTCGCGACCGCCGTGTTCGCGGCGGTGCTCTGGGTGACGGGCGCGCTCCCGCTGTCCGTGACCGCGCTCTGCGTGCCGATACTCCTCACCGCGCTCGGCGTGTCGTCGATGGAGGGCGCGCTCTCCGGCTTCGCGGACCCAATCGTCTTCATCTTCCTCGGGACGTTCGTACTCGCGAGCGCGCTCCGCGACCACGGCATCGACCGCGTCGTCGCGTTCGCGCTCCTCCGCCGAATCGGCTCCACGCCGAGGCGCACGGTGTTCGGCGTGATGCTGGCGACCGCGGTGCTGTCGATGGTCATCTCGAACACGGCGACGGCGGCGCTGATGGCGCCCGTCGCGCTCGGCATCGTCGAGTCCACGGACGGCGGCCGGAACTTCCGGGTGGCGATGCTGCTCGGCGTCGCGTACGCGGCGTCGGTCGGTGGCGTGGCGACGCTCATCGGCACGCCCCCGAACGCCATCGTCGTCGGCCAACTCGACGACCTCCTCGACGTGACCGTCTCCTTCGCGGACTGGCTGCTTGTCGGCGTGCCGCTCGCCGCGGTGAGCCTCCCGGTCGTCTGGGCCGCCCTCGTCGCGCGCTTCCCGCCCGACCTCGACGCGGACGCGCTCGCGGCGACCGACCACCCCGACGTTCCCGCGCTCGACGCAGACGGCCGCCGCGTCGCCGCCGTGTTCGCGCTGGTCGCCGGCCTCTGGGTCGTCGGCGGCCTCGGGTTCCTCGTCGCGGACTTCCTCCCCGCGGGCTGGCACGTCACGCTGTTCGGCGGCGCGGACGACTCCGCGCTCGGCACGCTCGGCCACCAGGGGCTGCTCTACTACGCGCTCGTCGGCCTGCTCGCCGTCCCCCTCCTCGTGCTCGCCGGCGTCGCCGACGAGGACACCGTCAGCGACATCGACTGGCCGACGCTCCTCCTGTTCGGCGGCGGCATCAGCCTCGCGGACGCGCTCGGGGAGACCGGCGCGACCGAGTGGCTCGCCGGCGCGCTGTTCGGCGACCTCGCCCTGCCCTCCATCGTCCTCCTGCTCGCGGTCGTCGCGCTCGTCACCGTCGCGCTCTCCGAACTCGCGTCGAACACCGCGACCGTGGCCGTGATGGCGCCCATGCTCGTCGGCGTCGGCCTCGCCGTCGGCCCCGCGTTCGGGATGACCGGCGCGGAGGCCGCGACGTACCTCGCGGTCGGGAGCGCCGCCGCCGCGAGCTTCGGGTTCGCGCTCCCCGTCGCCACCCCACCGAACGCCATCGTCTACGGCACCGGCGCGGTCACCCGCGGAGAGATGTTGCGCGCCGGCGTCCTCCTCGACCTCGCGCTCGTCCCGATTCTCACCGCCGTGCTCACCGCGGTCTTCGCGGTCGTCGCGTTCTAGGCGACGCCGCGCAGGAGTTCCCCGACAGCGAACGCGACGCTCGCCGCGAGCATCCCGACAGCGAACACCTCCAGTCCGGTCAGGTACCAGCGCCGGTCGGTGACGAGCGCGCGCGACGCCCCCACCGCGAAGAACGCGACTGCGGTGAGCGCGACCGACACCGGGAACGACCCCGCGAACCCGAACAGGTAGGGGAGGAGCGGGGCGGTTCCGGCGACGACGAACGCGGCGAACGTCGCGAGCGCCGTCCGCGTCGGCGACTTCGTCCCGGTCGTGTGGCTGCCGAGTGTGCGCTCGTAGTCGCGTTCGGCGCGCTCGCTCAGGAAGTTACTCATCCCCATCGAGAAGCCGTCCGCGAGGAGGTTCGCGACGCCGAGCACGACCACGATACCGGGGTCGAGCGCGGCGCCGGTGACGCCCGCGACCACGGCGAACGTCGTGACGATACCGTCGTTCGCGCCGTACACGAACTCGGGCAGGTACGACCCCACGTCGTTCACGTCGTCGAAGGCGTCGAGCATACGCGAGAATCAGACGACTGGGCCTTAACGCTACCCGACGAGTTCGGCGAGCGCGTCGGTGACGATGTCCGCGGCGCGTTCCACGTCGGGGAGTTCGACGTACTCCTCGCTGGAGTGGGCGACGGCGAGGTCGCCGGGGCCGAAGACCACGGTGGGCGCGTCGGTCGCGAAGTAGGATGCTTCGGTGGCGGCACCGAACGGCCGGGGTCGTCCCGCGCCCGCGGCGACGAGCGCGTTCACGACGCTCGCGTCGCTCGGCGTGTGGAAGGCTTCGAGGAAGGGCGTAGTGCGCTCGGCGCGCTCGACGGTGACGGTCACGTCGTCGGGCACCGAGACGCCGATGTGGTCCGCGAACCCCGCGAAGAACTCCGCCTCCGTCTCGGGCGGGACGCTCCGCCGGTCGAACGTCACGACGGCCTCGCTCGGCACGCGATTCGTCGCCTCACCACCCCGGATTTTGGTGGCGACGAGCGTCGGCGGCCCCAGTTCGTCGTGCCTGCTCGGGCCGCGTTCGGCGTCGTAGGCGTCGATGGCGTCGAGCACGGGTGCGGCGGCGCTGACGGCGTTCGAGCCCTCCTGGGGCTGGGCGGCGTGCGCGCCTTCGCCCTCGATGGTCACGGTGCCCTGGAAACGACCGCGTGCGCTCGTGCAGGCGGCGAGGCCCGTGGGTTCGCCGACGATGTAGCCGTCGACGTCGTCCAGGTCGAGCGCGTGCGCGCCGGTCGAGTCCGTCTCCTCGTCAGGTGTGACCGCGAGCGTCACCCGGCCCGACGCGGGAGTGACGCGGTCGAACGCGGCGAGCAGCGCGGCGAGCGGTCCCTTCGCGTCGCACGACCCGCGGCCGTGGAGCGTATCGCCCTCCAATCGGGCGGGGACGTGCGGCGGAACGGTGTCGATGTGCGTGTTCAGCACGACGTGCGGTCGGCCCGACCCGCGCGACACGAGAACGTTTCCGGCGTCGTCCACGCGGGGGTCGTGCGCGGCGAGTTCGTCGAGGAGGAGCGCGCGCATCGCGTCCACGTTCTCGTGGGAGGGCGTGCGGACCGCGCGTTCGAGGAAATCAGTCGGGTTCACGAGTCCATTCGGCGGACAGGCGTCGGTTCGGCCTCACCGTCCCCGACAACGGTCGTGGGGCCGCGGAGGACTGCGGTGTCGCCGTCCAGTTCGATGGTGAGCGTGCCGCCGGGCGGCGACACCCGAACGGTGGCGTTCTCGGGGACGCGGCCCTCGCGGGCGGCGACGACCGCGACAGCGACCGCGCCCGTCCCGCAGGACTCGGTTTCGCCCTCGACGCCGCGCTCGAACGTCCGCTGGCGGAATCCCGCCTCAGTTTCCTCGGCGAACGTCGCGTTCGCGCCCTCGGGGAACCGGTCGTGGTGGCGAATCGGGGGCGCGTCCGCGTCGATGTCGATGGCGTCCACGTCGTCCACGAACGCGACCGCGTGCGGGACGCCGGTGTTCACGGCGGTGACGGTGTAGCCCGCGACGTCCTCCCGAATCAGGGGCTCGTCGCCGGTGACGGGGACGGCCGCGGGGTCGAACGCGGGCGCGCCCATCTCGACGGCCACGTCGTCGCCGTCCACGACCGTTCGCCGGGTGCCCGCCTGGGTGTCCAGCATCACTTCGTCGGCGTCGGTTCGCGCGGCGACCCAGCGCGCCGCACAGCGCGCGCCGTTCCCGCACATCGCCGCGGTGCCGCCGTCCGGCTGGACGAGCGTCATCACCGCACGCGGCGGCCGGGTGGCGTCGTTTATCGCGAGGAAGAGCACGCCGTCGATGCCGAGGTCGTCGCAGAGAGACACCGCGAACGCGCTTCGGTCGGGGACGTGGTGTGCGTTCGCGTCGACGATGGCGAAGTCGTTACTGGTGCCGTGGTAGATGTCGTAGGGAATCATGCTTCGTGGGTGGTGAGGTCCGCGAGCGTCTCGCGACGGCGGACGAGGCGGTCGTCGTCGCCGTCGAGCGCGACGACAGCGGGCCGGGGACGGGAGTTGTACGTGCTCGCCATCTCGACGCCGTACGCGCCAGCGTTCCCGACGGCCAGGAGGTCGTCGCGTTCGACGCGCGGGAGGTCGCGGCCGGTGCCCAGGACGTCCGCGCTCTCGCAGACCGGGCCGACGACGGAGGTCGAGGCGGTGACGCGGTCGGCGGCGTCGGGCGCGAGACTGCGGACGGCGTGGTAGGCGTCGTAGAGCGCGGGCCGAACGAGCGTCGTCATGCCGGCGTCCACGCCGGCGAGCAGGTCGCCGTCGGTCTCCTTCGTCGTGTTGACGGTGGTGAGGAGGACGCCGGCGTCCGCGACGAGGTAGCGCCCGGGTTCGATGGCGAGGTCGACATCGAGGCCGGCGAGCGCGTCACGGGTGGCGTCCGCGACCGCGTCGAGGTCGAGCGGAGATTCGGTTTCCCGGTAGGGAACGCCGAACCCGCCGCCCACGTCGATTCGGTCGAGCGGGACCGGGCTCTCGCTCGCGAGTTCGGCGAGCGTCTCGACGACGGTGCGGTGGTCGTCGAGGTCGCTCGCGTCGAGCAGGCCGCTACCGGTGTGGGCGTGGAGGCCGCGCACGTCGAACCCGCGGTCGGCGGCGTCGGCGAGCACGCCGTGCACGCGGTCGCGGGGAATCCCGAACTTCGCGTCCGCCCCGGTCGCGACCTCCGCGGAGTGTCCCGCGCCGACGCCGGGGTGGACGCGCACGAGCACGCGGCCGGTGAACCCGCGCTCTTCGAGCCGGTCGAGCGTGTCCGCGGAGCCGACGGTGACCGTCGCGTCCGTCCCGGCGAGCCGGTCCACCGCGTAGTCGAGGTCGCGGGCGGGCGGATTGACCGGCGTGTAGTGGACGTTTTCTGGGGAATAGCCGGCGTCGAGCGCGCGCTTCAGTTCGCCGGCGCTCGCGCACTCCGCGCCAGCGCCCGCCTCGCGGAGCGTCGTGAGGGCGTGTCGGCCGGCGTTCGCCTTCACCGCGTACAGCACGTCCGCGTCCGGGAACGCCCCGCTGAGCCGCCGGTAGTTCTCGCGGACGCGGTCGTGGTCCAGAACGTACAGCGGCGTGCCGTACTCGTCGGCGAGCCGTCGGAGCCGGGTGTCGGACCAGTCCGCGAGCCGGCGGACCGTCACCGGAGTTCGTCCTCCCGCTGGCTCGCTTCCAGCGTCTCGTTCTCCAGTTCGGTCGCGACGACCGCGGGCTTGTACGCCGCGCCCGGGATGAGGTCGTTGTCGCTCACCGAGGACTCGACGAACCGCGCGAACGCGCGGCGCTCCGGCGGCAGTTCGCCGTACAGCACTTCGTCCTCGACGAGGTCGTAGACGGGGATGCGGGGCGAGAGCAGGGTGTTCTCGCCGACGACGGAGTTCTCGCCGACGACGAACCCGGACGTCACCCGGCAGCCCGCGCCGAGGCTCACGCCGTCCTCGACGACGACGGGCGCGCTCTCGACGGGTTCGAGGACGCCACCGATGAGCGTGTTCGCGCCGAGCTTCACGTCGCTCCCGATCTGCGCGCACGACCCGACCGTGTCGGCGGAGTCGACGAGCGTGCCGTCGCCGACGTACGCGCCGACGTTCACGAACGAGGGCGACATCATGATGGCGTTCGACCCGACGTACGCGCCGCGCCGGATGACGGTGGCGTCGGGCGTGTTCCGGGTGCCGCGCTCGCCGAGGTCGTCGGTGTCGCGAAGCGGGAGCACGTCGTGGTAGGTGACGCCGCCGTGCTCGCGAGGTTCGGTCGCCCGGAGGCCGAAGTTCAAGAGGATGCCCTGCTTCACCCACTCGTTCGCCTCCCAGATTCCATCAGTTTTCTCGGCGGCGCGTATCTCGCCGGCTTCGAGCGCGTCGAGGAAGGCGTCGAGCGTGTCCTCGGCGTCGCTGAAGGAGGCGTCGTCGTTCTGGTGGCGCTGCCACAGGTCGGTGATTTCGGTTTCGAGTGTCATAGGTCGGCTGCGATGTCGGAGAATCGGTAGTAGTCCGGTTCGGCGTCCTGTACGAATCGGGCGGCGTCGAGCGCGCCGGCGGCGAACACGCCGCGGTCGCCCGCGCGGTGCGTGAGTTCGAGGGATTCGTCGTTCCCGGCGAGGAGGAGTTCGTGCTCGCCCGTGATGTCGCCGGCGCGCCGGGCGTGCACGCCGATTTCGCCGGGCTGGCGGGGCGCGTCGCCCTCGCGTCCGTGCACGCGCTCGCCGGCGTCCTCGCGCTCCGATTCGACGGCGTCGAGGAGGCGCTTCGCGGTGCCGCTGGGGGCGTCGCGCTTCCCGTTGTGGTGGGTTTCCGTGAGTTCCACGTCGTACTCCGGGAGTGCGGCGACCGCGGTTCGCGCGACTGAGAGCAACGCCTGCACGCCCCGGGAGAAGTTCGCGCCGCGGACGAGCGGAATGGATTCGCCGGCGTCGCGGAGCGCGGCTTCCTCCGCGTCGCTGAACCCGGTGGTGCCGGTGACGACCGGAACGCCGGCGTCCGCGGCGGCCTCGACGTACGTCACGGCGGCCTCGGGGACGGTGAAGTCCACGACAGCGTCCGGGTCGTGCTCGGCGAGCGCGTCCGCGAAGTCGGCGGGCGCGACGACCGGCTCGTCGATGTCGGCGTCGGCGGGCGTTCGGGAGACGGCGAACGCGACCGAGCAGTCCCGGGAGCGGGCGGCTTGGAGGACTTCGCGGCCCATGCGGCCGGTCGCGCCGGTGACTGCGATTCTCATAGGTCGCTGAGGACGGCGTCGAGTCGGTCGATTGTGTCCTCGCTCGCGGGCGACAGCGGGTCGCGGAAGGTCGCGGTGCCGTGCCCGCGGAGTTCGAGCGCGTGCTTCACGGGGACGGGGTTGGTCTCCGCGAACAGCGCGCGGAAGAGCGGGCCGAGTTCGTAGTGAACCTCGCGCGCTGCCGCGTACTCGTCGTCGTGGGCGCGTTCGACGATCGAGACCACGCGTTCGGGTTCGACGTTCGCGGCGACGCTGATGACGCCGGTGCCGCCGACGGAGAGCGTCGGGAGCGTCATGGCGTCGTCGCCGGAGAGCACCGAGAAATCGAGGTCGCGGGTGCGTTCGGCGACTTCGCCGATGCGGCCGAGGTCGCCGCTCGCGGCCTTGTACCCGACGATGTTCTCGTGTTCCGCGAGGGATACCGCGGTGTCGACGGCGATGTTTCGGCCGGTGCGCCCGGGGACGTTGTAGATTATCTGGGGAACGTCGACTTCGTCCGCGATGCGTCGGTAGTGCGCCTCCATGCCCGCGGGTTCGGGGCGGTTGTAGTACGGCGAGATGAGGAGGATACCGTCCGCGCCCGCGTCGGCCGCGCGCCGGGAGAGCGACACCGCTTCGTGCGTCGCGTTACTTCCCGCGCCCGCGATGACGGGGATTTCGACGGCTGCGACGACGGTTTCGATGACGTCGATGTGTTCGTCGTGCGTGAGCGTCGCGGACTCGCCCGTCGAGCCGACGGGAACGAGGCCGTCGACGCCCGCGTCCGCGAGTCGGCGGGCGTCCGCTGCGAGTTGGTCGTGGTCGATACTGCCGTCCGCGTCGAATGGCGTCACCATCGCCGGGAAGACGCCGGATGTGAGGTTTTGTGTCATGGGTCTCGGGAGTCGTTGGTAGAGCGTGGTTCGAATCGGGGGACGGCCCGGCACGAAATGTCAGTCCGCGCGGAGCCACTACTGCGCGCGTTTGCGTTTCGCACCCGAGGAGAAGACGACGCCGGCGCTCCCTGCCGCGAACGACCGAGTGGAGCGCGCCTGGCACATATACCACGTTGGGAGGTCGTGTCGTAAAGCGTTGTCGCCGTGCGCAATCGCTGCCGTCGCGGACCGCTGCCGCCCGGGTTTATGGGGCCCGCGGTCGCACGGTGACGTGAATGCTCGTCCTCGGAGACGCACACGCGAACGACCCCGGCCGGCGACAGGCCCTCCTCGCCGCGTACCGCGCGAGCGACGCCGATGTCGCGCTCCAGGCCGGCGATATCTTCTACTACCGCCTGCCGATACCCACGTACTTCATCGCTGGAAACAACGAGGACTTCGACGTCATCGACGCCCTCCGCCACGGCCGTATCGAGAGCGACCGCGTGAAGAACGCCCGCCTGCTCGCGAGTGACGCGGTCGAAGTGCGGGGACTCCGCGTCGCCGGTCTCTCGGGGAACTACGCGCCGTCCCGGTACAACTACGCCCGCCGCGACCTCCGCGACGAACGCCGCCGCCACTTCGTCCGCGAGGACGTGGCCGCCGCGAAAGAACTGGAGGACGTGGACGTTCTCCTCACCCACGAAGCCCCGCACGGCACGCCCGTCGAGGAGGAGTACGAGGTCGGCTGTCAGTACATCGACGAACTCCTCGACGCACTCGAACCCGACCTCTGCCTCGTCGGCCACCACCACGAACACACGGAGTCGACGTACGGCCCGACGCGGGTCGTCACGCTCGCGCCCGCGTGGGAGTCCTACTACGACCTCGACCCCGACACGCTCGCGCTCACGCGGTTCGAAACACCGGACGCGTAGTTTTTAGGACTGGACGGCACAGACCCGGTATGACGGATATCCATGCGGACCAGCGCGTCGCCGTGCTGGCGGACGCGCAGAACCTCTATCACTCCGCGCACAGTCGGTACTCGCGGAACGTCGACTACTCCAGTCTCCTCTCGGAAGCCGTGCAGAACCGCCGGCTCACGCGCGCCATCGCGTACGTCATCCGCGCCGACAGCCCCAACGAGGAGGACTTCTTCGACGCGCTCATCGACATCGGATTCGAGACGAAAATCAAGGACATCAAGACGTTCGGCGACGGGTCGAAGAAGGCGGACTGGGACGTCGGGATGAGCCTCGACGCCGTCACGCTCGCGGACCACGTCGACACCGTCGTGCTCTGCACGGGCGACGGCGACTTCAGCCGGCTCTGCAGTCACCTCCGCCACGAGGGCGTGCGCATCGAAGTGATGGGGTTCGGGTCGAGTACCGCGGAGGAACTCAAGGAGAGCGCGGACGCCTTCGTCGACCTCGGCGAACGCGACGACACCTTCCTGCTCTAAGCCGCGACAGCGCCGGGTAGCGCGCCAGTTAGACGGAGCGGCCGCCCTCGCTCGTGCCGAGAAGGAGGCTGCCGCCGGCGAGGAGCATCGAGGAAATCGCGGCGACACCGAGCGAGACAGCGCCGCCGTTCCAGTTGAGGCCGGTCCAGAGGATGAGGAGCGTTCCGACCGCGAGGAGCGCGCCGCCGGAGAGGACTTTCTGGTTTGCCATCTTACCCGGGGGTAGTCCCGCGGGCCATATAAGCCATTCTCCATCTGTTCGACGGAGTTTTGCGGGTCGCGGTCCCGGAGACGGTATGGACGAGTTCGCGGTGCTGCGGCGGATGGCGGTCTACCAGTTCGGTCGCGGGGCGGACGGCGCGCTGTTCCCCGACGGCGAGGAGTTCCGCGTGGAGCGCTCGGCGTCCGGGCGGCCGCGGCAGGTCGCGAGCGACGACGGCCGCCTCGTCTCCGTCGGGATGGACGGCCGGTTCACGCTCGGCCTCGCGGGCGGCCGACGGCTCTACGACGCCGTCGACGGCTACCGGGTGACCGTCGGCGACGAGAGCGAGCCGTTCGTTCGCGACGGCCGGAACGTCTTCGCGAAGTTCGTCGCGGACGCGGACGACGCCATTCGGCCCGAGGACGAGGTCGTCGTCGAGCACGAACGCGGCGAAGTCATCGCGGTCGGTCGCGCCGAACTCGACGCGCAGGGCATGCGGGACTTCGACTCCGGGATGGCCGTAAAAGTCCGAGAGGGCACGAGCGACTGACGGCCGCACGCCCGCGGTTTCGCCGCCGTTGTGCGTCCGGATATCGACTGGGCGAGCGCGTCGCGGCGGCGGTCTGGAGACCTGACCCGCCATGTTTTTTGCCGCGCGGCGTGACCGTCCGGGTATGTTTGGAGGAGGCGGCGGGATGAATCCGCGCAAGATGAAGCAGATGATGGAACAGATGGGTATCGACGTGGACGAACTCGATGCCGAGGAGGTCGTGATTCGGCTCAAGGACGGGTCCGAACTCGTGTTCGCGGACGCGGACGTGACGCTGATGGACGCGCGCGGCAAGGAGACCTACCAGATCATCGGCGACCCCGAGGAGCGCGAGAGCACCGCGGGCGAAATCGAAGCCAGCGACGACGACTCGGAGTCGGAGTCCGCGGGGATTCCGGACGACGACGTGGAGCTCGTCGCGGCGCGGGCGGGCGTGAGCGAGGACGAGGCGCGTGAAGCGCTCGAAGCGACCGGCGGCGACCTCGCGGCCGCTATCGACCGCGTAGAGTGATACTGGTCGTTCGGGGCGACCGCGAGTTCCTCTGCGAACCCGGTGAAGAAGTGCACACGGACCTCGGCGTCATCACGCTCCCCGAGGATGTGGAATCCGGCGACACCGTGGAGACGCATCTCGGCGAGGAGTTCCGGGTGCGCGGCCTGCGCGGCCCCGACCTCTTCGACCACCTCGAACGCACGGGCGCGCCGATGATGCCGAAGGACATCGGTCTCGTCATCGGCCACACCGGCGCGGCGCGCGGCGACCGCGTTCTCGACGCCGGCACCGGCACGGGCGTGCTCGCCGCCTATCTCGGTCGACTCGGCGCGAACGTCACGACGTTCGAGCGAAAGGAGGAGTTCGCCGAGGTCGCGCGCGAGAACATGGAACTCGCCGAGGTCTCGGACACCGTGGACGTGCGGACCGGCGACCTCGTGGACGCGCTCGACGACCTCGGCGAGTTCGACATCGTGACGCTCGACACCCCGAACGCGCCCGAGCTCGTCGAGCGCGTCTCGGACCACCTCGCCGGCGGCGGCTTTCTCGCCGTCTACTCACCGTTCGTCGAGAACGCCCGCGAGTGCGAACTCGCCGCCCGCGACGCCGGCCTAGTGGAGGTCGAAACCCTGGAGACGGTGCAGCGCCGCATGGACTTCGACGAACGCGGCAGCCGCCCCAGCACCGCCGGCGTCGGCCACACCGGCTACCTCGTGTTCGCCCGGAAAGAGTAGGAGACCGAGCGAACCACCGACACTCGTTCGCGCAGACGAGCGTTAACGAGACGCTTTGCGTCTCGTTCGCCAACCAGAAACGCGAGCGTTTCTGGTGGTGGTCCGAAGGACCCGGTAGTCTGCGCGATTCGCTCGCGGCTTCGCCGCGAGCATTTTTGGTGCAGCGTCAGAGCTTCACTCTGACTGGCTCCCCCTCGCTCACGGCGACGCCGTTCGCTCGCGGGAACAGGTTTTTACCGTGAGTGGTCGCCGAAGACGACCCGAACGGTAAAAAAGTTCAGATGATGGTGCCGTGTTTCTTGTCGGGAATGTCTTTCTCGACGGTTTCGTAGAAGTCGAAGCGGTTGGTGAGTTCGTCGCGGAGCGTGCTCGGGGGGACGATGTCGTCGATGACGACGTCGCTGGCCATGCGGTGGACGTCGATGTCTTCGCGGTATTCCTCGCGGAGTTCCTGCTCTCGTTTCTTGCGTTCGTCTTCGTCCTCGATGTCGTTGAGTTTGTTCGCGTAGACGGCGTTGATGGCGGCTTCGGGACCCATGATGGCGATTTCGCCGGAGGGGAGTGCGAGGGTGGATTCGGGGTCGTAGGCGGGGCCGCTCATCGCGTAGATGCCCGCGCCGTAGGCTTTCCGGACGACGACGCACTGTTTGGGGACGGTGGCGGCGGAGGTGGCGTAGATCATCTTCTTGCCCTTCTCCAGAATCGCGTCCTTCTCGACGCCGGAGCCGGCCATGAAGCCGGGAGTGTCGGCGAGGTAGAGGAGCGGGATGTTGTAGGCGTCGCAGGTCCAGACGAACTCGGCGGCTTTCTCGGCGGCGTCGGGGAAGATAGCGCCGGCGCGTTCGTCGGGCTGGTTCGCGACGATTCCCACGGGCCGCCCGTCGACGCGGCCGAACCCGGTGAGGATTTCCTTGCCGTAGGACTGCTTGAGTTCGAAGAAGCTCCCCGAGTCGACGACGCGTTCGATGACCTCGTGCATGTCGTACGCGCGGTTCGGGGCGTCTGGAATGACCGCGTCGATGCCTTTCGGGGACTTCGCGGGCGGTTTGCCGTCCGTCTGCGGCGGTTTCTCGTCGCTGTTGTTCGGGAGGTAGCTCGTGAGTTGCGCGACGAGTTCGCGGGCGTGCTCCTCGTCGGTGGCGACGAGGTCAGCGCTCCCGGACTCCTCGGCGTGCATGCGCGCGCCGCCGAGTTCCTGCATGTCGATGTCCTCGCCCGTCACCATCTGCACCATCCGCGGGCTGGCGATGGCCATCGCGCTCATCCCCTCGACCATCACGGTGAAGTCGGCGAACACGGGCGTGTACGCCGCGCCGGCGATACAGGGCCCGTACAGCACGCAAATCTGGGGAACGCGTCCGGAGAGCTGTGAGTGGTTGTAGTAGTACTTCCCGATGCCTTCGCGGTTGGCGAAGAACCCGGACTGCTGGTCGATGCGGCCACCCGAGGAATCCATCAGGTAGAGCACGGGCTTCCCGGTCTTGAGCGCGCGCTGTTGCATCCGGAGGAACTTCTCCACGCCCTTCTCCGCCATCGACCCCGCCTTCACGGTGAAGTCGTTCGCCATGAAGTGGAGGTCGCGGCCCTCGAACTCCGCCGCGCCCGTGATGAGGCCGTCCGCGGGCAACTGGTCGTCGGCGTCCCACTCCGCGAACCGGCCGTCCTCGAACTTCAATCCGTCTTCACCAAACCAGAGGTCGAGGCGGTCGCGGACGAACAGTTTCCCCTGCTCGGAGAGCCGTTCCTTGTACTTCTCGGGGCCGCCTTCGAGGATTTCCTCGATTTCGTCCCAGAGAGCGTCCTCGCGGTCGGTGGGTTCGTACTCCTGTTCGGGTTCCGTCTCGCTCGGGCTGTCGCGGGTCGCGGCGGGGGTGTCGCTCTCCCCGACGAAGACCTCGACGTCGTCCCGGTAGTGTTCGGCGAGCGCGGCGGCCACCGCCTCCGCCTCCTCGGCGGTAGCGTTTGCACCGATACGAACCTTCATACACGCCCGTTCGGCGAACCGGCTTGAAACAGTTTCCCCTTACGTGCCTCGGTGTTCGACGTGCGACGCGACCTGGTCGGCGAACCACGTGAGCGCTCGTTCGTCGTCCGCGTCGAACTCGCGGGGTTCTCCATCGAGCACGCAGACCATGCCGAGTCGGTGGCCGTCGGTGGTCGTGAGGGGGGCGCCGGCGTACGCCGCGGGGTCGAAGCCGTCGAGAGGATTGGTTGGGAACCGAACGTCACTGGACAGGTCGGGGATGCAGACGGGGTCGTCCGCGAGCAGGCCGTGCGCGCAGATGGCGTCGGCGCGCGAGATGTCGGTGAAGTCAGCGCCGTCGACGCCGAGGAAGCGTTCCGTGTCGGCGTCGAGCACGCCGACGAATCCCACGTCCGCGTCGAGACTCTCACGGACGGCGACGGCGAGCGCGTCGAGGTGCGTGGTCAGCGAGGGCGTGGAGAAGTCGTAGCGTTCGAGGGCGTCGAGGCGGTCGGACTCGCCGACCGGAACCGGATACGGCGAGGGCATAGTGCCGGCAGCGTCGTGGAGGGCGTTCGCGAGGCGTGCGTGGCTGTCCGGACAGTCGGCGTCCACGGTCGCGGTGGCGCCGTCCGCGTCGGCGCCGTAGCCGACGACGGGCGCGGACGCGTCTCCGACGGAGGCGTCGCCGGTGACAATCGCGTCGGGCGATTCGTCAACGATGTCGAACGCGGCGTTCCGGGAGAGCCACACGCTCGCGGCGTCGGGGAGGGCGACGGCCCGGACTCGCGTCGTCGGACGTGCGGGGGAGATACCACAAGGGTGGGTCGGAGCGCTAAAGAAAATGTCGGCCGCCGACTACAGTGATTCGACGCGCCCGACGTACTCGTCGTTCCCGACGAACACGGGCGTTCGCTGGTGGATTTCCGTGCAGTCCACGTCGAGGAGGCTCTGTTCGCCGTCCGTGGACGCGCCCCCCGCGGCTTCGACGACGTAGGCGATTGGCGCGCCCTCGAAGAGGAGGCGGAGTTTGCCCTCGGGGCGGTCGCGGAGGCCCGGATAACCGAAGATGCCGCCGTAGGTGAGCACCTGGCTCACGTCGGCTATCATCGCGCCGCCGTACCGGAGTTTCAGTTCGTCCTCGACCTCGCGGACGAACGCCTCGAAGTCGTCCGTCCAGTCGGGGACGCGCCCGCCGAACCCGTACACCGTCGGGTCCGCGGGGAGTTCCACGGCACCGACGTCGCGGGGCGTACCGTCCTCCACGACGTACTCCGTCACGTCACCGTCGTCCGCGACGACCATCGTCGTGATTGGGCCGTAGAGCACGAACCCGGCGGCGACGAGTTCGGTTCCGGGCGCGGGGAGCGCCGCGTCGTACACGCCGACGACGGTCCCCATCGGGTTGTTCGACTTGAGGTTCGAGGAGCCGTCGAGGGGATCGACTGCGACGGAGACGCCGTCGCCGGCGTCCACCACGTCGTCACGCTCCTCGCTCGCGTACGCGCCGACCGAATCAAGCGCGGTGAGGCGTTCTTCGAGGAGTTCGTCCGCCCACACGTCCGCGGCGAGCTGGGTTTCGCCGCTCGCGTTCTCGTCGTCAGTCTTCCGGCGGCGTCCCGGGAGGCCCGCGCGGATGTCGGGCGCGGCGGCCGCGACGGTCTCGAAGACCTCGTGCATCAGAGGTGTTCGAGCGCCTCGTCGACGCTCGCTTCCTCGAAGATGACGGCTTCGAGCGCGTCCAGCATCTCGCGGGGGTTCTCGCGCTGGAAGACGTTCCGACCGACCGCCAGCCCGACCGCGCCGGCGTCGATGGCGTCCGAAACCGTGGTGAGGAAATCCTCGTCGCTCGTCTTCGACCCACCGGACATCACGACCTTCGTCGGGCCGGCGGCCGCGACGGCGTGCTCCATCGCTTCCTTGCTCCCGGGGTACTTGACCTTCGCCACGTCCGCGCCGAGTTCGAGCGCCTGGCGCGCCGCGTACGCGATGGTGCCCGGCGACGTGTCGTTCTTCAGGCCCTGGCCGCGCGGGTACGACCACATCACGACGGGCAGGTCGTGTTCGCGCGCCTTCTCCTGGGCGTCGCGGAACTCCTCGGCCATCTCGATCTCGTTGTTCGACCCGCCATAGAGGGTGAAGCCGACGGAGCTCGCGCCGAGTTCCGCGGCGTAGTCCACGCTACAGTTCACGGCCGAGTCGGGTTCGCCCATCCAGAGGTTCGAAGTGCCGTTCAGCTTCAGGAGGAGGTTCACGTCGTCGTAGTCGTCAGCGTAGGCCTCCGCGACGCCCTTCTGCACCGCGAACCCGGTGACTGCGTCGTGGGTCGCGACGTCCCAGACGGTCTCGGGGTCCATCGTCTCTGGCACGTCCTCGAAGTCGACCGGGCCGTGTTCGAGGCCGTGGTCGTACGCGAGGATGAGTACTTTGCCGTCACGCGAGAGGGGAGTGTCGTCGAACGGTCGCATACGCGAATCTGCGGTACGCCCGACTATAAAACCAGTCAAGACGCACGCGCCCAACCCAGTCTTTTTATCCTGCTCGTGAAAGGTTCGAACGATGTCCTCCACCAGCATCCCGACCTCCCTCGTCGGACGCTTCCGATGGGCGCTCGGGGAAAGTCTCGTCATCGCCGGAATATTCGCGTTCTGGATACTGCTCGCCGCCGCCCTCAACACAGCCCTGAGCATTCTCACGTACGCACTCGCGCTCCTCGACGTTCACGCGATTTACTTGCTCGACGACCTTGCCGTGCTGTGGCCGACCGTCGTCCCGCTCGCGTTCGTCACGGCCGTACTCTACACGGTCGTTCGAGCGGGGACGCTCCTCATCGACCACTACCGGCACGAGTGACCGGACGACTCCGCTACCTTTAGGCGGCGTTCGCGTCGATTCTCTGGTATGCGTGGATTCGACGAGATAGAGACCGTGGGCGTCGTGGGCGCGGGAACGATGGGAAGCGGTATCGCGCAGGTCGCCGCGACCCACGGCTACGACGTGGTGATGCGGGACGTCGAGGAGGACTTCGTGGAATCCGGGTTCGACACCATCCGGGACAGGCTCGACCGGTTCGTGAAGAAGGAGAAACTCAGTGAGGCGGAGCGTGACGGCGTCCTCGACCGAATCGCGGGGACGACGGCGCTCGACGACCTCGCGGACGCCGACCTCGTCGTCGAGGCCGCGGTGGAGAACATGGACATCAAGCAGGACATCTTCGCCGACCTCGACGCGACCGTGGACGACGACGTGGTGCTCGCGACGAACACGAGCACGCTCTCCATCACCACCATCGCGTCCGCGACCGAGCGCCCCGACCACGTCGTCGGCCTGCACTTCATGAACCCCGTGCCCGTGATGAAGGGCGTCGAAGTCGTCGCAGGCGAGAAGACCGACGACGACGCGACCGCGTTGGCCCACGAGTTCGCCGAATCGCTGGAGAAGGAGACCTGGGAGTCCGACGACAAACCCGGGTTCGTCTCCAACCGCATCCTGATGCCCTGGATAAACGAGGGCATCCGGGCGTTCGACGAGGGCGTCGCCACGAAGGAGGACATCGACACGGGCATGAAACTCGGTACGAACGTCCCGATGGGGCCCCTCGAACTCGCGGACCACATCGGCCTCGACGTCTGCCTCGACGCCACTCAGACCCTGCACGACGAACTCGGCGACCGCTACAAGCCCGCCTACCTCCTCAAGCGCAAGGTCGACGCCGGCGACCTCGGAAAGAAGACCGGCCAGGGCTTCTACGGGTACGACTAGATTTTTGCCGGCGGCCGAGAAAACGAGGCGTATGAGCGACACTTCGTCCATCGTCGCGACGGCCGTCGCCGCGGCCTGTTTCGTGTTCGGCGTGTACGCCTACACCGTGCTCGGCTGGCGGTTCGGCGGCGACGGGAACACGATAGGAACAGCCATCGGCGCGGCGGTCGCGGTCGGCGCGGTCGCGGTGACGCTGCTGCGTCGGTAACTAGTACGTGTAAGGGCTGTCCGCTATCTCGTCGCGGAGCGTCTCCAAGTCGTCGCGGCGCACGCCGTCGCTGAACCGCTGGATGAGCGAGAACACCTCGGTCTTCGAGACCTTCGCGTCGCCGGTGCGGAGCACGTCCTGCGGGCGCTGGCGGAGTTCGCGCATGGTACCGACGGCGAGCAGGTAGGGGATAGCCCACGCGGCGAGCGTGTTCCCGTACTTGAGCGGGAGGTGTTCGAGATAGGTCTGCGCGCCGTCCGCGTACCCGTCCGCGTGCCCGACGAGGCGCTCGATGACGTCCGCGACCGCGGCCTCGTTGTTCGGGTCGTTCACGGCGTCCTGGTCGATACCGGCCTCGTCCAGCCACTCCTGCGGGAGGTAGACGTTGTCCTCGCTCTCGTAGTCGTCACGCACGTCCTTCGCGACGTTCACGAGCTGGAGGAGAAGCGCGAAGTCCTCGGCGTTCTCCCGGAGCACTCGCTCGCGCTCGGGGGACGTGTGGCGGACGAGGAGGTTCGTCACGAGGTCGCCGACGGTGCCGGCGGCGTACCAGCAGTACTCCTCGAGTTCCTCGACGGAGTGGATTCGGAGGCCGCCGGTGTCGGCGTGCCGCGCGACGAACTCCGCCATCCCCTCGACGAGTTCGTGAACGGGCGGCAACATGGCTTCGCGGTCGGCGGCCGGGAGGCTCTCGAACGCGGCGACCGGGCGGTCGGCGTTCGCGACCACGTCCCAGTCGGCATCCCGGTCCGCGGGCACCCAGGGTTCGACCGCGTCCGCGAAGTCCGCGACGGTCGTCTCCTGTTCGGGGTCGAGCGTGTCGGCGTACGTCCGGAGGACGGCGGCCTTCTCGTCCGCGGGGATGTGGCCGGCGTCCTCGACGGTGTCCGCGACCCGACACAGGAGATAGCCGACACAGATCCGGGATGCCATCGGCTCGTCGAGGACGTCGACGGTGATGGCGAAAGTCCGGGAGACACCGTCGACCGCGTCGAAACACCACGCCACGTCGGCGGTTCGGCTGCTCGCACGCTCGCGCATTAGCCCCACTAAGGGGCCGCAGAAACGAAAAGCCACCGGGCGAGAGGCGCGAACGGAACCCCTAAGGATTGACACTCGAAGGCTAGCGTATGGATTTCAGCCCGAGCGCGGAACAACGGCAGATTCGGGAGATGGTGGCGGAGTTCGTGGACGAGGAAGTGAAGCCGCGCGCGGCGGAGATCGACGAGACCGACGAGGTGCCGTGGGACCTCATCGACGAGATGGGCGACCTCGGCCTGATGGGGATGCCGTTCCCCGAGGAGTACGACGGCGCAGGCCTCGACTACCACTCGTACGCGCTCGCGTTGGAGGAGATCGCGCGCGGCAGCGGCGGTCTCGGTACCGTCGTCGCGGCGCACACCAGCCTCGCGAGCAACGTCGTCTACCACTACGGTGACGACGACCAGGTCGCGGAGTACCTGCCGGCGATGAACCGCGGGGAGGACCTCGGCGCGTTCGCACTCTCCGAACCGCAAGCGGGCTCCGACGTTCCCGCGATGCAGACGACGGCGGAGAAGGACGGCGACGAGTACGTCGTGAACGGCGGAAAGCTCTGGATTTCGAACGGCTCCGTCGCCAACACCGTGACGCTGTTTGCGAAAACCGGCGACGAGGAGATTTCGACGTTCGTCGTCCGCCCGGAGGAGGACGACGGCTTCATCGTCGAGGGCACGGAGGACAAACTCGGCGACAAGGGCTGTCCGACCGCCGAACTCCGCTTCGACGACATGCACATCCCCGCGGACCGACGCCTTGGCGACGAGGGCGACGGGTTCCGTCACGCCCTCGAAACCTTGAACGGCGGCCGCATCACCATCGCCGCGCGCTCCATCGGCATCGCCCGCGCCGCACTCGAAGACTCGCTCGCGTACGCGCAGGACCGCGAGCAGTTCGACCAACCCATCAGCGAGTTCCAAGCCATCCAGCACAAACTCGCGGACATGGACACGAAAGTCGAGTCCGCGCGCATGCTGATGCACAAGGCCGCGGACAAGAAGATTCGCGGCGAGGACTACATCAAGGACGCCGCGCAGGCGAAACTCTACGCGAGCGAGATTTCGCGCGAAGTCGCGAACGAAGCCATCCAGATTCACGGCGGCTACGGGTACACCAAGGACTTCGACGTGGAGCGCTACTACCGCGACGCCAAGCTCAACGAGATCTACGAGGGGACGAGCGAAATCCTCCGGAACACCATCGCGCGCCGCATGATGCAGTAAGCGGCCCTGGAAGACACGAAACGCGGTCGAGCGAATCGGACGGGAGGCGTTCGACCAAAACACCCGTAATCGTTCGGGGAGTGGTCGACGTATGACCGACACCGCCGAGGGGAACGGCATCACCGCCCGGTACTACGAGACCGACGAGGAGCGCGTCCTCGAATTCGAGAAAGACGGCCACACCGCCGCTATCGCCCAGAACCGAGAGGGCTACGCGATGCTCAAAGTCCGTCCCACCGCGGACGGCGACGAGCTCGAACGCTACTACGGCTTCGACATGGCGCTCGACCACGCCGCCGAACTCCTCCACGCCGACCCCACCGACCTCCCCGTCCCCGAACCGGCGGACGACATGGGGATGTAGCCCCACCTTTTTCGCGTGAGGGGGTCGCGCAGCGACCCCTCCGCCAAAACCTGTTCCCGCGAGCGAACGGCGTCGCCGTGAGCGAGGGGGAGCCAGTCAGAGCGAAGCTCTGACGCTGGAGGGAAAAAGGCCGGTCGCCTCCGGCGACCGGAGAACGGCGCGCGGCGCGCGCCGATGCCGGATACCGCAGGCCGCCGGATGCTACTGTACTGCCGGCCTGGCGAATCGGTGTTTCGTCGTTTGTCGAATTTCGTCGCCGGTTTCGCGTCTCTTTTAGGGGGAGTTGCCGTACGTCAGGGTATGACTGACCCCCGAGTCGCGGGTGTGGGCCTCACTCACTTCGGCTCCCATCCCGCGCGGACGAGTCGTGACCTCTTCGCGGAGGCCGGGCTTGCGGCGCTCGACGACGCCGGTGTCGACCCCGCGGACGTGGAGGGCGTGTTCTACGGGAACTTCATGGGCGAGATTTCGGAACACCAGGGCCATCAGGGCCCGCTGATGGCGGAAGCCATCGGCGTGGACGCGCCGGCGACGCGGTACGAGTCCGCGTGTGCGTCGAGCGGCGTGGCGCTCCGGCAGGCCGTGCGGGACGTGCGGAACGGCGAGGCGGACGTGCTCGTCGTCGGCGGCGCGGAGCGCATGACGAACCTCGACACGGAGGAGACGACGGAGGCGCTCGCCATCGCGGCGGACGACCTCTACGAGGTTCGCGCCGGGCTGACGTTCCCGGGAGCGTACGCGCTGATGGCGGCCGCGTACTTCGACGAGCACGGCGGCGGTCGGGAGGACCTCGCGGAGATAGCGGTGAAGAACCACGCGAACGCGGTCGGGAACGAGCACGCGCAGTTCCAGCGCGAGATTACGGTCGCGGACGCGCTGGACGCGCCGATGGTCGCGGAGCCGCTCGGCCTCTACGACGCCTGCCCCATCACGGACGGCGCGAGCGCCGCGGTGCTCGTGAGCGAGTCCTACGCCGACGAACACGACCTGGACGCGGGCGTCGCGGTTACCGGCACCGGCCAGGGCGGGGACAAGATGGCTCTCCACGACCGCGACGCGCTCGCTCACACGCCCGCCGCGGCCGACGCCGCGGACGAGGCGTTCGCGGACGCCGGCATCAGCACTGACGACGTGGACGTGGCGGAGGTCCACGACTGCTTCACCATCGCGGAAGTCCTCGCGCTCGAAGGCATGGGCTTCTTCGAGGAGGGTGAAGGCATCCGTGCGGCCGCGGACGGCGTCACGACCCGTGACGGCGACCTCCCGGTGAACCTCTCCGGCGGCCTGAAGGCGAAGGGGCATCCGGTGGGCGCGACGGGCGTCAGCCAGCTCGCGGAGCTGACATCGCTCCTGCGGGGCGACCACCACAACAGCGAGCACGTCTCCGACGCCCGCGTGGGCGTCGCGCACAACGCCGGCGGCACGGTCGCGTCTGCGACTGTTCACGTTTTGGAGACCAAAGAATGAACGACGGACACGACGACTTCCTCGATGCGTTGGAATCGGGCAACGGCTACTACCTCGAATGCGCGAACGGCCACGGGAGCCTGCCGCCGCGCACGGTCTGCCCGCACTGCGGCGACCGCGACCTCAGCGAGACCGCGCTCCCCGAGTCGGGAACCCTCGACTCCTATACGGTGGTGCACGTGCCGACGCCGGCCTTCGCGGACGAGGCGCCGTACGTGACCGCGGTCGCGGACTTCGGTGCCGTTCGTCTGACGGGGCGCGTGCTCGCGGACGAAGAGTCGGTAGACATCGGCGACGAGGTGTCCGCGTCGGTCGGTGGCGAAGAGGAGTCGCGGTCAGTCGTCTTCGAGCCGCGGTAGTTCGCGCGAGAGCGCCGAGAGGAACGCCTCGGGGTGTTCCGCGTGCGGCGTGAGGCGGGCTTCGTTCACGACGACGAGGCGCGTGTCGCCTTCTTCTGCGAGCCGCCGGCCCTCGGTGAGCGTGGTGAGTTCGGCTTCGCGCCCCCAGACGAGCGTCACGGGCGCGTCGAGGTCGGCGAGCTGACTCCCCAAGTCGACGACGGGGTCGAGGTAGCCGCCGACGAACGACGCGGGCGCGAACCGCGCGTTCGCCTGATGGCTGGTCCGCCACTGGTAGTTCACGGTCTCGGCGTCGACGTTCTGCGGGTGGTAGTAGGCGTCGCGCTGGTCGAAGTACTCCAGGCTCGGCTTGGAGACGAGGAGGTTGAACAGGCCGGTGCCGACGACAGGCGCGCGGAAGAGCGCGCGCAGCCACGGTCGCTCGACGGTCGTGTCGGCGGCCGGGCAGACGAGCACGAGCCGCGAGAAGTCGACGGCGTCGGCGGCGATGGCGGCGTGCGCACCCGAGAGCGAGGACGCGAGACAGACGGCGTTCTCGATGCGGTCGCGTGCGAAATCGCGGACGAACGACTCGTAGAGGTCGGTCGTGTACGCGACGGCGGGGCGGTCGCTCCGCCCGAACCCGGGCAGGTCGGGTGCGAGCACGTGGTACTCCTCGGAAAGTCGGTCGACGATGCCGCGGAACTCGTGGCTGGATGCGGCCGCGTGCATCCCGTGCAGGAGGAGGAGGTCGGGGTCGTTCGGGTCGCCGCGTTCGGTGTACGCCACGTCGAACCCGCGCCAGCGATACGTGTGCTGGGTGCCGTCGAGGCCGGGGTGGAGGTCGCCGGCGCGCGCGGTGAGCAGTCTGTTCACGGCCGCCGTGCCGGCGAGACCGCCGGCTGCGCCGGCGAGGAGTCTGCGGAGACGCATAGGAGAACTGGGGGTCGCGAGTCGCTTAGTCGTTGTGTCGGACGGCGTCGCGGAACGGTTCGAGCACGTCGTCCGCGATGGTGTAGGGGTCGGTCTCGCGCGCGACGACCGCGTCCACGAACTCGTCCATACCGCCCCGGCGTTCGATTTCGGCCTCGACGAGCGCGCCCGCGTCGTTCCGGAGGAGCGTCCGTATCTCCTCCGCGTAGCGCTTTCGCTCGATGTCGTCGCGCTTCCCGGTGTCGTCCAGCCAGTCGGCGTGCGCGTCGAACACCGAGAGGAGGTCGTCGACGCCCTCGCCCGTGTTGGCGACCGTCTCGACGATGTCGGGTTCCCAGTCGCCGTCCGCGCGGTCGCGCATCTCCAGCATCCCGCGGAGCTCCTGGACCGTTTTGTCGCTCCCGGCGAGGTCGGCCTTGTTCACGACGAACACGTCCCCGATTTCGAGGATGCCGGCCTTGAGCATCTGGACGTCGTCCCCGCTGCTCGGCGGGACGAGCACGGCGACCGTGTCCGCAGTCTTCACCACATCGACTTCGTTCTGGCCCGCGCCGACGGTCTCAATGAGGATTTTGTCCTTCCCGAACGCGTCGAGCGCCTTCACGGCGTCGGAGGTGGCGGTGGAGAGGCCGCCGAGGGTGCCGCGCGCGCTCATCGACCGGAAGAACACGTCCATGTCGCCGACGTTCGACCCCATGCGGATGCGGTCGCCGAGCACCGCGCCCCCCGAGAAGGGACTGGAGGGGTCGACGGCGATGACGCCGACGGTGAGGCCGCGGTCGCGGTACTCGGCCGCGAGTTTGTCGACGAGCGTGGACTTGCCGGCACCGGGGCTGCCGGTGATGCCGATGACGTCGGCGTGGCCGGTGTGTTCGTGGAGCGCGGCGACGATGTCGCGGTAGCCCTCGCTGCGGTTCTCTATCTTGGTGATGGCGCGAGCGAGCGCTCGATGCTTCCCGTCGAGGAGGGCCGAGACGAGTTCTGGGGGTTCCATCTAGCGTTCGGGCACGTTTTTGCGGATGAACTGGATAGTCTCTTCCATCGGCGTCCCGGGGCCGAAGATGGCGTCGACGCCGGCGTCTTCGAGTTCGGGGCGGTCCTCGTCCGGGATGATGCCGCCGACGATGAGGAGCGTGTCCTCGAACGCGCCGTACTCCTCGAGGCCCTCGATGACTTTCGGGACGAGGGTGTTGTGCGCGCCGGAGAGGATGCTGATGCCGACGACGTCCACGTCCTCTTGGACCGCGGCCTGCACGATGTCTTCGGGGGCCTGGTGGAGGCCGGAGTAGATGACCTCGAACCCGGCGTCGCGGAAGGCGCGCGCGATGACGTGCGCGCCGCGGTCGTGGCCGTCGAGGCCGACCTTCGCGACGAGGCAGCGGATCTTGCGTTCCGAACTGTCGCTCATGTTCGGATTCTCGACGGAAGTGGGTTTCACTCTAACGGAACCCTATTACACCTTAATTGTACTTGGGCAACCGGAGTTGTAGCCGAGAAGCGAAACACCGTAGACGCCGCCCGTTCAGGAGTAGGGTATGGCAGGCTTCCGCGACTGGGCCCGGGAGAACCCGCGCACGCTCACTATCGCCCTCTCGGTTCTGGGGTACGCGCTCGTGTTCGGCGCGTTCGGCGGCGTCCTCCCCGTCCCGAAAATCGGGAAGGAGACGGTGGACCTGTTCAGCCACCTCATCGCGGCCGTCAACACGCTCGCGTTGAGCGCGCTCCTCCTCGGCGTCTACCTCGTGAAGCAGCGCCGCCTCCGCCAGCACCGCGCCGCGATGCTCACCGCGTTCACGCTCATCATGGTCTTCCTCGTGCTCTACCTGTGGAAGGTCGGCGGCGGCTACGAGAAGGAAATCGTCATCCGACAGGGCCAGTTCCTCGCGCAGTACGAGTCCATCGTGTACGGGTCGTACCTGGCGATGCTCGCCATCCACATCCTCCTCTCCGCAGTCTCCGTTCCCTTCGTCCTACACGCGGTCGTGCTCGGACTCACGCAGCCCATCGACCGACTCGGCGACACCCTCCACCCGCGCGTGGGCCGCATCGCCGCGGCGGCGTGGTCGCTGAGTCTCTTCCTCGGCGTCGTCACGTACTGGATGTTGAACCACGTCTACTCCGCGGTCCCGCGATAAGGAGCGCTGTCGCTCGCGAGTTGTTAGAGTAGACGGGGTAGGTCGGCCGGTGCGTGACCCGCGAGGCGGGCTGAAAGGTGACCAACCGACCGTGCCGTCTACCCGATTTAGTTCGACGCGACGGATAACCCCTGCGATGCTAGTTCTCGCGCCACGGGAGCGCGTACACGCCGACAATGAACGCGAGCGCGGCAAGCGCGAGCGTAACGGCGAACTCGGGAGCAGGGTTTCCGGCGGTGTAGGTGGCGGCGCGGACGCCGCGCGCGAAGTACGTGAGCGGACTGAGGTTCAGCAGCGGGACGAACCACTCGGGGAGCGCGGCGGGCGAGACGAACGTGTCCGAGAGGAAGAGGAGGGGGAGCGCGATGCCGTTCGACATCGAAATCGCGCCGTCTTGGGAGTCCGCGAGACTCCCGAGCACCGCGCCGATTCCGCAGAAGAGCACCGAGGCGACGGGGACGAACGCGACGAGCCACGGGCTGAGCGTGAAGTCCGCGCCGGTGACGGCGAGCGCGCCGACGAGCACGGTACAGGCGGCGGCGATGAGCGCGACGTTCACGAGCGTGTGCGCCGCGAGCCACTCCCACGCCGCGAGCGGAGTCGTGGAGAGTTTCTCGAAGCGCGCGCCCTCCCGGTGGCGGGCGACCGTGCTTCCGACGCGACTGAGCGGCGTGAACAGGACGACGGTGGCGAGATATGCGGGGACGTAGTAGCCCGGCGGCTGGCTGAACAGGCCGGTGCCGCCGCCCCCGGTTCGCACCAGTCCGGCGAAGATGACGATGAGGAGGACGGGGAAGAAGAACGTGAAGAACACGGCGGTGCGGCGGCGGAGGAACGACTTCAGGGACGCGCGGGCCTCCGAGCGGACGCGGGCGAGCGAACTCACCGAACCACCTCCGGAGAGCGTCCGTCGGCCGCACGGCCGTCAGTCGCGTCGTCGGCGAGCGCGAGGTAGACGTCTTCGAGGTCGGGTTCGCGCCACTCGACCGCGCCGAACGCGAGGCCGCGGGCGTCGAACGCGTCGACGACGCGGCCGATGTCGGTCGCGGGCACGTCCTCGAACACGAGGCCGTCGTCCGTCGCGCGCGGTGCGAACTCGGCGTCCGCGAACGCCTCGGGAGTGGCGTCCGTCTCGACGACGACACGGCTGTCGCCGCCGTACTCCGCGACGAGACTTTCAGGGTCACCCTCCGCTACCAGCCGCCCGTCCGCGAGCAGGCCGACGGTGTCCGCGAGTCGCTCCGCCTCGGCCATGTAGTGCGTCGTGAGGAAGATTGTCGTCCCGGCGTCCGCGAGGTCCTCGAACACCGCCCAGAGGTCGCGGCGGCCAGCGGGGTCGACGCCCGTGGTCGGTTCGTCCACGAACAGCACGTCCGGGTCGTTCACGAGCGCGCACGCGACGGCGGTGCGGCGCTGTTCGCCCCCGGAGAGGTCGCCGTACCACGTTTCGGTATCGGGGTCGACTCCGACCTCGCGCAGGGCGTCCGCGGGACGCCGCGCGTCCTCGTAGAGGCCGGCGTAGTACGCGACGAGCTCGCGGGGCGTGAGGCGGTCGGGCAGGTCGAACGACTGCGGGAGCAGGCCGAGGCGTTCGCGGCCGGACTCGCGCGGCGACTCGCCGAGCAGGGAGACCGACCCGGTGTCGGGCGTGGCGGTGCCGGTGAGACACCGGACGAGCGTGGTCTTCCCCGCGCCGTTCGGGCCGATGAGCGCGAACACCTCGCCCGCGGGGACGGCCAAGGAGACGCCGTCGAGCGCGCGCGTCCCGTCGTACGACTTCGACACGTCGTCCGCGGCGACGACCGGTTCCATGCGCGAGGCTAGCGCGAATACGGCGGTAAGGATTCCGATTAGAGGACGAGGAGTGCGTCTGCGGCGATGGCGACCAAGACCGCGCCGAGGTAGGCGTTCGACGCGTGGAACGCGCGCATCGCGGCGGAGCGGTCGCGTTCGCGGTGGAGGCGGACGACCATCCAGAGGAAGAGCGCGCCGAGCGCCATGCTGGTGGCGGCGAACAGGAAGCCGAGGCGGGACACCCACGCGAGCGCGGCGGCGGCCATCAGGGTCGCGCCGAGGTAGTAGACGATGTGTTTGCGCGTGGGTGCGTCGCCGCGAACGACGGGCATCATCGGGAAGCCGCCGCGGGCGTAGTCGTCCTTGTAGGCGAGCGCGAGGTTGTAGAAGTGCGCGGGCGTCCAGAGGAAGATGACGCCCGCCAGCGCGAACGCGGGGACGCCGAGTTCGTTCGTCACGGCGGCCCAGCCGATGAGCGCGGGGAGCGCGCCCGCAAGACCGCCGATGACGGTGTTCTGGACGGTGTTCGGCTTGAGGACGAGCGTGTACACCACCGAGTAGAACAGAATGGCGGCGACGCCGAGGCCGGCGGCGAGGAGGTTGAGGTGGAGGAACGCCCACACCGAGGCTGCGGCGAGGAAGACGCCCCACGCGACCGCGTTCCGAACGGGCACCTCGTCGGTGACGGTCGGGCGGTCGTTGGTGCGGTTCATCTTCTCGTCGATGTCGCGTTCGAGCACGTGGTTGAACGTCCCGCTCGCGCCGATGGAGAGCACGCCGCCGAGGAACGTCCAGAACACGGTTTCGACGCTGAGGCCGGGGCCGGCGGCGAGCGCCATCCCCGCGCCGGCGACGAGGCAGAGCAGCCACATCAGTCGCGGTTTCATCAACCGGAAGTAGGCGTAGGCGGTCGCGACGGGACCGGACACCGTAATCGCGGGGTCGGGGTCGGCGTCGCCCTCGCGGGGCTCGGACTCGCTGGAGGGGAGGTCGGCGGTCTGGGATTCGAGCGTCCACGCGAGCGCGAGGACGAGTCCCGCGAAGATGCCGAGACCGACGACGAGGTGGATGGCGGACACCGTCGCGGGCGTTCCGGAGACGGCGGCGAACGCGCCGATGCCGACCTGGACGGGGTAGAGGAGGACGGCCCCCGCGATGGCTGCCTGGACGCGCCGCGGTTCGTCGTTGCGCCACGCGAGTGCGAGCGTCGCGAGCACGAGCGCGGCGACCAAGACGGCGGTTAGTCGATGTCCCCAGACGATAGCGAGGTCGAACGAGGACACCTGAAGCCACTGGCCGCCACAGGCCGGCCACGTCGTGCACGACCGCGCGGCGTCCGTGATGGCTGTCGTCGCACCCACGACGACGAGCGCATACACGCCCATCGTCGCCGCGACGAGCAGCCGCGTGAACCGAACGCGCGCGTCCGACGGAGAGTTGGACACGGTTCTCGATTAGGGCTTGCGCGTCCCCGTACTTGTACTGTCCGCTTGCTTCCCGATACCCGGAAGACAGCAGTATTATTAACCCAGTTCCCGAACCATAGACGTATATGAGAGGAAAGCGGTTGGTGTCCCTGACGGTGGCGGGGCTCGGGTTGCTCGCGCTCGCGGTGACGCCCGCGGCGGCAGCCCCCTCGAACTCGCTGGACGCGATTAACAACGTGAGTAACGTTCTGCTCGCGGCCGCGCTCCCGATCACGATTCTCGTCGAGGCCGCGCTCTTCTACACCGTCTGGAAGTTCCGGAAGTCGGACGAACCGAAACCAACGAAGGAGAACCGCCGACTCGAAATCACGTGGACCGTCGCGACCGCCGTGGTCCTGCTGTTCGTCGGCCTCGCCGCGTACGGCGGCCTGGCCGCGCCCGGCGTCACCACGACGGGCGACACCGTGAACGACACGATGGCCCAAGAGGACCCCGTCGTCGTGGACGTCATCGCCTACCAGTGGGGCTGGCGGTTCGAGTACCCGGTCGGTAACGAGACCGTCACCGTGAACAGCACGGAGCAGACGCTCCAGAACTTCACGGTGAACAGCCAACTGGTGTTGCCGGACGACAGCACCGTCGTCCTCCGCCTGCACAGCGAGGACGTGCTGCACGCGGTGCACGTGCCCGCGCTCGGCCTGAAGCAGGACGTGATGCCGTCGCGCGTGAACGTCATGCAGACCACGCTCGACGACGCTGAGCGCGACCAGCCGTACGTGCTCTACTGCGCCGAGTTCTGTGGCGCGGCGCACTCCCAGATGCTCGGGTCGGTGAAGGTCGTGAGCGACTCCGAGTACAAGCAGTTCCTCGCGGAGAACGGCGCGACGAACACCACCGCCAACGCGAGCGCGTAACGCCAGATACTCGCTGTTTTTCCACGCGATTTCGCCGTCCCGTGTGGTTCGCTGTCGACACCAGACACTTCTCGCTGCGCTGACTACCTCGGGGTATGCGCGTACTCGTCGCCGGTGCACACGGACAGGTCGGACGGCACGTCGTTCGGTTGCTCGCGGAACACGAGGACCACGAGCCAGTCGGACTCGTCCGCAAGCAGGAATACGTCGACGACGTGGCGTCTTGGGGTGGCGAACCGGTTCGGGGTGACGTGACGGACCGTGAGAGCCTCGACAGTGCGTTCGCGGACTGCGACTCCGTCGTGTTCGCCGCGGGGTCGAGCGGCGAGGACGTGTGGGGCGTGGACCGGGACGGCGCGATGGCGTGCGTCGACGCCGCCGAAGCGACCGACACCGAGCGCTTCGTGATGCTGTCCGCGATGAACGCCGACCAGCCACAGGAGAGCCCGGAGGCGCTCCGCGAGTACTTGCGGGCGAAAGCAGCGGCGGACGACTACCTCCGCGAGAGCGAACTCACGTACACGGTCGTGCGGCCGGGCGCGCTCAGCGACGACCCCGGCACGGGCCGCATCCGAGTGGGCGCGGACCTCGACCGCGACGACGCCACGATTCCCCGGGAGGACACCGCCGCGACGCTCGTCGAAACGCTCACTGTCGAGGAGACGAACGGCACGACGTTCGAACTCCTGCGCGGCGAGACGGCCATCGAGACGGCGCTCCGCGGTCTCGACGGCTGACGCGCAAAATTTTCTGCAGCGCTGGACGCGTAGCGTGCGTGCGATGCGGACGTAGGGAGCGTCGAAGAACGGCGTTCAGTTTAGAGGCTGGCGCCGAGGCCGGTGCCGAGCTGTCCGCCGACGTAGAGCGCGAGCACGAGGAAGATCCAGACGGCGTCGACGAAGTGCCAGTACCAGGAGACCGTGGTGATGGCGGCGTGGCGCTCGCTGGAGAACTGGCCGCGGATGCCCCGGACGAGGACGATACCGATGAGGAGCACACCGAGCGTCACGTGGAGCCCGTGGAGGCCGGTGAGGCCGAAGAACGCGCTCCCGAAGATACCCTCGCTGAGCGTGAAGCCCTCGTGGACGATGAACTCGTAGTACTCGTACACCTGGCCGCCGAGGAAGACGATGCCGAGGAGGAGCGTGACGGCGAGTCCCGCGACGAACCCGCGGTGGTCGTCCTTCGCGAGGCGTTTCTCCGCCCAGTGGAAGGTGAAGCTGGAGAGGATGAGCAGGATGGTGTTCAGGACGACGAGCGACCCGAAGATACCGCCGTGTGGAAGCGTCCCTTCGCCCCACGCGCCGGAGCGGATGAAGAAGTAGTACGCGAACCCGCCGCCGAACGTCGCGATGTCCGTGGCGAGGAACAACACCATCCCCCAGCGCAGGCTCTTGCCCTCGTTGTGGGATTCGTTGTCCCAGAACTTGTACGTGAAGGCGTGGTATATCCAGCCGAACAGCCCGAACACGAATACGACGGCGGAGACGCCGAACACCGCGATGCCGGGTGTGGTGCTGCCGAGGAGGTTGTTGTCCCCGTGCGCGAAGACGTAGAGCATCGCGCCGAGGTAGAGGCCGCTCGCGCCGATAGCGCCGATGAACGGCCACCAACTCGCTTCACCGTAGCCGCGCGGGAAGTCACGGACGGCTGGCAGGAAGCCGTGTCCGCCTGACTCGTCTGCGGTCATATAGCCGGCTGTTGTTCGGCGACCACCAAAAAGCCTCCCAACCGCGTTTCGAAACCGACAGTACCCCGGCACGCGAAACCGCGAGTATGAGTGGCCGGCTTCGCGCCGTCACGGGAACCGCCGCCGTGGTGAGTGCGCTCGTCGCGTTCACTGGCACGGCGCTCGCGCACTCGGGCGGGCTGTCGGGCGCGGCACCGGACCGGCTGGCGGTGCCGACGTGGCTGTTCCTGTTCACGGGCGGCGGCGTCGTCGGCGCGTCCTTCCTGCTCGCGAGCTTCGCGACCGACCGCGCGTTCATCGATCACGTGCACGAACTCGGCCGCCGCGTCCGGGTTCCCGGGTCCGCGCTCGCGTGGCTCGGCCGGCTCGTCGGCCTCGGCGGACTGTTGCTCGTCGTCGTCTCGGGCTTTTTCGGACCGACAGCGCCGATGGAGTCCGCGGCTATCGTGGTCGTGTGGGCGGGCTGGTGGGCGGGCTACGCGATGACGACGTACCTCGTCGGGAACACGTGGCCCGCCGTCGACCCGTTCCGCACGCTCGCCCGCCCGCTCGGCGACGGCGTCCGCGAGTACCCCGAGCGACTCGGCGCGTGGCCGAGCGTCGCGTTCCTCCTCGTGCTCGTGTACGTCGAAGTGACGAGTCCGCTCGCGGACGACCCGCGCGTCCTCGCCGCGGTCGCGCTGGCCTACCTCGCGGTCGCGCTCGCCGGGAGCGCCGCCTTCGGCGTCACGGACTGGTTCGAACGCGTCGACCCGATCTCCCGAATATTCCGGCTGTACGGCGCGGTCGCGCCGATTACGCGGACCGACGACGGACTCCGTCTGCGGTTGCCGGGCGCGGGATTGGTCGACGACTTGCTCGCGGACCGCTCCGAAGTCGGGTTCGTCGTCGCGCTCGTCTGGGCGACCACGTTCGACGGCCTCACGTCCACGCCGGTCTGGACCGACCTCGCGGAGAGCGTCGTTCCCGCAGGCGTCCCCGCGCCCGTCCTGTACGCGGGCGCGCTCGTCGGCGGCTACCTCGTCTTCCTCGGAGTCTATCGGGCGTCCGCGCGGCTCGCGCGTCGAACCGCGCCAACGTACCGGACGGCCGCGGACATCGCGCGACTGTTCGCGCCGTCACTGCTCGCGATAGCCGCCGCCTACCACCTCGCGCACTACCTCACGTACTTCCTCGCGCTCTCCCCGCTGCTCGTGCACGCGCTCGTCACGCCGCTCACCGTCGGGACCGTGCCCAGCCTCACGATTCCGGGCTGGCTGCAGGCCATCCCCGTCGTGTCCGTGCTCGTCGGCCACCTGCTCGCCATCTGGGTCGCGCACAGCATCGCGTTCGAGACGTTCCCGAGCCGGATTCAGGCGCTCCGCAGCCAGTACGCGGTCACGCTCGTGATGGTGCTGTACACGATGACGAGCCTCTGGATCGTCACCCAGCCCGAACTCCCCACTCCATACGTATGACCGACACACACGCGCCCGAAAACGCGGATGCATCGACCTGTCCGCACTGCGGGATGGCGTTCCCCACGGAGACGATTCGCGACCTCCACGTCGGCCGCAGCCACCGCGACGCGATGCGCGACGGGGAACGCGACGCCTACGAGGACGCCTACCACGAGGACGCCGACGACCTCCGGCTGTTCCAGTACAAGGCGCTCGGGGCGTTGGTCCTCGTCTACTTCTTCTTCCTCATCACGTACGCAGTCGCCGCGTAAACGATGGGTTTTCTAAGCCTCCCGGCCCAACTTCAGGGCATGGAAGAACAACCCGGACTGAGCGACCAGTACCGGCGGTCGAGTCCGTGGCCGATGTTCATCGCGCTCGGGTTCGTGCTCTCCGAGCTCGGTATTCTGTTCGGCGGCGCGCTCGTCCCGATCGCCGTCGGGGGCGTCGTTCTCCTCGAAGCGAGCGTTATCGGCATCCTCCGCGAGTCCGACTACGCGTCGACGCTCTGGGCGCCCGCACTCGGTATCGGCGCGCTGTTCGCGCTCGCCGGCGGCGCACTCTTCTACTGGGGCCTTCGCATCCGCGCCGTGACCGTCGTCAGCGCCGGCGTCATCGCGTTCCTCGCCGGCATCGGGTTCTGGCTCGACGAGACCGGCCGGCTCTGAAAAGATATTTCCGTCGCCGGCGCGCACAGCCGACTAATGACCGCCAACCTGCTCGACAAGGACGTGCTCCTCGACCTGACGGTCAACTTCGTCCCCCTCGCGATCATCGCGTTCTTCACCGCGCTGTTCGCGGTGTTCAACCCCTGGGCTGACGAAGGCCTGTTCGGGCTCGTCCTCCAGTACGCGCTCCTAGTACTGCCGTTCATCGCGCTCGCAATCCTGACGTACGCCGCCGCGAAACGCATCGAAGAATAGTCCCAGACGCAGGCGGAACCTAACCTTTCTTTACGCTCCGGTCCGCAGTCTCGTACATGGAACTCACCCCGCAACTGGTGCTCACCGTGTTGATGGGGGTGCTCCTCGTGGCCGTGGCCGGCTGGCTCACGCGTCTCGAGGACTGGCGCTCCTACTCCCCTGTCGGTGGCGGCGGTCACGGCGAGGGAACTGCATACGGGCACGCGGAGAAACCGAGCGGTCTTACTCGGTGGCTAACGACAGTTGACCACAAGGACATCGGTATCATGTACCTCGTGTACAGCATCGTCACGCTCCTCTGGGGCGGTATGTCGGCGATGCTGATGCGGTTCGAGCTCATCACCCCCGAGATGGACTTCCTCAATACCGTCGGCGGACTGCTCGGCGGTATCGGCGGGGCGACGCTCTACAACGGCCTTCTCACCACGCACGGGATCACGATGCTGTTCCTGTTCGCCGCGCCACTGATATTCGCGTTCGGGAACTACGTCATCCCGATTCTGGTGGACGCGGACGACATGGCGTTCCCGCGCATCAACGCCATCGCGTTCTGGATTCTTCCGTTCGCGACCTTCCTCATCTGGGCGGGCTACTTCCTGAAACCGCTCGGAATCGACGTTATCCCGGCAGCGACGAGCTGGACGATGTATCCCCCGATAACGGGGAAATCGGCGGCTGAAGGCGCGCTTTACCTTCCGAACCCGGGCGTCGACCTGATGCTTCTCGGCCTGCACCTCTCCGGTATCGCGACGACGATGGCGGGTATCAACTTCATCGCGACCATCGTCGCTGAGCGCAACGTCGCCTGGAAGAAGCTCGACATCTTCAGCTGGACGGTGCTCACGACGAGCGGCATCATCCTGTTCGCGTTCCCGCTGCTCGGCGCGGCGATTATCATGCTGCTGCTCGACCGGAACTTCGGCACGACGTTCTTCACCGTCGAGGGCGGTGGAACGATGCTCTGGCAGCACCTCTTCTGGTTCTTCGGCCACCCAGAGGTGTACATCCTCGTGCTGCCGCCGATGGGCGTCCTGAGCCTGCTCATCCCGAAGTTCTCGGGTCGGAAGCTGTTCGGGTTCAAGTTCGTCGTGTACTCGACGCTCGCCATCGGCGTCCTCTCCTTCGGCGTGTGGGCGCACCACATGTTCACGACGGGAATGGACCCCCGGCTCCGCGCGAGCTTCATGGCCGTCTCGCTCGCTATCGCGATACCGAGCGCGGTGAAGACGTTCAACTGGATTACGACGATGTGGAACGGGAAGATACGGCTGACCGCACCGATGCTGTTCTGCGTCGGCGCGCTCCAGAACTTCATCCTCGGCGGCGTGACGGGCGTGTTCCTCGCGTCCATCCCGTTCGACCTCCTGATGCACGACACCTACTACGTGGTCGGTCACTTCCACCTCATCGTGTTCGGGATGATCGGGTTCGCGCTGTTCGCCGCGACCTACTACTACTTCCCGCTCATCACGGGCCGCCTCTACAACAAGAAGCTCGCACAGTGGCACTTCTGGCTCTCCATCATCGGCGGGAACGTCACGTTCATCGCCATGCTCATCCTCGGCTACGGCGGGATGCCGCGTCGGTACGCGACGTTCGACATCTCGATGGTCGCCGGGAACCACGAGGCGCTGCAGAGCCTGTTCGTCAGCGGGCACGGCATCGCGACGCTCGGCGCGGTCATCATGGCCGTCGGACAGGTCATCTGGCTCTGGAACATGGTTCAGTCCTTCCGCGGCGGCAAGCGCGTCGAGGACGGTGACCCGTGGAACCTGAAAGAGACGGACCAGTTCACGCGCGAGTGGGCGTGGTTCGAGCAGAAACTTCAGACGAAACTCCCTGACGGCGGCGAGGAAGACGCGGAGGCGGACGCGGCGCAGTCCGCCGACTGACTTCGAAAATCTCGGTTTCGGTTCTCCGTTTTAGTTCAGTACGAGGACGAATCCCGTGACGAACATGAGGAGTGCGACACCGATGAGTGTGACCAAGAGGATGTCCGACTCGTCCATAGTCGATTCTGCGGGACGAGAGCGCAAAAGCCTACTCACTCCGGCCGCAAGCAGTTCGTGTGCGCGAAGAAACGTCCGGTCGGCGCGTCATCAAGACGATGTACGTAGTGACCATTCTGGTCATTGGTGTGTTCGGCTACCTCATCGGTCTCGCAATCCAACCCCGGCTCGAGGAACTGGGCGTGTCGTCGATCGGCGTGGGGCCGCTGATGCTCTCGATGTCCCCGCTGAATCTCGCGGTTCTCGGGATGGTGCTGGTCGGTTCGGGGCTCACGGTCGCGTTCGGACTGGTGGCGCTCGTCTCCCGGTATAAGGCCTAGAACGCGTCCGGGAGCGCGGCGAGCGACTCGACTTCAATGGTCGCAGCGCCGCCGACGCGTTCTTCGGGGTCGTTGTTCCGGTTCACCCAGGCGGCGTTCATGCCGGCGTTCGAGGCGCCGGCGACGTCCCACGCGTTGGAGGAGACGAGCCAGCATTCGTCGAGGGCTCGGTCGAGTTCGCTCGCGGCGTGTTCGTACACCGCGGGCGACGGTTTGAACGTGGAGACGGCGTCCGCGCTGAGAATTCGGGAGACGCGTTCGTCGATGCCGGTGGTGCTAGCGAGCGTTTCGAGCATCTCGGGGTTGCCGTTGGAGAGAACGGCGAGGTCGAACTCGCCTTGGAGGTCGTCGAGCGCGTCGAGTGCGTCGGGAAACGGGTCGAGAGTGTCGTAGGCGTCGAGGATGCGGTTTCGCGTCTCCTCGTTCGGCGATTCGTTGTGGCGGGCGAGCGCGTAGTCGAGCGCGTCCGCCGTGACCGCGCGGAACGTCGCGTAGTCGTTCATCTGGGAGCGCTGCTGCGCGTAGGAGAGTTGGCGCCGTCGCCACGTCGCGTCGATGTTCGCCGCGTGCGCGGCGCTCGCGTCGAGTTCGCGACGGAGCGCGGCGGTGACGCTGGACGTGTCGCAGAGCGTGCCGTACATGTCGAAGCAGAGCGCGTCCATGCGAGCCGTTTCTGGCGCGAGTGACAAAGTCGTGTCCGCCATCCGGATTATGTGTCTGGGCGTGCTACTCGAGAGCATGGAGGTTCGTGCTGCGGCCGACGGCGACGCGGAGGAGATTCGGACAGTCGCTCGCGCGTCGCTCGACGCGTCCTACGCGGACGCGCTCGGTGAGGACGCGGTCGAGACTCTGGTGGCGGACTGGTATGCGCTGGACCGCGTCGCGGACCGCATCGACGACGAGGGAACGTTCTACGTCGTCGCCCAATCCGACGGTGACGTAGTCGGGTTCGTCGAAGTGGAACTCGACGAGCCGAACGAGTCCGCCGCCGAAATCCAGTGGCTGCACGTCCATCCCGACAGCCGCGGCGAGGGCGTCGGCGCGGCACTCCTCGAGGACGCGGAGGAGCGCGCGCTCGAACGCGGCGCGAACCGCGTCGAGGGCGTCGTGCTCGCCGCGAACGACGACGGAAACGCGTTCTACCACGCGCACGGCTACGAGCGCGTCGGCACGCACACCGTCGAGGTCGGCGGCGAGTCGTTCGACGAGCACACGTACGTGAAGCGCCGCGACGCCGACGGCCCGACGGAATCCCTCGAAGAGCACGATGTGGATGGCGAGACCGTGTACGTCGCGCTCGACGAGCGCGAGCGCGGGAGCGAAGCGGCGTTCTACACGGCGTACACTGACGCGGAGCGGGAGCACCGCTACGGCTACTACTGTTCGAACTGCGGGAGTTTCGACACCGTGATGAACTCGATGGAGCGCGTGGAGTGCGCGGACTGCGAGAACAGCCGGAAGCCGAGCCGGTGGGACGCGGCCTACCTCTAGGCGACGCCGACGGTCTCCTGGTAGGAACCGTGTTCGGCCTCGAACACGTCCATTATTTCGCCCATGGTCGCGTACGCCTTCACCGCGTCCACGACGTACGGCATCGTGTTCTCGCCGGAGTCGACGGCGTCTTCGAGTGCCGAGAGCGCGTCCGCGACGGCCGCGTCGTCCCGCTCGTCCTTCACGGATTCGAGGCGGGAGAGCTGGCGTTCACGCGCCGCTTCCTCGTCGACGTGCAGGAGGTCGAGTTCGTCGTCGTCCTCGCTCGAATACTTGTTCACGCCGACGACGACCTCCTCGCCCGCGTCCACGCGCTCTTGGTACTCGTACGCGGACTCCTGAATCTCGCGGTGGAAGTACCCCTCCTCGATGCCCTGGAGGACGCCGTCCCGGATGGAGCCGTCGCCCATCTCCTCGATCTCCGCGAGGTACTCCAGTACGGTTTCCTCCATCTCGTCCGTGAGGGATTCGACGGCGAAACTCCCGCCGAGCGGGTCGATGATGTCAGCCACGCCCGACTCCTCGGCGAGGATTTGCTGGGTTCGGAGCGCGACCCGCACCGCGTCCTCCGAGGGGAGCGCGAGCGCTTCGTCGTAGGAGTTCGTGTGCAGGCTCTGCGTCCCACCCAGAACGGCGGCCATGGCCTGAATCGTCACGCGAATCACGTTGTTCAGCGGCTGCTGGGCCGTTAGACTCTGCCCGGCGGTCTGCGTGTGGAACTTGAGTTTCTGGGACGCGTCGGCCTCCGCGCCGTACTCCTCGCGCATCGTGCGGGCGTAGATGCGGCGGCCAGCGCGGAACTTCGCCACTTCCTCGAACAGCGAGTTGTGGCTGTTGAAGAAGAAGCTCAGCGTCGGCGCGAACTCGTCCACGTCGAGGCCGCGTTCGATGGCGTCCTCGACGTACGCGAACCCGTCCGCGAGCGTGAACGCGAGTTCCTGGGCGGCCGTACTGCCGGCCTCGCGGATGTGGTAGCCCGAAATCGAGATGGGGTGGAACTTCGGCGTCTCGCGCGTGCAGAACTCGACCGTGTCCGTGACGAGGTCGAGGCTCGGCTCCGGGGGTATCACCCACTCCTTCTGCGCGATGAACTCCTTGAGCATGTCGTTCTGGAGCGTGCCGCGGAGTTCGCTCCGGTCGATTCCCTGCTGGTCGGCGAGCGCGACGTACATCGCGTAGATGACGGGCGCGCTCGGATTGATAGTGAAACTCGTCGAGACCTCGCTGAGGTCGATGCCGTCGAACAGGATTTCCATGTCGCGGAGGGTGTCCACCGCGACGCCCTCCTTCCCGACCTCGCCGAGACTCATCGGGTCGTCCGAGTCCAACCCCATCAGCGAGGGCATGTCGAACGCCGTCGAGAGGCCAGTCTGGCCGTTCTCGATGAGGTAGTGGAAGCGCTCGTTCGTCTCCTCCGCGGTTCCGAAGCCCGCGAACTGCCGCATCGTCCACGTCCGCCCCCGGTAGCCCGTCGGGTAGACGCCGCGCGTGTACGGATACTCGCCGGGATACCCGAGGTCCTCCTGATAGTCGAGGTCGTCGACGTCGCTGGGGTCGTAGAGTCGGTCGACTTCGAGGTTCGAGACGGTCGCGAACCGGTCCTTGCGCTCGCCGTACTTCTCCAGGACGGGGTCGAGCGTGTCGGATTCCCACTCCGTGCGCGCCGCCCGAATCTCGGACAGCTCCTCGTCGTCGAACATACCACAAATTTTGCCGCACAATCCATTAAGGTTCCGCGTGTCGCCGGCCTAGTAGTGTCCCATCACGCCGGCGCGACGCGCCCAGCGTTGACAGTAGTGGAAGGCGGCGTAGCCGGCGGCGAGGTAGCCGACCGCGGTGGCGACGAGCACGCCGAGTTCGGCGGG
>Ga0207813_100055_pt1 | contig 101743 bp, 107 predicted proteins | sample A23E3SouthBayCA_2_FD_187730 | JGI IMG/M metagenome (GOLD analysis project Ga0207813, IMG submission 187730) | Aerobic enrichment media microbial communities from Eden Landing Ponds, California, USA - A23 E3 (4) (SPAdes) | ecosystem: Environmental > Aquatic > Marine > Unclassified | place...
CTCGGCGCTGGGCGTCCCGCGGTCGGTACGGGAGGTCGCCTCGGTCATCTATCGCCGCGCGCTCAACGAAGACCTCATCCGCGGGCGTTCGATCGAAGGCGTCGCCACCGCCGCCCTCTATGCCGCCTGTCGCAAGGAGGGTATCCCCCGGTCACTGGAGGAAATTTCCGAGGTGTCACGGGTCGAACGCAAGGAGATCGGCCGAACCTACCGCTATATCTCCCAAGAACTCGGCCTCGAGATGAAACCCGTCGACCCCAAGAAGTACGTCCCACGGTTCTGTTCGGAACTCGAACTCAGCGAGGAGGTCCAGTCGAAGGCCAACGAGATCATCGAGACGACCGCCGAAAAGGGGCTGCTCTCGGGCAAGTCTCCCACCGGCTACGCCGCGGCGGCCATCTACGCCGCCTCGCTGCTCTGTAACGAGAAAAAGACCCAGCGCGAGGTTGCAGATGTCGCCCAAGTGACCGAGGTCACCATCCGCAACCGCTACCAAGAACAGATCGAGGCGATGGGCATCCACAGTTAGGGCCTCCCGTCGGGATGCCCCCGCCCGCGGACGACCGACAGCGACAGTATCAAACCCTCGCCACTGCTACTTCCTCCATGCGCCTCGACGACTTCGTCGACATCGAGGCGAACGAACGCGCCGAGCGACGACGCCTCGCGGCGGAGAAGTCCTACGAGATCCTCGATCACGTCGAGCGTGTCACCGACCGGGTCGAACGCACCGTCTCCGGCGACGCGGTCGTCGGTAGCGTCTCTCCTTCCATCTTCGTCGGCCGGTCGAACTATCCGCAGGTGTCGACCGGCATCCTCTCGCCGGTCGGGAACGAGGACGACGCCGGACGCTTCGTCACCAGCGGCGCGTGGTACGACGAGGGCGTCGACCTGACGGAGGTGTTCCGCCGGCGGACCAGCCTACTCAACTCCCGCCGCTCAGCGTCGGTCGACGCCGCGGACACTTGGGAGGGCTTCGTCGGCGTCGGCCGGGAGGTTGCCATCGCCGACCGTCCGGTCGACGTCGAGATCGGTCTCGACGCCGATCCGACCGTCGACTTCGACGCCGACGGCGCCTCGGCCCCGACCGGTCCCAGCGCCCCCGCCCGGTCGGCCCGCCTCGGCGAGAATCCTCACGTTCCTCGGGCGGTCGAGAAGACGCTAGAGGACGACGACTGGCGCGCCGAGGGGGCGATCAACTACCTCTATCGCCGTGGGTTCGACGTCTACGAGGTGAACACCATCCTCTCGGCGGGGGCGCTGGGACGGGCGGAGAACCGCCGACTCGTCCCGACGCGGTGGTCGATCACCGCCGTCGACGACACCGTCGGGGGATTCTTGCGCGGGTCCTTGCGCGACGCGCCGAGCGTGAACGGGGTGGAGATCCACCGCAACGAATTTCTCGGCAACGCCTACTGGGTGATCCTCGCGCCCGGCCAGTGGGAGTACGAACTCGTCGAACTGAAGGCACCGGGGAGCGTCTGGAACCCCGACCCCGAGGCTGGCATGTGGCTTGCGGCCGACCGCGAGGGCTACGAGGGGCGCACCGGCTACGTCGAGGAGACGGCAGGGGCGTACCACGCGGCGCGGTTGGCGGCGCTGGAACACCTCGACGACCGGGGTCGGCAGGCGAAATGTCTCGTCCTGCGTCACGTCTCCGACGACTACTGGGGACCGGCCGGCGTCTGGCAGGTCCGCGAAGGCGTCCGCCACGCCTTCGATGGCGAACACGCCACCGCCGAGACTCTCGCCGACGCGGTGCGGGGTGTCGTCGACTACCTCCCCGCGTCGCTCGCCGACCTCCGGCGCAAGTCGACGATGGTTGCGGGGCTCCAGACCACGCTGGACCAATTTTAATCCCGCGTACCACTACCACATCGCTTCGCTGGACGCGGCGATAGCGGCGGGCTCACGGTGCGACGACAGTCGCGGGCCCACGGCGCGGCGGCGACGATCCTACAGCGCGGCGAACGCGGCGTCGACCATCTCGCCCGTCTCGGCGACGACGTCCGCCATCTCGTCGTCGTCGGGCGTGAGGCCGACCAGCCGGCCGATCCGCATGATGCTCACGTGATAGACGACCTGAACGCCCGGCTCCGTCTCCCAGACGACGACGTTACACGGGAACAGCGCGCCCATCCGGCCGTCGCTGGCGTCGAGGACGCGGTCGGCCATCGCGGGGTTGCACGCCCCGAGCACGTAGTAGGGATCCCGGTCCGCGTCCACCTTCTCGTTGAGGAGGTCGGACGGCGAGAACTCGACCGGGACGCCGAACCCCGCCGCCGCGAACGTCTCCCGGACGTGTTCGATGGCCGCCTCGTGGTCCATCTCTAGGGTCGCCCGTTTTTCGCCGATGTCCGTCGCGTCGAGAGCCGAGGGGTCGATGGGGAGTGTCACACTCGCCGTAACACACGCCGGCCGAATAAAGCACTGCCGAGAGGTCCGGCGTCTCGCCCTGTCCGGACCGGCGTCGACGACCCCAAGCACGCTGTGGTGCCCACGAACGGCCCACAACGTCGCGTGCGCTCTCCACCGACCCACAGCCGCGACGCCCGTCTCGCGCCCACGGCGCACGCGCTCGGGGATGCGAGCGCGGCCGTCGTTACAGCGGAATGGGGAGCCACGAGAGCAACCGAACGACCGTCGCCGTCGGGACGAGCGGCGGGTTGAGCACCAGCCAATCGAGCAAGGCGAGCCCACCGCCGTGGGCCACCACCGAGGGCAGGATCGACTCGCTCCGGTAGTCGACGGCACCGAAGAGGACGTCTGCCGGCGCGGACAGGAGCAGTTCTATCGGTGGCTTGTGGACGTGATGGAAGGCGTAGACGACGGGGCTGATGAAGATACTCTTGCGTCCGAGTTCGCGGACGCCGACACAGAGTAACCCCCGGTAGTACGTCTCGGCGGCGGCGGCGACGACGAACTGGGCGGCGGCGTGAGGCAGGAACGTCGCGAGTGCGGTGTCGGTCGCCCACATGGGGTAGTACGTTCGGATCGTCGGCAGCGACGCCCCGACGACGTAAAACGGCGTGACGACGAGGGCGAGCGCGACGGTGTTGCGGAGCACGCGTCGGTCGACGCGCCACCCGATGTCGCGGCTGCGTCCGACCGCCAAGACACAAGGGAGCCCGATGAACAGCGTCACGTCCCGAACCAGCCGTGCGGGCAGGCTGGTAGGCGGCACGCTCCAGAGCGACCAGAGAACCGAGAGACAGAGACCGGCGAGTAGCGACGTTCGCACCCAAGAGAGCCGGGGGCGGTTCACCTCACTCCTCGGCGGTAGCGACTGGCCCCGTCCCGACCACCGACCGCACGGCGGACAGGAACGTCTGTCGCGTATCGAAGTAGGTTTCGTCGACGTCGTCGAGCACGGAATCGAGCGTCCGCGGCCCGTCGGGGGTTCGGATCGTCGCCGACCCTTCCTTCCGTCGCACGTTGCTCGCTTCCTGCGGCCAAGTGAGCCGGGAGGCGACGCGTGCGAGCGGTGCACCCTCGACCGGCTCGCCTTCACCGAGTTCGACCGCCGGCTCCGTGTCGTCCTCGTCCTCTGCCATGTTGCGGGCTACTCTCGCCCGGGAGTTAATCCCTTCGAACCGCCCGGAACCGCTCGATCCGCCGACACGCCGTCACACGCCCGTCTGACGTAGGGTTTTGTGGGTGGGTGGCCTAGTCGTAGCTATGACCAGTCTCGGGGAGGTCTACCACGGAGACGACCGGAGCGGTCCGGGTCTCCGGCAGATCTACGCGGGGGCGAGCCTCTTTCTCGCGGGCATCGTCCTCGTCGTGGCGGGGATCGTCGTCGCCACGACCGACGTGTTACTGGGCGGTGGAATCACCCTCCTCGACGTGCGCGAGTACGGCGGCATCCTCGCCGGCCTCGGCGTGCCTGCCGTCTTTCTCGGCATCTCGGCGGTTCTCCCGGCGGAGCGGTCGACACGCGCCGCCGCCGGCATCGGCGCCAGCGTTGCCGTCCTCGGCGTCGCGCTGTTCGCCCACGCCTACCCCTGCCGGTGGTCCGGTGCCAACTGCGCCCCCGGTATGGTCGATCTGACGCTCCCGACCGCCGGCATCTACTTCCTCGGCGCGCTCACCACCTTCTGGTGTCTGTTCGTCGGCATCGCCAACTTCAAAACGCGCAACGATCCCGGCGGCACCGTCACCATGGAGGTGACCCGCCAAGGCGAGACGAAGGTGATCGAGGTGGATCGCTCGAACTCGGGTGGTGGGGTCGGCCTCGGCGGCGGCGTCGCCGGCCCGACAGGGACCGTCGACTCCGGTGTGAGCGACGGCGGGGCCGACGCCGACGATATCCGCGAGGTCACCACCGTCACCTCGACGTCGGACGGCGGGGCGGCTGGGACGTCGCGTCCCCAGTCCCCGCCGTCGCCGTCCGGATCGACCGACCGGTCCGACGAGACGTGGAAGTCGACGGCCGCGGCCGACGCGACCACCGACGCCGCCGACCGCTACTGCGGCAACTGCGAGCACTTCGAGTACGTCCGTACCGAGCGCGGCATCCAGCCCTACTGTGGCTACCACGACGGCGTCATGGCCGACATGGACGCCTGCGAGGACTGGAGCAACCGCTGATCACGCCGCCTCGGCCCTCCGTCATCGATCCGGACGGAGTCGTCGCTAACCGTCGTTCAGCCGTCGCCGCACGTCGTCCCAGTGACTCCCCATCCAGAAGTGGCCGCCACACCGCCTGCACTGCCAGACGTCGGTCTCCGCGGGGTCGGGCGCGTCCGCTGGCGTCGCCGTCGACGCGTCGACGGGAGCCAGCGGGCCGTTACACCGCCCGCACCGTCGCGGCCGCTCCGGGAGCGAGAGCGGCACCCCCGCCTCGCGGAGTTCGTCCAACTGGCCCTCGATATCCCGTGCCGTGAGTCGGATCGCCGCCGCCGTCCGCGCGGCGAGGGCGGCGTCGCGGGTGAGGAGCCGTCGGTCCTCGTCGCGTGCGAGTTCCCGGACGGCGTCGTCGGCCTCGACTTCCCGGTCGAGGGCGTAGGCCGTATCGTATCCGCACATCCGCAGGTAGGTCGCCAACTTGCCGAGCATCGCGTCACAGAGGAAGCGGTCCGTCACGCGAGAAACGCCGACAGCGCCGCGACCGGCCGGCTGTTCACCACGTCGTCGGCCTCGGCCCACCCCCGGCGGGCGGTGTGGACGCCGTACCGCCGGAGGGCCAACTCGTTCACCCCGTGGGCGTCGGTGTCGACGACGATGGGCGCACCGGCCTCGACTGCGGTCCTGACTGCCGCGTCGTTCAGGTCGAGACGGTGAGGGTTGGCGTTCACCTCTAGGGCCGTGTCGGCGTCGGCGGCGGCCGTGACCAGTCGATCGAGATCCGGGTCGAGCCCCGGCCGGTCGTTGATTCGCCGCCCGGTCGGGTGGCCGAGGATATCCGTTTCGGGGTGTTCGACCGCGGCGACGAGCCGATCGGTCGCCGTCTCCCGATCTTGGCCCAAGGCGCTGTGGGGCGAGGCGATCACGAGATCGAGGTCGGCGAGCACGTCGTCTCCCACCGAGAGGTCGCCGTCGGCGTCGACGTTGGCCTCGACGCCGTGGAACACCTCGATGTCGGCGGTAGCGTCGCTGGCCGCGTCCGCGACGACCGCCATCTGCTCGCGCAGGTCGTCGTCGTCGAGGCCGACGCCTCCGACCATCCCCGGCCCGGTGGCGTGGTCGGTGATGGCGACGTAGTCGTCGCCACGCTCGGCCGCCGCCGCGATCATCGTGTCGGCCGATTCGGTTCCGTCGGACCAGTCGGTGTGGACGTGGAGGTCACCGCGAAGGTCACCGGGGGTGAGGAGAGCCGGGAGGCGCCCCTCCCGGGCCGCTTCGATCTCGCCCCGATCCTCGCGGAGTTCCGGCGGGACGAGCGACAGGCCGAGGGCGTCGTACATCTCTGCCTCGGTCGTGCCCCCGACCCGCCGGCCGGCGCGCTGATCGTCCCCGTCCGATCCGATGCCTGCCCGGTCGTCGGCGTCGTGGCGCGCCTCGCTTACGTCGAACACGCCGTACTCGTTCATCTTCAGATCGTGCTCGATGGCGATGTTCCGGAGATGGACGTTGTGGTCCTTGCTCCCGGTGAAATACTGGAGCGCCGCGCCGAACTCGTCGGGAACGACCACCCGACAGTCGACCCGGAGCCCTCGGGCGCGGACGCTCGCCTTCGTCGTCCCCGACTCGATCACGTCGTCGACGGCGTCCCAGTCGAGGAAGGCGTCGACGGCCGCGGGGGCGTCCTCACTGGCAACCAATACGTCGACGTCGCCGATGGTCTCGCGCCACCGACGGAGCGATCCCGCGAGTTCGGCGCGCTCGACCGGGTCCGCGCCGCGGAGGCGGTCGCGGATCGTCTCCGCGACCGGGCGGGCGTCGCCGAGGCGTTCCCGTTCTTGGGCTTGGCGCGCGAAGGGGACGTTCTCGCGGATGTTCGCCTCGGTCTTGGCGCCAAATCCCGATACCTCGCGGATCTCACCCGCCTCCGCGGCCGCCGCCAGTTCGTCGAGGGTCGTGACCCCGAGCGCCTCGTAGAGCGCGCCGACCGTCTTCGGGCCGACGCCCTCGACGCTCGTCAGCGCCGCCATGTCGACTGGGAGGTCCGCTCGCAGTTCGGCCAGTTCCTCGATGTCGCCGGTCTCGGCGTACTCGACGATCTTCTCCGCGAGCGCCTCGCCGACGCCGTCGATCCGCTCGACCGCCTCGACCCCCTCCGCCACGAGGTCCTCGACCGGCGTCGGATGTTCGCGGACGTTCTCGGCGGCGCGACGGTAGCTCCGGGGTTTGTACTCGACGCCGCGGGCTTCGAGCAGGTCGGCCATCTCCTCGAAACGGGCCGCCACCTCTGCGCTCAGGCTCACGGCCGCCCCCGGGTGTTGTGACTCGTGTCCTCGTGACCCAGCGCCTTCCGTAGGAACTTCATCCAGCGCTTTCGATCTGCGGCCTCTTGGGCTTCGGCCTCGCGTTCGAGGTCCGCCGCCCCGAGCGCTTCGAGGGCGTTGAGCGCGCGGTCGATGCCGATGATACTCTCGACGAGGCGCTCGCCCTCGGCGTAGCTCACCTCGTCGTCCTCGATCGGTTGGAGCCGTTCGAGTCGCTCGCGGCGGAGGTTCCGCTTTGCCCGTTCGACGCGCTCGCGCTCGCCTTGGGGCACCGTGTCGCGGCGTTTGATCTCGAAGACGAACTCCTGAAGATCCACCTCCTCGCCCTGCACGTCGATGGTTTCGGGGATGGTCGCGCCCACCGTCGCCGCCTCACGGTTGACGCGTTCGAGGAGCTGCTTGCGCTCGAACTCTTTCACGCGCCCTCCTTCGTGTGCCGCTCACTTCGCTCCTTCGCCCGTGTCGGTGTACGGCGTCCCGACGTTCGGGTCGCCGCCGAGAGCGGCGCCCACGCGCCGCGTGATGGAATCGAAGATGGCGACGGCCGGAAGGTGAACACGCTCGACGGTTCGGATCGAGTCGTCCCGCCGCACCACGTCTCGGCGGTGCCCAGCTCGGCGGAGTTTAGCACTCGCGGCTGGCAACACGTAGAGCGGTATCACGCTACCGGGCGCGTTCAGGCGTGTCGTCGCACCTACTGGCCGAAAAGCGTCGGGCAGCCGAGACAGAAAGTTCTTGAGCACGGCCCGACCATCCTCGCCAAATGGATCGGTCCCGCGACGCCGCCGGCGTCGAGGTCAGCGTCGTCCTCCCCGCCTACAACGAGGCGCGGACCATCGAGGGGACCGTCGAGACGACCCTCACGACGCTCGCCGACTTCCTCCCGCCGGGGGCCTTCGAGGTGATCGTCGCCGAGGACGGCTGTGCGGATCGGACCCCAGAGATTGCGGACCGACTCGCCGCCGCCGACGACCGCGTCCGCCACGTTCACAGCGACGAACGACTCGGCCGCGGCGGCGCGCTCGAACGCGCCTTCGCCGCCGCCGACGGCGAGACGCTCGTCTACTTCGACACCGACCTCGCGACCGACATGCGACATCTGGAGGAGCTGATCCAGCGGGTTCACACCGGCGAGGCAGACGTGGCGACCGGGTCGCGGTGGATGCCCGGTCGGGTCGCCGAGCGCCCCGCCAAACGCGGTGTGCCCTCTAGAGTGTACAACGGGCTCGTTCGTCTGTTTCTCCGCTCACCGCTCCGCGATCACCAGTGTGGATTCAAGGCGCTGAACCGCGAGGCCTTCGAGCGTCTCCACGGCCGAGTCGAGGACGAACACTGGTTCTGGGACACGGAGCTACTGATCCGCGCCCAGCGGGCCGGCTTGGAGGTGGCCGAGTTCCCTGTCGAGTGGGAGCCCAAAGGCGACACGAAAGTCGACCTCGTCCGTGACGTGTTCGGGATGGGAAGCCAGATCCTCCGGCTCTGGTGGCAGCTGTCGGTGAGTCCTCGGATCACCCGCCGGGTGAGCGTCGGCTCCGGCGTACTCTTGACGCTCCTCGCGCTCGCGCTCATGACGCTGTATCTCGATCCGGGTGCCGTGCTGGCGGAACTGGAGGGTGCGAACCGCCGGCTGGTCGCGCTCGCAGCCGCCGTCTACCTCTTCTCGTGGCCGCTCCGCGGCGGCCGCTACCGCGACATCCTCGTCGAACTCGGCTACCGCGAGCGCCTCGGCTTTCTCACCGGCGCGGTGTTCATCAGCCAAACCGGCAACCTCGTCTTTCCCTTCCGCGCGGGTGACGGCGTGCGTGCGTACGTGATGAAAGCACGTCGCAACATTCCGTATCCGACCGGCTTCGCCTCCCTAGCCGTCGAGCGGGTGTTCGATCTGCTGACCATCACCGTCTTGGGCGGTGCGGTCCTCGTCGGATATGTCCTCACCGGGGCGACCGACTCGGTGGTGGCGACGCTCTCCGGGAGCGTCCCGGGCGTCGACCCGCGGAGCGCTCGGACGGCACTGACGGTGGCGGCAGGCGTCGCGGCCGCCGCCGTCCTCGCCACCGCCGCCATCGTCGTTTCCGCCCGCCGCGACGGCAATCTGATCCGCCGACTGGTCGCCCGCGTTAGCTCCGACTCCTACGCCGACTACGTGGCGGGCGTCCTCGAATCGTTCGTCGGCGATATCCAAGCTGTCGCCGCCGACCGCGGCGCCTTCGCTCGCGTGGGCGCCAGCAGCCTCGCCATCTGGGCGCTGGACGTGGTGACCGCCATTCTCGTCCTCGCGGCCTTCGACGTGGCGCTTGCGACGCCGACGCTCGTCGCCGTCGGATTTTTCGCGGTCAGCGTCGGCAACTTGGCGAAGGTGTTGCCCCTCTCTCCAGGCGGCATCGGGCTCTACGAGGCGGCCTTCACCCTCCTCGTCGCTGGACTCACGCCCGTGACCGGAGCCACCGCCTTCGGCGCGGCCGTCCTCGATCACGCCGTCAAGAACCTCGTCACCGTCGCCGGCGGTATCGTCTCGATGCTCGCGCTCAACGTCTCGCTGACGACCGCGGTGGACGAAACGGGCGCCGCGGAGCCGGACCCCGAGGCGGAGTAGCCCGTCTCACCGCTCGTGAAACAGGTCGGCCAGCCGCTCGATCCCATCGAGCAGGTTCGGGCTCGGCTGGTTCAAGAGCGCGTCGTCGACGACGTGGACCGCCGGGTCGATAGCCCAGTCCCGGTCGGTAATCGTCGCGGGGTCGACGTCTGTCCCCCGGCCACAGAGATGGAGGACGGCGTGGTCGGGGTCGGCCGCCTCGACGTCGGCAGGGGTGACCGCCCGCGAGCGCTCGCCGGGGTCGACGAAGGGGTAGTGACCGCCAGCGGCCGCGACGGCCTCGGGTACCCAGTTACCGGCGGCCATCGGTGGCTCCGCCCACTCCTCGCAGTAGACGGTCGGGCGCTCGTCCGGCACCCGGTCGCGGAGGCGAGCGAGGCGCTCGCGACTCCGAGCGGCGAGGGCGGCGCCCGCGTCCGGTCGGCCGACGGCCCGACCGAGTTCGACGAACCCCTCGATGGCGCCGTCCAACGTCGTGGCGTCGGTGTGGTGGACCGCTGGTCCGCGACTCCGGATGGCGTCTCGGAGGTCGGACTGCAGGGCGTCACCGGTACAGACGAGGTCCGGATCGAGGGTTTCGAGGCGGTCGAGGTCGGGCGTCAGCCACCCACCGAGGACCGCCGGATCGGCGTCGACGTCGGCCAGTTCCTCCGGGCAGTGGCTCGTAACGCCGACGAGGCGGTCGGCGACGCCGAGTTCGCGAAGCGTCACCGTGGCGGCCGGTGCGAGCGAGACGATGCGACGAGGCTCGGACACGGTCGATCCACGAGGGCGACTCATATGAACGCCGCGGCGTGTCGCGACCGACACCGATACCTGCCGGGCGCCGGGACGTGGTAGCGATGCGGACCACACACGAACTCCACGTCGGCGACGCGGCCGCGATGGACGCGGTTGCCGACGGGTCGGTCCCACTGGTCGTCACCTCGCCTCCCTACCCCATGATCGACCTCTGGGACGACCTCTTCGCGGGACGGGACCCCGACGTACGCGCGGCGCTCGACGCCGGCGACGGCGATGCCGCCTTCGAACTCATGCACGCCCAACTCGACGCCGTCTGGGACGAACTCGACCGCGTGCTGGCGCCCGGGGGTATCGCCTGCATCAACGTCGGCGACGCGACCCGTTCGGTCGGCGGCGAGTTCCAGCAGTTCCCGAACCACGCACGGATCGTCGACGCTCTCCGCTCTAGGGGACTGACTCCGCTTCCCGACGTGCTCTGGCGCAAGCCGACAAACAGTCTCACGAAGTTCATGGGGTCGGGCACGCTCCCGACGAACGCCTACGTCACCCTCGAACACGAGTATATCCTTCTCTTCCGGAAGGGCGGGACTCGCTCGTTTCCACCGGGCGACGACGACCGGTACGAGAGTGCCTTCTTCTGGGAGGAACGCAACCGGTGGTTCTCGGACCTGTGGGAGGTTCGCGGTGAGAGACAGGGCGAGAACGGGGACACGGAGCGCCGGGACCGCTCGGCGGCTTTCCCCGTCGAGATTCCGCTCCGCCTCGTCCGGATGTTCTCGGTGCAGGGTGACCGAGTGCTCGATCCCTTCGCCGGCACCGGGACGACGGCGCTCGCAGCCATGCTCGCCGGCCGAAACTCGGTCGGCTACGACCTCGACGGCGACCTCTTTACCGCGCTCGACGACCGGGTGGACGACCTCCCGACGATTTCGCGCCGGCGCGTCGCCAACCGCTTGGCGCGTCACCGGGAGGCGATGGCCGACCGGGAGGGCGGGTACGAGGCCGAACACTACGACTTCCGCGTCGTCACGAAGGCCGAGCGTCGGATTCGACCGCCCACCGTCTCGGCCGTGACCACGGCGACGCTCGACGACGGCCGGCGCTACCTAGTGGAGCACGAGCCGGCCGACGGGAACGACTTAACCCCGGACGACGAACGGTAATCCATGGACTTCGACTCGCTGGTGCTCGCGGCGGCGACGGCCGACCTCGACGACGAACCCGCGGCCCGCGCCCACGCCGACGCCGTGGAGTTCCGGATGGACCTCGCGTCGGACCCACTTGTCGCCCTCGACGACTACGACGGCGACCTGCCGATCATCGCGACGAACCGCGACCCGGCCGAGGGCGGCGACGCCGACGGGTCGGAGCGGACGCGTCTCGACGTTCTGGAGACGGCGAGCGGCTACGACGCGGTCGAGGCGGTCGACATCGAGGTGTCGAGTCTCCGGGAGGCGCCGGGGTCGACCGTGGCGGCGACGGCACGCGACCGCGGGGCCGCGGTCGTCGCCTCGGTCCACGACTTCGAGGGGACGCCCCCGGAGTCGCGGCTGGACGACCTGCTCGTGACGGCGGCGGAGCTAGGAGACGTTGGAAAGGCAGCGGTGACGGCCACCGACCGGGGCGACGCGCTGGCGGTCCTGTCGGCCACCCACGCGGCGACGGCCCGTGGCGACCGGGTGGCGACGATGGCGATGGGCGAGGCCGGGCGACACACTCGTGTGGTCGCCCCCCTCTACGGGTCGGTGATCGGATACGCGCCGGTCGATCCCGCCGAGGCGACCGCGCCGGGACAGTACGACGTGGCGACGCTGGCGACACTGGTCGAGCGCTTGGGCGGGCGGTGAGGCCGACCGAGAGTATAAGCGAGTGGCGCGTCGACGTCGGAGCGATGATCGACGCGGAACGCCGGACGCTCCTCGCCGTCGCGATCAGCGTCGGCGGCGCCGCCGTCGGCGTCGCTGGGGCGGGACACGCTTATCTCCGGGAGTGGGGGCGCGCGTTCGCGTGGTTTTCACTCGTCCTCGGGACGGGACTGGTACTCGTCGCAGGCTTCGCGGACCCGGAGACGGCGACGCTTTCGACTCTCCCACTCCGGGTGACCGGCCCGGTGGTCGTGCTTCTCGCCTTGAACACGGTCGATACCTACGCCGTCGCGCGCCGGGAGCGGAGCGTGACGGCCGTCGACGCCGACGAGCCGACGGTTCCGTGTCCTGCCTGTGGGCGCGAACTCGACCCGGACCTCTCGTTCTGTCCGTGGTGTGCCGGGTCGCAAACCGACGAGGAGTAACTACGTCCGCAGGAAGTAGACCTGCTTGCGGGCGTCCTTGAAGCTGTACCGAGAGCCGACGATGTCGGACTCTTCCAGCCGGTTCAGCGCGTACCGAACCGTCCGGTCGGGGAGCAGTGACTCCTCGGCGAGTTGGCCCTGTGACAGCGGCGAGTCGCTCTCCAGCACCTTGGCGACGAGCTTCGCACTCGGGGGGAGTTCGCGAAGCCGCTCGCGGTATTCGCTGGTCGTCAACCGATCTTCACCGACGGAATCTGCCGCTGTGGTGCTCATAGCCGTACCTCCCAGCCGGTAGTGGTAAAGGTTATCTCCATATGCGTGCATATTCCGGGGATACCTTATATGTCATAATCTATCACGGACGGCGGCCGCGCCCGCATCCAGTACGGTTTTAATCTTCGGGCAGAGAGACGCGAACTGTGAAAGGAGAGGAGTGGTACCAGACGGACGAAGTCGCCCAGGCGTACGACGCCAAGCGGTTCTCGCGTGGCGGGCGACTGATCGACCGCCGGGAGAAACGGGCCGTCCTCGAGGCGCTGACCCCCATCGAGGATCGGCGGGTACTCGAAATCGCCTGCGGAACGGGACGGTTTACCGTCATGCTGGCCGAGCGCGGGGCGGACATCGTCGGTCTGGACATCTCCTCGGCGATGCTGGCACAGGGGCGGGAGAAGGCCCAAGCGGCGGGTGTCACCGACCGCATCGAATTCCTCCGCGGCGACGCGGCGCGGCTCCCGTTCCCCGACGACCACTTCGACACCGTCTTTGCGATGCGGTTTTTCCACCTCGCCGACACGCCGGCGAAGTTCCTCGCGGAGATGTGTCGCGTCTCGAAAGAGCAGGTGTTCTTCGATACGTTCAACGACCGTAGCACGCGGGTTCTCTACAACTGGCTGCTGCCGATGGGGTCGCGGCTCTACGGTCGCGAGGAGGTCGACCGACTCATCGGCGGTGCGGGCTTAGAACTGGCCGACGCGAGCCACGACTTCGTCCTCCCGTACGGGTTCTACCGAAAGATCCCCAACCAGTTGGCCGGCGCCTTCCGGTCTGCCGACACCGCCATCGGCGACACACCGCTCGGGAACGCCCTCGCGTCCGTCTCCTACTGGAACACGCGCGTCTGAGGCGAGTGGGAATCGTTATGGTGTCGGAGGCGGTGTGACCGGATATGGAGCTCTCGGTAGTGATACCGACACTCAACGGCCGGGACCACCTCGCGGCGGGGCTCGACACCCTCGCCACCCACGTCCCGGACGCGGAGATTGTCGTCGTCAACGGTCCGTCGACGGACGGCACTACCGGGATGGTTCGCGAACGCGACGACGTCGATGTCCTCGTTGAGGTGTCGACCCGGACCGAGAACGTCGCCCGTAACGCCGGGCTAGAGGTCGCGAGCGGCGACGTGGTGGCCTTCCTCCGCTACGACCTCGTCGTCGAATCCTCGTGGCTCGACGGTCTGTGCGACGGCTTGGCCGACGCACCGGTCGCCACCGGCCCGACTCACCGCACCCTCGGCGGCGGGATGACCACCGAGGAGTCCGAGCGCCGAACGATCGGGTCCCGCGAGGTGACGTATTTCAACGGCGGCAACGTCGCCTTTCGGCGACGGGTCGTCGACGCCCTCGACGGCTTCGACGAATATCTCGAAACGGGTGGCGACCGCGACGCCGCCCACCGACTGGCCGCGCTGGATTTCGACGTGGCTTGGCGACCGGAGATGGGCGTCCGACGGGAGTACTCCGCCGACGGCGGCGTGGCCACCGGCGACCGCGGCGCCGAGTTCCGGGCACTCTCCTACCGCCTCGTCAAAAACTACGGGATCAGACCGGCCGTGGCCACGGGGACGATCCGACGGGCCGCCCGGGACGCCCTCGCCGCGGGCCGAGACGTCCTCCGCGGCGATCTCGATCCGACCGAGTGGTTCGCCACGGGCCGTGCCGTCGTCAGTGGCGTCGCCCGCGGCACCGCCGATGGGGTGATCGCCCGCGTCAAGGATCGCTCGCCCACACGCAACCCGCATGGGATCTCGGATCGCTCCGACCGCGCCGTCGCGCGATACGACTGGCGCTGATCCGTCGCGCTCGCTACGCGATCCGGACCGCGTCGCCGGCCGTCAGGTCGAACTGCTCGTCGCCCCGGCCCCGATTCACGTCACACTCCACGTAGCCGTGACTGCCGACGGTGACGAGCGGATCGCCCGGGGCGACCGACGCGAACGTCACCGCGACGGGAACCTGCTCGCCGTTCACCGTCACCGCCTCCCGGCCGTCGAGAAAGTCCCCGGGGACGTTCGTGACGACGTTGCCGAAGTCGTCGACAGCGAGGACGGTCCCCGAGGCGACGCCGGCGTCGACCGTCGCCTCGGGCAGGTCGACGGTCGTCGGATCGGCGGGCGTTAGGCGGTCGTGGGCGTCGAGTGCGTCGCATCCCCGCGATCTGACGACTTCGTGGACCGTCGCCGCCAGTGGCGCGAACACGTCCCGGCCGTGGAAGGTGGTGGACGCCGGGTCGCCGGGATCGGCGTGGAACCAGCCGACGCCGTCGTCGCCGGCGATCCGTCGCGCGGCGGGGACTAGCAGGCCGTTGTCCGGGCCGACGAACGTGTGATCGCTCGCCCGGCCGACGAGGACGCCCCGGTCGGTGCCGACGCCGGGGTCGACCACGGCGAGGTGGGTCGCCGGCGGGAAGGTCGGCAGCGTCTCGCGGAGCCAGAACGCCGACTCCCGGACGGCACCGCGGGGCAGGTCGTGGGTCACGTCGACGAGGCGGGCCTCGCTCTGCCGGCAGATGACCCCCCGCATCGCCGCGGGGTACGGCGAGCCGAAGTCGGAGGCGAGCGTGATCACGTCTCGTTGGTGTCGGTCTCGCTCACGCGCTGAATCCGCTCGATGCCGTCGATCTCTTCGATCACGTCGACCACCGGATCGGGGACGAGGTGGCGCCACTCGCCGCCCTCGACCATGCGTTCCCGGAGTTCCGCACCCTCCAGTACGCCGCGGTTGAACATGGGCGACTGGCGGACCTCGACGCCGGCTTCCTTGAACAGTTGGATAACCAGCGGGTTGTTCGAGTACGCCACGTCGAAGGAGGGCGACATGCTCCGGACGTGACTCACCCACACGGAGTTCCGGTCGAGGTCCTCGATGGGGACGACGTAGCTCGTACAGTCGAACTCCGCGACCGACTTGGTGACCATCATCACGCGTTCGCCCGCGGTGAAAGGATTGCGGCGCGAGTGGGAGTGGCCGGCGGAGCCGATTCCGAGGACGAGTTCGTCCACCTCCGAGACGATCTCCCGGACCATCCGATGGTGGCCGTCGTGATACGGCTGGAACCGGCCGATGTAGAACCCACGCATGGTGACGACGTGCGCACGAGCATTTATAAATTCGACGAGTCGTGAAACGGGGCGTATTTCCACCGTAGACAGAGTGTCGCGCCCGATCCGTACACTTCGACGCTGATACTGGGGGGAGAAAGTATATCAGTTGCGCACCCTTCACTTCGACCAACGATACCGTTCTATGAACGACGACACGAACACGGACGAGCGCCCCCCCGATGGCGAGGAACACAGTTCCTCGAACGGCCGGACGCGATCCGGCGACGAACGGGACCGGGTCGATTCCGACCCGTCCCGTGACGATCTTGGCGGGGCCGACGACTGGGAGGACGACGTCCCTGTCCCGTCCGATGGACCGGAATCCGGCAACGGCCAGGCCGACGCGCCGGCCGACGAACCGGACGAACGGACCATCGACGACCTCGGCAGTGACGTCCAGATCGACGCCGAAATCGACGAAGAGTCCGAGGACGGCCTCCTCGGCGGCCTGCAGATCGACTCCACCGCCGAGATCAAGGTCCCCGACCGACTCGTCGATCAGGTGATCGGCCAAGAACACGCCCGCGACGTGGTGATGAAGGCGGCCAAACAGCGCCGCCACGTCATGATGATCGGCTCGCCCGGGACGGGGAAGTCGATGCTCGCGAAGGCGATGAGCGAACTGCTTCCCAAGGAGGAACTGCAAGACGTTCTCGTCTATCACAACCCCGACGACGGCAACGAACCGAAGGTGCGGACGGTGCCCTCGGGGAAGGGCGATCAGATCGTCGAGGCTCACAAGGAGGAAGCCCGCAAGCGCAATCAGATGCGCTCGTTCCTGATGTGGATCATCATCGCCATCGTGCTGGGCTACTCGCTCATTATCGCTGGCAACATCCTCCTCGGCATCCTCGCGGCGGGGATCATCTACCTCGCCTTCCGCTACGGCTCCCGTGGCTCCGACGCGATGATCCCGAACCTCATCGTGAACACCGCCGACCAGCAGACGGCGCCGTTCGAGGACGCCACCGGTGCCCACGCGGGTGCGCTGCTCGGCGACGTGCGCCACGACCCGTTCCAGTCCGGCGGCATGGAGACGCCGTCCCACGACCGTGTCGAACCGGGCGCCATCCACAAGGCCAACAAGGGCGTGCTGTTCGTCGACGAGATCAACACGCTCGACGTGCGCTCCCAGCAGCATCTCATGACGGCCATCCAAGAGGGCGAGTTCGGCATCACGGGCCAGTCCGAGCGCTCCTCGGGTGCCATGGTCCAGACCGAACCCGTGCCCTGCGACTTCGTCATGATCGCCGCGGGGAACCTCGACGCCATGGAGAACATGCACCCCGCGCTCCGCTCGCGGATCAAGGGGTACGGATACGAGGTGTACATGGACGACACCATCGAGGACACCCCGGAGATGCGCCGGAAGTACGCTCGGTTCATCGCCCAAGAGGTCGAGAAGGACGGCCGCCTGCCCCACTTCACCGACGACGCCATCGAGGAGGTCATCCTCGAAGCGCGGCGTCGTGCGGGCCGGAAGGGCCACCTCACGCTCGAACTCCGGAACCTCGGCGGCCTCGTCCGGGTCGCGGGCGACATCGCTCGGGCCGACGACGCCGAGTACACGACCCGCGAACACATCCTGCAGGCGAAGGGTCGCTCCCGGAGCATCGAACAGCAGCTCGCGGACGACTACATCCAGCGGCGCAAGGACTACGAGCTCCAAGTCGCCGATGGTTACGTCCCCGGCCGCGTCAACGGCCTAGCCGTCATGGGCGAGGACTCCGGTATCGTCCTCCCGGTGATGGCCGAGGTGACTCCCTCGCAGGGGCCGGGTGAGGTCATCGCGACCGGTCAGCTGAAGGAGATGGCACAGGAGGCGGTTTCGAACGTCTCGGCCATCATCAAGAAGTTCTCCGACGAGGACATCACCCAGAAGGACATCCACATCCAGTTCGTCCAAGCGGGCGAGGGCGGGGTCGACGGTGACTCCGCCTCCATCACCGTCGCCACCGCGGTTATCAGCGCACTGGAAGGCGTCGGTGTCGACCAGTCGCTCGCCATGACCGGATCGCTCTCGGTCCGGGGCGACGTCCTCCCCGTCGGCGGCGTCACCCACAAGATCGAGGCCGCCGCCAAGACCGGCTGTGATCGGGTCATCATCCCCGAGGCCAACCTCCAAGACGTGATGATCGAAGACGAGTACGAGGACATGATCGAGATCATCCCCGTCAGCCACATCAGCGAGGTCCTCGACGTGGCGCTCGAAGGCGAACCCGAGAAGGACTCGCTGGTCGACCGCCTCAAGACGATTACGGGCTCCGCGCTCGACAAACAGAGCGTCAGTCAGGGCCCGAGCAGCCCTAGCCCGCAGTAAACGTGCCCGAGTGGGCGGCGTTCGCCGGCTTCGTCGGCGTCGTCCTCGTGAGCCTTCTCGTTCTCGCGCGCCTCTCTACCACGACGTTCGACGCGCCCGACTTTCCTGCCACCCTCTCCGACCGTGTCGTCGGGACGTCGACCACTCCCTCGCCGGCCGTCCGCCGTCCGGCGACGCTTTCGACGCCAACGCTCCTCGCGAACGTCGTCATCTCGCAGGGTGCCTTCGCGTCGATTTTGGTGGTCGGGACGTGGCTCACCGGGGTCCCGGCCGCGGCCCTCGGCCTCGCGGCCGACGCGTTCGCGCGACCCGACCTACTCGGCGGTGTCGCCCTCGGCGTCGGACTTCACGCCGTCAACGCCGTCGGCTCGCGGCTAACCGACCGGTTCGAACTCGGTGATCCCGAGCGTCTCCGCCGGGCCATGACCCCCGAGACGGCCGCCGGCTGGGTGGGTCTCCTCGGGGTCGTCCTGCCGCTCGTCGCCGGATTCGAGGAACTCCTCTTTCGGGGGGTCCTGATCGGCGCCTTCGCGGTGGGCTTTGAGCTCTCCCCGTGGCTGCTCGCCGCCCTCTCCTCTGTCGCGTTCGCCCTCGGGCACGGTGCCCAAGGGCGACTGGGAATCGTCGTCTCCGGGGCGCTCGGGTTCGTCCTCGCCGTCGCCTTCGTCGTGACCGACAGCTTGGTGACCGTCGTGGTCGCTCACTATCTAGTGAACGCGATGGAGTTCGTCGGCAACGGCCGGTGATCACGCTTCGAGGTCGCGGAGACGCTCGGCGACCGGCGGCGGCGTCGCGCCCCGCCCCTCGATCCGGTGGTCGGGAATGAACAGCGGCACCGGATTCCCCCGAAGTGCGGCACGGACGGTGTCGAGATCCTCGGCGTCGTCGTCGTCGAGGCCGGCCAGTCGCGCCAGCCGCGATACGTCGACCGTCTCGCCGTAGGGGACGTTCCGCGCCGCTTCGAGCACCGCCCGCCGTTCGGTCGGGACGGTGAGCGCCACCTCGACGTCGTCGAAGTGGTCTTCGGCCCCGTCGAGGTAGGCGAACACTCGGTCGAGCAGTGGATGATCGGGGTCGGCGTCAGCCGGCACTGTCTCGGGGAACGAGACGCTGATGACGCGGTCCCCGGCCAGACCAACCTGCACGGCGCGTCCGAGCGCCGGTGTCTCGCGAGCGTAGAGTCCTTCCATGGCCGAACGGAGGGTGGCGCGGCCCATATGGATTGCCGTCGGCGACCGCCGGCGCGCGGCGCAAGTCTTATGTGCAGATACGTCCGTTAGTGTACAATGATGGACGCTAATGGTGAAGAACTGTCGCCCGCGGTGCGGTCGATTCTGTCGGCCGCCCGCGACCGAACCGGCGGCGAGGAGCGCGTCTCGGTCGACGCGCGGTCCGTCCCCGAGGCCTTCGCTGCCGCCGAGGCCGACGGCCGGGCGCCGGTGATCGCGGAGGTGAAGCCGACCAGTCCGACGACCGACGGACGGCGGGACGACGACCCGGTCGACCTCGCGCGGGCGATGGTCGACGGCGGCGCGGCGGCGCTGTCGGTGTTGACCGAACCCGACCACTTCGGCGGATCGCCGGCGTCACTGGAGCGGATCCGGGCGGCGGTCGACGTGCCAGTGCTTCGCAAGGACTTTATCCTGACGGAGGCCCAACTCGACGTCGTGGAGTCGGACGCCGTCCTGTTGATCGCGCGGTTCGTCGACGACCTGCCAGCCCTCGTCACGGCGGCACGAGAGCGCGGCTTCCAGCCGCTGGTCGAGGTACACACGCGGGCGGAACTGGACCGGGCGGTCGCCGCGGATGCAGACTTGATCGGGATCAACAACCGTGACCTAGCGCGCCTCGAAGTCGACCTCGACACCTTCGAGTCGCTGGCGCCGTCGGTTCCCGACGACGTGACGCTGCTCGCCGAGAGCGGCATCGCGTCGACCGCGGACGTCCGGCGGATGCGTTCGGCGGGTGCCGACGCCCTGCTGATCGGCAGTGCGATCATGGATGGCGACGTGACAGCGAACGTGCGGCGATTGACCACAGCATGAGTTCTCATACAGGCAAGTTTGGCGAGTACGGTGGACAGTACGTTCCCGAGGCGTTGATGCCCGCTATCGAGGAACTGGAAGACGCGTACGAGCGGTACGTTCTCGACAACGAGGACGGCTTCATGGACGACTTCCGGGAGCGACTGGCCGACTTCGGCGGCCGACCGACGCCGCTCCAGAAGGCCCACCGCCTCTCGGAGCGCTACGACCGTGACGTCTACCTCAAACGCGAGGACCTGCTCCACGGGGGCGCCCACAAGCTGAACAACGCGCTCGGGCAGGTTCTTCTGGCGAAGTACATGGGCAAGGACCGGATCATCGCGGAGACGGGTGCCGGACAGCACGGCACCGCGACGGCGATGGCGTGTGCCCACCTCGGCATGCCCTGTGAGGTGTATATGGGGCGGCGGGATATCAACCGCCAGCGGCCCAACGTGTTCCGGATGCGGCTCAACGGCGCGGAGGTCACTCCGGTGACCATCGGTCGCGGCACGTTGAAGGAGGCCATCAGCGAGACGATGCGCGACTGGGCGGCCAACGTCGAAGACACCCACTACGTCATCGGCAGCGTCGTCGGTCCCCATCCGTTCCCGGCGATGGTGCGGGACTTCCAGCGCGTCATCTCCGAGGAAGCGCGCGAGCAGATGATCGAGAAGGCCGGCCGACTCCCCGACTCCGTGCTCACCTGCGCCGGCGGCGGCTCGAACACCATGGGGCTTTTCGCGGAGTTCGTCCCCGACGAGGAGGTCGACCTCTACGCCGTCGAGGCCGGCGGCAGCAGTCTGGAAGTCGACGAGGCGGAGGGCGTCGCCCCCAACTCCGCGACGCTCTCGACCGGCACCGAGGGCGTCCTCCACGGCTCACGGACGCGCGTGTTACAGGACCGTGACGGGCAGATCATGGAGTCTCACAGCGTCTCGTCCGGCCTCGACTACGCCGGCGTCGGCCCCGAACTCGCCAATCTCGTCGACCGTGGGCGCGTCACGGCGGTCAACGTCGCCGACGATCCGGCACTCGAGGGGTTCCACCGCCTCTCACAGCTGGAGGGTATCATTCCGGCGCTCGAATCCGCCCACGCCGTCGCCTACGTCGAGGAGAACCACGCGGACCTCGGCGAGGTCATCCTGCTCAACATCTCCGGCCGTGGCGACAAGGACCTCGAGACCGTACTGGAGGAGACTCACGACCGCGACGTCGAGAACGCACCGGAGATGGAGACGTTCGCCGAAACGGGAGGGTTCTGATGAGTCGTATCTCCGCGGCGTTCGCCGACGGCCCGGCCTTCGTCCCCTACCTCGCGGCCGGCGATCCCGACTACGAATCCGCTCTGTCGTACGTCGAGGCGCTGGAACGGGGCGGCGCGGACGTCATCGAACTCGGCTTGCCGTTCTCGGAGCCCATCGCCGAGGGACCGACCATTCAGAGTGCTATCGTCCGCGCACTGGAGGCTGGCATGACGCCCACCCGCTACTTCGAGTTCGTCGAGGACCTCGATGTCGACGTGCCGCTGGTCTGTATGACCTACTACAACCTGATCTACCAGTTCGGCGAGGGCGGCGGCCCCGAGGACTTCGTCCGCCGAGCGGCCGCGGCGGGGATCGACGGCTTCATCGTCCCCGACCTGCCGGCCGAGGAGGCCGAACCGCTCCGCGAGGCCTGCGACGAACACGGCTGTGAACTCGTCTTCATCGTCGCCCCGACGACGAAAGGTGAACGCTTGGAACGCATCATGTCCCAAGTGTCGGGGTACGTCTACGTCCAAGCGCGACTCGGGACGACCGGTGCCCGCACGGACCTTTCGGGCCGGGCCGAGGAGAGCCTCGAACGCGTCGCCGGGTGGGACGTGCCAAAGGCCGTCGGCTTCGGGATCTCGACCGGCGACCACGCCCAGCGTGTGATCGAGGCGGGCGCCGACGGCGTCATCGTCGGCTCCGCGCTCGTCGATATCGTCGCACAGGGTGTCGAGCGCGGCGATCCAGCCGTGACCGTCGCGAGCCGACTGGAGGGCAAAGCCCGCGAACTCAAGGAGGGTGCGCTCCGCGGGGCGGCGGCGAACGAACGTCCGCATCCGGAACGTACATAAGCACCACTGGTACAGGGTAACATATCGATGAACACGGGAACACGAGCGCGCCTGCGGCGCATCTCGACAGATGACCGCTACCTGATCGTCCCGATGGACCACGGCGTCACGCTGGGGCCAGTGAAAGGACTGGTCGACATCGAATCGACTATCGACGCGATCACCGACGGCGGGGCCGACGCCGTCCTCACGCAGAAAGGGGTCGCCTCCCGCGTCCACGACAACAAAAACGAGGCGGGCTATATCGTCCACCTCAACGGCTCGACGAATATCGGCCCCGACGAGTCGGACAAGCGCCGTACCGGCACCGTCGAGGCGGCGCTCCGGGCCGGGGCCGACGCCGTCTCCTTCCACATCAACGTTGGCTCCGAGTACGAACCCCAACAGATGACCGACCTCGCGCGGGTGACCGAGCGCGCGGAGGAACTCGGCGTCCCGACGCTCGCGATGGCATACGCCCGCGGCCCGGACATCGAGGAGGACGACCCGGCGGCGCTGGCCCACGCCGTCCGCCTCGCGGAGGAACTCGGCGCGGACGTCGTCAAGACGGGGTACAGCGGCGACGGCGACAGCTTCGGCCCGGTCTGTGACGGCACACGCCTGCCGGTCGTCATCGCCGGCGGGAGTCGCGGAACCGACCGTCAGACCGTCGAAATGGTCCGCGGGGCGATGGACGGCGGTGCCGCCGGCGTCTCGATGGGCCGGTCCATCTTCCAACACGACGACCCCGGCGCCATCACGCGAGCCATCTCCGCGGTTATCCACGACGGCGCCGGCGTCGACGAGGCGCTTCGGCGCGGCGGTCTCCTCGAAGCATAGCCCCCATCCGCCACGTTGAAGCCCGGTCCCGTTGAGGTGCAGGTAATGACACGGAGCGTGTGGCTGAAAGCCGACGGGACGGTCGGCGATTGGGAGTCGCGAACGGAACGCATCACCGCCGGCCTCGAAGCCGGCGTCGACTGGGTGCTCGTCGACGAGACGGACGTGGCGAAGGTTCGCGAACTCGGCGACGTGAACGTGGCGGCCTTCCGCTCCGACGCTGACCTCGTCGAGGACGCCGAGGACGCGGGCGCCGTCCCCGACGCGTACGTCGTCGGCAAGAACGGTGAGGGCGACGGCACCGTCGACCTCCCGCCGGATCTCTCGGGCTCGGCCGACCTCTCGACGCTTCGCCGCGACGACCGGTCGACGCAGGGTGCCTACGTCCGCATCCTCGGCAAGGAGTACGAGACGTTCGCGGAGGCGGCCGCCACCGACGCCGACTACACCTTCGTCGTCGGCGAGGACTGGACGATCATCCCCCTTGAGAACCTCATCGCCCGCATCGGTGAGGAGACGGAACTGATCGCCGGCGTCACGACCGCCGAGGAGGCCCAGACTGCCTTCGAGACGCTAGAGATCGGCGCCGACGGCGTCCTGTTGGACTCGGACGACCCCGACGAGATTCGGGAGGCCTGTGAGGTCCGCGACGCCGCCGACCGCGAACACCTCGACTTGGAGTACGCCACGGTGACCGCCGTCGAGCGGACGGGCATGGCCGACCGAGTCTGTGTCGACACCGGGTCGCTCATGGAGGGATCGGAAGGGATGCTGGTCGGCTCGATGTCCCGCGGACTCTTCTTCGTCCACGCGGAGACCGCCGAGTCGCCGTACGTCGCCTCCCGGCCCTTCCGGGTGAACGCCGGCGCCGTCCACGCCTACGTCCGCACGCCCGGCGGTGGCACGCAGTATCTCTCCGAGTTGACGAGCGGGGACGAGGTGCAGGTGGTCGACACCGAGGGCACCACCCGTGAGGCCGTCGTCGGCCGCGTCAAGATCGAAAAGCGACCCATGTTCCGTGTGGAGGCCGAAGTCGAGACGGAGGAGGGCGTCGACCGCGTCGAGACGCTCCTGCAAAACGCCGAGACGATCAAGGTCCACACCCACGAGGGACGGACCGCCGTCACCGACCTCGAAGCCGGCGACGAGATCCTCCTCCACTACGGCGACGGCGCCCGCCACTTCGGCGAAACCGTCGAGGAAAGCATCATCGAGAAGTGACACCGTGACGCGGACGGTCACGCGCGTTCCGGTTCCGACGGACACCTCGGCCCCGGGCGGCCGGACCAACGCCTACCTCGTCGATGACCCGGCCGGCGCGCTCCTCGTCGATCCGGCTGGGCGCACCGACGACCTCGACACCGCCGTCGCCGACCGCGAGGTGGCCCACGTCGCGATCACACATGCCCACCCCGACCACGTCGACGGCGCCGCCGCCTACGCCGCGGCGACGGGGGCGACCCTCTGGGCGCGCCGCGGACGCGAGGCGCGGTTCGCGGCCGCGACCGGCCACACCCCCGACCGTACCTTCGCCGAGGGCGACCGCGTCGGCCCCGTGACTGTCGTCGACACCCCGGGCCACGCGCCCGATCACGTGGCCTTCGCCACTGACGCCGGGATTCTCTCGGGTGACCTCGCCGTCGCCACCGGGAGCGTCGCCGTCGCGGCTCCCGAGGGCGACCTGCGAGCGTACCTCGTTGCCCTCCGTCGCCTCCTCGCCCGCGATCCACCCCGCCTGTTTCCGGGCCACGGCCCCGTAATCGACGATCCGCGCACGACCCTAGAGCGACTCTACTTCCACCGTCTCGACCGCGAGCGACGGGTCGAACGCGCTGTCCGTGCGGGTGCCGACTCCGTCGACGCCGTGGTCGACGCCGCCTACGACCGCGAACTCGGCGACCATCGATCTCTCGCGGCCGCCACCGTCCGCGCTCACCTCGACAAACTCGCCGTCGAGGGGCGGGTGCGGTTCGACGCCGAGACCGACGGCGTCGCCCCGCGGTAGCGACGACGTTTTTCACGTCCGTCCCTCAGCGAGGGTATGGATTCGCTCGAAACCGAACTCGAACGGGCGCGGAGCCTCGACGTGAGCGACCTCGCCGACGCCATCGAGTCCATCGGCTTCGAGTGTACCCGGTGTGGCGAGTGCTGTAAGAGCGAGGCCGACGATCCACACACCGCGACGGTGTTCCCCGACGAGGTGCGGAGCCTGCAGGCGACGACCGGCGACGACTGGCGGGACGTGGCGCGGCCGATGCCGTACGGGCTCTCGGCGGGTCCGGACGGCCCCGAGGGCGAAACCTTCGAGTGGGCGTTGGAGACCGACGCCTGCGGGGATTGTACGTTCTACGAGGAACGCGAGGGCGAGGCTCGGTGCACCGTCCACGAGGACCGCCCGCTGATCTGTGAGACCTACCCGTTCAGCGTCGCACTCGGCGGAACGAGCCAGCCGATGGGCGAGGCCGTCGACGAGGCGGGAGTGGTCCGCGCCCACGAGTGTGAGGGACTGGGTCGCGACATCTCCCGAGCGGACGCCGAGGACTTGGCTGCGGCCCTCAAGACGCGGGCGGTCCGCGAACTGGAGGAGGCCATCGGCGTGCGCGAGGCCTACCGTCCGGTCGAGACCGACGCCGGCGAGGTGGTCGTCCACGACTCCGAAGGGCCGAAAACGCCAGACGGACGCCCCCGATGAGGGCGATACACCTTTAACGATTCCGCTACAGGTGGGTATGGAGGTTTAGATTGTGGAGATCTCAGATAAACTGCTGTGTCTGTTCAGCGAACGCGTACGGGCGGAAGACGACACGTACGTGATCGAGGTACCGCAACGCGAGATCGAAACGGGATCCATCGATCCCGACGAAACCTACCGTGTCGCACTCATCTCCCGGGAGCGAGCGGAGGCAGCCGACGACGACGACGATACGGCGACCGAGACACCGTCCTCGGAGCCCCAGCCGCCAGTCGAGGCCGGCGAGATCCGATACGTCGAGATCGAAGACATCGGCAAACAGGGCGACGGTATCGCGCGCGTCGAGCGCGGTTACGTCATCATCGTCCCGGGCGCCGAGATCGGCGAACGCGTCAAAATCGAGATCACCGAGGTCAAGTCCAACTTCGCGGTCGGCGAGATCATCGACGAGGACATCTAGGCCGACACAAGGCCCTTGTTGCCGTGCGGTCGAGATCCGGTATGTACCGACGTGCCCTCCTCTCTACCGGACTGGCGCTCGCGACGGCCGGCTGTTCCGGCCTCCCGCTCGGGTTCGGCTCCGACTGTACCCGCGGCGCCAGCCTCCGGTTGCGATCCGTGACCGACGCCGAGATCGCGGAGCGAGCGAGTGAGCCACTCGCCACCTTTTCCCCGCCCGAACGGCACGCCCTCAGCGCCGCGCGACGCGGTGACACCGCGACGATCACCGCCGCCAGCACCCCTTTCTCCCGTGGTGGCGCCGAGTACGTCGTCGCTGACGGGGCGTACGTCGCCGTCGAGATGTCGACCGTCGCGACGACAGAGCGCACCGGTTACCGGTTCTCTCTCGACACCGACGGCGCGACCGCCGACGGGACCGGCCGACCTCTCGCCTTCGACGACCTACCCGCGGCCGACCGCGCGGCGCTCTATGCTGGGCTCGGCTTCCCGAGCACCCGGGAGATCGAGCGGTTCGACCGCGCCCACGCCGTCAGCATCGGTGGCACCCTCACATACCCGGACGACGAGGCAGTGGCCGCGTCCGAACTCGTCCCCGATCCCGCGTCCGAGAGCCTCCGGATCGGTGGCCGCGCCTTCCGGTTTCGCTTGGAGGGTCGGGAGTCGGTTCCCGTCGAGACTCACCGGATCGCGGTGCGCGACCTCGCGGACGACCCCGCGGGGTTCGCGTCGGTCGTCCTCGACCAGTCTGGAGTCGAACTCGACGACCTCTCGTCCGAACAGCGCGACATCGTCGAGACGGCCATCGAAGATGGGTACGACGAGTGTGCGCCCTACTCTCAGCCCTACGCCAACCTCCAAGGATCGCTCGGCCGGCCGCCGACGCGGGTGACCGGCGACGGCGACGGCGTCGCGTCCACGCCCGACGCCGAGACGCCGGACCAAGTCGACTACGCCCGCTACGAGACACGGTGGTACGCCGTCGACTTCGGGGAATACGTCGCCTAGTCGGCCGACTCCACGACCGACGCGAACGCCGAGAGGTCGACCCCAAGTTCGTGGTCGAGGTCCGCGACCGACCCGTAAGGTCGGTTGACGACGATATCGCCCGCGGTCGACTGCCCGACGCCGGGCAGTAGTTCCAGTTCGTCCATCGACGCCGCGTTCGGATCGAGTGGGTGGGGGACGCCCGTCACCGACCGGTAGCCGTGATCCACCACGGCCACGTCGAGGGTCGTCCCCAGTTCCCGTTCGCCGGGGACGGCCACGAGCAGGGGGTAGGTGCCGAGTTGCCGGCCGAAGGTCTTGCCGTCTTGGTGGTACTCCAAGTGGACGTCGGGCAGGACCGTCCCCGCTGGGACGACTCGGCGGAGCATCGGGCGGTCGATCTCCTCGCGCACCTCGCGTTTGTACTCCGTGAACAGGTCCTTGTGATCGCGGGCAACCTCCGCGCCGGTGTCGCTCATCTCCGTCCCCGCGAAGGCCATCACCTGCCGGATGTTGATTCGGCGGAGCATCAGCCCCTCGTCGTAGACGCGCTGGAGGAACCGCTTGTTGTGATCGAAGGTTTCCCGGCGCTCGCCTTGGAGGCCGTGGACGAGGTTGATTCCAGGGAGGAGTTTGGGCAGACGATCGGCCGCCGCGTCGCCGACGGTGGGGGCGTCCTCGGGGTCGTCGCCGGGGCGCCACCCTGCCTCCTCGTTGACGACCCGAACCGCCTCCAGACACTCGTCGGCCGAGACGAGGAGGTTGTTCTCCTCGCGGACGACGGGGTCGGCGGACTCTAAGCCGAACGCCGCGGTATCTCCCGCCGTGTTGTGTTCGGCGATGATCCGGATGGCTTCCCGGGAGCGCTCGGGGTACTCGACGATGGTGACGGGGTTCATGTTGTCGAGGTGGAGCGTCTCCAAGTCGGGTGCGACCTCTCGAATCCCGGCGTAGAGGCGTTCGAGTGCGTCGGGGTTCGGCGCCTCGCCGTCGCCGCCGAACGCGAGGATATCGGCCTGTCGACCCAGACGGAAGTGACGGACGCCGCGTTCGTACAGGGCCGCCACCTCGCGGACGACCGACTCGGCCGATCGGAAGCCCGGATCGCCGTACAGCGGCTCCGTACAGAACGAACAGCGGTACGCGCATCCGCGAGAGGTTTCGAGTTCGGCGATCAGGTAGTCGGGGTGATTGGGGTGATCCTCGACGACGAAGGCTCCCTTCGCGGCCCAGCGATCCAAGTCCTCGTTGTCGCGCATGCGGTCGCCAAAGCCCTCCAAGCCGCTGGCAACGAGGTCGTGGGCTGCCGCCTCGACGTCACCCTTGGCGACGAAGTCGTAGTCGAGGTCCTTCCGCTCCATCTCCTGAGCGCCGGCGTTCTCCTCGCCGACGCCGAAGCGGACGGGACCACCCATCAGTGTCGTCCCATCGGCGGTCCAAGCGAGTTCCCGCACCTCGTCGGGTTCGGCGGGCGTCCCGCCGACGTACTTCCCGGGAACGGTCATGCCGCCGAGGTAGATCATGAGGTCGGCGTCGGCTACGTCCGCCCACTTCCCTCGGTCGTCGCGGAGTTCGTCGATGGTGTGGTACGTGATTCTCTCGGTGGGGACGCCGGCATCGACCAGCGCCCCCGCGGTGAAGCGGGGGTACGTCGAGACGTACGGCGGGACCCCGAAGTGTGCGGGTTCGTCGACGTAGCCGTCGACGATGGTGACGGTGAGAGCCGCGGGGTCGGTCATAGACGCCGGTTGGCGGCCGACGCGTAAAACCGTGTTCGTGCGCGTCGCTCGGTCACGGCGACGCCGTCACCGCCTCCACGCCACTTATGACGGTCGCGGCACTACCTCCGCGTATGCCCGCCACGAAGGAGATCAAGTGTACCAGCGACGACTGTGAACTCGACATGTTCGAGAACCACTACACCTACGACATCGCCGACGACCACACCGTCGCCGACCTCTCCTGTCCGCTCTGTGGAGGGACCGACTGCCTCGACGAGATCGAACTATGACCGGGTTCAAGGAGTTCGGAAAGTCGGCGGCCAACGCCGTCCTCGAACGCGTCGGGCGTGGCGTCGGGAAGGTCCAAGAGCGACGGCCACTCTCCTACGACGTGCTCGAATCCGAGGACGCGTATCTCGTCGTCTTCGACGCGCCGGGAGTCACCCGGAGCGACGTGCAGGTGCGCTACGTCGAAGGCGAGGTGCAGGTTCGCCTCGACCGCTTCCGTGACTTCCACGAGGGCTTCGAGATGCGCTTCCCGGGACGAGGGCTCTCGCTCGACGGCCGCGCGCGCCTGCCGCCGGACGCCCACGTCGACGCCGACGGGGCCTCGGCGACGCTAACCGACAACGGGACGCTCAGCGTCGAGGTGCCAAAGCGGGCACACGGGACGGACGTGGCGGTTCGAACGGAGGCGGAGGCGGACGAGGGCGACGACGACACGGACGCCGACGCCGAGTGAACCCCGGGAATTAGACCGGAAAGTCGGCGTCGGGATCGACGACCCGATCGACCTCGGGCGGCATCTCCCAGTCGGTCGCGAGTTCCAGCAACTGGACGAGCATCCGACCAGTGGCGCCCCAGACGGTGTAGCCGTCGACGTTGAAGAAGTGCAGACGGATCTCCCCGTAGTGAGGGTGATCCCGGCGTTCGGATTCGTAGTTGTCGAGATCGGTGAGCGCCGCGACCGGCAGGACCGCGATTTCAGCGACCTCGCGCTCGTCGGGGACGTACGTTCGATTCGGTACCCGCGAGACGAACGGGCGGACGGCGTACTCGCTGACCGTCGGGATGTCGTCGAGTCGGCCGACGACCTCGATCTCGTCGGATCGGAGGCCGATCTCCTCGTTGGCCTCGCGGCGAGCGGTCGCTTCGAGGTCGGCATCACTCGGTTCGCGGCCCCCGCCGGGGAAACTCATCTGTCCTGCGTGTTCACCGAGGTGGTCGGCCCGCTTGGTGAACAGCAGCGCGTCGCCGTCGCTCCGGTCGACGACGGGCGCGACGACCGCCGCTTCGCGTCCGGCGTCGTCGATGCTCTGTGGGGCGTGATCGACGACAGCTGACAGGTCCATGCGCATGGTGTGGTGGGTGTCGGTTCGGGCGCCGAACTCGTGGCTCGCTACTACCTACACACGGAGGGGTGGTTTCAGTTGTGGTTTGCCGTCGCGTCGTCGAGGCGGGTGCGGACGTCGCCGACGTCCACCCCACCCCACGTCTCTAGGTCGTAGCTCACGTCGAGTAGTCGCTCGATTCGCTCGGCGTCGTCGTCGTCGACCGCGCGGGCGGCGTCGGCGCGAAACCGGCGTTCCGCGGCCGCGACGAGCGTCTCTCGATCCGGGTCGCGCTCGGGGACGTCGAGAATATGCGGTAGATCCTCCGCACTCTCGGGGAGCGCGGGGAAGGCCGCGGGTCCCGGTGCGAGCAGCGTCGGTTCGTCTCCGTCGCGTTCGAGGGTGACGAGGTAGTAGTTCTCGACGGCGGCGTCGACTGCCTCGCTCGCCGCGTCGGTGTCGACCGCCTCGCCGCGCTTGAAGGCGAGTTCACCCAGTGCGGACTCGAGTTCTTCGCGGGTCACCGCCCCGAAGAGGTCCGCGACGCCGGCGAGTTCGTCGCCGGTGTCGGTCGGGATCATCGGGCCGACTCCAAGTCGGCCTCGGCGGCCGCGGCCACCTCCGCCGGCGACACCGGCGCGTCGGCCCACGCCGGAAGCCGGCGGTCCGGTCCCGGTTGCTCGATGGCCGCCGCGTAGGTCTCCACCTGTTCGAGTTCGTTCCCCCGGTCGTATCCGAGTCCGTTGAACCCCGCGTCGAGTTCGTAGCTCCGAACGAGCGAGCGGGCGGCCTCGCGGTAGCGGTCGGGGAGAGTGTCGTAGTTGGGGTCGACCCCGTGGTCGACGACGGCCCGAAAGAGCGCCGCCGCCACGTGACGACTCATATCCGAGAGCCCGGTTGGGCCGCTCACCGCCCGGTGGTCGTGTTCGTACGTCCCGAGGTCGACCTGTGCGCTCCCGGAGAAGCCGGCGTGGTCGAAGGCGTCGCCGAGGGTGCCGACCTCCAGCCCCCACGACCGCTGGGTCCGCAGGCGTGCCGCCAGCTCCGTCGTCGCCGCGAACTCGCCCGCCAGCGCGTACCGAAACGACTCCAAATACCGTAACACCGGCGAATCGTGGCCCGTCGCATCTTGGAGCGCCCGCACTAGCGGGACGAAAAAGAGCCGAAACAGCCGGCCGTAGAGGCGTCCGTTCTCGACCCGGGCGTAGTAGCCCTTCGAGAAGTCGTTGCCCTCCGCGAGCGGGTAGAGCAGGCGTGCTACGTCGGCCCGGGAGTAGCTCTTCGTGTCGGCGTCGTGGACGACGACGTACTCCCCGTCGAGCGCCTGTCCCAGTCCCAGCCACACGTCCCGCCCTTTGCCGGCCTCGCCGTCGAGGCCGTGGTCGTCGAGTAGCCCCTCCAGTTGCGGTCCGTTACACCAGAGGACCGACAGCGAAAGGTCGTAGTCGGACAGCCAGTCGGCAAAGGGCGCGACGCGGTCGCTCGGCGCTCGAAGCGGCACGACGACCCGGGCCGGATCGACCTGCTCCAACTCCGAAAGGACACGATCCGGCGCCAGCCCGGCGTACTCGCGTTCGGTCATCGGGACGACCACCGTCGCCCGATCGGTCGGCGCCGCCGGCGTCGGATCGGTGAGGTCGTGGAGCGTCGTCACGCGTTCTTGGACGTACTCCATCACCCCCGTCTCGGGACGGGGTGGACAAAAGCCCGCGGGTGCCGAGACGGCCGCGAGGTGGCCGGATCGTTTTTTAAACCGGGGCGCACAAATGAGGGACATGAAATCGACCCGCAAAGGGCTCCGTGACGGCGAACTCGTCAAGGACACCTACGAGCGACTCACCTGCGCGGAGTGTGAGAAGGTGCTCAAAAAGCAGGACGATCCGGACGAGGTGTTCGCGGTTCGCTCCTGTCCCGAGTGCGGGCGAGAGTGGAAGGACCTGCGGTAGTCGCCGGTTCCGGGGGTTCGCCGCGCCTCTACCCCGGTCACTCGAAGACGGCGTCGAACGCCCGCGCGCCGAGCGGGTCGAAGGTTCCCGCAGCGACGTTCTCGGCGACGTGATCCGGGTCGCTCGTCCCCACGAGCGCACAGGTCACTCCCGGAGCACTCCGGGCGAAGTTGAGCGCCCGCTGGGCGGGCGTATCGCCCCCGAGTTCGGCGCCGACGCCCGCCGGGAGCTCGTCTATCAGGTCGCCCTGCGCGAGGCTGGCGCTGGTGAAGACGTCCACGTCGAGCGCGTGAGCCACCGCCAAGGCCGACCGCCGTTCCCCCTCGAACTCGTGGGCCTGCGTCGTGAACGCGTCCGCCATGACGACATTGAAGGGGAGTTGGATCGCCGCGAACCCACACTCGTCCCGCCCGACCGTCTCGGCGGCTTGGCGGGCGCGTTCGATCACCGTCGGGAGCGACAGGTGGTCGTCGTGGTCCGGCGGTCGCCGGAACGCCTCCCAAGTCGCCACTCCGTAGGCCCCGACCTCGCCGGCGTCGACCCGGCGTTCCAGCTGCTCGAACGTCGCTTCGAGCTGGTCGTACACCGCTGCGCGCGAGCGCGTCCGAAGCTGTGTCTCGGGGTTGTGGACGTAGTAACAGTCGATCGTCTCGACGCCGAGTCGGTCGAGCGAGCGGTCGACCATCGCATCGATGAACTCGGGGGCGATACAGTGCTGACCGGCTGCGAGGTCCGCGGGGTTGACCGGGCCGTCGTCGACGAACCGCTCTCTGAGGCCGGCGGCGGGGTCGTCGGGCCGGTCGCCGTCGAAGGGGAGGAATCCGCCCTTGGTGGCGACGACGACGGCCGACCGGTCGACCGCGGCCTGCTCTAGCGCTCGCCCGACGACACGTTCGCTCCGTCCACACCGGTAGTTGGATGCGGTGTCGACGACGTTGCACCCACCTTCGAGGCCGGCGACCAGTGCCCGCTCGTACCCGTCGTCGACGGCCTCGCTCGGCTCGCCCAGATACGTGCCGAGGCCGACGCTGGAGACGACGCCGGGACCGAACCGCCGGAAGTAGGTCCGCCCGAAGCCGTCGCCGAAGCGGTCCCGGTACCCCCAAGTGCCGCGCGAAGTCGCCATGCGCCCGCTACGCGCGATTGGGATAAAAGGGGTGGGCCATCACACGTCGCCTTCGAGCGCCCGACGCAGGCGGTCGGTGAGCGTCGCCCGCCGTGCCGGCCAGACGAAGTCGCCGTCGTCGATGGGTACCTGTCCCCCACCCATGCGGGCGTGGCCCCCACCGCTCGCGTCCGGGACGTCGTCAAGTGCGGCCTCGATGGCCCGCCCCATGTGGACCCGGTCGTCACGGGATCGCCCGGAGAGATAGAGCGTGCCGTTACGGATGCCACAGACGATGGCGGCGGTGATCCCTTCGAGGCGGATGAGTTCGTCGACCGCCTGCGGGATCGCATCCACGTTCGAGATGGTTCCAACGTCGCTGATCGCGAAGGCGCCGCTCACCTCGCGTTCCTCGATAGCGGTCGCCTTGACCTCCAACACCTCCGCGCTCACCTGCGGGTTCGCGATGCGGTCGAGCAGGCTCTCGTCGACGCCGGGCGAGAGGTAGGCGCTCGCGTCGAAGTCGGCGGGGACGGTCCCGCTCGTGAGTCGGTTCGTGTCGGTGAGAACGCCGAAAAAGAGGCCGGTCGCCACCTCCGAGGGTACCACGTACGACGCGTCTACCTCGCTCTCGTGGGCGTCCGGTGCGACCGGCGTCGCGTTGAGGTCCTGAAAGTACTCCGCGATCACGCTCGCACAGGCGCCGTACTCGCTCCGTACGTCGGTGAACGCCTCGCCACGCCCGTCACTCGGGTGGTGGTCCACGACCGCCAGCGGGCGAACCTCCTCCGACCCGATGAACCCCCGCGGGTGGCTGTGGTCGACGAGAATCACCGCGTTCGTGTCGAGATCCGCCGCCCGCTCGATCCGTTCGAGGGTTACGTCCAGCACGTTTCGAAACGTGCGGTTCTCTTGGTGGCGGATCTGCCCCGGAAACCGGATGGTTGCCGCCGTGTCGACCTGTTCGGCGAGCGAGGCGATACCCATCGCCGCGGCCATCGCGTCCGGGTCGGGGTTCGGATGCGTGAGCACCACCACCTCATCGCGGTCGGCCAGCAGCGATGCGAACCGAACCCCGGCCGGGCGGGTGAGCCGGTGGAGGAGGTATCCCCCGCCGACCAACACGACAGTGACGACGAGTAGCGTGGCCACCAGTTCCGGGTGCGACCGCGCGACCGTCACCGCCCGCTCGACGACCTCCGCGGGTGCGACCGACATACCCTCTCCGACAGTACCGAGCGGTAAGAGTATTCTCCTATTATGTCGCTTCGAATCCGACGTGATTTGTCCTCGTTCAGCCCTTTCGAAACGCCCGAATCGCCGGCCGATAGCCCTCGCGAACGGTCGGATAGCGAAAGTCGTACCCGAGTTCGCGGAGCCGGTCGTTGGCACACCGCTTGTTGGCGCGGGCACGGCGGCTCACCCCACCTTCGGCCGCCGCTCGTTCCGCCACCGTCCACTTCTCCGGCGGTGAGACGCCACACTGCTCGGCCAGCCAGTCCGCGAACGCCCACTTCGAGACCGGTTCGTCGTCGACACCGAGTACCACCTCGTCGCGAGCAGCGTCCGCGGTTAGAAGATGGGCCACGGCGCCCGCCGCGTCGTCGCCGTGGATCGAATTGAGGTAGCCATCCGTCACCGGACCGTCGAGGTACCGATCCATCCGGTAGCGGTCCGGGCCGTAGAGCCCACCGAACCTGACGACCGTCCCGTCGATTCCCCGGTCGGCCGTCTCCGACAGGGCGACCCGTTCGGCCTCACGTAGGACGCGCTGTCGCTCCGTCGCAGGGTCGGGCGTCGTCGATTCGTCGACCCAGTCGCCGTCGTGATCGCCGTACACGCCGGTGCTCGACGTGTACACCAGTCGATCCGGCGGTGACGCCCGCTCGCCGAACGTCTCGACGACGGTTCGTAGGCCCTCGACGTACGCCGCGCGTGCCGCGTCGCTCCCTCGGCCGCCCGCGCTCGCGGCGTACACCAGCCAGTCGGCGTCGGGAACCGCGGTGAGCGACGTGGCGTCCGTCAGATCCGCGCGGACGGCTTCGAACCCCGCGTCCGCGATAGCGTCGAGGCCGGCGTCCGACCGGCGGACGCCGACGACGTCGTGACCCGCGTCGGTCAACCGTCGCCCGAGTCGGAGGCCGACGTATCCACACCCTAGAATGGCGACCAGCACGGTGATTAGGGGGACGACCGCTCCGCCACGTAGCCGTGGATCGACGCGAGCTCGTCGAGTGTCAGCCGAATCCGCCCCTCGATGGCCTGCTGGATCTCCTGCCCCGAGAGGTCGAGGTCGACGTTCGAGGCGATGGTGTCGACATCGAGAACGCCGGTCGTCATTCCCATCAGCAGGTAGTCGCGGACCTCCTGTACGATAGCGTTCGCGTCCCGGCCCTCGGAGTCGACCGCGAGGATCGCCGCGGCTTCCGACAGCGTCACCGACGGGGACTCCCCGCCCGCGAGCGCAGCGACCGTTTCGGTCGGGAGGTCAGCCGCCGTGGCGACTCGTTCGATTCCTTGGGCATCGATCACGGCACGGAGTTCGGCGTCGTAGGCGTCGCGAAGCTGTTGGGGGGACAGCGTCTCCGGTTCGTCGACCGCTTCGTGGAGCATACGTTCGATGGGGCCCCCGCCATCAAAAGGCTTCACTCCGCGGCGGGACAGTCCCCGACCGCCCACGACGTACACTTGGGCTCCGGCCAACTCCCCCCTCGCTCGTCGGCGTTGCCGTCGACGTCGCCTACGCCGCTCCGACCGGGGGGAACCGCGACGGCGACGACCGTCCGGGTCCGGAAGTCGACCCGTTCGTCGCGGCCGAGACGCTCGGCCCCTCCGTCGCCGTCCACGTCCACTCGGACTGTCGAGCCGTCGCGCACGTACCGGGTCGCACCCCCGGGTGTCGGCGCACCGCGTTGGGTTCGGAGCGTGAACCGCGCGTAGGCGCCCCGGACCTGCACCGCCCAGACGTTGACCGTCGCGTACCAGTACCCCGGGACGGGAGTGACCGGAAACCCGGCCGGCACCGCACCGAGCGTCTCGTTCAGACGGTCGCGGGCGAGTTGGTCCGTCGCCGCCTCGCTCGCCCGTTCCAGCGCCCGGTCCCGCACCCGAGTCAGTGTCTGCGCCACCACCGTCTCCGCGACGGTCGCCGCGTCGTGCCGTAGACTGTCGGCGATGGCCGCGTCGAGTCGCCGCTCCAGTCGGCCGACGCGATCCGACTGTGGGGTCTCGGCTCGGCGACCCGCGGCGACGGCGATCGCCTCGGCGAGCGAGCCGTTGGTCGCGGCGAGCGCCCGCCGTCCGGGGCTCTCCCACTGGTCGAAGCCGGCTGCGACTGCCGCCGCGGCCTCCGGTCGCGTGAGCTGTGTTTCGTTCTGGACGGCACGGCGCGTTCGCGCCCGCACCCTGCCGACCGACGACGCGACGGCTCGTGAGAGGTCGCGCCGTCGCTCGCGGACCGAGTCGTTCGCAACCGGTTCGGATGCCACGAGCACCCGTGCGGCGGTCCGTAGCCGCACCCGCGATGCACCGTCGGTCACCGGCGCCGACGCCGCGTCCGCCGTGTCCCCGTACGGCGCCGCGAACAGGTTGACGTTCTTCGTCGCCAGCGGGCGATACGAGCGCGACGGCGCCACGGCACGCGCCCGGTCGTGACTCACCGACTCGACGGTGAGGTAAGCTGGCGAGCCGTCGGGCACGACGCCGACGGGACCACCGGGTGGCCGACCTGCGAGCCGACCCTGCGGACCCGTGATCGGCGTGTCACGCGCCTCGAAGATCCGCCCGAGCGTCCGTGGGGACGCGACGCCAACCCGGCCGAGTACGTCGCCGAACGCCTCTTTCGTCCGTTCGTGTGCCTTCGCACGGCGATCCAGCCGAGCTATGGTCGCGCCGAGCAACGCGACCCGCGCGTTGACACGCGCCCGATCCGCCACGCCTCGGTACCGTTCGGGCGGGTCGACGAGCGCCGTCCGCCGTTCGCGGAGGTCGGCCGACAGACTTCTCGGCGGGTTGACCGCGTAGGTCGCGACCGCCCCCGCCTGAACCCCGACTGATTGGTTGCCGAGTCGCGCCGCCAGCTCCCTCAAATCGGCGTACGCCCACGGTCGGAGATCGGACGGCCGATCACCGTACACCGCCGCCTCGGTCGTACCGAGGCTCTCGTTGGCGACGGCCGCCGCCACGGCGTCTCGCCCGCCCTGTCGGTCGATCAGCCGCTCTCTCGCCTTCCGGGGCACGTCGGCGAGGTTCGGACCGTCGAGTGGTCCGCCCCGTTCGAACCGCGGCGTCGTCGGGCGGGCAGGGGCCGAGCCGTTCGGCGCGTACGACCCCACGACCGCCACGCCGACCCGATAGCGTTCGGTCCACTCGCCGGTCGTGACTCGTGTGTCGTTACCGTGCCGCCAGACCCACCTGACTCGACGATCGAGAGTTACGTGCCGGGCGAACGAGCCGAACCGTCGTTCGCCGTCCCCCGCTTGGGGGGCCGTCCCGACGCTCGATCCCACCTCGTGATCGGTCACGACACTCGTTCCCGTGAGGAACCACTCCGGCCCCGGCGGTTCGGGATCCGGTCGCGGCTCGGAGTCGAGTCGCTCCCGGGTCGTCCGGAGCGCCGCCTCGACGCGGTAGGCGGCACGGAGCGCACTGTCGAGTGACCGATTCGACCGGATCGACTCCGTCCGCAACCCCGTCAGTGAGCGGTCGGCCAGTGGTGCCACCTCGACGTCGAACCGGCGCTCAGGCGACAGCCCACGGCGCGGCGGGAACGGCGTCGACGCGTTCACCCGTCGGTTCGGACGCGGAACGACGCCTCTCGCCCACTCCTCGTCTACCGACGACGCCGCCGTCAGGTCGTCCACGCCGCGTTTCAGTGTCGCCCGACGCATCGCCCGGCGGCCGGCAGGGTCGCTCCGCCCGAACACCGCTCGCTGGGTTTCGAGTAGCGCCCCGTTCGTCGTCGTCTCGACGTGTCTGGTTCCGACGACGTTGGTGATCGGCAACCCACCGTACTGTGCGTATCCGCGTGCCCAAGCGACCGGGTAGAGTCGGGCAGTCAGCCGTCGCCCCAGTCCCGGACCATCCAGCGGCCGGCGGTTCAGCCGCGTCTCGAACGTCGACGCGCGGTCGTGGAGTGCGAGAACGGGCGTCGAGACGGTGACGGTTCGAGGTCGGTCCTCTCGGGCGACGACGCGCGCTCCGTCACGAACCACCACCGTCAGGTTCCGCACCGTCACCCGGAGGGCCGTTCCGTTCTCGACGCCGGCTACCTGCACCCGATCCAGCGCCCGCCGGAGCTCCGTCGGTGTCGTTGCCTCGGGAACCGATGCGACGGCCGTCACCGATCCCCGGCGATAGCGGGTCGTCTCCAATCGCTCGCGGAGACGAAGATAGATCCGAAGCCTGAGTGCGTCGCGAAACGGGTCTCTGTCGCTCAGCACGCGTCCGAACGGCGTCGCGGCTGGCTCGGTGACCGGCTCGGCCGCGGCCGCTCGTGCCGCCTCCCCGACCGCCGAGCGCAGGGCTGCCGTCGATCCGGCCGATACACGCTCCATCGCCGCCGCGGCCCCGCGGTCGACGCGGCTCGGACCCTGCGTGCTGATCGTCGCGGCGTACGTCGATGCACCGACCAGCAGCAGGACACCGAGCAGGGCAAACGGGATCCGCGCCCGCCGGTCCTCGGCCAGTCGGGTCACGGCCACGTCCTCACGACGATCCGTACGCGTCCAACGCCGACGCGCTCGGCGGCCGTCGACGCGGACACGTTCGCGCCGCGGAGGTCCCGGGCGATCCGATCCGAGAGCGCGGCGGCGAGTCGGTCGTTCGCGGCGTCGACGTCGCCGTCGGACAGAGTCGTGTGTCCGTCGACGCCGAACCGACGCTCTGCGAGCCGATACCGGTGCCTGACGAGCGACGACGCCCGCTCCCCAGCAGCCAGACGGGTCCGGGTCGGCGGGAACAGTCCCTCGACGATACCGGCCGCGACGGCGTCGGCGACACCCGCGATGCCGTTCGTCGCCGCAGCCCGCCGTGCGTCAACCCGCGTCGCGGGGAAGCCGCTCGAAACCGAGAGCGTCGCCGTGTGGACCGGCACGCCCGGCGGAGGGCGACCGCCGACGGTGATTTGCCCGGTCACCGACGCGTTCGGGTACGGCCGCCAGACCGCGGTGATCCGCGTGTGATTGGTCCGGATCGCCCCTTCGACGGCGCGGACGACGGTCCGAGAGAGCCCCGCACGGTCGCGGGACAGCGTCTGAGCGTCCACCGTCATCTCCCCTACCGTCGCCCGCGCCAAGAGTTCGGACAGCGTCCCGTGGGCCGTTCGGGTGAAGGAGGCGCTCTCCGGTCTCTCGACGGCAGTCCGGTCGAACCGCGGCGTGAGCGTGTAGTTCACCGCTGTCGTCGTCGTCGCCACCGTCGACGCCACGTCCGGCGCACCCCCCTCGCCGACTGGCTCTTGCGGCGTCGCCGTCGTCACCGTCACCACCGCGGCGCTGACCAACAGTAGACAGAACACGCCGTCGAGGACGGTGCTCGTCACGACCACACCTCCACGCGGACGCGACCGGATCGGATCCGCCCCGGAGCCAGCCGGACGCTCACGGCACGACCCGCCACGTCTGTCGTCGCTCCCCGTGGCGGGGTCGCACCCGCGTGCCACCGCCGGCCGGCCGCGGCGACAGTCACGTTCAGCCGGTAGCCGTCGGGGCCGGCGTGGTGGGCGCGTTCCGTTCGTGTCGGGGCGGCGATCCCCCCGGTCACGAGAACGCCAGTGACACGGTCGAGAGTCGGATCGGCCAGCGCTCGGTCCGCCCGGCGTTCGGCACTCACACCGTCGAGCGCGACGGCGTAGGCCGAGACGGCGCCCGACACCGCCAGCAGGACCACGAGAGCGGCGGTCGGTTCGACCTGCCCCCTACCCGACGAGCGTGACATCACACCCCTCCCAGACGACGCGTCTGACGAGTAACGATCCGTCGACCGGTCGCCACCGTGGAGGACGGTTGCGCGCGCTCTCCGCGGCCTCACAGAGCGCCGCTGGTGACTCGAAGCGTGACGACGGCGGAGCTCCTCGGAGGACGTCGCCCAGCGGCCCGCTTCGGATAGCCGGCGTCACCGGCCCGAACGCGAACGTCGCGTGGGTTGTGCCGGCGTCGTTCCGGAGACCGAGTCGGCGCGGCGCGATCCGAACCGCCCGTGCCCCGAGCGGATGTTCCGCCGTGACGGGGCCGGCCGATCCAGCCGCTCGGTCGACCGTGTCGGCGGCGTCGGCCGCGGCCGGCGGCGGGGCCGTCGGCAACGACGCGCCGACACCGAACAGCGCGACGCTCGCGAGCGATACTCCGAGCCAAGTGTACCACGCGTCGACCGACACGTCGAACATGGCACGGGGTGGTCCCGTCACCGTACTTGAGTCTTCACAGGAAGACCCCGGCCCCGACGTACGCCGCGAGGTAGGCGACGGTCGCGAGACAGAGCGCCGCGCCGACGCGATAGCCGACGAGTGTGCGGTCGAGTCCGTACGTCAGCCCGGTCGCGAGGGTCGTGAGCGCGGCCGCGAGCCAGAGTACGTACGCCCCCACCGCGACACCTAGGGCACCGGTCGGGAGGGGTGCGGCACCGAACCCGGCGCTCGTTCCGGTGTGTGCGACACGGGCCGACAGCGCGACCGTCGCGCCGCCGACCAGCGGACCGAAGACAGCCGCGGTGTTGGCGAGCGTGTCGGTCACCTGCGATAGCTCCCGTCGTGCCGTCCGTTCGACCCGCCTCAACTCCTCGATGTGTTCGGCGGTCGCGACCAGCGCGTCGCCCGCCGGCTCGCCCTCGGTCGCCGCGAGACCGACGAGAGTCACCATCTCCTCGGTCCGACGGCTCGGCAGGGCGTTCGATGGCCCGCCGTCGCCGCGAAACGCCGCCGTCACGGTGAGTCCGAGCCGCCGCTGGCGCCCCACCGCGTCGCCGAGAAAGTCGCCGGTCGCACCCCCGACCTGTCCGGCGGCCGCGTCGAGCGCCGACTCGACGGCCTCGCCGGCCGCCACCCGTCGGCCGATCAGATACAGCGCGTCGTCGAGGTTGGCCTCGACCGCTCGCACCCGCTTTCTAACCGCGTTGGCCGCGTGAAAGCGAACCACGAGCGCCGCGCCGACCCCGAGGCCGATCCCAGCTATCGGCACCGCCCACGGCGCGACCACTCGCGCGGCCCCGAGGCCGCCGCCCCCGCCGGTGACGACGCCCGCCGCGAGCGCGGGGAGGGGGCTATCCGGCGTCTCGGGGTGTGTCGAGTCGATCCGCGGTGGCGGGAAGGCGACCGGTCGGCGGGCGAGTAGCCACGCCCCCGATCCGACCACGACAACCGGGAGAAGGGCATCATACAGGACGACGACGGCGGTCAGCGAGAGGCGTACACCCGTCGCTCGCGCCGCGGGCAGGACGCCCACCAGCGCCAGCGGCAGGAGGACGCCGAAGGCGTACAGTCCCGTGACTGGGCCGCGAATCTCGCTTGCGAACGCAGCCAACTCGTCTCGGGCACCGTCGAGTGCCGCCGAGACGGCGCGGTCGAGGTGTCGTTCCCGCTCGCTTGGCGGCGCTGTCGCCGCGGCCTCGAGCCGTGAGACCGCACGCGAGAGCGCCGGAAAGCGTTCGCCCCACTCGTCGGCGAAGCCGTCTAATCCGCTCTCTGGGGTGCCCGTGGCCCGCGTCACGTGACCGGCGAGGCTTCGGGCGAGCACTCCCCGTCCCGTCCGCGCGGCGAACCCGGCCGCCCGTTCGAGCGTCGGATCGAGCCGTAGACACATCGCCGCTCGCCCGACGAGCGCCGCGGTCGATCCGAGCGCTCGCGTTCGCGCCAGCCGTGCCGCCAGTCGGGGACCGCGGTTCGCGGCGAGGGGGGCACCGATGCCGGCGGCGACTCCGGTCCCCGTGACGACGACGCCCCATCTGAGCGTCGTCGTGACGCCCACCGCCGCCCCGAGGGCCGCGACGACGACACAGACGAGCGCCCCGGCGACCCGAGACGCACGCTCGAGCGTCGAGGCGCCGACGGGGACACGGAGATACGCGAGCGCCCCGTCGAGAGCCGGGTCATCGGGCGTGGGCCACGGCCACCGCCTCGCGAGCGTCTCGGCGACCGTTGCGCAGTCGATCATTCGCCCACCCGCTCGCGGTGGGCCGCGTCGACGGCCGTCGGATCGGTTCGGTCTGTCCTCGCGAGGTCGGCGAGCAGCGAAGCCCGGTCGTCGAGGACGCCGAGGACGTCGGCGTAGGACTCGCCCGGTCGAGCCAGCGACGCGACGAGGCGGCTGTTTCCGCGGTCGATCACCCCCGTCGCCTCGGCCCCGTCCGTCGCGGGCTCGAACAGCGACTCGAACGCGACGCCGTCGCCGGCGTCGCGCACCTCCTCGACGCTCGCCACGGCGCGTCGCTCGCCGGTCGAGAGCGTGACGAGGAAGTCCGTCGCCGCGAAGGAGGACGCGGGGACGCCGAGGTCGGTCACCACCCGCTCGAACACCGCGTCGGCGCCGTCACCGTGGATCGTTCCGAGGACGGCACTACTCGCAGCCCCGACGCGCATCGCCTCGTAGAGCGTCGCCGCCTCCTCACCCCGCACCTCCCCGACGACCAGCGCCCCCTCACCGAGGCGGAGCGCGGTTCGGAGCGCCGCCGTCGGCGAGAGTGCAGGCCCATCGCCGGATTCGACGCGCACGGGCTGGACGTCCCGGCCGGCGGACTGGAGGCGGGCGGCTGGGAGTTCGGGCGTATCCTCGACGACGACAGTCCGCGTCGCCGGCGGAAGCTCCCACAGCAGCGCCGAGAGGAGCGTCGTCTTCCCGGCACCCCGCGGTCCAGCGATCAACCCCGCGCCGGCACGCTCGACGGCGACAGAGCAAAGCGCCGCGGCGTCGGCCGGAAGCGTCCCGTTGGCGACAAGCGCCGGGAGCGTCCACGCCGTCCGGTCGCCGGTGCGAAAGACGAAGGCGTAGCCGTCGCTCGCCGGATCGGCGACCCCGGCCACCCGGACTTGGCCGTTCCGAGTGCGCGTCGTCGCGTCGAGGGTCGGTGCCGCCCGCGAGAAGGCGCGCCCGCTCTCCCGTCGGAACCGGGAGGCCAGCGCCGCGGCGCCCCGTCGGGTCAGGTGGACGTTCGTCGACACCCGCTTACCGTCGACGGCGACACGAACCGGATTGTCCGTGACCGGCGCCGTCACCAAGACCTCTGACACTCGCGGATCGGCGAACAGATCCTCGAAGACGCCGTGCCCGCGCGTGTGACGCCGGAGGACGCGCTCTACCGTCGCCACCGCTACCGACTCGTCGTCGGGTGTTACCGCCCGGACGGCGCGGGTGATCGCTCGTCCCTCGTCCTCGGCGGTCGTCTCGGCCAGTCGGTCGTGCGCGTCGGCGAGGATGGCTAGCTCCGCGTCGTCCAGTCGCCACCCCGGCGGATCGAGCAGGTAGCGCTCGTCCGTCCTCGTACGGTATCGTCGCACCGTCGCGCCGGTGCCGAGTTCACGACGGGCGACCAGCCTCGCGTCGCGTGGCGGACGCAGACCTAAGCGTGCGTGGGCAACCGTCGGCCCCGTCCGCGCCCCGAGCACCGCCTCGTATCCGTCGACCCGGTCGGCGCCAGCAGCTAGGCCGGTGCTCGCGGCCAGCGTCGATACGGGTCCCGCGCGACCGGTCGCGGCCCGGGCGGCCTCGATCGGGTCGCGGCGCGCTAGGTCCGCCAGTCGCTCGTCGTGGACGGCGACCCGGACGGCGAATCGACTCGCCGCGACGAGCAACCCGACCGCTCCGTCGTCGTACACCCGTTCACGGCCGTCGGCTCTGACGTGGATGGCGTCGACGCCGGCGCCGCCGAGCGCGTCGATCACCGTCGCTCGACAGTCCGGGCTCGCGACTAAGTCGCCGCTGGCGGGACAACTGTCGGCCGTGACGACGAGCGTGCCGCGTCGGTCGGGGTCGTTCCCGCGTGGCGACCGAACCGTCGGCTCACAGCCACAGTCACCGCTGGCTTCGCCACCGTTTCCGTCCCGTAACCGATCCAGTAGATGCATGCGACGCCGTGGCCTCCCGATCACCCTTGAATCTCGACCTCAGTCGCGTGCGATCACGATGCCCACACCCCGGTCACGGACCAGCGAGACGACGAGTCGGTGCTCTCCCGGCCGTTCGAGGACGACCGGTCCCGCAGGCGTTCGGAGGTCGAGGCTCCGGAGTGTGGTCCAGTGGGGTGGCCGGCCCTCGAGTCGGTAGCCGATCCGGTCGCCGTCCCCTTCGATCCGGAGGGTCGCCCCCGCGGCGCTCCAAGACGCGGTCGGGACGCGAACCCGAACGATGCGCCGTGCCCCAGTCACCGGCGGACGGGTGGGATCCTCGTGTGCACGCAACGAGTGGGCCGCCCGTTCGATGCGGTCGGTCGCGTCGTCGAGGTGGGTCGCCGTCCGCGCCCGCCGGCCCTCGTCGATTCCCGGCACGACGGCGGCGAGCAAGGCGACCGACAGCAGAACCGCGAGGACCGTCCGGATCACAGGAGCCGACGGATGCGTTCGGCGAGTGTCGCGTCCGCCTCGGTCGATCCACCCGACGCCTCACGCTCGTCGTCGGACACCACCGGCTCCGACGCCAACTCCGTCCGGGCGGTGTCGGCCGCCGCCGCGGCGAGCGTCGAGACGGGTGGTTCGTTCGAGCCTGCGTGTCGTCCCACGTCGGCCGTGTCGTGAGATTCCCGGTCGTTCCGGCCGGCGTCGACCGCTCCGTCGGCACCGGGCGCGGCGCGACGACCGTGTTCGTGGTCGACGCTCCGCGCCGCGTCGCCGGGCGCGCGGTTCGCGGCCGGTCGTTCGACGTCTCGCCGTACACCGCCGTCAGCGTCGTGTTCGTCTCGTTTCGGGGCGCAGGTGTCGTCGTCACTCCGCCCCGGGTCAGACTGGTGTGTCCCTGCTTCGACCCTCTCCTCACGGAGTTCGGTTTCGAGCCGTTCGACCCGGGCGATGGCAGCGTTCGCCCGCCGTTCGACCGCCTCGTCGACGGCGTCGACGCCGCCGACGAACCCGCGGAGGGCCTGTACACTCGCCTCCAGTTCGGCCACCCGGTCGTCTATCGTCTCGACGGTGGCTGCGAGTTCGTCGAGCCGTTCTGCCGACTCGGCCGCCTCGGGGAGACCCTCCACGTCGGCCGTTCGTCCGTCGGTGAGCGCCCGTTCCAGCGCGTCGACACGTTGCTCCAAGGTGTCGCTCATGGCCCGCGGTGGGCGCGGCATCCCTCCTAAAGTCTCGGCTCGGTGTGACGGCCCCGATCTCGGACGCCGGACCGATCCTCGCTCCGAGACGCGGCGGTGATTTGAAGAGGCGCAAGACACACGTCGGACGCATGAAGTCCGTCCTGATTGGTGTCGGACAGGCCGGCGGTAAGGTCGTCAACGCCCTGTCCGATTTCGACGCGCGAAACGGCTTTGGCGCGGTCATCGGTTCCCTCGCGGTCAACAGCGCCCGCTCCGACCTGCAGTCTCTCCCTCTCGATACGGTCCTGATCGGCGGGGCCGAGGTGAACGGACACGGGGTCGGCGGCGACAACGAACTCGGAACGAAGGTGATGCAGGACGACGTACAGGAGGTACTCGGCGCCATCGACGGGCGGGTGACCGCCCGGGCCGAGGCGGTGTTCGTCGTCGCCGGCCTCGGCGGTGGGACCGGGAGTGGAGGCGCGCCATATCTCGTCAAGGAACTCCAGCGAATCTACGACGTGCCGGTCTACGGCCTCGGCATCCTTCCTGGGCGAGACGAGGGGGCGCTCTACCAAGCGAACGCCGGGCGGTCGCTGAAGACGCTGACCCGGGAGGCCGACGCGACGCTCTTGGTCGACAACGACGCTTGGCGGTCGGCGGGCGAGAGCTTGGAATCCGGATACGAGGCGATCAACGAGCGCATCGCCCGCCGGGTCGGCCTGTTGCTCGCGGCCGGTGAGGCGGTCGACGGCGTCGGCGAGTCCGTCGTCGACAGCTCCGAGGTGATCAACACCCTCCGCGGGACGGGCGTCGCTACGCTCGGCTACGCCGCCGCGGAGTCGTCGTCCGAGGCGGCGGCGAACGTGAACGTCGTCACGAGTACTACCCGTCGGGCGATCCGGTCGGGGCTGAGCCTCCCCGATACGACCAGCGCCGAACGCGGACTACTGGTCGTCGCCGGCCGCCCCGAGACCATCTCTCGGAAAGGCGTCGAGCGCGCCCGCTCTTGGCTGGAGACCGAACTCGATACGATGGAGGTTCGCGGCGGCGACTTCCCCCTCTCGGGCGACCGCCTCGCGGCGCTCGTCTTGCTCGGCGGGGTGGCCGACTCCGACCGTCTCGACGGCTTCCTCGAACGGGCACGACAGGCCGCAGAGGCGGGGACCGACGACGACGAAGATGCCGCCTCGGCGCTCGAAGACGACCGGATCGACGGGCTGCTCTAGGTCACTTCGACGTGACGAGGCTGCCACCGTCGAAGTCGGTGCGCCCGTAGTCGACGTCCATCAGATCGAGGATGGTCGGCGCGATGTCGAACAGGTCGGCGTCCGTTATCGACGCCGAGGGGTCGTCGACGAACAGCGTCGCGTTGTCGAAACTGTGCATCCCGTTCCGCGGCCCGACGTCGAACACCTCGTCGTGACCCTTGAATCCGGACTTGAGGTCGAACCCGTGGCTGGGGATGGCCACGAGGTCCGGCGCGATGTCGTCGTGTTCGCCGCGGAAGGCGTCCTCCTTCTCGACGACGCGTTCACACACTCGGTTGCCGTCCGGCCCTTCTAGACGCTCCAGTGCCGCCTTCAGTTCGTCGCGGGTCGACTCGTACTCCTCTTGGGGGACCGAACCGCGTGGCTCCCGGCCTTCGAGGTTGATGTAGAAGCGGCCGGGGATGAGCGAGTACGCCCGCGACTCCTCGGCGATGTCCGTCAGGTCGTCGTGGTCGTCGTCCTCGAAGGAGAGCCACCCCTCCTCTTGGAGCCACGCGTTGCAGTGTACCTCGTAATCGAGGGAGGTGAAGCCGTGATCGCTGGCGACGACGAGTGTCACGTTGTCGTCTAGGCTGTCGCGGATCCGGCCGATGTAGTCGTCGACCTTCCGGTAGAAGTCCATGAACGCCTCCTTGTTCGGGCCGTCGCGCTCGTAATCCTTGAACAGGAAGTGATTGACCCGGTCGGTGGTCATGAAGACGCCGAAAAACAGGTCCCAGTCGTCGTCTTCGAGGTAGTTGGAGAACGCCTCGAAGCGCGTGTCGATGGTGTCGTGGGCGTCCTCGACGAACTCGCTTTTGTCTTCCTTGTGCCCGAGTTTGGCGTTTACGTCGATCGCGTAGTCGATAGACTGCAGGTAGTCCCGGAGTCCGTCCGGGTGGGCCGCCTTGTCGACGCCGGGCGAGAGGAACCCCGACACCATCCGCGTGACGTTTCGCTGTGGAGGGAACGTGACCGGGACGTTCATCACCGTCGCGGTCCGGTCGTTCTCCTCCAGTCGGTCCCAGATGCGCGGCGCTTGGACGTCCTGTCCCATGGGGACGTAGGTGTCGTAGGAGCCGGCTTCGCGGTCCTGAAAGCCGTACACTCCCGTCTCGCCCGGATTGACGCCGGTCGTGAGCGCCGGCCAACAGGCGCTCGACTCCGGCGGAACGATGCTGTCGATGGCGCCCGCGCTGCCCTCCGATGCGAGCGACGCGAAGTTGGGAAACTCCTCGGGGTGGTCCTCGAGGAGGCTAAACGGCACCCCGTCGATGCCGATGAACGCGACACGCGGGTGATCCTCTCCCCGCAGTCTATCGAACAGACCCATACCATCGCATACCCGGGACACCAATAAGAACCTTCGTTTCCGGCGGGTACGGGCGGTTTCTGCGACGCCACCACCACTCTCTCGGCGGCCCGGGTGGTCCCCACTGACGTCCGACGCCTGTTAGGTAACCGTACCTCCCCGCCCGCTCATGGGGGGAGTCACCCGCCACCGTAGTCCGATAATCGACAGACTGCGCGGTGTTAACCGTCCGTACCAAACGCCCTATTACCGTCAGCGCCCACCGGATAGGTATGAGCACGAGTGCCGCCGGCAACGACCTCACCGACAAACAGCGACGCATTCTCGCGTACCTGCGCGAACACGCGGCGGACAAGACGTACTTCAAGTCACGGCTCATCGCGTCGGAACTCGGCATGACGGCAAAGGAGGTTGGGGCGAACATGACCGCCATCCGCACCGGCGAGTTCGACGTGACCGTCGAGAAGTGGGGCTACTCCTCGGGGACGACTTGGATGGTCGAGGCTTAGGGATCGTATCGGAGCAGGTCGTCGGCCTCGGCGGCGAACGCGCGCACCTCGTCGTCGAAGGAGTCCGCGTACCGCACTAGGAGCGTGATGATCGTCTCCGGGCGCGCAACGACGTAGCCGTCGTCTCGGGCGAGCAGTCCCGCCTCCGCGAGTTCCGAGGTGTACGTGCTCACCGTCGCCCGCGACACCCCGACAGCGTCGGCCACCGCGCTCCCGGTCGCACCGGGGTGACGAAGCAGCGTCAGCAACATCCCTCGTGGCGTCTCCCGGCGAAGGTAGCCAAGCGCCACCTGTTCGAACGTCGAGAAGCGGTCGGCGACGAAAAAGCGGCGGTAGTCGCCGTCGCGCCGTGAGACGATGGTTGCCTCCGTGGACCGACGGTCGGCCGTCTCGTGCGTGTCCTCCTCGCCGTCGAGCAGTCGGCGCAGGTGATGTTGTGTCTCGCCCGTCCCCAACTGCAGGTCGTCACGGAGTTTCGAGAAGTGTGCCCCTGGAGTCGTGTTTACGTACCCGAGGATCGCGCCGCGAACGTCGGAGCTGTCGTCCGTCGAACGCGCGGCCGCCTCGCCGCTCCCGAATCCGGCAAGCGGCGTCGCCGCACCCAGCGCGGCGAAGCGGCGCAGCGTGGTCCGTTTGTCCTCGTCGACCCCCCGGTCCCCGTCCGGCATCTACCTTGGTGCTCGGTAGCTGTCGACTAAAGGGTGTCGCCCCGGCGTCGGCCGGATGGTCACTCCGTCTCGGGTTCCGGCTCCGACTCGGCGGCGTCGGGCGATCCGTCCGCCTGCTGAACCACCTCGTCCGGACTCTTGATGTCCGTTCCGGCGCCCGACTTGATCGCTTCTGCCTCCTGTTCCAGTTCCTCGATGTCCATCTCCGCGGCTTGGTCGATCTGTCCGAGGATCTCCTCGATGTCGTCGAGGCCGATCAGCTCGCGGGTTTCGGCGTCGAAGTCGAGCGAGTCGAGCCCCTCCGTGTCCTGCACGTCGCTGCCGGTCAACTGCTTGCCGTACCGGCCGACCAACGACGTGAGTTCCTGCGGGAGGACGAACGTCGTCGACTCGCCTTGGCCGATCCCCTCTAGGGTCTCCATCCCCTTCTCGATGATGGCGCGTTCGCCCATCGACTCCGCGGACTTCGCGCGCAACACGGTCGAGATGGCGTCACCCTGTGCTTCGAGGATCTGGCTCTGCTTTTCACCTTGGGCGCGGATGATGTTCGACTGCTTCTCCCCTTGGGCCGTCTCGACGGCGCTCCGCCGTTCCCCCTGCGCTTCGAGAATCATCGCCCGGCGGCGACGCTCCGCGGAGGTCTGCTGTTCCATCGCCTGCTGGACGTCCTTCGAGGGGTTGACCTCGCGGACCTCGACGGACTCGACTCGGACGCCCCACTCGTCGGTCGGTTCGTCGAGTTCCTTCCGGATGCGGGCGTTGATCTCTTGGCGCTTGTTCAGTGTGTCGTCGAGTTCCATGTCGCCTAGGACGGCACGCAGCGTCGTCTGGGCGAGATTCGAGACCGCCATCTTGTAGTTGTCGACCTCGAGGAACGCCTTCTTGGCGTCCATCACCTTGATATAGACGACGGCGTCCGCGGTCACCGGCGAGTTGTCGCGGGTGATCGCCTCTTGCCGCGGCACGTCGAGTGTCTGGGTCCGCATGTCGAAGGCGTACGTCCGCGAGACGAACGGGGGAATGAACGTGATCCCCGGTTCGAGCAGTCGTCGGTACTCCCCGAAGACGGTGAGTGCCTTCTTCTCGTAGGCGTCCACGATCTCGACCATCTGGTAGACGGTGACGATGGCGAGCAACAGGACGAGCATGCCGACGAGGAGCGGTCCGAGCCCTGGGATCAACTGCAGTACGACGGGGGCCATAGCATCGAATTAGGCTGTCGTGGGCAAAAGCGTTCGCACGGATTCGCTCGACACCCATCGAAGCGATTAAATCCGGACTGTCCGAAGCGTGGCCTATGCAACAGCTCATCGTCAGGGGCGACCCCGGCATCCGCAAGGACGCCGTCATCGAGTACGACGGCGAGGAGCAGGTCTGTTTCTCGATTCAGCGTCAGGGCGACTACCACGGCCCCGACGAGGTACAGCTCTGGTGTACCATCGGCACGCCCGACGAGCGCGAGGCGTTCGCGAAGCGCCGGTACGTCCCCCACTGGCTCGACGTCGACGCAATCGACGCCGACGCCCTCGACGTGGTCAGCCCACGCGGCCGCGAGTAGCTCCCGCGATCACGCGACGCCCAGTTCTGCCGTCTCGACCCGATAGATCGTCACCGCCTCGTTCTCGAAGACCGGCGTCACCCCCGAGACGTCGGCGAAGGATACTTCGCCGTAGCGGTCCCGCTCGGCGGGCCCGACCCAGACGTAATCGACGCCGTAGCGTTCGAGCACCGCCGTGGTCCGCTCGGGCGACCCGGTGTAGGCGTCGTCGACGGCCCGAACCCGCGTGAGGTACGGCTCCCGGCCGCGGTAGCCGACCTCGTGGTGCCAGCCGGCGACGGTCGGCACGCCGGTGAGGCTGGCCGCGGGACTCGAATCCCAGCTATACATCCCGGGCGGCGCCGGGGCGTCGCGTTCCGGCCCGGGATACCGGCTCGTCGCCGGCGCCGAGAGCAGGGTCGGCTGACCCGACAGGCCGTCGACGTAGGCAACCGCGCGGGCCTCCGCGGGGTGGTTCCGTTCGACGAACCTAGTGGCGTCGAGCGTCGGGTCGGTCGGCCCCTCAAAGTGCGCCGACAGCGCCAGCCCCGCGTAGGGCACCGTCGCGAGGACGACGACGACGGCGAGACACGCACGGAGCCAGCGAGTGCGAGTCCCCGGCACCGAGACGCCGCCCGGCCACCGGACGAACGCGGGGAGGGCGACGCCGGCGGCGACCCCCCATAGCACCCACACCTGCGCGTAGGTCTTGAACACGGTGTTCATTCGGAGCGGTCCGGCGAGTTCGCGGACGTACACGAGTTCGACGAGGCCAACCAGCCCTGCACCGGCGACGATCAACACCGTTTCGAACCCGACCGGGCGGTCGGTGCGGCGGGCGGCCCACCCGACGATCACGAGTGGGCCGACGATCAGCGCGACGGCCAGATCGGCCGTCAGCGCGAGGCCGACGAGGGCACCGAGGCCGACGAGCGGCGCCAGCACCCGGTCGACGGACAGGCGATCCAACAGGTAGGCGACGAAGACGGCGACGAAGGCACCGTGGACGAGGAGCAGTGCCGGCAGGCTGGAACGCTCCGCGGCCGGCAGGAGCGCCACCGACCGGCCGCCACCCGCGCCGAGCAGAAAGGGGAGCGCGAGGAGTCCCCCGAGAGCGCCGGCGACCCCCGCGACGGCGAGGGCACCCGCGAGGCGTTCGAGTTCCGCCGTCGCCCGGTCGACGTCGCGGGCGGCCCGCCAGCGGGCTACCCGTGCCGAGAGGATACTCCAAGGGTCGACGCGGCCGAGCGCGAGTGCGAGAAAGAGCAGGCCGAAAAGCGAGGGGAAACTCCACGTGTCGACGACGGCTTGGAAGCCGGCGAGCAACGGTAGCGCGACGAACGCGAGGGCGCGACGGCGCCGACGGTCGGTCGCCGGCGTCCGGAAAAGCGCGAACGCGAGGCCGGCACCCAAAAGCAGGAACGGCGTCCCCATCATGTGGGCGTGGAGGTCGCCGTTCAACCAAGCGAACAGCGGGAACTCGTTGATCGTCCCCGGGATGACGCGGCTGGCGGTCCAGTACGAGAAGGAGTCGAGTCCCGAGCGGACGGCGTCGGCCGAGTAGCGGGTCCGAGCCGCGACGACGCTGGCGACCGCCATCTGCTGTGAGTCGGGGAGGGCGCCGACGACGAGACGGGACACCGTGACGAGGTTACTCGCGAGGCCGACGAAGAAGGCGGCCGCGAGGCCGGCGAGGCGCCACGATCCAGCTCGCTGGCGGGCGATTGCGCCGGCGAGCCCGTATGCTGCGGTCACGAGCATCGCGTAGAAGCCAGCGAGCGAGAGATTGTACGCGTAGCGGGGGGCGGTGCCCGTGAGGTCGGCGAGTGTCGCCGTCAGCAGGTGGCCACCGTAGTAGTAGGCGACGGGGTCACCCGCAAACCACACGTCCTCGGGTGGAAGGTGAGTCGCCCGGTCGAGGGATTTCAGCAGGCCGAAATCGAGGAACTTCTCGCCGCCGACGGGGATCACCGCCGGGTCGGCGGCACGGACGGCAAGCAGGAGGGAGAAAGCGGCGACGAAGACAGCCGCCGCCGCCCACCCTTCGCGTCCGGGGCGAACGCCGCCGGCGAGTTCGACCCGACGGTCGGCGAGCGCGTCGTGGTCGAGCGCCGCGAGGAGGGCGAGACCGGCCAAGATGACGACACCGGCGGCGAGCGTCGGGGGTGTAAAGGCGAGATGACCGAGCCAGTAGACGACGGTTCCGAGGACGACGAGGGCCGTCGGGAGAGCGAAGCCGACTCCACGGCCGGGGAGCGTCGCGAACAGGCGGGCGGCAAGTGGCCGGCCGAGGGCCGCGAGGAGGCCGTAGAGGACCAGCCACCGGAGGACGAGCCCGTACTCCATCTATCCGGAGTCGAGCCAGCGACGATAAACCGGTTTCGGTGTGGGGCGAGAGCAAGTCGTTCGGTTTTTTACGCCCGTCACGAAAGGCCACCCTATGACCCGCTCCGTCGGGGTGGTGATCCCCGCCTACCACCCGGACATCGACCGTCTCGAACGCTACGTCGACGCCCTCCGCGAAACGGTCGCCCCCGAGACGATCCGCGTCGAACTCGATGCCCCCGATCCCAGCGTTCGAGACCGAATCGACGCCCTGCCCGTCACCGTCGGCGAGTCGTCCGCACGTCGGGGAAAGGGTGCGGCGATCACCGCGGGGTTCGAGGCGCTCTCGACGGACGTGTTGGCCTTCGCCGACGCCGACGGCAGTACGCCGGCGTCGTCCGTCGCGGATGTGATCCGTCCGGTCACGGCCGGTGAGGCCGGCCTCGCCGCCGGGTCGCGTCGCCACCCCGACGCGACCGTCGAATCCCACCAGACGGTCGCGCGACGCTACCTAGGCGACGGGTTCGCGTGGCTGGCCCGTCGTCTCCTCGACGTCCACCTCCACGACTACCAGTGTGGTGCGAAGGCACTGACGCGCGAGGCTTGGACACGGATCCGGCCCTACCTTCACGAACCAGGCTTCGCGTGGGATATCGAACTGCTCGCCGTCGCCGACGCCGTCGACTGTCGGATCGTCGAAGTGCCGGTCGTTTGGGAGGATCGCCCGGAATCGACGGTCTCGCCCGTCCGGACGACGATCCGACTGGCCCGGGGACTCGTCGCCGCCCGCCATCGGGCGCGTCTCATCCGGAACGACCGCCTGCACGAGATGCTCGACCGGTCGCGGGAGTCGACGCCCGCCCTCGTCGACCGAAACCACCGATGACCGGCGGCTTGGGCAAACTGGAGGAGCTTTACTCCGGGATTCGGTTCGGGCAGTTCGTCTCCGTGGGTGCGGTCGGTGCAACCGCGGAGACGGTCGTCGTCGCGGTGCTTACGGCCGGCTACGGCGTCCTCCCGCAGGTTGCCAAGGCCGCCGGCGCCGAGGTGTCGATCACGCTGATGTTCCTGATCAACGACTGGTGGACGTTCTCAGAGGCCGGCGCGGCCGGGTGGCTCCCCCGTGGCCGGCGCTACCTGAAGTCTCATTTGGTGCGGGCGGGTGGCTTGCTCGTCGGCTTTGCCGTCCTGACGGCGCTGACGTCGTGGACGGACATCAGACTCGTCGTCGCCGGTGCCGACCTCTGGCCGACGGTGGCCAATGCCATCGGAATCGGCTGTGGGATGCTCCTCAATTACCTCACCGAGGGATTGTTCACGTGGCGCGTCGGTGCGGAGTGAGGGCGCACGCCCCGTTCCGGTCCGTGAATCACAACCCTTAATGCCGCGACCGGACTCGGATTTGATAGCGGGATGGGATAGCCAGGAGATTCCGCCGGGCTCATAACCCGGAGATCGGTAGTTCAAATCTACCTCCCGCTACTTCTCTGACGACGTACGCGACGAGGAAGCCGTCCGCTCGACGGATCCATAGCTTCGAACGAGCGAGGCGGCCGTGGTTGCGCTTCTAGCCACGCCGAACTCCCCACCGATACGAGGGCCGTACGGAGTCGGGGCCGGCGGGTACGACGTGACGACAAGTATATATGTTAATATTTAGTATGCATATTGTCATGAGTACCGGCGAGAAACCAGTCGATCTGGTCCCACGACGGCGGTACGAGCCGTTCCTCGACGCGTCGGGGTCGTGGACGTTCGACATTCGCGAGTACCGGAGCGACCTCAACTCGATTGTCCCAACCGATCTGTCTCCCGATCCCGGTCCGCAAGAAGCCTACCGCGCGGCCGTCTTCCTCGAAGGGTTCATTCAGGAACGACGGCGTGTCGGCGACTGGTCGGACAGCGCCCTCGACCGGTTCGATTCCTTCGAGTCGACGCTCGAAGTCGAAGCCGTCGCGAAGGCGCTCAGACGGATCGAAGCTCGGGCCTAGCAGTAGTCGCGCACGGGTCACGCATGAACTACACCCTCCAACCTGCGGAGTCCGTTTCGAACGGTATCAAGCGTATCGTCGACGGCAAGATCGAACGGGCCATCGAACACATCGACGGCGCCACCGACCCCCACGAGACGATCCACGAGGTCCGCGCGGACCTGATCGAGGGACGAAGGCGTGTGCCCGACCTGCTCATCGCTGCGGACGGGTACGACGCGGTGGCCGGCGGGGTACGCAAATCCTACGAGCGGGCCCGTAACCAGATGGAAGCGGCGTACGAGGACCCGACGTTCGAGCGCTTCCACGAGTGGCACAAGCGAATCAAATACCACCGCTACCACTGCCGGTTACTCCGGCGCGTCTGGGTCGCCCCGATGAAAGCCCGGCGGGCGAAGCTCAAGCGACTCTCCGACGTCATCGGCAACGAGAACGACCTAGCGGAGTTCGCCACGATGATGAACGACGAGAAGCTGTTCGCCCCCGAAACTAGGGCGGCACTGACCGAGGTCGCCGTCGCGAAGCGATCCGAGTGCCATCGCCGGGGTCGCCCGCTGGGCGAGCAACTCTTTGCGGACTCTCCCGACCAGTTGGTCGACCGTCTCGGTACCTACTGGGAGGCAACCCACGAGTACGACCCCGACCCCTGAGCGGATCGTCACCGGAGTTCGTACACCGACGACCCCGCCGCGACCAGCACACGCCCGCCGACGAGCGCTAGGCCGCCGACTCCCGGCGCTTCGAACCGGCGGGTCCACAGCCGGTCGCCCCCGGCACGGTCGTAGGCCCGGACCACCCCGCCGACCACCTCGCCACTCTCGCGGGCTTCGCCGACCACGACGAGCGTATCGCCGCCGACGGCGGGGGCGACGGCGTGCCACTCGGTTTCGTCGCGCCACTCGCTCTCGCCGGTCCGGAGGTCGAGCGCCGCGACGAGCCCTGCCCGCCGGTCGTCGGTGCCGGTGGCGACGTAACCGTGGGTGTCGACGACGGCCGGCGTGGCGACGTCGACACCTAGCGGCCGGGGCTCCCACAGAGGGTCGCCGGAGATAGCGTCGACGGCGACGACCACGCCGCCACCGTCCGCGTAGGTACCGACGCCGAGACGGCCGTCGGCGACGGCGGGAGCGTGGACGAAGCCGGACACGGGGCCGCTGCTCCACGCCCGTCGCGGCCCCGGCCGGAGATACCGGTCACGCCCGGTGCGCTCGGCGTACGCGACGGTTCCGTCGAGGGGCGCCCCGGTAGCGTACAGTCGGTTGTCGACGAGAGCGGGCATCGTACCGTCGACCCGCCAGTGCCGGCCACCGTCGGCGTCGACCCCGTGGAGCGTCCCTCGTTCGGTTCCGAGGTACACCTCGCCCGTTCCGACCGTGAGGCCGCGAGGATTGTCTGCGTCGAGGGGGACCCGGTAGCGCTCGCGTAGGTCGGCCGCCTCGTAGCCGACGACGGCCGTGGGTGCGGTGTCGGTGCCCGATTCGAGGCTGACCGTGTGGAGGCGACCGTCGGGACCGAATCCCGCGCGAGGCGTCGCGGCCGCGACGGTACGGACTGTCGATCCGTCGTCGCGAGCGTAGGCCGTGAGCCCCGAGCCGTAGACGACGACGTGATCGGGACCAACGAGCGGCGAGTACGACGGGCGTCTGGCGGACGTCGAGAGTGTGGTGAACTCTCGGAGTGAGGGTCGCTCTCTCGGCGGCGTCGCGTGCGGATTGTGTGCGGTGTTCGCGGGGTCGTATCGACGGAGCGGCCACGTTCCGGGGGCGGGCGTCCAAGCGTCGAACGTCGCCGCGGCTGCGCCGCGGTGCAGACGGTAGGTTCCGTAGCCACCGGCCGCGAGGGCGAGGCTCCCACCGAGGAGTCGGCGGCGCGTGATGGAGGGCATCAGTCGGGACGTCCAGACGCGGGAACAAAAAAGGCGGACCCGGCGTGACACATCGTAACACGTCGCCGCCGCCAGACTGCGCGCTTCCGGGCGATCTGGGAGGGCGATCAGAGCGTCACGTCCGGCTGTTCGGCATTCGTCCGTCCCGCTCGGAGGCCCCGGAGACCGGCGGCGACGGAGAGCAGGAGCGCGAACGGGGCGACGGCCACCCCGCCAGCGGTGGGCGTGAGTACGGCGACGACGGTAGCGGTTCCGGCGAGCGACCACACCAACCATCGCCGGCGAGTCCAGAGCGCGTAGGCGGCGAGCAGGGAGCCACAGAGGAGCAGCGCCGCCGCCGCGACGGGGAAGGCCAGCGGAGCGTACGGCGGTCCCCCCGACCCGACGGCGACGAGTGCGTGCAGGCTGTCGAGGGCGGCCGGGAGCGCCCCCCGGTCGCCGAGGAGCGCCAGCGCCCCGATTACGCCCGCGAGGACGGCGAGGACGTCGACGATGGAGGCGATGCGCGCGACGGTGGGGTCCGTGGAGGGGGGAGAGGACCGGGCGGACATACTCTGACGTGCGACCGGTAACGACAAAAGTCCTTGCTGGGCGTCGGTCAGAACTCGACGTTCGAGGACGGGGAGGGACCGCCGTCGTCGAGCGATCCGGTCGTCACGAAGGCGTAGTCGTCGTCGGTCAGATAGACGGCTCCGCCGTCGACGGCCACGTCGACAGCTTCGAGGGTGGCGCCCTCGCAGGGGCCGAACGTACAGTAGCCGGAGTCGGCCTCGAAGTAGGCGCCGTGGTTCGCACAGACGAGTTCGCCGTCGCGCATCGGGGCGCCCGATCCCTTGTCGAGTCGCACGTCAAGCAGGTGTCGACAGTAGTTCAGCCAGCCGCGCACTTCGCCGTCGACGCGAACCAACACCGCCTCTCGCTCCTCGCCGGTGTCACGGCGACGGAGGGTGACGAGGAAGGTGGTGTCGTCGGGGACCGAATCGAGCGACGTGATCCGCCGGTCGGCATCCATCGGGTCGGGGTATCGGCCGCCGGAATTTATACTTCACGTCGGCGCCACGCCGTCACTCACCGGCCGCGGCGACGCGTTCCGCGAACAGCCGAGCGAGCAGGTCGGTGACGGGGCCGCCGCCGACCGTGACGCCGTCGAGTCGGGTGATCGGACGGACACCCGCGCTCGGTTCCGTGACGAACGCCTCCGCGGCCCCCCTGATGTCGGCGGGCGTGTAGTGGCCCGTCACGACGGGGAACCCCTCTTCGGCGGCGAGTTCGCGGACGACCGACCGGGTGGCGGTCCGGGCGGGTCGGTCGCCGAGTTCCGGGAGTCGAACTGCGTCGCCGTCGACGAAAAACGGATCGCTCACCGTCCCGCTCACGACGTTGCCATCGGCGTTCAACAGGAGGGCCTCGTCCGCCGGGTCGTCGTCGGGGGGTGCCGCCCGCCGGAGTTCCGCTTGGGCGCGGACCGCGTCGAGTCGATTGTGCGTGAGCGACGCGGCCGGCACCGCGTCGGGCGCGATGGCGCGGGCCCGGACGGTCTGGACGGTCACCGGCGCCGCGTCGCCCGACGGGGCCGGCGTCGCCGAGACGACGACGGTCGGATCGGGATCGATGGGTGGACGGAGGCGGTCGGCATCCGGGAGAGCGGACCCGGACTCCTCGTCACCAGCGCCACAGCCTCGGGTGATCGAGATCCGAACCAGTGCGTCTTCGAGGCCGTCGGCGGCGAGCGTCTCCTCGACCCGTGTCCGGAGGGTGTCGGCACCGACCCCGGGGTCGAACCCGTGGCGCTCGCAAGCGTCGAACAGGCGGTCCACGTGGCGTCGCCACGCGAACGGGGTGCCGTCGCAGACCCGCAGCGTGTCGGTCACGGCGTCGCCGAGGGCGACCCCGCGGTCGTCCAGCGGGAGCGTCGCGGCGTCGGCGTCGACGAGGCGGCCGTCGACGTGGTACATCGCCGGTCAGCGGTCCTTCGCGCGGTCGATCCAGCGGCCGACCCGCTTCGCCGAGAGGTCGATCCGTGGCGCGAGTTCCTCCGCGTCCGCGGCCGCGAGGTCGGCCACCGACTCCACGCCGGCCGCGGAGAGCCGTTCGGCGTAGGCGGGGCCGATGCCCTTGATGACCTCGACCGATTCGGCGTCCACCTCCGGTGTTCCGTCGTGTTCGCCGGTCGACTCGCCGGCGGATTCGCTCGCCGCAGTGTCGAGTTCCGTCTCCGTATCGTCCGCGCCGGGGCCCGCCGCCTCGGCGGGTTCGGCGGCGTCGGCGTCCTCGTCGACCAGCGACCCGGTCGACGCGGTGGCCTCCGTGCCGGCGGCAGCCGCGTCGGCGGAGTCGATGCCCTTGACGGCCGCCTCGGAGTCTGTGTCGGCCCGCTCGCGTTCGACGCTGACGGTCGTCTCCCGTCGCTCGTCGCTCGACGACCCACCCAGTCCGAGCAGCGACAACAGCGTATCCAAGATTCCCATTGTTAACACGTACGGCCGCCCGACACTTAAAAACCTTCGAGGCGCTCAGAGCTGTGACCTGAGTGCTTCGTTCATCGCGTCGACGGGAGCGTCACGCCCCGTCCAGTGCTCGAAGGCGACGACGCCTTGGAATAAGAGCATCCACGCGCCGTCGATGACCGTCGCGCCCGCGTCGGCGGCCGCTCGGAGGAGTCGCGTCTCGACCGGCGAGTACACCGCGTCGAGGACGGCCAGATCCCCGTGTAGAAGGTTCGCCGGCACCGGCGTGGCGTCTTCCTCCATCCCGACGCTCGTCGCGTTGACGAGCAGATCGGCCGCAGGCACTCGATCCGCGAGGGTGTCGAGTCCGCCGGCCGTCACGGTGGCCGCCGGATCGTCGGCGCGGACGTCGGCCGCGAGTTCGTCCGCTCGTTCGACGGTTCGGTTGGCCACGTGGACCGTGTCGCAGGCGGTGGCGAGGGTGACGGCGACGGCCCGGCCGGCGCCGCCCGCACCGACGACGACGGCGTCGGTGTCGGCGAGTGCGACGTCGTGGTGTTCGAAGGCGCGTCGAACCCCTGCGGCGTCGGTGTTGTACCCACGAGGCGGCGACGTAGAGAAGTCGATGGTGTTGACCGCGCCGATGCGTGCCGCGAGGTCGTCGGGGTCAACGAGTTCGAGGACGTCCTGTTTGAACGGGATGGTGACGTTGAGGCCGTCGATACCGAGTGCCGCCGCCCCTTCGACGGCGTGGGCGACGTCGCCGGGGTCGGGTTCGAACGTGACATAGCGGGCGTCCACGCCGAGTTCGCGGTAGGCCGCCTCGTGCATCGGCGGCGAGAGCGAGTGCCCGACCGGGTTGCCGATCAGTCCATAGACGTACATCGGGACTCGATTCGTCGCGGGGGGAGAAAAGCCCCCGCGTCCGACGCGTGGCGCGTGTGGCCGCCGATTTATTGGGCCACCCGCGTGTACGGCCGGTATGCCACCTGCACCGCGGTTCGAAGTGTACCGAGACAACGCCGACGAGTGGCGGTGGCGACTCGTCGTCGCCAACGGCAACATCATCGCCGACAGCGGCGAGGGGTACGCGTCGAAACAGGGGGCGAAACGGGGTATCGAGAGCGTAAAATCGAGTGCCCCCGCGGCGTCAGTCGTCACGAAAGAAGAGGAGTGACGACGCTACCCGGCCGACCGAGAACGGACGCCCTGACTCCGAATCCGACGCTCTCGGCCCGAAACGCCCGAATTCAGCGGTGAGACGGTCTATACCGAACGTTCATATTATTCGCCGCCTCTCGGAGGATTGGGCGTGTAGCGGGACCATATCTCCCGATATCGGGTGTGTTGGGGACAACTTGTGTTTTATTACCCGGGGACGTGGTATCGACAGACACGATGTCATGATCCGGACACTGATACCCGACGCGTCCCGCCGAGGGGGAGGCAACCCATGAGACGACAGGCCGTCGGCGCCCTCGCCGGCGCGTTCGCGCTGACGCTTCCGTGGATCGTCAGCTTCCTGACGGAGACGGCACACGGCTATTCGACCGGGGTGACGGTCCTCGTGAGCGGCCTCTCGGTGCTCGGTGCGTCATTCTTGCTCGCGTGGGGTGCCGAAACCGCCGAGAAGGACGTCCCTCGGGCCTTCGCCATCGCCGTCCTCGCGGTGCTTGCGGTCGCCCCGGAGTACGCCGTCGACGCGCTGTACGCTTGGAACGCCGGCGTGTTCGCCGGGACGGAACGCGGCATCGAAGCCGGCAACCTCGCCGTTGCCAACATGACCGGCGCGAACCGCATCCTCATCGGCATCGGTTGGGCCGGCGTTGCACTCTTTACCGTCTTCCGGAACGGGTCGTCGGCCGATCCCGCGGTGAAACAGCGAGACGGCTTTCTCGCCAACTCCGTCTCCCTCGACCGCGACATCGGCCTCGAAATCGTCTTTCTCTTTCTCGCCACACTGTGGGCCTTCCTCGTCCCCTTCGGTGGTGGGATCGACATTCTCGATATGGCGGTTCTCGTGGGACTGTACGTCGCGTACATCGCTATCGTCCTCAAGGGCGACGTGGAGGCCGAGGAGGCCCACGTGGGCGTGCCGGCCTATCTCCAGCGGTTCCCGAAACCCTACCGCGCGGCGACGGTGCTCGGCCTGTTCGCGTACTCCGGCATCATGATCTTCACCGCCGTCGAACCGTTCGCACACGGCCTCGAACAGTTGGGACAGAACGTCGGGATTCCGTCCTTCTTCATGATCCAGTGGATCGCACCGCTGGCCTCGGAGTCGCCGGAACTCATCGTCGTCGTCTATCTCGTCAACAAGGCGCGGTCGACGGCGGGGTTCAACGCGCTCATCTCCTCGAAGCTCAACCAGTGGACGCTCCTCATCGGGACGCTCGTCCTCGTCTACTCCATCGCCCTCGGGCAGTACGGCGCGCTCCCCTTCGATCAGAAGCAGTCGGGCGAGATCTGGCTGACCGCGGCTCAGTCTTTCTTCGCCATCTCGCTGCTGGTCAACTTCGAAATCTCGGTTCGTGAGGCGGTGGCGTTGTTGGTCCTCTTCCTCACACAGGTGCTCTCGGAGTTTCTGCTCATCCGGGGATTCCTCGAACTCTCCATCTCGGACTACCAACTGCTGTTGGTGTTCACCGGGGTCTACATCGTCTTGGGGCTGGGGCTGTTCGTGGCCCGGCGCAAGGCGTTGGCTGGTATCCTCCGGCAGTCCGCCGGGACGGTGAGCGACGCCTTTTCCAGCGCCGACGATCAACCGAGGGGGGCAGACTGAGATGTTCGACGACATCCTGATCGCCGTCGACGGCAGCGACCGTGCCCGCAGGGCAGCCAAGTACGGCGTGGAACTGGCGGCGACGTACGACGCTGCCGTCGACGTCGTCACGGTCTACGGCGGCGACGCCGAGGAGGGACGGGCCGTCCTCGACGACGTCGCCGAGATGGCCGACGGCGCCGGCGTCGTCGTCGAGACGGAGGTCCTCTCGGGCAAGCCGGCTACGACCATCGCGAACCGGGCCGACGAACGGGGCGCCGACCTGCTCGTCGTTGGCCGTCGCGGGCGGTCCGGGATCCGGGCGCGCCTCCTCGGGACCGTCACGGAACGGGTCCTGCGGCGAAGCCCCGCGCCCGTTCTGACGGTCCCGGAAGGCGCCGTCGAGGACGACACCGGCACCGCGTACGGGAACGTCCTCGTGACCACCGACGGCAGCGAACTCGCCGCCGAAGCGGGCCCCTACGGAGCGGATCTGGCGCGGCGCTTCGACGCCGCACTCCACGTGCTCAACGTCGTGGACGTTCAGGCCGAAGCGGGCGTGTTCGACGCCGGTGGCGTCGACAGTGAGTACATCGAGCGCGTGGAGACACGCGGCCACCAAGCGGTCGACGAACTGGTCGCGACGGTCGACGCGTCCGACCTAGCCGTGCGAGACGACGTGATTCGCGGCGTCGCCCACGACGCCATCGGCGAGTACGTCGAGGAGAACGATGTCGACTTGGTCGTCATGGCCTCGGAGGGGCAGTCGAACCTCGCCGGCCAGCAACTCGGAACCGTCGCCGGGCGTGTCCTTCGCACCGTCGACCGACCGGTGCTCGTCGTCACCGAGGACTGACGGCGACAGCACGGACCGTGGCGGAGGAGCCCACCGCGTCCCGGCCGTCCTACTCAGTGTCCGGCTCCCCCGGCCGCGATCCCGATCACGAACACGTGATACAGGAGGACGGCGATAAACAGGGTGTAGAAGACGCCGCCGATGAGGAACGGATAGGGGCTCATATTTCCTTCGTCGACGTTCCGGGCTCGAAGGTAGAGGATGCCGCCGCTGACGATGGCGAGTATGGCCGAGAAGGCGTTGAGGAACCCGGTCGTTCCCCACGCGAGCGAGAGGTTCCACGAGGTAAAGAGGATGCCGAGCGTGACGGGGAGAGTCCCCTGAAACGCCATCGCTCCCGAAATGTTGCCGAGCGCGAGCGTATCCTTGTCCCGCGAGATCCAGATGACGCTGTTGAGTTTCTCGGGCAGTTCGGTCGCCAGCGGCGCGATGAGGAGTGCGATCACCGCCGCCGGCATGTGGAGAATCTCGTCCGAGACCCACGTCGTCTGCCCGACGAACATGTGGGCACCGGCGATGATGACGGCCAGTGCGCCGAGGGTCTGGAGGACGACCAGCGAGACGTGTGGATCGGCAGCGTGACCCCCGGATTCACCGTCGATCAGGCGGTTACTCGCGCCTTCGACGGCCTGCCCGAGGCGGAGTTCCTCCAGATCGTCGCTCTCGACGAGTTCACCGCTCTGGAGTGACCGGACGAGATACACGAGATACAGGGCGACGAGCACGGCCCCGATGGCGTAGCCGACGAGTTCGTCGTGGATGACGGCCGCGGCGAACGCGAGCGTATACCCAACCAGAAAGAAAGAGAGGTCACGCTGGGTCGCCACCTCGTTGAAGTGCATCTGCTCGCCGAAGCTCCGGCGGTCGCCGAAGTAGAGCACGCTGGCTCCGACGAGGAACATGGCGATAGTCGAAAGCATGAACGGGGCCCCGAGGATCGCACCGACACCGACCTCGTCGGCGGCGGCCTGCGCCCCCGACCCGAAGGTCGCCTGCAGGATGGCGATGACCGGGATCATCGTCTCGGGGAGGGCCGTCCCGACGGCCGCGAGAATACTCCCCGTGGCACTCTCACTCACGCCGAGGCGGTGACCGAGCCACTCGACGCCGTTCGTGAATATTTCCGCACCAAGCAGTAACAGCAGGAAGGATAGCACCAGCAACACGATGTGAATCGCCGCTGGGGAGGCCAGTTTCCCGACGACTATAGGGTGTGCGCTGGCGTTCGCGAGCGACGGATTGAGACTCATGAGTGCCGGGCGCTTTCGAATCGAAGTAGTTAAATCAGTTCATCCATCTCCGCGACACCGAGACGAGAAACGGGAACGACCGTCGTGAGGGTAGACTCCCCGATTCAGGGAACGATGGTGGTCGGCACTGTCCCCGATTTCGAGACGGTGTTCGCCGCGCTCCCGAGGAGGAGTTTGCCGATGCGGCCGGTCCCGTGATGCCCCATGACGACGTGATCGTAGCCGCGTTCCTCGACCAGTCCGAGGATGTCCTTGCCGACCTGATCCGACGCCTTCAGATTGCCGAGGCGAACGTCGCCGATGACCTCGGTATCCCCGTCCAGCCCCTCGGATTCGAGCACGTTCGACACCTGCTCTGCCAGACGCTCGGTGTCGGCCCCCGGGGAGTCAGTGAAGTGAACGACGTCGAGCGTCGCGTCGAACCGGCACACGAAGTCGGCCGCGAAGCCGAGCGCGCGCATGCTACACTCCGAGCCGTCGACGGGGACGAGCACCCTCATACGCCCGCCTCCTCTTGCCGCCGGAATAAGCGTTGCCCATCGACGTACTTATTCGCCGCCTCCGCGGAGCTACCCGCCGTGATCGCTATCGTCGTCAGCCGCGCCGACAGCGCCTCCGAACGCATCGGCGAGGCGTTGCTGGACCTCGCCGACTGGACCGAACGACACGACGAACACCGCCCCGACGGCGAGGGGGGCGGCACCTACTATCGCACCGACGGCTTCGAACTGCGCACCTTCGACGAGCTACACATCCACCTCGACCGACCCGACGCCGCCTTCGACGACCCCGACCTCTTGGTCGTCGTCTCTCGGCACTCGGGCGAGACGGGAGCGCTCCTGACCGCCCACTTCACCGGCAACTTCGGCGACGCGGAGTACGGCGGGACGGTCGGCGAGTTCGCCCGTGCCTGCCCGAACGCGGCTTCTGTCGTCGTCTCGGCGCTCGAAACGCACGCTCCGCCGGCCTACGAGGTGGGCACCGAGTGCACTCACCACGGGCCGACGGCCGTGGGCGTGCCCTCGATGTTCGTCGAACTCGGGAGCGGTGAGACACAGTGGTCCGACCCGGACGGTGCCCGCGCCGTCGCGCGGGCCGTCCTCGAGTTGCGCGGTGTCGACGCCGACCGCGAGAAACAGGTCGCGGGCTTCGGCGGCGGCCACTACGCGCCGCGGTTCGGCCGCGTCGTCCGCGAGACGGCGTGGGCGGTCGGTCACGTCGCCGCCGACTGGGGGCTGGAGGCGATGGGGAACCCCGCGGCGAACCGCGACGTCCTCCGCCGGGCGGTCGAGGCAAGCGGCGCCGGCCACGTCCTCGTCGAGGGCGGGCGGTCGGGACTCGCGGACGTCCTCACGGACTTGGGCTACCGGGTCGTGACCGAGACGTGGCTCCGGGAGACGAGCGCACACCCCTTGCCGGTCGTCACAGCCGTCGAAGAGCGACTCGACCCCGTGGCCGAGGGCCTCCGGTTCGGCGAGGTGGTCCCGCAGGTCGACGACGACCCCGCCGACGCAGTCGTCGTCGGGTCGCTTCCGACGGCGTTGGTCGACGCCGCGAGCGCCGTCGACGTCGAGGCGACGCGGGCCGCCGTCGCGGACGCCACCGTCGCCTTCGAGACGACCGATGGCGGGACGCGCCCACGGGGGCGGGTCGTCCTGTCGGCCGACGACCCTGCGTCGGTCGCCGAGGAACTGACCGACGCGCTAGCGGCGATCCTGCGGGCGGATTACGACGACGTGACCAAACAGGGCGACGAGGTGGTCGCCCGGACGGAGACGTTCGACCCGGCGGCCGCGCGCACCCTCGGTGTCCCTGAAGGGCCGGCCTTCGGCCGCCTAGCCGACGGCGAAGCCGTCGAAGTCGACGGCGAGCGGATCGACCCCGACGTCGTCCGCACCGAACGGGTCGAACGCTTCCCGGTCGTTTCGCCGCCGTAATTGTTTGCGATCTGATTATTGTCTGACGCACGCATGACGCTCTCGGCACGTCGATTCCACGGAGCGTCAGACGCGTGCGTGACAACGGGCGGAAAGATAATGTGGTTGCCTTCGAAACGCCCGTGCGTACTATGGACTCCATCGTGGAGGATGCAATCGAGGAAGCCGAGGAGCCGGGGGATGGGGCCGCGGCCGACGTCAGTGCCGACCGGGAGCCCGCGACCGACACGTCCGCCGACACCGACGCGGAGAACCGCACCGGGAAGATGACCGACGAGGAACTCGAGGACGTCCTGAAGGACCTCCAGACGGACATCACCGTCGTCGGCTGTGGGGGCGCCGGCGGCAACACGGTCAACCGGATGGCCGAGGAGGGCATCAAAGGCGCCAACCTCGTCGCCGCCAACACCGACGTTCAACATCTCGTCGACGTGGAAGCGGACACGAAGATTCTGATGGGCGAAGAGAAGACCGGCGGCCGCGGCGCAGGGTCACTCCCGCAGGTCGGCGAGGAGGCCGCCATCGAGAGCCAAGACGACATCTACGGCGCCATCGAGGGCTCCGACATGGTGTTTGTCACTGCCGGCCTCGGCGGCGGCACCGGCACCGGGTCGGCGCCCGTCGTCGCTGAGGCGGCCCGCGAGTCCGGCGCGCTCACCATCGCCATCGTGACGACGCCGTTCACCGCCGAGGGCGAGGTCAGGCGGACCAACGCCGAAGCCGGGCTGGAACGCCTGCGTGACGTGGCCGACACGGTCATCGTCGTGCCCAACGACCGCCTCCTCGACTCGGTCGGGAAGCTCCCCGTCCGACAGGCGTTCAAGGTCTCCGACGAGGTGCTGATGCGCTCGGTGAAGGGAATCACCGAACTCATCACCAAACCTGGCCTCGTCAACCTCGACTTCGCCGACGTGAAGACGGTGATGGAGAAAGGCGGCGTCGCCATGATCGGCCTCGGCGAGAGCGACTCGGAGCAGAAAGCCCAAGACTCGGTCCGCTCGGCGCTTCGGTCGCCGCTGCTCGATGTCGACATCTCGGGGGCCAACTCGGCACTCGTCAACGTCACCGGTGGCACCGACATGGCCATCGAGGAGGCGGAGGGTGTCGTCGAGGAGATTTACGACCGGATCGACCCCGACGCTCGCATCATCTGGGGAACCTCCATCGACGAGGAACTCGACGGGACGATGCGGACGATGATCGTCGTCACGGGCGTCGAATCACCGCAGATCTACGGCCGCGGCGACGACGCGCCCGCGCCGGAGCCGTCGACATCCGGCGACGACATCGACTACGTCGAGTAGTCGCCACCTGCGCTCGGCTTATCAATAGATAGAAAAAGCCCGCTCGCGTATCGCCCGGTATGGACGTCAAATACGACCTCGCAAGCTACGTCCGCGTGCTCAAGATGGCGAGCACGCCGTCGTGGAACGAGTTCTCGCAGATCGCCAAGGTCGCGGGGGCGGGTATCTTCCTCGTCGGCCTCCTCGGGTTCGTCATCTTCGCGGTCATGACCTTCATCCCCGGAGGCGTGTAGCATGGGTATCTTCGCCGTCAAGACCACCGCCAGTCAGGAGCGGACCGTCGCGGACATGATCGCCAGCCGCGAGGAAGACGAAGTCCACGCAGTGTTGGCGCCCGACTCCCTGACGAGTTACGTGATGGTCGAGGCGGACAACAGCGCCGTCCTCGAACGGGTTATGGACGAGATTCCTCACGCGCGCTCTATCGTCCCCGGCAAGTCCTCGCTCACCGAGGTGGAGCATTTCCTCTCGCCCACCCCGGACGTCGAGGGCATCGCGGAGAGTGACATCGTCGAACTCATCGCCGGACCCTTCAAAGGCGAGAAGGCCCGTGTCCAGCGGATCGACGAAGGCAAAGACCAGGTGACCGTCGAACTGTACGAGGCGACGGTCCCCATCCCCGTCACCGTCCGCGGCGACCAGATCCGCGTCCTCGACTCGGACGAACGGTAACCCGCCTTCATCTCAACGCATCGACACTGTATCTCCCGAATAGCAACCACTAACTGCGCCGTCCGCTCAGGTGGGTCCGTGACGACGGCAGGGTCGACCCGGATCGACATGCACGTGAAGGTACTCGACGAGGACGTCGTGACGCGGGCGAAAGCCCGCGGCCTCGACGCTCTCGTCTACGCGCCGCATTTCACGCGCCTTCCGACCATCCGCGAGCGGGCCACCAACTTCTCCGACGACGAACTTCTGATCGTGCCCGCACGCGAGGTGTTCACCGGGCCGTGGTACGCCCGCCGTCACCTCCTCGTCGTCGGCCTCGACGATCCGGTCCCCGATTTCATCACCTTCGAGGGGGCACTGGCGGCCGCCGACCGACAGGACGCCGCCGTTCTCGTCCCTCACCCCGAGATGCTGAACATCAGCTGTTCCCGCGACGGTATCGCCGCCCACGCCGACGCCATCCACGCCGTCGAGACGCACAACGTGAAGTGTCTCCCGCCACAGAACCGGCGGTGTCGGGCGGTTGCCCGGGAGACGGGACATCCGGGGTTCGGGTCATCGTACGCCCACCTGCGGCGAACCGTCGGCGAGGCGTGGACCACCTTCGAGGCCTCTATCGACTCGGAGGCGGCCCTCGCCGAGGCGCTCCGGTCGGAGACGCCCCGGCGTGTCGTCCGACAGCGTGGTGCCGACCACCATCTGCGTGGCCTCGCGGAGTTTGCCCATCTCGGCGTCGAGAACACGTGGGGGAAGCTGGATCGACTCTTCCTCTCGGGAACGGAGCCGACCCACCCTCGACATATCGCGTACGACGGCCGCTTCGACGACGTGGCCGTCTGAGGAGCCAGAACCGGTAGTTAGGCCAAGAGAGTGTTCACCACGCTCGCCGTCTCCCCGAGTGGAATCACGTAGATGTGGACGGCCGCGAGGGCGGCAACCTCCAGTCCGGTGACGACGACGGTCACGAGATCCGCGTACTTGCTGCTAGTGGTCACGCCACTGGGGAGACCCCACTCTTGGCTCGTCAGCGGGTAGAAGAGCGCGATGCCTCGACGGCTGCCGACCACATCGAGGAGATAGTGGGTGGCGATGCCGATCCAGACGAACTGGAGGTTGTCGAAGACGACGGGGAAGGCGGCGACGACCCCCAGAACGAACAGGTTGTGAAGCGTCTTGCGGTGCTTGCCGAAGGCGGTGTCGACGTCCGGAAAGAGCGCACCGAGGACGATGGGGACGGACAGTTTGGCGACCGTTTCGGCGACGGCGAGTGCCTCGACTGCCGTGAGCGCCGTCGGCGCGGCGAGCACGACACCGAGGCCGACGCTCAGCAGCGCGGCGTTGAGCACGTGTCCTTTCTTGTTCACGTCGGCCACCTTCGCCCCCTCCCGACTCAAGCGTGTCGGCACGGGAGAGCGAAAGACCGATTTGACCTCCGTCCGGATGGCGGGCATGGACTACGACACGCCGCTGTTCTTTCACGTCATGCAGTACGCGGCCGACGCGGACCGCGACGTGATCGATCTGGTGAGCGGGGGACCGGACTGGGAGCCGCCGACCGCCCTCCGCGAGGGCCTACGCGAGTTCGCCGACGCCGAGCCCGCGGCGTTCCAGTACCCGCCGAGTGACGGCCTGCGTGCGCTCCGAGAGGAGATTGCCGCCCGCCGCGATGTCGACGCCGACCGCGTGATCGTCACGAACGGCGCCGGCGAGGCGAACTACCTCGCGATGGCGGGCGCGCTCGAACGCGACGCGGGCAACGAGATCATCCTCACCGATCCCGTCTACCCCTACTACCCCGGTAAGGCACAGATGCTCGGCGCGGACGTGTCTCTCGTCCCCGTCGCCGAGGACGGCGGCCTCGACGTGGCGGCGATGCGCGAGGCGGCAAGCGCCGAGACCGCCGCCATCCTCGTCAACTCGCCGAACAACCCGACGGGAGCGGTGTACGATGCGGACACGATGGCCGCGGTGGCCGATCTCGCGGCCGAACACGACGCCGTTCTGATCTCCGACGAGGTGTACGATCACTACGACTTCTCCGGTCGCTTCGAGAGCGCCCTCTCGGTCGACGGCGACCACGCGGTCGTCACCAACTCCTTCTCGAAGTCGATGGCGGTGACCGGGCTGCGGGTTGGCTACGGGATCTTCCCTCCAGAGCTGGCCGAGGCCGCCCGCACCCGACACATGCTCGTGAACGTGGCCAGCGCCCGCCCCTCACAGGCGGCCGTCCTCCGGGCGCTCCGAGAGACCGGCCCCGAGTATTACGAGGCCTCGCGTGATCTCCTCCGAGAGCGCATCGACGCCTTCACCGACGCGCTGGACGCCGCAGGCGCCGACTACGTCGTCCCCGAGGGGGCCTTCTACGTCTTCGCGCGCTTCGAGGGCTTCCCCGGCACTCTCGAGAACGTCGAGCGCCTCGTCGACGAGGCGGGTGTCGCCTGCATGCCCGGCGACACCTTCGGCTCCTACGACGAGTGGGTCCGATTCGCGCTCGTCAGTCCGCGGGCCGAGGAGGCCGCCGAGCGCCTCGCCGCCTACGACGGCTTCTAACAGACGACGACGCCCGTCCGGTAGTACGTCCCCTCGTACGCCACGACGTCGATCTCGCGCCAGTCGTACCCGAAGTCGGTGACGCTCTCGTTGCGCGCGCGGTCGAACGTCGCCCGCTTCTCGGCGGAGAGGTTCTCGTAGTCGACGACCGAATCGAGGTCGGCGGGTTCCGCGCCGAGGTCGTAGACGGTCAACGCCGGCGGACAGTCCGTGCCCACCGACGCCGTCGGCGTCGCTGTCGGCGTCGCGGACGGCGACGGGCCCACGCCGAGACAGCCGGTTGTCACGAGCGAGACGGCCGCGACAGCGGCGAGCAACGGTCGCCCGGAGGGAGAGCCGGTCATACCCGAGATGCATCGCCCACCGGCAAGTGTCTTCCCCGTATCGACGGGTACAGGTGCCCGGGCCGTCTCGGGCCGGATATGAGCGAACTCGACGTGGAGCCGGTCGACGAGGTTGCCGAAGGGGGGAACGACAGCCCCGCACGGGTCGACGTCGCGGCGACGACCGATCTGCCCGAGACGGTGGACGCACCGGAGTACGTCCTCTACGGCGGCAAGGGTGGCGTCGGCAAGACGACGATGGCGGCGGCGACGGCGCTCGCCTCCGCCGCCACGGGGACGGCGACGCTCGTCGTCTCGACCGATCCCGCCCACTCTCTCTCGGACACTCTCGAGGTCGACATTCCCGCGACGCCGACACGCATTCGCGAGGACGACCCCCTATGGGCCGCGGAGATCGACCCCGAGGCGGCCATGGAGGAGGGGCTGTTCGGCGCGGGCGGCATCGGCGTCGACGACGGGTCAGACGGTGCGGGCGACGCCGGCGCTGGTGCGCCACTCGGCGGCCTCGGCGAGATTGGCGAGGCGCTCGGCGACGACGCCATCGACCCGCTGATGGGCGGGTCGATGCCCGGCGCGGACGAGGCGGCAGCGATGCGCCAGTTGCTGGAGTATCTGGACGACCCCCGGTTCGACCGGGTGGTGATCGACACGGCACCGACGGGTCACACCCTCCGACTGCTCGAACTACCCGAGGTGCTCGACTCGATGGTCGGACGCTTGCTCTCCATGCGCGAGAAGTTCTCGGGGATGATGGACGGCTTCAAGGGCATGTTCGGTGTCGGCGGCGACGACGACCCCGACGCACCGGACCTAGACGAACTCGGCGACCGGATCGAGCGACTCCGGTCCGTCCTCCAAGACCCCGCTCGCACCGACTTCCGGGTCGTGATGGTTCCCGAGGAGATGAGCGTCGTCGAGTCCCAGCGGCTCGTCCGCCGCCTCGACGAGTTCTCCATCCCCGTCGGCACCGTCGTCGTCAACCGCGTGATGGAGGATCTGGCGGACGTTACCGACGTGGACCCCGAGTGGGTAGTCTCACCGAATCTGGCGGACTGTGAGTTCTGTCAGCGTCGGTGGGACGTCCAGCAGGGGGCGCTCCGTCGGGCGAGCGACCTGTTTCGCGACCACGACGTGAAACGCGTCCCCCTGCTCGCCGACGAGGTGCGTGGGGAGCGGGCGCTCCGCGTCGTCGCCGCGTGTCTACGTTAGTCGGTCGAGCAACGAGAAGGCCTGATCGCGCAGGCGGTCGGGGACGAACCGGCCCAAGACGCTCGCACGGGCGAGCGTTCCGACCGGGACTCGACTCGCCGGCTTCGTCGAACTCGCGGCGTCGAGGACGTCTTCGGCGACACGCTCGGGGGCGACCGCACCGGGGCCGCCACCGCCGATGGCCTGCGTGTCCGCGAAGACGTCGTAGAAGTCCTCGTACGCGCCGGAGCGTTCGACTCCTTCGATCTCTTTTTCGGCGCGCTCGGTGAAGCCCGTATCGACAGGCCCGGGTTCGATCAGGACGGCGTCGATCCCGTACTCGTCGACCTCGGCACGGAGGGCGTCGGTCATGGCTTCGAGTGCGAACTTCGACCCGGCGTAGACGCCGCCGCCGGGAAAGGAGAGGCGGCCGGCGACGCTAGAGATGTTGACGACCGTCCCCTCGCGGCGGCGACGCATGTGTGGGAGGACCGCCCTAGTCAGCCGGTGGGCGCCGTAGACGTTCACGTCGAACTGCCGGTGGACGGCATCGACGGGGACGTCCTCTATCGGGCCGAACTGGGCGTACCCGGCGTTGTTGACGAGGCAGTCGATCCGGCCGTGGTCGTCGAGTATGCGGTCGACGACCCGCTCTACGTCGTCGTCCTCCGTCACGTCGAGTGTTGCGACGGTACAGCCGCGGTCGCCGAGTGTCTCTACGTCGGCGGGGTTGCGGGCCGTGGCGTACACTTCCCAGTCCGCGTCGAGAAAGGCCTCGGCGGTCGCACGACCGATACCGGACGAACAGCCCGTGATGAGGACGGTCTTCGATTGCACACGCCACCTCTCGGCCCGGCGGCAGTTAACTCATTCCCGACCCACCGCGAACGGACTGGACCCCTCGGTCCACTCCCACCCCGGAAGGCGCGTCTGGAAGCCCGCGGCGAGAGCGGCGTCCAAGTCGTCGGCCCCCGCGACGCCCTCGGTGTGGGTCGTCACGTCCGCGAAGTGAAAGGTCGCCTGTGCGAGCAGCGAGTAGGGTTGCCCGCCCGCGATGGCCGCGGCGAGTTCCCGACCGAGTACCTCGTCGACGACGAACCCCGGGTAGTCGCCGGTCACGTCTAGGTCACGAAGGAGGGCGACGTAGGCCGCGACGTTGACCGCGCGGGCGCCGTCTGCGAAGACGGCGGCGGCTTCCTCGCGGTACGCCTCTCGGGTGACGTGACCGACGTCGACGTCGAAGCAGTCGGCGAGGCGGTCCCGCGTCCCGTTGATCAGCGGGACGATCGACTCGCGCTCTCGTACCCACTCGTACTCGCGTTCGACGGCTGCCGGGGTGAGTTCCATACCGGCCGTCGAGGGGCGAGCGCCTTCGATTTTGCGAAGGCTTTTATAATGCCCGGCTGATAGGGTGACTCAAGCGGGTTTTCGCTGCCTCTTCCCGCAGTCGAGCACCTCCCGTACAGCATCGTACCTATGCGATTTGGCACGACCGCCACCGTCCGGCGCCGACCGTCCACGGGGACGTCGCCGACGGGCGAGAATCGAACGGGCACGACCGTGCGGAGGGCTCTCACCCGGTACATATGAGCTCCGTAGACAAGCAACTCGAGGACCTGAAAGCAGAGATCGAGGACGAACTACCGCCCGGCATCTCCGTCTCCGACGTAAAATACGAGGGGCCGGAACTGGTCGTGTACACGCGCGATCCGAAGGATTTCGCCAGCAACGGCGACCTCATCCGCAAGCTGGCGAGTAAACTCCGGAAGCGTATCACGGTCCGGCCCGACCCCGACGTGCTGATGAACGTCCGCGAGGCCCGCGAGCGGATTCAGGACGTGATCCCCGGTGACGCCGGCGTGACCGACCTCGATTTCCACGCCGACACCGGCGAAGTCGTCATCGAGGCCGAGAAACCGGGGATGGTGATCGGGCGTCACGGCTCGACGCTCCGGGAGATAACCAAAGAGATCGGTTGGACGCCCGAAGTGGTCCGCACCCCGCCAATCGAATCCTCGACGGTGTCGAACGTCCGGAACTTCCTCAAACAAGAACGCGAGGAGCGGCGGGACATCCTCGAACGCGTCGGCCGGCAGATCCACCGCGAGGAGATGGCCGACGACCAGTGGGTGCGGATCACCACCCTCGGCTGCTGTCGCGAGGTTGGCCGCGCGAGCTTCATCCTCTCGACCGCCGAGACGCGCGTCCTGATCGACTGCGGCGATAAACCCGGCGCCGAGGGCGAGGTTCCCTACCTTCAGGTGCCGGAGGCTGCGCCCCTGAACTCCATCGACGCCGTCGTCCTCACCCACGCCCACCTCGATCACTCCGCACTGATTCCTCTTCTCTTTAAATACGGATACGACGGCCCTATCTACTGCACCGAGCCCACCCGAGATCTGATGGGTCTGCTTACGCTCGACTACCTCGACGTGGCCGTCAAGGAGGGCCGGACCCCACCCTACGAGAGTGAGATGGTCCGCGAGGCGATCAAACACACCGTTCCCCTCGAGTACGGCGACGTGACCGACATCGCGCCCGACGTGAAACTCACCTTCCACAACGCCGGGCACATCCTCGGCTCGGCCGTCTCCCACTTCCACATCGGCGACGGCCTCTACAACGTCGCCTTCTCGGGCGACATCCACTACGAGGATACGCGACTCTTCAACGGTGCTGTCAACGACTTCCCGCGGGTCGAGACGCTCGTCCTCGAATCCACCTACGGTGGGCGCAACGACTACCAGACCGATCAGGAAGACTCCGAGCGCAACCTCCTCCAGATCATCAACGAGACCCACGAGCAGGACGGCAAGATCGTCATTCCGGCCTTCGCGGTCGGGCGGTCTCAGGAGATCATGCTCGTACTGGAGGAGGCGATGCGGAGCGGCAAGATCCCCGAGATGCCCGTCCACCTCGACGGGATGATCTGGGAGGCGACGGCCATCCACACCACCTACCCCGAATATCTCCGTGACGACCTCCGGGACCGTATCTTCCACGACGACGAGAACCCCTTCCTCGCTGAGCAGTTCAACCACATCGACGCCGGCGAGGACGAACGGCAAGAGGTTGCCGACGGCGACCCGGCGATCATCCTCTCGACGTCGGGGATGGTCACCGGCGGCCCGATCATGTCTTGGCTCCGCCACCTCGGCCCCGATCCGGACTCGACGCTCGTGTTCGTCGGCTACCAGGCCCAAGGAACCCTGGGCCGGCGCATTCAGAACGGCTGGGACGAGATTCCGATCAACGACCGCGAGCGCGGCGGCCGCGGTAACACCCTCTCGCTGAATATGGGCGTCGAGACGGTCGACGGCTTCTCCGGCCACGCCGACCGCCAAGGCCTAGAGAACTTCGTCAAGACGATGAACCCACGTCCGGAGAAGGTCCTCTGTGTCCACGGCGACGAACGCTCCGTACAGGACCTCTCCTCCGCGCTCTATCACGATTACAACATGCGGACGTTCGCGCCGAAGAACTTGGAGACGTTCCGCTTCAAGTAACGCCGACGGGGGCGCTCCACCATCGGTCGCACCCGACTCGGTCACGCCGGACGGCACGGCACACGGGCCGACGGAGCGAGCGGCTACGGCTGTGACCCCTGCCCGTCACTCTCTGTCCCGCTCAGCAGTACTCGCAGTGACAGTAGTTCTCACACACTGGGTTCCCGCAGTTTGCGTTCTGCGCGGAACAGTACTCTTTGCCGTGAGTGATGAGCAAGACGTGCAGACTGTATTTGATATCGTCCGGGATCCGCTCGTTCAGAACCTCGTGGGCCTGCGTCGCCGTCGTCGACTCGTCGATGAGTCCGAACCGCTTGGACAACCGCTCGATGTGTGTATCCACCGCGAACGTCGGTTTCTCGAAGTGAAAGTTGAGTACGACGTTGGCCGTCTTCGCCCCGACCCCCTTGATCTGAGTGAGCCACTCTTGGGCCTCTGCAGTCTCCATCTCGCCCAAAAACGCGAGCGTATACTCGCCACCGGTCTCCTCTCGGATCCGTTCGAGCGACCGCTGAATCCGGCGCGACTTCTGATTCATCAATCCGACGTCCGAGATAACGTCAGCTAGCTCCTCCTGATCGGCTCGTTCGATGGCTCTGTAATCTGGATACGTCGCGAACAGTTTCTCCGAGGCTCTGGCCGTCTGCACGTCGGTAACGTTCTGCGAGAGAATGGTGGTCAAAAGCTGTCGCACTCCGTCCTCGCTGTACGTCTTACTCGGGCGCCCGTGTAGGTCGATCAAGTCCTCGTGTAGCCGTCTGATCTCCATGCTGGAGGGTACGGCTGCAACGTAATCTATCATTGGACACGGATCGAGCCCCGGTCTACACGGAGTTCACACCGTCGACCACCCGCCGCTCCAGAAGGTCCCCGCGTCCGTGTCGCCAGTCTCCGATGAATGAGTAGCGTATTCGGAGTTCACCCGCTGGGGCCCCGGTCGGTAGCCGATTGACCCGCTTCACACGTGGGCGTATCCCAAGATTACGCGTCTTCTATCGCTCGTTGTAGACGTTTCAATAGGTCAACAACAACCCGTTTGGAAGTGTATTCGAGTTGTATGCTGCCGAACGAGAGGCGTGAATCACGATAGGTCGACGAGCGCGTCCCGCGACGGTAGGTTCGTTCGATACGGGCCACACGACGACCGACCAGTGCGTTCACGACTCACCGCCCACACGGGTGTCCGTAGTGCGGTGGCGGTTCGACTCCGCCAGTGGGCATCGGCCGGGGTCCATTCGACTCATCGCAGGATCCCCACGCCGAACACCCATACAATGAACCGACGACAACTCATCGCGATGATCGGAACGATCGGTGCGGGCGGTGCCGTGGTGACCGGGACGGGGGCGTTCACGAGCGTCGAGGCCGACCGGGATGTCGCTGTGGACGTGGCTGCCGACGCGAACGCGTTTCTTGCGTTGGAGGCCGTCGGTCCGAACGCGCCGTACACCGAAACGACCGACGGCCAGTTCGGGGTGGACCTCACCGGGGACAACGCGACCGGCGCCGGTGGCCAAGGTGTCAACGCCGACGCAACCACCGTGTTCGAGGATCTGTTCGAGGTGCGTAATCAGGGAACACAAGAGGTCGAAGTCGAGGTCACGCCGCTGATCCTCGTCGACACCGATACCAGCGGTGCGCTGATCGTGTTGACCGTCCCGAAGACGGACTTCCCGTCGGTGGCACTCGCTCCCGGGACCGCGGAGACGTACAGCCTCGTCGTGACTGCGTTCGCTGACGGAGTCGGCTCCGACGTCGAAACCGACGACAGGGTGACCGTCTCCGGGGAGGTTTCCTGATGCGCGACGACGTGGTGCTCCGAAGTCGGCGTCCACGACCCGCTGGAGGGCTGTTCGCATGAGTCCCTCGTTCGCGGACTTCCTCGAGCGTGCGGAGACGAACCTCGCGTTCGAAGACGTCCCGCCCGAAGTCCGGGCGGAACTCGACGATGTGCTGGTCGGGATTGCCCCCAGCTTGTACGGTGAGAGTGAAGGTGGTGGCGGCGGCGGGAACATCTCACCGAAGGTAACCGACATCATCGTGACAGATCGGCAAGGCGCGGTCTACACGTTCGAGGCCGAAGCCTCCGACCCGCAGGATTCGGCCTCGGCGCTGACCTACGAGTGGCAGATCGACGGTGTGCAGGTTGGAGACGGCTCACAGACGCTAACACGCGCGTTTCAGTCGGAAGGGGACGTCGAGGTGACGGCGACGGCGACCGACACCGGCGGCAAGTCGAGTCTTCCGTTCTCGAAGACGGTGTCGATTACGCTCCCCGCGCCAGCCGAACGATTCTCCGTCGACGAGTTCGAGTTCGTCGGGCCGATCGGCCAGACACAGTCGATAGCGTACAGCGTCTCGGACGCCGACGGCGACGACGACGTGTTGGCCCTGCGGCTATCGGTCGAGCCCGATAGTGACTCGTCGATCACCGCCTCCTCGACGACGCTGACCGACCAAGACAAGGGGCCGGTCGCATCGCTCAGCGGTGACTTTCCGTACGTCAGTGGATTCGGCGGGTACACCGCGCGGCTAGAGGCACTGGATCTCGACGGGTACGACGGCACGGTTTCGACGCCGTTCACTGGCGAGGATATCGACGACGGCGACGAGTTCGTCACGCTCCGCGAACAGACCGACGCCATCACCGACTGACCGCTTCGACGACCCCTCCCTTTGGGTCGCACTGCTGCGATCCGTGGGCGGATTCCGGCGCGACATTTCACCGGGACGACTGGGCCGTCGACTTGGTGGCCCCTGCTTAGAGCGGGGGAGCGCTATGCGGCCTCGGAATCGTCGGCCGCGAGGGCGGCCTCCATGTCGCCGCTACCGCCGTTCTCGGCAGATTTGTCGAGCACGGTCGCTCGGTGGCAGCGGATGGAGACGCGCGGAGTCACTCGACGGTCAGCGTCAGAGTGCAGTCGACACCGTCGGCGAGGGCGGTGATCAGTCCGCGGTCTAGGTCGGACGCGGCGGCGCCGGCGCCGACGGCGACGGTGCGGTCGTCGACGTAGGTGCTCGTCCGGACGACGGCGCTTCGGTCGCTCTCGAAGGTGAGGTCGGGGTGGCCGTGGGCGCGAACCGTCTGCGTCGCCCCGTCGACGTCGAGGGTGAGGATGATCGCCGCCTCGGGGTCTTGGCAGGCGTCGACGAACGCGTCGTCGAAGTCGACGGGTGCTCGGTCGGCCTCGACGCCGACGATGCAGTCGCCGGCGGGGGTGAGCCAGTCGTCGGTCGTCACCTCGAAGGTGGTGTCGTGGGTTGCGGCGACGTGTTCGTGACCGCGTGCGTGGACGACCTCTTGCATGCCGAGTCGTCGCCGGCCGGCCGGCTTAGCGGTGACGGTCAGTCCCGGACGACGGTCACCGTCACCGCGCCACAGGCACACTCGTAGGCCCGTCGCTCGCCCGAGTCGGTCCGCATCGCCACCATCAGGGCGTCGTCGTCGAGGGGTCGATCACAGCCGGCCGCCTCGCAGGTACTCGTGAGGTTCTCGAGCATACCTACGGGTAGTCGACGGACCGACATGAATCCGTGCCGTCCCCGTAGTGAAACTGAAACTGGAACGACTCGGCGACGATGATTTATATACTCCGCCGATCACGTTGTGAACGGTTCACACGGCCGGTACAGCGGCTCGTGGTACCGTTTCTCACCCCTTCGTTCACCGAAGTATTTATGTACATGTCGGCTGTACTTGCAGTTACCAACGCGTCTCCGGCGCGTGGCGGTATCGCTCGCAGAATGATCGGGAACTCTTATCCACGGTTGATTGCGGGACGACTAGCCGCCAGTTCGCCCGGAGCGGTGGTATCGAGGTTCCAACAATGGTAACAACAGAAGAAGTACTCGACGAATTCGACGTCGCGGCGCTCGACGAAGCGAACAACGTCGAACTCACCGACGACCAGCTCGAAAACGACTCGAAGGGACAGCTCATCAAACTCGCCGGCCAGCTTCGCGACCGGCGTAACGAACTCAATCAGATGGCCTCGGAACGGGCCTCGGAGCGCGACGACCTGAACGCCGAGACGCGGGAGAAGGTCGACGAGGCTCAGGAGCACCGCGAGAAACGCGACGAGCTCAACGAACAGGTCCAAGAGCACAAGGAGAGCCGAAACGAGCTCAACGCCAAGGCAAACGAGCTCTTCGACGAGGTCGAGGAGATGAAACAGGACCTCGAACTCGGCGACGGCAAGGATCTCGAGGAGCTCGAAGAGGAGATCGAGCAGCTCGAATTCCGCCAGCAGACCGAGGTGCTCAGCGCCGAGGACGAGCGCGAACTCATCGAGAAGATCGAGGACAAACGCGAGGAGTACCAGCAGCGCAAGGAGAAACTCGACGACGCGAGCGAACTCGACGAACTCGTCGCCGAGGCTGAGGAGGTCCGCTCCGAGGCGTCCCAGCACCACCAGAAGGTGACGGAGCTCGCCGATAAGGCCCAAGAACATCACAACCAGATGATCGAGGCCTATCGCGAGGCCGACGAGATCCGTGACAAGGCCGACGAGATGCACGAGCTCTTCGTCGAGGCCCAAGAGGCGGCCGACCGACACCACGAGGACTTCGTCCGCGTCCAGAAGCGCCTGCGCGAACTCGACAAGGAAGAAGAGCAGGAACAGCAGGACGAGCGCGAGGCCGAGCGCGAGGCCGCGAAAGAGGAAGCCGAGGAGATCTACCAGAAGTTCAAGGAAGGCGAGACCCTCGACACCGAGGACCTGATGAAGCTGCAGAAGACGGGCCTCCTGTAGACTGGATTCGCCGACGCAGGTGTTTTTATGCCGATCCGTTCCCCAGCAGTGCGTATGGTGAGCAAACGTGAGTGAGGACGATGTCGGTCGGACCGTGATCGTGGTCGGCGGCGTAGTGGTCGCGGCGGTGCTTGGACTCCTGCTTTTCGTGGTTCTCCCCGGATCGCTCGCGGACCTCCTCGGGCTGTTGATGACCGCCGGCGTCGTGGTCATCGGCGCCCGTACCGCCGGGGGTCTGGCCGACTCGATTTTCCCGGATTACAACGCCGCCGAGGTTGCGGTCGACGGACCGATCACCCGCGATGGCTCGGCGCCCGGGCCGCTCCCCGGCGGCATCGGCTTGACGGCCGACGACATCGTCGAACAGATCGAGCGTGCCGACGAGGACGACGCCGCCGAGGCGTTGCTGGTGAAACTCGACACGCCGGGTGGTGAGGTCGTCCCGAGCGACGACATTCGCCGGGCTGCCGCCGACTTCGACGGCCCGACCGTCGCCTACGCGACCGACGTCTGTGCCAGCGGTGGCTACTGGATCGCCAGCGGCTGTGACGAACTCTGGGCGCGGCAGGCGAGCATCGTCGGGAGCATCGGCGTCATCGGCTCGCGGGTGAACGTCTCCGAGTTGGCCGACGAGTTGGGCGTCTCCTACGAGCGCTTCGCGGCCGGCGAGTACAAGGACGCGGGAACTCCTCTGAAGGAACTCTCGGCGGACGAACGCGACTATCTCCAAGGTCTCATCGACGGGTTCTACGACGACTTCGTCGAGCGCGTCGCCGAGGGCCGGGGGATGGACCCCGAGGTGGTCCGGGACACCGAGGCGCGGATCTACCTCGGCGACGACGCCCACGAACTGGGATTGGTCGACGAACTCGGCGACCGAGACGACGTCGAGGACCACGTCGCGGACCTGCTCGACGAGGAGGTGTCGGTCCGCGAGTTCGAACCCGACCGGGGACTGACCGAACGCTTCCGCGGCGGCGCGACGGCCGTCGCCTACGCGTTCGGCGCCGGTGTGGCCGGCACCCTCGTCGACGACGAACGGGGCTTCCGGCTCCGCTTCTGATCCGAAGCCGGACGGGAGATATTTATCCCCGTGGATAGTTCTCACGACCGTGACGACGCTCGTCCTGTGTGTCGACCGCGCCGACGACGTCGGGCGGACGGTCGGCGTGTCGATGCCCGTCGACGGGTGGGACGCGATGCAAGCGCTGGTGACGGAGGTCGGCCTCGCCGACCCCGAGGACTCGACGGTCAACTGTCTCTTGGAGGCGCTGCGTGTCACCCGTGACCTCCGGGAGGACGGCGAGGAGGCCGTGGTCGCCGTCGTCTCGGGGTCCGGTGACTCGACGGTCGGCGCCGACCGCTCGGTGGCCGCACAGATCGACGAACTCCTCGACCGTCACGACCCCGACTCGGCGATCATCGTCACCGACAGCGCCGACGACGAACGCCTAATCCCCATCGTCGAGAGTCGCCTGCCCGTCGATTCCGTCGACCGGGTCGTCGTTAGGCAGGCCCGCGATATCGAATCCACGTACTACCTCCTCAAGCAGTTTCTCGCCGACGAGGAACTCCGGTCGACCGTGCTGGTTCCGCTCGGGGTCGGCCTGCTTCTCCTCCCGGTGTTGCTCGTGCGGTTCTCGCTCCCCGTGGCGCTCGCGGGGCTCGCCTCGCTGCTCGGGGCCGCGGTGCTGTACAAGGGCCTCGCCATCGATACGTACGTCGCGCGCCTCCCCGACCGGATCCGAGAGGCGCTCTACTCCGGACAGGTGTCGGTCGTCACCTACGCCGTCGCCGGCGGCCTCGCCCTCGTCGGCGCCTTCCTCGGGGTGCTCGCCGTCGAGACGAGTGCGGAGGGCGTTCTCGTTCCGGTCATGCAGTTCGCGTACAGCGCCATTCCGTGGCTGGCGCTGGCGGCGCTTACGGCCAGCGCCGGCCGCCTCCTCGACGAACTCATCGACTCGGACCGCGTGCCACGCCCGTATCTGAATCTCCCGTTCGGCGTCGTCGCCCTCGGCCTCGTCGTCCGCGGATTCGCCGGCTACTTTCTCGAACGCGAGGGCGTTCTCCGGAATCTTCAGCTCCTCGGGATCGGGGTCCCAGCCACCGAACGGCTCGCCCTCTTCGTCGTCTCGGCCATCGTCGTCTCGCTGGCCGGCGTCCGGGTAGCCGCGAACGTCGCCGATCACCCAAAAGAGGACGCCGAGACGGACGCCGACGCCGAGACGGTCGACCGCTCGTAGCGGCCGTGCCTACCACGGGGCGAAGTCGGGATCGACCATCCGCTCCCGACGGTCGATGCCGTCGAGTTTCGCCACGTCGTCGTCGTCGAGGGTGAGGGTCCGCGACGCCCAGTTGTCGCGGACGTGCTCCTCGCCGGTCGCTTTCGGGATGGCGGTCACGCCCTTCTCGCGGAGCCAAGCGAGCGACACCTGCGCCTCGCTGACGCCGTGTTTCTCGGCGACGGCTTGGATCTCCGGAACGTCGAACACCTCGCCGCGGGCCAGCGGCGAGTACGCTACCACCTCGATCCCGAGGTCCGCGCAGTGGGCGCGCAGTTCCTCTTGGGGGAGCAGTGGGTGACACTCGATTTGGTTGGCGAAGATGGGCGCCTCGGCCGTCTCGACGGCCTCGGTCACCTGTTCGGGTTCGAAGTTGCTGATCCCGATTCGGTCGATCAGGCCGTCGTCGTACAGGTCGTCGAAGGCCCCGAGGGTCTCGGCGGGGTCATACGCCCGCGCCGGCCAGTGGATGTAGAGCAGGTCGACGGCGTCGACGCCGAGTTTCTCCAGACTCCGCTCGGTCGTCTCCCGAACGTCCTCGGGCGCGAGGTTGTCGATCCATACCTTCGTCGCTAGGAACACGTCCTCGCGAGGGACCGACGCCTGCGCGATGCCCTCGCCGACGTGCTCCTCGTTGTCGTAGGCCTGTGCCGTGTCGATGTGGCGGTAGCCCATCTCTAGGGCCGTCGCCACCGCGTCCGAACACTCCTGTGGGGTGGTGTTCTGCCACGTTCCGAGTCCGAGAACCGGCATCCCACTCGACCGCTGCACGTCGCTATCGGATTGAGACATACCCGAATTGAGGGCCGAGACGCCGAAAGGAGTTGTGGAAGGATCGGTTCGTGCCGGTACCCCCGGCCGCCCGTCCGTCGCGCCTTCGATCACGGGAGTGTCTGCGGTTGGGGTCCCCCGCGTCACGCGACGCTACCCGGCCAGTCGCTCGCGGCCAAACCGGCCCAACAGGGGCAGGTCGCCGAGGTGGATGAGTTTCATCATCGCGCGGACGTTACCCGCGTTGGCCTTCGCCAGCGTGCCGTCGTCGGCGCTCTGGAGGTCGTCCATCAGCGTGTCGTACCGGTCGTTGGGGGCGAGATAGAGGAGTTCGGTCATCAACAGACGCTCGCGCATCCGGGGGGCAACCTCGCTGTGCCACAGTTTGCTGTAGACGGACATCGCCTCCGCGGACGTGTCCGGATCGGCCTCGGTGAAACACCGGTCGGCGGTGATGGCGGCCATCCGTCCCGACTTCATCCCCTTGTGGATCCCCTCGCCCCAGAGCGGGTCGATGGTCGGCACCGTGTCGCCGATGGCCATGAAGCCGTCCGTACAGAGGCGCCCCGGCATCTGGATGTGAGCCGAGCCGCGGTGTTGCTGTTTCTCGGTGATCTGTTCGGCGTCGGCGAAACGGGGGTCCGTTTCGAGCCAGTGGGTGAGGTAGTCGTCGATGTTCGCCCCGTCGCGACTGTACCGTTCGTGGCTCTCGTTTTGGATGTAACAGAGGCCGACCTTCGCGGTGTCGCCGCCGGTGTGGAAGATCCACGAGTAGCCGCCCGGCGCGTACTCGTGGTCGAGGCGGAGCATCATCGTGTCCCGCAGATCGGCATACTCCGGGTGGTCGACGTCGACGCCGGACATCTCCCACTCGATGCCGATGGCCTGTTGTTCCCGCTTCAGGTCGCTCACGCCGAGTTCCCTGGCGAGCGGTGCGGCCGGGCCCGTCGCGTCGACGACGATGTCGGCGTACGCCTCCGCGTCACCCGCGTACCGGACGCCGGCGATGTCGCCGTCCTCCATGATCGGCCCGTTCACGCGGGCGTCGAACCGGTAGGTCGCCCCCTCCGATCGGCCCTCCCGGACCAGCCACTGCTTGAACGCCGCGAACTCCAGAACGGCGCCTGGTTGGTGCTGGACGTAGTGATCGTTCGGCGACTCCAGTACCACGTCGTCGGTGTAGTTCATCACCACCTCGTCGGGCACGCCGAAGGAGGCCATCATCGAAGGGAAGGTTCCGGCGGTCGACTTGTTGCTCTGGCGGGGGAAGCCGTCCTCGGACTCGGCTTCGAGGACGAGAACGTCGTAATCCCGCTGAGCAAGGTCGCGCGCACACTGGGCCCCGGCGGGCCCCGCGCCGGCGACGATCACATCGAAACGGTCGGACATATCTTTCGATACCACGAGAGCATAATCAGTCTTGCTGAACGGGGACGGGAACGGCGGACCGCCGACGGCTTCAGTAGAACTCGCGGACGAGGTCCATCGCGTCCTCGGGTGCGCCGTCGGGGATGTCGGACATGTCCGCGTCGACGCCGTGACTTCGCTCGTAGGGCGCGGAGTCCTCGTCTCGGTAGAGGACGCCTTGGTACTCCTTGCCCGGATCGAGGATGCGCGAGCGAGCGTCCTCGTAGCTCGTCGGATCGTGGTCGGTATCGTCGAGGTCGACGATGTGATCCCGGAAGTAGTCGTAGGTGTCCACGTCGTTGAACGTCACGCAGGGTGAGAACACGTTGACGAAGCCGAAGCCGTCGTGTTCGACGGCCTGCTTGACGATCTCCGCGTGGCGCTGGGCGTCCGTCGAGAACGACTGGGCGATGAAGGTGCCGCTGGCGGCGAGCGCGAGCGCGAGCGGATTGACCGGGGGTTGCTGGGGGCCCTCGGGGGTGGTCGACGTCTCGAAGTCCTCACGGCTGGTCGGCGAGGCCTGCCCCTTGGTGAGCCCGTAGATGCGGTTGTCCATGACGACGTAGGTCATGTCGACGTTGCGCCGGACGGCGTGGATGAAGTGCCCGGCGCCGATGGAGTAGCCGTCGCCGTCGCCGCCCGCGACCATCACCTCGATGTCGGGGTTGGCGAGTTTGGCGCCGGCACCGACCGGGAGCGCCCGGCCGTGGACGCCGTGGATGGCGTAGGATCGCATATACGTCCCGATCTTCCCGGAACAGCCGATGCCGGCGACGATGAACGTCTCGTCGGGGCTGTTGCCGGTTTCGGCCAGCGCCTTCATCATGCCGTTCATCGTCCCGAAGTCGCCGCATCCGGGACACCACGTGGGCTGTGCGTCGGATTTGAAGTCGGTGAATCGAACGTTGGAACTCATGCGGTGGCCTCCTCGGCTCCCTCGTCGGTCGCTAGCACGTCCGCGATCCGCTCGGCGAGTTCGTCCGCCTTGAAGCGGACGCCGTCGTACTTGTTGATGCGGGTCACCCGCGTCAGCGTGTCGTGTTCGACTAGGTCCGCGAACTGTCCTGTCGCGTTACACTCCACGACGATGGTCTCCTCGGCCGCCTCGACGGCCTCGGTCAGGTCCGGCCGCGGGAAGATGTACGGCACCGAGAGATAGCGGGCGTCGATTCCCTCCTCGTCGAGGAAGGACTTCGCCTCGATCAGCGCTCCCTCGTTCGACCCCCACGAGACGACGAGTGTGTCGGCGCCGGCGTCGCCGAACTCGCGCGGTTCGAACGGTTCGCGTTCCCTCGCTGTCTGGACTTTCCGGGTCCGCTTGTCGACCTGCTGGACCCGCATGTCGGTCTCCTCGGTCCGGCGCCCGAGTTCGTCGTGTTCGAGGCCGGTGGACATGTGGACCCCACCTTCGGTTCCCGGGAACGCACGGGGGCTGATCCCGTCGTCGGTGAGGGCGTGGGGCTTGAACCGCCCCGACTCGTCCTGCCACTCGCCGACCGTCTCCTCGTCGACGACCTTTCCGCGCTCGATGTCGACGGCGTCCATGTCGAACTCCTCGGGCGGGTAGGTCTGTTCGGTGACCGCAAGCGAGAGGTCGGCGGTCAGATAGACGGGCAGTTGGTACTTCTCCGCGAGGTTGAACGCCTCGACGGTCTTGTGGAAACACTCGGCGACGGTCGTCGGCGCGAGGACGAACCGCGGCACCTCACCGTGCCCGCCGTAGAGCATCGCGTTCAGATCGCCTTGCTCCTGTTTGGTGGGCATCCCGGTCGAGGGCCCCGAGCGCATCACGTTACAGATGACCAGCGGCGTCTCGCTGGTGGCGACCAAGCCGAACGTCTCGGCCATGAGGTCGATCCCGGGCCCGGAGGTAGCGGTCATCGACCGGGCGCCGGCGCGGGCGGCGCCGAGCGCCATGTTGATCGCCGAGAGTTCGTCCTCGGCTTGGACGACGTGGCCGCCGTACTGCTCGATCCGTCCCGTGAGGTACTCCATCACGTCCGTCGCGGGTGTGATGGGGTAGCCGGCGTAGAATCGACAGCCAGCGGCGATGGCGCCCATCCCGATGGCCTCGTCCCCGTTCAGAAGGACGTAGTTCTCGTCGGTACACTCCAGTTCGAATCCGAACTCCTCGTCGTAGTTGTCGTGGACGTACTCTCTTCCCTTTCGGGCGGCGTTCTTGTTGTTCTCGACGATGGCGGCCCCCTTGTCGCCGAACCGCTTTTCGAGGGCGCTGTCGAGGTTCGCGATGGGGAACTCGCCCACCGCACACGCGGCCCCGAGCGCGACGACGTTCCGCATGATGGCGCCTCCCGCCTCCTCGGCGAGCGCCTGCAACGGGACGTCTAGGCCGATCATCTCGTCGGGAATCTCGACACCCTCCATCGTCGTTCGGTCCCCGTCGTAGATGATGACGCTGCCCTCGTGGAGTTCGTCGATGTTCTCGTCGATCGTCCGTTGAGTGAGTGCGATGAGTACATCGAGGCGGTCGACGACGCTCTGCACCTGATCTACCGACGTGCGGACCTTGTACGCCGTGTACCCGCCCCGAATGCGGGACGCGAAGTCCTTGGAGGTGAACACGTGCCGACCGGCCCTCGAAAGCGCCTGGGCGAAGATTTTCCCGGTAGAGTTGATGCCGTCGCCGGCTTCTCCACCGATTGCCCAGTTGAAGTCCGCAGGCATGTTGTGTGGGACGTATCGCCGGATCGGTCAAAAGCCTTCTGAATAGTTCGGGTTCCCGCAATACCGGCCGTACGCCGGCCGATCTGCGCCGTTCCGGACTTCCTATCGGCCCAGCGGCCGGCGAATCGGCGCACCATCGGACGCCATGGCGTAAATTTATCACGAATGATTGGAAATTCTATCTTGATACATGTCCGAGGACGACATCGAACTGGAGGCGAGGCTCGAAGAACAGACCAGGTTCGAGCCGTCCGATTCGTTCGTCGAGCAGGCGAACGTGTCGGATCCTGCCATCTACGAGGAGTTCGAGGAGAACTGGCCCGACTGCTGGGAGGCGGCGGCCGACCTCCTCGACTGGGACGAGTCGTACGATCAGGTACTCGACGACTCGAACCCACCCTTCTACGAGTGGTTCACCGACGGCACGCTGAACGCGTCGGCCAACTGTCTCGACCGGCACCTCGACGAGCGGGGCGACGAACCGGCCATCGAGTGGGTGGGCGAACCCGTCGACGAGGACGACCGGACGTTCACCTACGCGGAACTGCACCGCGAGGTCAACGAGGCGGCGGCGGCTCTGCGTGACCTCGGCGTCGGCGAGGACGACGTCGTGACGATGTACATGCCGATGATCCCCGAACTCCCCATCGCCATGCTGGCGTGTGCGCGGATCGGCGCGCCCCACAGCGTGGTGTTTGCGGGCTTCTCGGCGGACGCGCTGGCCACCCGGATGAACGCCGCGGACTCGGAGTATCTGGTCACCTGTGACGGATACTACCGCCGCGGCGACCCGCTCGATCACCTCTCGAAGGCCAACGAGGGACTCGCAGGCGTCGAACACGACGTCGAGGACGTGATCGTGGCCGAACGCCTCCGCGACGGCGACGGCTTCGGTCACGACTTGGCGGACAACCAGCACACCTACGCCGACCTCGTCGCCGAACACGAGGGGGCGACCGTCGACCCCGTCGAGCGTGACGCCGAGGATATGCTGTTCCTGATGTACACCTCGGGGACGACGGGCCAGCCGAAGGGGGTCAAACACACCACCGGCGGCTACCTCGCGTGGACGGCTTGGACTAGCCAAGCGGTACTCGACGTCAAGCCCGAGGACACGTACTTCTGCTCGGCGGACATCGGCTGGATCACCGGTCACTCCTACATCGTCTACGGGCCGCTCGCCCTCGGCACGACGACGATGATGTACGAGGGCACGCCCGACCACCCCGACCGGGACCGCCTCTGGGAGATCGTCGAGGAGTACGAGGCGACCCAACTCTACACCGCGCCGACCGCCATCCGCGCGTTCATGAAGTGGGGTGCGGAGTATCCCGACCGCCACGACCTCTCCAGTCTCCGACTGCTGGGTACCGTCGGCGAGCCGATCAACCCGCGAGCTTGGAAGTGGTACTACAAGCATATCGGCGGCGAGGACTGTCCCATCGTGGACACGTGGTGGCAGACCGAGACGGGCGGGATGATGGTCACGACCCTGCCGGGCGCCAAGACGATGAAACCGGGCTCCGCCGGCCCGCCGCTCCCGGGCGTCGACGCGCAGGTCGTCGACACCAACGGCGACGAGGTCGAACCAGGGCGTGCCGGCTACCTCACCGTCCGGAAGCCGTGGCCCGGCATGCTCCGGACGCTCTATCGTAACGACGAGCGCTACATCGAGGAGTACTGGGCGGAGTACTCCGACACCGACAGCTCGGACCCCGAGGACTGGGTCTACTTCCCGGAGGACGGTGCCAAACTCGACGAGGACGGCTACATCACCGTCCTCGGCCGCGTCGACGACGTGATCAACGTCTCGGGTCACCGCCTCGGGACCATGGAGATCGAATCCGCCATCGTCGGCGTCGAGGGCGTCGCCGAGGCGGCGGTCGTCGGCGGCGATCACGACGTGAAAGGCGAGGCCGTCTACGCCTACGTCATCACCGAGGACGGATACGACGAAAACGACGACCTCCGCGACCGGATCGTCCAAGGTGTCGAGGACGCTATCGGCCCCATCGCCCGTCCCGAGCGCGTGATCTTCTCGCCGGACCTGCCAAAGACCCGTTCGGGGAAGATCATGCGCCGTCTCCTCGAGGATATCGCCAACGAAGCGGAGTTGGGCGACACCTCGACGCTTCGCAACCCCGACATCGTCGAAGACATCCAAGGTAAGATCAGCAGCGACTGAGGCAACCCCCGGTCTATCCGCGGACCATCGACCGTCGTCGGCGACGGTCGGTCGCCGCGCGTTACGCCCGTCGGTACTCTCGCCAAACCGCCGCCAGTTCGTACAGGAAGACGCCGGCGACCAGCGCCAGCGACCCCCAGATCAGGACCGCGAAGCCGAGCGCGGAGATGGTCACTGCCGCTCACCCCCCGAGCCGTCGGTCGCCTCGTCGTCGAGGCGCTGGATCGCTACGTCGAGGCGGTCGAGGTCGAACCGCTCGTCGCCCACCCGGGCAGCCGCGACGGTCAGCACCGTCGAGACGGCGGCGGCGCCGAAAAACGACCGGAAGTAAGAGGCTGCCGGAAGCCCCGCAAGCGGCAGGACGCCGCGGGCGGGTGGGAAGACGGCTAAGCCGACGACGAGGGCGACGACGCTCGCCGTCAGAGCGCCGGCGGACGTCGCCCGCGGGGAGAAGAGGCCGTGCAAAAGCGGGATGAAGGTCGCCGCCGCGAGCAAGTCGGCGAGAAGAAAGAGCGTGAGCACGGAGTACCCCTGTGCGCCGACGACCGTCGCAGCCGCGGCGACGAGAACGGTCACGCCGCGAGCGGTCGCGGTGAGGCGATCTCCGGAGATATCGAGGAGGCGTGGCAGGTCCGCGGTGACGACACTCGCGATGGCGTTAAACAGCGTGTCGGCGCTGGAGACCACGAGCAAGACGGCGAGGACGGCCACGACGACCACGGCGGCGTCGGGGAGCACCTCGGTCACGACGAGGAAAAAGGAGACGCTGGCGTCTCCCGGCGCTTCCACGAGGCCGAGGCCGACGGCGACGGGACCGAACACGCCCGCCAAGAGCACCATCGGGACGACTGCCACGGCGGCGACGAGGAAGGCACGACGGAGCGTCCCCTCGTCGCTCGCGGCGTAGACCCGCTGCCACCACGCTTGGTTTAGCATCTCCGCGCCGACGACGGCGATGACGACGTAGGCGCCAAACTCCAGCCCGGTGGCCGAGCCGACGGTCAGGAGTTCCGGCGCGGCGTCGACGACGGCGGCGTGAGCAGCGTCGGTGCCGCCGAGCGCCAACATCGTGACGACGACACTCACCATCAGGAGCGGGAGGATGAGCACCGTCTGGACGGTGTCGGTGACGATGCTGGCCCGGAGGCCGCCGTAGCCGGTGTACGCGAGGACGGTGACGCCGACGACCGTCGCCGTCTGCCAGCCGGGCACCCCCGCGACCAGCGAGAGCGCGCCCGCGATGCCGGTGAACTCCGCGGCGAGGAAGACGAACATGTAGGCGACGCTGACGACGAGCACGTAGGCGTACATCGCCGTCCCATAGCGGGCGTAGGCGTACTCGGTGAGGCTGTGACCGCGGGGGAGGAGCCGCCGAATCCGGGGGCCGACGACGGCGAAGGCGGCGAGCGCGAGCGCCGACCCCGCGGCGTAGCCGGTGACCGCGGTGATCCCGCCGAAGGCCGCTCCGGCTTCCGCGGGGCTGAACAGGATCCACGCCCCCATGCTCGACGCGACGATGGTCGCGGTCAGCGTCCCACCGCCGGCCGAGTTCCGCGCGGTGAGGTAATCCTCGACGGTCTCGATGCGTCCCCTAGCGTACCACGCGCCGAACGCCGCGAAGGCGAGTAAGACGACGGTCAACAGCCCGAGCAACGCCGTCGTGCTCACCACGGCGATTCCTCCGTGTGCGTCGGTCGTCGCATACCCACGGCTGTGTGGCCGACGTGATAATACTTTGTGATATAACCGGGTGATCGACGCTAGAGGTAGCTGGCGTCCCACCGGGTCGGCTTGCGCCGGTTCTCGCAGTCGTTACAGACGACACGGCCCATCGTGTCCATCGAGACGGCGAAGCTATCGCAGTTACCACAGAGGTAGCCGTACCGCTCCGCGCGGTCCCGGTCGAGATAGACGGAGTAAAACGGGCCGTCGGCGCCGCGGACGCTCTCGTCGAGGGCGATGTACACCTGCCGGCCGTCCGGGAGAGTCGCCGCCTCCGAGAGCACCTGTCGGCCGCCGGTCTCCGGGAACTTGGAGTAGAGCATCTCGACGAACGGTTCGCCACCGATCTCGACCGTTCGTTCGCCGATCCGCTCGAAGTCCTCGTTCTCGTAGAAGTCGGTTCCGGCCTCGTTGGCTGCCAGTACGCGCCCCTCGATGCGCGTGACGCCGTGATCGAGGAGTCGATCTTCGAGCGTCTCCAGTAGGCCGTCGCCGACCCCGACCCCACGACTGTCGGGTTCGACGTGGAGCCAGTCGATTTCGCCGACGGTCTCGCGCCGCTCGACGACGTAACTCTGCGCGAATCCGACGAGTCGAGCGTCCGCCTCCGCGACGAGGAACTCGGTATCGGGGTCGTCGAGGTCGTCGGTGAGCGTCTCCTCGTCGTACCACCGCTCGACGGCCTGCGCGATGATGTCGTCCTCCAGTGCGTGTCCGTACGACGCCGCAAGCGAGTGGTGTGCGACGGTTCTGATCCCTTCGATGTCCTCCGTCCGTGCCTCACGAATGTCCATGTACGTGATGTGGACCGGGGGTCCCCTTAAAGTGTCGCGGTGGCGGGGAACGAATCAAGACTCCCCCGACCGTACAGACGGGCATGACCGGCATCTGTTTCGACATGTACGGCACGCTCTGTGATACGAGCAGTGTACGCACCCGTCTGGGGGCTGAACTCGACGTCGCCGACCGACTGGTAGCGGCCGTCGACGAAACGTGGCGACGCAAACAGCTCCAGTACTCCTACCAGAGCGCACAGATGGACGACTACGAGCCGTTCTGGGAGATCACCGGCCACGCACTGGAGTACGCGCTGGCCCAGTTCGACCTCGACCCGGACGCGGCGGCCCGCGAGCACATCCGCGAGGCGTACGACCACTTGACACCGTTCGCCGGCGCCGCGGAGACCCTCGACCGCCTGTCCGCGGCCGGCCACGAGGTGGTCGTCCTCTCGAACGGCAACCCCGCCATGCTCGAACGACTGGCGGAGAACGCGGGACTTCGCTCCCACCTCGACGGAATCGTCAGTGCCCACGGCGTGCGGACGTTCAAGCCCGACCCGTCGGTGTACGAACACGCCGCCGAGACGCTCGACCGGCCGCTCGACTCCTGCCGGCTCGTCTCCTCGAACGCTTGGGACGTCGCCGGCGCCGGCACCGCGGGGATGATGACAACGTGGGTGAATCGTCAGCGCGACCCGCCGGAGGCAATCGGTGCTCGCCCCGACCACGAGGTGACGACGCTGCCGGCCGTCGCCGACGACCTGTCCTCGGACTGAGCGGCGTCGACTCGGGGCCGACCGCCGACGGCTCGCCACACCTGTCGCCGAGCCGGCACGCCCGCTCCGACCACGGGGCCATGGCTCACCACCCCGACACCTAACGAATCCGATACATGAACAGAAACTATTATTAACGTTCTGGCCGCCGAATGAGTATGGGTACCAATGGCGATCAAATAGATCGACGTGACGTGATCAAGGCAGCCGGCGCGGCTGGGACGGCCGGCCTCGTGGGACTGGCGGGTTGTTCCGGTGGTGGCGGCGGGGGCGGCGGCGAGTCGGAGTATCCTGAACTGGGCAACTACCCCATCGAGGGTGATACGGCGACGTTCGGGTTCAACGTCCCCCAATCCGGCCCGTACGCCTCGGAGGGGGAAGACGAGCTTCGGGCGTACGAACTCGCGGTCGATCACCTCAACAACGGCGGCGGCTGGGTCGACTCCCAGTTCGACGACCTCTCCGGCGACGGCGTTCTCGACTACCAGATCGACTCCGTGAGCGGCGACACGGCGACGGACGCCGACACCGCGCGCCAGTCGGCGTCGCGGATGATCCAGCGTGACGAGGTGATCATGGTGACCGGCGGGTCGTCGTCGGCGGTTGCCATCGCGGTCCAAGAGTTGTGTCAGAGAGAAAACACGATTTTCATGGCGTGTCTGACCCACTCCAACGACACCACGGGCCAGAACTGCGTGCGCTACGGCTTCCGCGAGATGTTCAACGCGTACATGACGGGGCAGGCGCTGGCACCGGTCCTCACCGACGAGTACGGGGGCGACCTGCAGTTCTACCAGCTCTACGCCGACTACAGCTGGGGACAGACTGTCCAAGAGTCGATGAATCAGTTCCTGACCGAGGCGGGCTGGGAAGAGGTCGACTCCGTCGCTACCCCGCTCGGCACGAGCGACTACTCCTCGTATCTCTCCGAGGCGGCGAACTCCGGCGCCGACGTGCTCCTCTTGGATCACTACGGGCTCGACGGTGCAACGTCGGTGAGTCAGGCTGTCGACGCCGGCCTCGACGAGGACATGGAACTCGTCGTCCCGCTGTACAACCGCCCGATGGCGGAGGCCGCCGGGGCGGCTATCGAGGGCGTCTTCGGCACGGTGGCTTGGGACTCCCAGATCGACAACACGCCGTCTCAGGAGTTCCTCCAAGCCTTCCAAGACGAGTACGACCGCATCCCCTCGGGACCGGCTCAGCTCGCATACGGCCAGACGCTCCAGTACGCCGCGGCCGCCGAGCGCGCCGGGACGTTCTACCCGCCCGAGGTCATCCGGCAACTCGAAGATTACGAGTACGACAACGTCGGGATGGGTCCCGAGACGATGCGCGGCTGCGACCACCAAGCACAGCGCGACGTGCCGGTCGTCCGGGGGCTTCCCGAGTCCGAACAGGCAGAGGGGCAGTACTTCGAGATCATCAACGTCACCAGCCGCGACGACCTCGGGTACGCCTGTGACGCCGGCCCCGCCGGCGAGTGTGAACTCGGCGAGTACGGCGACGAGTAACGCCGCCCCGTCTCCCTTTCCCGTAGCACAAGACTATAGTCAATTATGATCAAGCTAAACATAGACATGGCACTACTAACCACACCTCGCAGATCTACCGGCCGCGTCGCGTCCGGTGGGGTGAGACGATGAGTTTTCACATCGAGGCGATCACCGTCCTCCTCAACGGCCTCCAGCAGGGTGCGATCTACATCCTGCTTGCGGTCGGCCTATCGATCATCCTAGGTACGCTGAAGTTCGTCAACTTCGCCCACGGGGCGCTGTACCTGATCGGAACCTACGCGGGCCTGCTGATCGCCCTCGAAGTCAACCTGACGAGCGGCCAGTTACAGGCTTGGGGCTTCGGTCAACTGGGACTCGGCTTGGGGTACATTCCCGCGCTCTTGATCGTCCCCTTCGTGGTGTTCGTCGTCGGCCTCGCGATGGAACGCTGGGTCGTCGAACCGTTCAAGGATCGCCCCGACACGGACCAGATCCTCGTTACCTTCGGGCTGGCGATCATCGTACAGGAGCTGTTCCGCGCGTTCTTCGGGTCGAGTAGCCTCCCGTTCAGCCAGCCCTCGTGGGCACAGGGTCCGCCGCAGGTCCCGTTTCTCGCGGCGATTCCCATCTCGTCGTGGCGCTACTACGTCATCGGGATCACCGCGGTGCTGGTGTTGATCGTCTACCTACTGGTCGAGTTCACCGACTTCGGGCTGGTCGTCCGTGCGGGCACCCGTGACCCCGAGATGGTCGAACTCCTCGGCATTCGCCTGAGCCGACCGTACATCGTCGTCTTCGGGATCGGTGCCGCCCTCGCCGGCGTCGCCGGCGTCGTCGGCGGACCGCTCAACCCCGTCAACCCGACCATCGGCAACGAGATTCTCGTCCCCGCGTTCCTGACGGTCGTCATCGGCGGCGTGGGATCCATCGCCGGCGCCGTCCTCGGCGGCGTCCTCTTCGGGGTCACACAGGCCGTCCTCGTGGCGACCTACTCCGCGTGGGCACAGGTCGGTCTCTACGCCATCGCCGCCATCGTGTTGCTCGTGCGACCACAGGGCCTGCTCGGCGAGGCGGAGGTGGCGCCGTGAGCGACGAACCCGCCGCCGCGACCGACGGCGAGACGGGGGGCAGTTTCGCCGACACCGTCGGCATCTGGATGCCCCGCGGTGACGAACTGCGCGTGATGACCGCCACCGCCGTCGTGCTCGCGGTGTTCCCGTTCGTGTTCTCTCGTATGCCCGTCGTGAGCGACCTGCTACAGGGGTACCAGAGCCTCGCGACGCTGATCCTCATCTGGGGTATCTTCGCGCTCGGCTTCGACCTCCTGCTCGGTTACACCGGCCTGCTCTCTTTCGGCCACGCGGCCTTCTGGGGCGGTGCCGCCTACGCCGCCGGTGTGTTCAGCCAGCACGTCTCCGGCTCGCCGATCCTGATGGTGCTGGCCGGAACGGTCTTTGCCGTCCTGCTCGCGTGGTTTCTCGGATTCCTGTCGCTTCGCCGCGGGGGCATCTACTTCGCCATTCTCACCCTCGCGTTCGCCCAGATGATGTTCTACATGTCGTCCTCGCCGCTCGCGTTCATCACCGGCGGCGAGAACGGCTTCACCGGCGTCGAGACGGCCGAACTGTTCGGGCTCTTCCCGCTCGAATCCGAACTCCCCCTCGTCCTCGAGACACTCTTGGGCACGTGGCTGTACGCCTTCGTGGCCGTCATCGCGCTTCTCTGTGTCGCGCTCGGCTACCGCATCCTCCACTCGCCGTACGGGATGGTGTTCCGAGCGATTCGCGAGAACGAACAGCGCGCGGAGTTCGTCGGCCTGAACGTCTGGCGCTACCGTCTGATGTCGTTCATCATCTCGGGCTTTTTCGCCGGCGTGGCCGGGAGCCTCTTCGTCATCCACGGCACCTACGTCCCGCTCTCCTCGCTGTACTGGACCACGAGCGGCGAGGTGGTCATCATGACCGTTCTCGGCGGCACGGGGTCGCTGTTCGGTCCCGTCGTCGGCGCCGGTGTGTATCTCTACGTCGAGAACATCGTCAGCGGCGGGCACCCCTTCGAGTTCGTCGCCCCGTTCTGGCATCTGATCCTCGGTCTCGTGTTCGTCGTCACCATCTGGGTGTTCCCTCGGGGAATCTGGGGGTTCTTCCGCGACGTGCGCGATTACGTCACCGGGGGTGAGGACTGATGGCGCTGCTCGAAACCGAGAACCTCGTCAAGGAGTTCGGGGGCCTCGTGGCCACCGACGAGGTGAACCTCTCCGTCGAGGAGGGTGAACGCGTCTCGATCATCGGCCCGAACGGCGCCGGGAAGTCGACGCTCGTCAACCTCATCACGCGCCGCCTCGACCCCACCTCGGGGGATATTCGGTTCAAAGGCGAGTCCATCGTCGGCCACGACCCCCACGAGGTCGTCCAGATGGGCGTCAGCAAGTCGTTCCAGACCGCGTCGATCTTCTCGGATCTCACGGTGCGTGAGAACGCCGAGATCGCTGCGCTGGCGTCCGAACACGGCTCGTTCGGATTCAAGCTTCTCGAACACCGGGATAGTCTCACCGGGGTTCACCAAGTGGCACGGGACACCCTCGACGCCGTCGGCTTACTCGATCAGGCCGACCGCCAAGCGTCGGACCTCCCCTACGGCGACAAGCGTCGCCTCGAAATCGGCATCGCGCTCGCCGCCGAACCCGACCTCCTGTTGATGGACGAGCCCACGGCCGGGATGTCTCCCGAGGAGACCGAGGCGACGGTCGACCTCGTCGAGGAGGTCAAACGCGAACTCGGCCTCACGTTCGTGCTCATCGAACACGACATGGAGATCGTCTTCCGCATCTCGGATCGGATCGTCGTCCTCAACCGCGGTCAGGTGATCGCCGAGGGGACGCCCGACGAGATCAAAGGCGACGCGGCGGTCCAAGAGGCGTACCTCGGGGGGGTGGAGCTGTGAGCCTCCTCGATGTCGACGCCGTGGACGCCTACTACGGCGAGAGTCACATCCTGCGAGACCTCTCCCTGACCGTCGAGGAAGGCGAGGTCTGTGCGCTTCTCGGGCGCAACGGCGCCGGCAAGACGACGACGCTCCGGTCGATCTCTGGCGCGAAACCGCCCGAGGTACGAGACGGGACGGTGCGGTTCAAAGGCGATGACATCACCGGCCTCCCGGCCGACGACGTAGCGATGCAGGGCATCTCGCTCGTCCCCGAGGAGCGACGGGTGTTCGCCAACCTCACCGTCGAGGAGAACCTCCGAATCGCGGAGGTCTCCCGCAACACCTCGAACACGTGGCGGCGCCCGCGCACCGCGACCGGCCAGTCGATGTCCACCGAACAAGTGTACGAGGATTTCCCCCGCCTCGGCGAGCGCAAGACTCAGAAGGCCGGCACGCTCTCCGGCGGGGAACAGCAGATGCTCGCCATCGCGCGGGCGCTCAAACAGAGTACCGACCTGCTCCTGCTCGACGAGCCCTACGAGGGACTTGCCCCGAAGATCGTCGAGGACGTGGAGGCGGCCATCGAGCGCATCAGCGACCAAGGCGTGACGATCCTGCTGGTCGAACAGAACGCCGCGGCCGCGATCAAGATTGCCGACCGCGCGTACGTCGTCGATCAAGGGGCCGTCGTCTTCGACGGATCGGCCACGGAACTCCGGGACGACGACGAGACCCGCGAGCGCTACTTGGGGGTCTGAGATGGCTGGCCCCTCCGAGGCGGCGCTCGAATCCGCGCTGGACCGACTCATCGCCGCCGGCCTCGTTGACGAACGCGACGACGGACTCGTCACGACCGAGACGTTCGAGTCGGCGCGGCGCGTCTACCGCGACACCTACGCGGACGCCGACGACGCCCGGTTTCGCCGTACCGTCGCCGAGACGTTTGGGATCCCCGAGTCGACGGCCGCCGAGCGGATCGAGGCCGGCGCCGTGACCCGCGAGGGGTTGATCGACACCCTCTCGCTTCGGGCCGTCCTCGACGACGACGTCGACGACGAGACGCTCCTGACCATGGCGACGCTCGTCGGCGAGATCACGCCCGCGTCGCCCGTCCCCGACGCCCTCACGGAACTCGACAACGGGGCGTGGCAGGCGTTTCTCGACGAGAACCCCGCGGCCGTCGTGACCGTGTGGCGTCGGGACTGTACACCCTGTGACGCGCTGAAGGCGGACCTCGATGCGATCCTCGATGCGATACCCGAGGGCGTCGCCGTCGCCGGCGTGGACGGTCCAGCCGTCCCCGACTTCCGGCGTACCTTCGGGGTCGACACCGCGCCCACGGTCTGTTGCTTCCGCGAGGGCGACCTCGTGACGACCGTGACCGGCCGGGAGTCGCCGCCGACCTACGCCGACGCGTTCGCCGAGGCGTTCTAGTCGTCGGTATCGCCGGCCACCATCACCGGCCGGTTCGCGTTCAGGATCACCGACTGCGTGACGCTTCCGAACAGTGCCTTCCCCGTCGGCGACCGCTTCCGTCCGGCCACGACGATCAGATTCGCATCCTCGCTTTCGGCCACGTCGACGATCTGTTCGGCGGGGTCGCCGCTAGATTCCGTCACCGTCACCTCGATCCCTTGGGTTTCGAGATACTCCATCGCCTCACGGACGGAGCCGATCTGGGAGGCCGAGGCACCGCTCGGATTGTCGGTGAAACTGTGGATAATGGTGACCTTGGCGCCCGATCCGGCACCCGGAAGGTCGGCGACGGCCTGCGCACACGCGACTGCCCGCTCTTCGTTGTCGTCGACGCCGATCACGACGTGATACATACCCGGCTTTGGAGCGGCCAGTGACTAAGTGTCTTCCCTCGACGCTTCTTGCCCCGAGACGTAGGAGACGAGTGCGAGTGGCAGGCCGAGCGCGACGGCTACGGTCACCACGCCGTACACCGCGAAGCCGGCGCCGTTCGGCGGGAGCGGAACGAGAAAGAACAGGCGGGGCGGTTCGCCCATGTCGACGACTTCGCCGAGGATGACCCCGAGGCCGCCGGCGACCGCGACGATGGCGACATAGAGGTACAATACGAATCGGCGGCCGTTCAGTGGCGTCTGCGTCACGGACACGCCTAGTGGTACGGGAACCGGCCGATTAGCGCTTTCCCTTCGGACCGATGCTCATTTGCCGACACGTGCCGTTGATGGCGTATGAGCAACACGGATATCCTCGGACTCATCCTCGGGTCGGTCGCACTCCTGATGTTCGTCACCGGCATCCTGCTCGCAACCTGACGCGAATCGGCCGTAAAAAAGCTGCGTCCCTACTCCTCGGTGCCGCCGTCGGTGACGACGTCCTCGTCGCCGCCGTCCGTGATGGCCGTCTCCTGTCGATCCTCGAACCACTGCCACTCGTTGGTGTACATCCCGTCGTCGCGGAGGTTCCACGGATCGCCGTCCTGCACCTTGGGACCTTCGAGCCACGAGACGACGAAGTTGTACGTCCAGACGAGGCCGCCGACGAACATCAGCAACGCCCCGAGCGTGGCCAGTTGGTGGAAGGTGGCGAACTTGGGGAGGTACGTGGCGTACCGGCGCGGCATCCCGCCGTATCCGAGCACGATCATCGCGAGGAACGTGATGTTCGACCCGATCATCCACGTCCAGAAGTGGATCTTCCCGAGTCGCCGCTGATACATCCGCCCCGTGAACATCGGGAACCAGTAGTAGAGCCCGGCGAAGCCGGCGAAGGCGATGGCCCCCATGACGACGTAGTGGAAGTGACCGACGACGTAGTAGGTGTCGTGAAGCACTAGGTCGACGGGGATGGAGGCGAGGAACACACCCGTCACGCCTCCGAGGATGAAGTTCGAGACGAACCCGACACAGAACAGCATCGGGGTCGTGAGCCGAACCTTCCCGTTCCAGAGCGTCGTGATCCAGTTGAACGTCTTCACGGCCGAGGGGATGGCAATCGCCATCGACACCGCCATGAACGACGCGCGCAGGCGCGGGTCCATGCCCGTAGCGAACATGTGGTGGGCCCAGACACCGAACGAGAGCACCCCGATGGCGAGGGTGGAGTAGACGACGAACTTGAATCCGAACAGCCGCCGTCCGGCGAACCGGGGGAGGACGTAGCTAACGATGCCCATCGGCGGCAACACGAGAATGTACACTTCGGGGTGGCCGAAGAACCAGAACAGGTGTTGCCAGAGCATCGTCCCGCCGGCCTCGATAGCGAAGAAGCTCGTTCCGAGGTTCCGGTCCAGCAGGAGCATCAACAGCGCACTCCCCAGCAGCGGGAAGGCAAAGAGGATCAGCCCCGACTGGGTGAGGATGGTCCACGAGAAGATATCGAGGTTGGCCCACGTCACTTCCTCGGCGCGCTCGGTGATGATCGTCGCGATGAAGTTGATCGACCCCATCGTCGCCGAGACGCCGGTCAGATGGAGGCCGAGGATCATCAGGTCGACCCCGGCGTTGGCTTGGTTTCCGCCGCCGGCACCCGTCGAGAGCGGCGTGTAGAGCGTCCAAGCGGTCTGGGCGGGGATGATGTCTCCGAGCGGGAAAAAGCCCGCCCAGATGAGCAGGGCCCCCGGCGGGAGCAACCAGAACGCGATGGCGTTGATGCGGGGGAACGCCATGTCGTCTGCGCCGATCAGGAGCGGGACGAGGTAGTTCGCGAACGCCGCGATGATCGGCGTCCCGAACAGGAACAGCATGGTGATCCCGTGACTCGTCAGGAGGGAGTTGTAAAACGAGTTCGAGATGAGCGTCATCCCGGGGTCGAGCAACTCCACCCGCATGACCATGATCATCAGGCCGCCGACGACAAAGGCGAGGACGCCGTAGGCGCCGTAGAGCATGCCGATATCCTTGTGATCGACGGTCGTCAGCCAGCGACTGATTCCCGTCGGCTTCTCCTGCGAGACGTATCCCGACTCGCCGGCCGCCCCGCCGCTCCCGAGCGGCGTGTACGACCGCCAGTCTTCGATCCGCGCGAGCCACGCGGCGATGATCACGAGGAAGAGCCCCATGAGCACCGTCAACGTT
>Ga0207813_100056_pt1 | contig 101638 bp, 110 predicted proteins | sample A23E3SouthBayCA_2_FD_187730 | JGI IMG/M metagenome (GOLD analysis project Ga0207813, IMG submission 187730) | Aerobic enrichment media microbial communities from Eden Landing Ponds, California, USA - A23 E3 (4) (SPAdes) | ecosystem: Environmental > Aquatic > Marine > Unclassified | place...
ATTTCACCAGCCGATTACGAGGACCGCGACCCTGGTCGCGGGCCGAACGTGGCCGGCACAGACCACTCCAAACGTCGAACGAAGTGAGACGTTTACACCACCCTGTGAACATCTCTCGGACACATTCCGGGAGTTAGCTGAACAGTTCCAGTGCCGTCTCGACCGGCGACTCCCGACTGTCGTCTCTGTCCTCCCCGTCTTCGCTGTTCCCGGCGGCTGCAGCCTCGCGGAGACTCGACTCGGGAACGGCGACGAGCTCTTCGACCAGCCGGTCGGCCAGTCCCGCGACGGCCTCGCGGTCTGCCGACGAGAGGTCGCCGCTGGCTTCGAGTTTCGTCAGCGCCGTCTCCAGTTCGCGGTCCCTGATCGCTGTCGCCCGACCACGGATCCGTCCGACTGCCTCGTCGACGGTCGGGGGTTCGGACGCCTCGTGGACCGGGACCCCGGAACCGTCGGCAGCCGCGTCGGACTCGTCGGTCGTCGGGGGTCCAGTCTCGTCGACGCTCGCTCGCTGGTCGGTCATGCCTGCCAGATCGCGGTAACGACCGTTCCCTCGTCCATCTCGACGGTGCCGTACTCGTAGTCGCGGTCGTCGAGTTTGGGATAGAGGTGCTGTGGAGCGCGGTCGTTCAGCTGGACGAGGACCGTCTCGGCGTCGAGTTCGGGGAGGCGTTCGAGCGTCTTCGCCAGCGGCTCCGGCGGGCCGAGACGCCGGACGTCCAGCCGTTCGCGCGGCGCGTCGGCCGGTACATCAGTTTCCCGCACCGCCGCTTCGACGTTCACTCCTGTGGACATACCCGTCGCTTCGGGCCGAACAGCCCCGGGGATTGCCCCGAACACGTTCGAACGTCACTCGGCCGACTCGCTGTCGAGCGCGTAGATCCGCTGTCGGGCGTCCACGAAGGAGATCCGTGAGGTGACGAGGTTTTCGCCCTCCAGTTGCGTCAGCGCGTGCCGGACGGTGCGCCCGGGGAGTAGCGTCTCCTCGGCGAGCTGTGACTGGGTCAGTTCGCCCTCGTAGGCCAGCGTCTTCGCGACGAGTTTCGCGCTCGGCGGGAGTTCGCCCACCCGGGGCGGCAACGACGTGGTCGGTCCGGACGTCCCGTCAGTCATCGACCGGGCGTTCGAACGGCCGAGTCTTAATCCCACAGCGAGCGTGCGCTCTCGACACACAGTCACCCGGAGCGTCGAGTCCTGCGACCTCGAACCCGGAGAGGCTACCCCGGTGACACCGACGTTACCGAGAGTACTTACATATTCAAGCGTAAGCTACTCACACGAGGTAATCACATGGCAGCCCGCAACGGCGACGACGGGGACCGCAGTTTCGAACCCCACGGCGAGCAGGATCGATACACCGATGTCCGACTCGACACGGGCGAACTCGTCATCTACGACGTGGACAACTCCGAGGCGTGGGTCCAGTCAGCGTCCGCGGTGGCGCTCGACGCGATGGCGTAGTCCGTCGGGGCCCACCAGCGAACTCCTCCTCGGAGCCCGTCTGCACGGACGTGCTCCCTGCTTCACGACCGACATCGCCGCGAGACACGGGCTGACAGCCGAATCGGCCCTCAGGGTTTCTCGGTACGCAACAGCCACGTCTCGGGATTGACCCGCCGGACCTCGAACGGGTCGAGTTCCGACTGGTCGTCGACCCCGTCGGCGAGCGTCGCGAGGAACGACCGCACGGGCGCCGGGTCGCGGTCGCTGACGAGCATGAACTCCGCACCCGAGTCGGTCACCCTGAACCGCGACTCCACGCGGTCGTGGCGCTGTTCGGCGTCGATCCCACGGAGGTCGACAGCGTCGTCGGGCACGTCTACCGACCAGATATCGTCGATACGACGGGCGACGCCCTCGCCGAGGTCGGCCATCGCTCCCGGGACGTCGCCGGGTCGTGGCGTCTCCTGGACCGCGGGGTCGAACCCCAGTTCGGCGAGGACGGGCGCGTCGAGGTGTGCGAGCGGGTCCTCGCCCTCGAAGAGCGCGTGTTCGTCACCACAGGAGGGGCAGGTGAAGCCGGCCATGTTGGCGACGACGCCGAGGACGGGAACGTCGTTCTCGCGGAAGAGTTCCAGCGACCGGGCGGTGTCCGTGACCGCCGCGTGGAACGGCGTCGTGACGACGACCACGCCGTCGAGGCGGACCTCCTGGAGCGTCGTGAGCACGACGTCGCCGGTGCCCGGCGGGAGGTCGACGACGAGCGTGTCCAGTTCACCCCAGGCGGTGTCCTCGAACAACTCGGTCAGGGCGTCGTGAGCCATCGCGCCGCGCCACGCGAGCGGTGCGCCCGACTCCATCAGTCCGACGCTCATCACGCGCAACCCGTCCGTCTCCACAGGTATGGGATTGCCGTCGTCGTCGGAGTAGACCGGCCCGCTCACGGAGAGCAACTCGGGCACGTTCGGCCCGTGGATATCCGCGTCGAACAGGCCGACGGCGGGGTCCGAGCCTTCCGCGCGCGCGTCGTCGCTGGCGTCGTCGGCCCCGTCTCCGGCGTCGCTGGCGTCGACGGTCCCGTCTCCGGCGGCGCTGGCGTCGTCGGCCCCGTCTCCGGCGGCGCCGGCCAGCGCACAGGCGAGGTGGGTCGCGACAGTCGATTTCCCGACGCCACCTTTCGCGCTCGCGACGGCGATCACCCGGTCGACGTTCGCCAGCCCGGTCTCGCGGTCGGGGTCGCCCCTCGCCCCGGGTGCTGCGCGTTCGACGTGGGCGTGTTCGACCTCTTCGACTTCGGAGACGGCCCGCACTATCGCCGTCGTCACCTGTTCGGCCTCCTTCGGGCGGAAGTCGTCGAGGTCGGCCACGACCGTGACTGCGCCGTCGGTCACGGCGACGTCCTCGACCAGGCCTGCCTCGAAGACGTTCCTGTCGACGTCCGGGTCCCGAACCTTCCGGAGCGCGGCCTCCACCTCGTCTTTCAGCGCCGCGTCGGCGGTCGCCGGTGTGGGCTCCTCGTCGTCCGATACGTCCGTCTCGTCGGGTGGGTGTGAGTCTGACATCAGAGGTCGGGCTGGCGGTTGAGCTGGTCCTCGCCGGGGAGCGTGGTGTCGCCGCGGTCGAGCGCGCCGGAGAACTGTCGCCGGAACCGTCCCGGGTCGGCCTCCAGCGCCCGCGCGGCAGTGGACCGCACCACCTGGGGCTCCGTCTCGTCGCTGGCAGTCTCGTAGAGCGCCTCGCGGGCACGGTCGTCGTCGACGCCGGCCAGCAGGTGGGCGGCCCACTCGCGGACGCGCTCGCTCTCGTCGTCGACCGCGTCGAGCAGTGGGTCCAGCGCGTCCTCGCCGCGGCGCTTGAACACGGAGACGAGCGCGTTGCGCCGGACGGCGTGGTGGTCGTCTTCCAGGGCTCGCTCGATGCGGTCGGCGTGGGCCTCGCGGTCGATCCGGTCCAGCGCGACGACCGCCTCCGCGCGGACCCAGGGGTCGTCGTCCTCGGCGATTTCGAGCGCCGCGGGACCGGCCCGCTCGCCGCCGAGTTTCGCCAGCGCTTCCACGGCGAACTGGCGGACGTCGGCGTCCTCGTCTTCCAGGCCGGCGGTCACGAGCGCCTCCACGATGGCCGGGTCTCGGTCCTCCTCAGCGAGCGCGAGCGTCGCGCGCTGGCGTTCGACGGCGTCGCCGGTCGCGAGCCGTTCGAGTTTCTCGCGGGCGGTGTCGCTGGCGATGCGCGAGACGTCCGTGGCGGCGAGTTCCCGCGGCGAGGCCTCGCCGATCTCCACGCCCTCGCGGCTCACCTCGATGTCCTCGAGCCCGGCGTGGTCGACGCCGAAACCCGGGCTCTGCTCGGGGTGTACCCGCGGGTCCGTCGGGCCGTCGGTTGCCTCCTCGGCGTCACGCACGGACGTCACCCCCCGGATCGTCTGTCGATCGGGTTTCGGGCCCGCTCCACGTCTCGACGAGCACGACCAGACCGAGTACGACGGCAGTGCCGCGAGCGAGGCTGGCAGGTGCGCCTGCGACGAGCACGAGGAGCGCGCCGACGGCGACGCCCCAGTCGCGTTCCAGTCCCGCCGCGATCGCGACCACGAGGCCGCCTGCCACGCCCCCGGCGAGCAGGACGGCCGGGACGTCCCCGGCGGCGAAAGCGACGAGCGTCACGGCACCGGCGACGAAGGGGGCACTCGCGACCAGCCACACGACGGCGAGCGTCCCGACCACCCACGCGACGAGTCCCGCGGTATCGAGCGACCGGGTGATCGGTAGTGCGGCGAGTGCCGCGAAGGCCAGTATCGCCCCGAACGACCGGAACGTGACGGTCGCGACCCCCGCGACACCGGCGATCGAACAGCAGAGTGCGCCGACGCCCAGCGCGGCTACCGCAGTCGGGGCGGGCGGGAACCCGGGACGCTGGAGCGCGAGTGCGACTGCGGCCCCGCCGCCGGTGACGAGCGCCGCAGCGGCGGGGAGCCACGCCGGGTCCCCGACGACCGCGAGCAGCGGGAACACCCCGGCAGCGAGCAGTGCCACCCGGTCGGCGCGCCGGTCGACGGTGGCTCCCAGTCCCACGAGCGCCAGGGCCGGTGTGACCGCCGCCAGCGTCGCGATCGCCGGGAAGGCGGCCCCCAGCCACTCCGGCAGTGTCACGGGGGCGTTCCGCAGAATTCGTAGTGCCGTCGTCGCCGCGACAGGTCCGAGAGCGATACCGCCGAGAGCCGCGTGGACCGACACCGCTCCGGGTCGCGAGAGACGGACCCGTGACCGTCCGGTTCCGGCGTCGGTCCGTTCCGTGGTCGTGTCGGTCGTATCGGCCGTTTCCGCTGTCTGCTGGCTCATGCTCCCTCCAGTCGTTCGTCGAGGTCGACGGTGTCGGCGGCGACGAAGCGGTCGACGAAGGCGGCGAGTTCGCCGAACACGTCCGTGCCGGGCTCGTCGGCCAGCGCGTCGGCGACGCCCTCCGCACAGACCGCGAGGTGACGGTCGAGGAAGTCCAGTCGGGCGCGGGCGGCGTCGGGATCGACCGCGGCCTCGCGCCGGCAGAGGTAACCCGCGAACTCTAGTTCCAGGCGGAGGTGGTCGTGGTTCTCCCGGCGCTCCTCGTCGACCTCGACGCCGAAGTAGTCGTACGCCCGCGCGAGGTCGAGGTTGACGTCCGTCCACGAGGCGTCGGGCCGGTAGGCCGATTCGTACAGCGAGACGTCGGGGCCCTCGGCGTCGATCGTGCCGTCAGTGCGGTCCTCGACGACGGTGTGGCCGACCACGAACAGGTCGTTGTACCGGGCACAGAGTCGCTCGCGGTCGTCGCCGGTCGTCAGGTCCGGCGGGGCAACGTCTAACCCCGTGCGTTCGACGAGTGCCCGACACTCCTCGTCGAGTGCGTCCGACGCGACGGCCTCGTAGAGTTCCGGGTCGGGTTCGGTAAACGCCCGGGCGGCGAGCGCGTAGACGCCTCCCCGGGCGGCCGCGTCGGGATCCGCGTCCGTCGGGTATCCGGCATCCTCACCGGTGTGGTGTGCGCTGGGGCTCACGTGCTCTCACCCCGCGTTCGGCGCACGCCCTCGATGGTCACGACACTCACGAAGAGGACGGCGAGACCGGCCACTGCCCAGAGGATCGTCTGGTAGGGCGGCCCCGCGGGTCCGGGACCGAGTGCGATGTAGTGCCAGTCACTGACGGATTTCCGGCCCGCACGTTCCTCGTAGGAGCCGTTCCAGACCGCCACCGCGACGTCGACGTCCTGCTCGACGGCGAGGTCCGTCCGGTTGGCGTCGCCCCCGAGTTCGCGCGTGAATGCGACGTGCCAGGAGTCGTTCCGGTGGACTGCCCGGGCGTCGACCGTCTGGGAGTCGAACGGGGTCGTCGTCCCCGCGCCGCCGGCGAGCAACTCCTCGCTCGTGCCGTCGCCGCTCCAGTACCAGACGTTCACGGGGTTGTTCGTGCCGCCCATCGCGATCGGCGGGCGGGCGCTCTCGTTGGTCGGCACCTGCACGGCGACGGCGTCGAAGAACTCCGTGGGTCCGGAGGCGTTCCGGTCGGCGGTGGCGTCCGGCCACGAGACGCGGACGAAGGCGTGCGTGTCGTTCGTGGCAGCCTGCAATCGCGCGCTCCGCACCGAGACGTTACTGGCCTCCGGCAGGCCGCTGGGCGCGCTCGACAGCGCCATCGTCACCGCCGGGACGTCGCTCCACGCCGCCGCGGTCGGGCTGGAGGCGTTCGCGCCGACGGACTCGACGGGCACCTCGTTGGCCGGTCTGGCATCCGCTATCGAGGGGAGCGTCGCGGCCGCCCCCACCGCGAGGACGACGACCGCAGCGACGGCCAGTTCCGAGCGAGTCCAGCCGTCAGCCTCCGAGTTCGCTCCATCGAGATCGCTCATTCGAACACCTCCAGCCGGTACTGCTGTGCCGGGTTCTTGTCCTGGAGTATCTCCATGAGTTCGCTCTCGCCGCCGCGCCGGACGCGGTCGCGGTGGCGCTCGATCGTGTCGAGGGCGTCGTGTACCCGGTCGCCGAACAGCTCTTCGAGGTACTCGCGGGGAATGCGCTCGATGCTCTGGATGCTCTCGCCGTCCTCGGAGTGTTGCGGTGGTGCGTACGGCGGGATGTAGTAGACGTTCGGGGTCGTCTCGAACTCCGGGTGCAGCGGCAGGGCGACCTCGTACTCCTCGACGAGCCTGTAGATGGGGCCGTCCTCGTCGTCGAGGTAGCCCACGAGCCTGAGCTGGGGAGGACACTCCTCGGCGCAGGCGGTGGCGTGGACCTCGTCGTCGGGACCCTCCCCCTCGATGCGGGGGTAACAGAAGATGCACTTCTCGCTTTTCTTGGTCATCGCGTTGTAGTACACCTTGTCGTAGGGACAGCCCTCGACGCAGTAGCGATACCCCCGACAGCGCTCCTGGTCGACGAGCACGATGCCGTCCTCCTCGCGCTTGTAGAGGGCCTTGCGCGGGCAGGCCTCGACACAGGAGGGATGCGTGCAGTGATTACAGATACGCGGGAGGTAGAAGTAGTAGGAGTTGGGGTACTCGCCGGCGCCCTCGTCCTCGTCCCAGTTGGGGCCCCACTCGGGGTCGGCCTGCGGGCGCAACGGTTCGTCGCTCCCGTCGTACATGATCTCGGAGTGGTTGAACTCCCAGTCCCCGCCGTACTCCTCGCGGGGGTGGATCTCGCCCGGTTTCCGGTCGGTGTGGTCCTCCGACTCCCACCCGCCGGCCGACTCCTCCCAGCCCTTCGGGTAGCCTTTCCCGGGTTTGGTCTCGACGTTGTTCCAGTACATGTAGTCGCGGCCGCCGCCCTCGGTCCAGAGCGTCTTGCAGGCGATGGTGCAGGTCTGACAGCCGATGCACTTGTTGAGGTCCATCACCATCGCGACCTGGTGGTCGACGCCGTCCGCGATGTCGATGTGTGTGTCCTCGCCCTGGTCTTGCAGGTCGTCGGTGCTCATGCGCCGTCACCTCCGGTGTCGTCACCGTTGCCCCCGTCCTCGTCACCGTCACGAACCGGTCTGACGTCGACGCGGACGTCGGAGTTGACGCCGGTCGGCCCCCAGTAGTTGGGGAAGAAGTACAGGTGTTCGCCGGTGTCCTCGGGGTACTGGACGAGCTGTGTGGGTTTCATGTACATCGGGACGAGCGTGTTGAAGTTGTCCCGGCTCGGGTACTGGAACTTCTCCCAGGAGAAGAAGTGCCGGACCGTGCCGGGTTCGCTGGATGGGTAGATCTTCGCCTGGACCTCGACGCTCCCGAGGTCGTTGTACACCTCGACGGTGTCGCCGTCCTCGATACCGCGCTCCTCGGCGTCCTGGGGGTTGAGGAAGACCGTCGGCTCGCCCCGCTGGAGGCGGAGCATGTGCTCGTTGTCGCGCCACGTCGAGTGGATCGCCCACCGGCTGTGGGGCGTGTTGTACGAGAGCGGGTAGCTCCCGCCGGTGTTGGTGGGGCCCTCCTTGTGCGTGGGCAACGCCTCGTCGAGTTCGAGGAACCAGTCGTGGTCGACGTAGTACTGCTGGCGGCCGGTGAACGTGGGCCACGGTTCCTTGTCCTGTACGTACCGTTTCCAGGGCGTGTAGGCCTCGCCGTCCTCGATGGGAGAGGTCCAGTGGTCGCCCGTTTCGATGAATCGCTGTGGCTGGTCGATGGTGTCGTCAAGCGTGATCCGTTCGTCGGTCCCCTCGGGATTGGTCTCCGCGGAGTGGTCGAGGATGTACTCGCAGGCCGCACGGTCCTCCATGAGCGCGCCCTCCTCACCCGTCTCCGTGTCGCGGACGAAGTCGTCGTAGATACTCTGCAGGTCGATCTCGCGGTCGAACTTCCTGTCGTCGATCGGTTCGACTCCACGCTCCTGTGCCACGTCCTGGATCTTCTCGGCGAGGTCACGGAATATCTGCCAGTCCGTCCGGGCTTCACCCAGGGGCTCGACAGCGGGCGTAAACGGATGCACGTAGGTGTGCATGTCCGTCATCGAGAGGTCGTACTTCTCGTAGTGGCTGGCCGCCGGGAGGACGATGTCCGAATAGAGGGCCGTCGAGTCCATCCGGAAGTTGATGTCGACGACGAGGTCGAGTTTCGGCCAGAGTTCCTCCTCGACGGCGACGTTGCCCTTGGCCTGGTTGAAGTAGTTGCCCCGCCAGACGAACATCGTCGTCGGGTCGGGACGCGAGCCGTCCTCGCGCTCGGAGGGGTAGACGGGCATCCAGCCCTCGTCGATGGAGTGGCGGATCTTCGCGGCGGTGTCCTCGTCGGTGTTGTCGAGGATGCCCGCGTGGAAGTAGGTCCAGAGCGTCGTCGGCACGCCTCGCACACTGCCAGTCGGGAAGGAGAGCGTCTGCCAGCCGTGGAACGTCCAGATCTTCTCCTGGCCGACGTAGTGGTCGAGACCGGTGCCCTGCTCGCCGAGGTTCCCGGTGAGCGTGACGAGCAACTGGATCGCGCGGTTGCCCAGGTCGTTGTGATACCAGTCGTTGACCCCCTTCCCGTGGATGATCTTCGCTTTCCCCGCTTCGCCGAACTCCCGGGCGATCCGCTGGTAGGTGTCCTCACCGACGCCCGTCAACTCGTACACCGTCTCGGGGTCGTACTCGGCGAGTTCGTCCTGCAAATTGAGCCAGACCGACCGGACCTGAACGTTCGGCCGGTCGGCGTCCGCGTCGCCACCGGTCTCGTCCCCTGAAGCGAGCCCGACCTGCCTGTCGACGTCCAGTTGCGGGTCGAAGTCGACTTCGATGGAGGCGTCGTGGTCGTGCTGGCCATCCCGGTCACCCAGCGACCCGGGTGCGACACGCAGTTCGCCCGCGCCGTCGACCATGACGAACGTCTTCTCGGGCCGGTCGACGTCCTCACCAAGGCCAGGCACCTCGCTCGCCCGGAGGAACTTGCCCGTGTCCTCGCGCACCAGCAGTGGCATGTCCGTCTGCTCTTTGAGGTGGGGTTCGTCGTAGAGTTCCTCGGAGACGATAGTCTGTGCCATCCCCATCGCGAGCGCGGTGTCGGTGCCGGGTTCGGGCGAGAGCCACTCGTCGGTGTGGATGGCGGTCTGGGAGTAGTCGGTGAAGACGCCGACGCGTTTGGTGCCGTTGTAGCCGGCGTCGAGGAAGAATTTCGCGTCGGGGATGCGCGTGACGTTGATGTTCGACCCCCACGCGATGATGTAGTCGGCGTTGTACCAGTCGGCGCTCTCGGCGTTGTCCGTCTGGGTGCCCCACGTGATCGGTTGCCCGGGCGGCAGGTCCGAGTACCAGTCGTAAAACGAGTGGGAGACCCCGCCCAGGAGGTTGACCAGCCGCGACCCCGAGGCGAACGAGACCGGGGACATCGCAGGGATCGGCGTGAAGCCCGAGATGGCGTCGTATCGGCCCGCCTCGACCTCGTCGACGACGTGTTCGGCGATCTCGGTGAGCGCTTCGTCCCAGGAGATGCGCTGCCATTGACCCTCGCCGCGCTCGCCCGTGCGCCGGAGCGGGTGTTTGATCCGCTGGTCGGCGTTGACGTAGTCGGTGTAACAGGCGCCCTTCTGGCAGCCACGCGGGTTGGGGTCGGGCAGCGACTCGTCGAAGTTCTCGTAGTCGCCGGCCTGTTCCTCCCGCCAGACCTGGCCGTTCTTGACGTAGACGTTCCAGGAACACGACCCCGTGCAGTTGACCGAGTGCGTCGACCGGTGTTTGGAGTCCCAGTCCCACTGTTCGCGGTAGAGGTCCTCCCAGTCGCGGTAGGGGTAGTCACCGATTGGGTCGTTGACCACCTGCAGCCGCGTCATCTGCAGGAAGTCCCGTGCCAGCCCCGTCTGTGAGGCCCCCGCACCGGCGACGGTCGCGGCACCGACGCCTTTCAGAAAGTCCCGCCGGTCGACCTCGACCCCGCCGTCCGTCGAGGCCGAATCCCCGCTCTCTACCGCTTCGTCGGCGTCGCCCACGTCGCGGCCGTTGCCTGCGTCGGAGCCGTCGTCGTTCGGTGGTTCCCTTCCGGTACGCTCGGTCGTGTCGTGTTCGTCGGTCATTGTTTGGTGATGAAGATCGTGGCGAGCCCGACTGCGACGCCGACGGCTGCGAGCGCGATACCCGCGGCAGTGTCACCGCCGACCGCCAGTCCGGCTGCTATCAGGCCGACGCCGGCGAGTTTGCTCGCCCGGTCGACCCAGCGATACGACGACTCCGGGAGGGTGAGTTCGCTCACGTCTCACCCTCCGATTCGGCCGCTCCGCTCGTCTCACTGGTTCCGTCGGTCTCTTCGCCCGTTCCCTCTGGCTCCTCCGGCGACCCCTCGCCCGAGCCCCGCAAGAGCACGTAGGTGAGGAGGCCACAGAACGCGGGCCACCCGAGGATGGCCCACCAGAGCATGGCGTTGACGGCGCCGGTACTGGCGTCGAGGATGTCCGCGGCGATGTTGTTCATCCCGGCGATCGACGCGACCATGATAAACGTGACCGCGAAGACGCCGACAGCGGTCTGTTTCGGCCGGTCGAGCGGGTCGACGGCGAAGTGGGTCGGCTCGGACTCGCGGTCGACGAATGGCCACGCCGCGAGGACCACGAACACGAGCCCCGGGAGGACGATGCCACCGACGAACTCGGTGCTGATCTCGCCCAGGATCGGGAGGTGGAACGACATCCACGACGGCAGGATCTTGAGGAAGCCGTAGACCCACATCAGAAACCAGTCGGGCATGATGAGTTCGGGCGTCCCCGCGGGGTCGTTGGGGCCGTACTCGGCGACGTTGTGGACCGGCAGGAACCCGGCCAGGACCGAGAGCGTCGCCAGCGTCAGGAAGAAGACGACGGCACTGACCGCCGCCTGGTTCGGGAACGCCGGCAACCCGACGATGACGCTGTCGTCGTCCGCCGAGACCGTCCCACCGTCGACTGCGGGGTCACGCTCGCTGCCGCCGGCAGTGCCGGGCGATTGCGGGCTCGCGACCGGTCCCTCGCGCTCGGCCTCGGTGTGTTTCTGGCGGACCAGGATCGCCATGTGGATGGCGAGCAGGCCGGCGATAGCGAGCGGTATCAGCAGGACGTGCAGGAAGTAAAAGCGCGGGATTGTCGCCGCCGAGGGGAAGGTCCCGCCGAAGACGGCCTTCGAGAGCGGGTCGCCCAGCAGCGGGATGGACCTGGCGAGGTTGTAGCCGATGCTCGTCGCGGTGCTCGCGAACTCGTCGAAGGGGAGCGCGTAGCCCGTGTAGGCCGCACCCATCGACAGCCCCGCCAGTCCCGTGCCGACGAGCCAGTTGGGCTCGCGCGGGTTGCGGTAGGCGCCCGTGAAGAAGACCCGGAGCATGTGCAGCGCCAGCGACGCGATGAACAGGTGGGCCGCCCAGTGGTGCATCCGGCGCAACAACATTCCGAAGGGCACGTCGTAGGTGATCTGCAGGACGCTGACGAACGATTCGGGCAACTCCTCGCCCTGGTACTGGGCGACGCTGCCCTCGTAGGTGACCTCGCTCGTCGAGGGCTGGAAGAACATCCCCAGGAAGATCCCGGTCAGGACGAGGACGACGAAACAGAACAGCGCCACCTCGCCGAGCAGGAACGAGTCCTCCGCGGGGAACGCCTTGCCGAGGTAGTCGCTCGCCTCGTCCAGACCGAGTCTGTCGTCGAACCACGCGTAGACCTGCTCGGCACGGCTGCCGGAATCGGAGCCGTCGTCGGGACCGGAGTCGGCCATCGTCACTCACCTCCCGGGCCGATCGGCCCCTCGAAGTCGCCCGTCGCGACGAGGTACCCGTCCGACGAGAGCGTGATCGGGAGTTGTGGGAGTGCTCGCCCCGGTGGACCGCCCACGACTGCTGCCCCGCTCGTCGCGTCGAACCGGCCGAAGTGACAGGGGCAGACGAGCGTCTCGCCGTCCTGGTCCGAGACCATACACCCGGCGTGGGTACACACCTTCGAGTAGGCGGCGTACCCCCCGACGGTGGACTCCATGCGAGTCCCGCCGCCGTAGGCGTCTTCCGGAAAGCGCACCAGCAGCGTCGGCGCATCCTCGATGCCCGGTCGCGCCTCCGGGAAGACGGTCATCTGTTCGCCCTCCGCAAGCGCGTTCTCGCCGACGCGGTTCCCGTCCGGGTCGACCAGCGCGACGCCGTCGGAGTATATCGGGCCGGTGTACTCGCGCTCGAAGACGCGGGTCAGTCCGGCGAGCGGCGCCGCGAGGCTCCCCACGGCCGTCAGTCCGCCCACCGTCGCGAGCAGTTTCGCGTAATCACGCCGTTCCATCGCCGCCCGGGCATCCGTGTAGATGCTCGGCTGTACCCGCTCGCTCGACTCGCCGCTCGCGTCACAGTGACCGTCGAGACACGCACACTCGTCGTCCCAGTCGCGCTCGGTGCGGGCAGTCTGCTCGTGGTCGTCCGGTGGAGCGTCGGTCATCAGTGGCCCCTCCGTTCGGCGACCTCGACGTGGGGCATGAACCACGCGTAGTAGGCGACGGTCGACCCGGCCAGCGAGAGGAACATCCCGGCGGCGTAGACGCCGAAGTACTGGGTGCGCGCGAGGGTGAGGTACTCGCCGGTGAACAGCGCCGCGAACACCACCGCCAGCACCGTCAGCCCGCCCATCGCGACGAGTCCCTCCACGGCCTCCGTCGCGTCGTGATACTCGACGACCCACCGGCCCTCGGTCGCGAGCCACGGGAGTCCGACCTGTCCACCGTCCGCAGCGACCGCCGTTGTCTGCTCGCCCTCCTCGGGTCTGACCGCCCGGTTCATGAACCGGTGGGCCGCGGTGAGGACGCCCACCAGGACGAACAGCGCGACCCAGACGATGACGCCGACCTGGCTCGGCGAGAGTTTCGTCGGCACGTCCACGAAGCCCGCGAGCGGCCGCATCTCCGTGACACTCTGGTCGATGGCGATCTCCTCGGCCGGCGGTTCCCCGTGTAACCCGACGTACCACATCGGTAGCAGCGTCATCACCAGCAACAGGACGACGACGTAGCCGTTCCGTCTCATGGGGAAGCAGCCCCCTCGTCGGTCCGGGATCGCGCGGTTCTCGCCGGACAGAGCACCGTCCCGTCCCGTGAACTGTCCATACCCATCGTGCGCGCGGAACGGGGATATGTCAGTGGCCAAAATATTTTGGCTGTTTTTGTACCCCCCGACCCGTTCGGCCGGGACCGACCGCCTGACGGCGGGTCACCGACTCGATGCTGTCCTGTCGCTGGTCTCGGGGTGCCCATACGCGAGAGCGGCCCTCGTGGCCCAATCAATCCGGGTCCCCGGTCCCGCCTGTTGCGAATTCGGGAAACGCCTATGCACCGCTCAAGAAGATCACGAAGGCGTTCGCTTCGACGTTTACTGGCCGCTCCCGGTCTCGGCTTCCAGCGCCATGTCCAGCAGTTTCCGCTGGCCGGCCGAGAGGTGCTCACAGACGGTCGGGAGCGCGATGTCGAGTTGCTCGGCCACCTCGGTCGCGTTGGCCCGTTTGGGCGTCTCGAAGTAACCCATCGACAGCGCCGTCTCCAGCACCTCGCGCTGGCGGTCGGTCAACCGCGCGCGATCGACGGTCGCCGGGTCCCGGCCGGTGAACTCGTGGTTGCGGGCCAGCTCCGTCACGTGGACGCTCTCGAAGCGCGAGCGGAGGACGTCGATCACCGATTCGAGGGTTTCCATGTCGGTCGTGAAAAACGAAAACGAGAGCGCAGCGTTCTCGGCGGTCACGTCCGTGGTCGGACAGCCAAACTCCGAGAGGACGCGACAGGCACAGTCGCGTTCGCTCGACCCGCAGTGACGGAGCCGGGTGACGGCGTCGCTCTCGAACACCGTCTCCAGGTCCTCGCGGAGGTCGTCGGCCCCGCTCATCACCGTGAACTCGACGACCCGCGTCCCGTCGACGACGGCTTTCGAGACGTTTTCGGCCCGCGCGTCCGCCTCCCGGGCGACGTCCACGACCGGGCACTCCCCCGGGTCCTCGATACGCAGGTCGACGCGGATCCCCTCCGGCGCCATGCCCACCGTTTCGAAGGCCAGCCCATAAGTTGTCTGGGGAACATGTTCGCCAACTTGTTCGTAGCGGTGTGTGTGGGCACCTCTCGTATATGCGTGATCCAACCAAAGAAATAATAGAGGCAACCGACTACTGGAGAGTATGACCGAGCGCGGCCTCGACTCCTGGAGTGACGGGTTATCCACCCGCGAACGCGTCAGAGCGATCGCCACGACCCTCACCCGGCCTCGTTCCGTCGAGTGGGTCCGCAAGGAGGCGGGGGTCTCCTCGTGGCAAACCGCGAAAGACGAACTGGAGATGCTGGTCGAGTTCGGCCAGGTCCACGCTATCGAGGGCGACGACGGGAACACGAAGTACGCGCCGAACTACCAGCTGCGATATTTCAACGAGATAACGGAACTGATCAACGACCACACGCGTGAAGAACTTCGTGAGGAAGTCGCGAGTATCCAGGCGAAGATCGACGAGTGGAAGACCGAATTCGACGTCGACTCACGCGACGCGCTCGAATCGACGCTCACTGACGCGGACCTCGCCAGCGAGGAGATCCGGCGCCGCAACACGGTCCTTCGCCGCTGGGAACGGTCGGAGGACAACAAGCGACTCCTCAGGCACGCGCTGGAACTATACGACGATGCCCGGTCACTCTATCCCGGGGACACGGGGTCGTCGAACTCGTCGGCCTCCCTCTCGCAGTAAGTTGACCGATGATTTTTCTCGCAAACCGGGCGAATCTAGACAAGCGAACACTACTCACCCGTCTCCACAACCAACTACAGACGCAGGTTTCCCAGGACGACTCCCCGGTCGAACAGGTCCGGTATCACACGTCCGCCGGCGACAAAATCGGCGTCCGAGCCACCACCGACCCGTCCGTATTCCTCGGAACCACGTACCCGGTTGCGGAGGCCGAACTACACGTCTCGTTCGATTTCCCGGCGAATCGAGCGTACGACTTCTACGAGATACAGTGGGTCGAGCCCGAACGGAACCTCATGCTGGGGTGGCACCAGGACGACACGCATATGCATCTCGGAGAGTGCCACTTCCAGCTCGACTATCGAAGTGAGACCGTGCAGCGAGAGCCAGCGACGTTTCTCGACGTGCATCCGCGGAACGTGTTCGACCGGCGAATGGAGCATCTCGTGGAACTCGTCGCTGCCGTCACGTGGGAACAGGAACGCCCGAAAGTCCCGGAAGAAGCCGTTCAGTGACCACCGGCCGGAGGAAATCATGGGCCCACCCGGATTTGAACCGGAGAAAGACAGTCCGGGCTTGCGGCTCGCTGCGCTCGCCGTTCCGGGCTGTGACTTTCAGGGTTCAAATCCTCGTTCTGCACTCTTCGCTCGTCACGTCCGTTCCTCGCAGAAGACTGGGCCCACCCGGATTTGAACCAGGGACGAAGCGGTTATGAGCCGCTCTCTCTAACCAGACTGAGATATGGGCCCTCGGTGTTGCGTTTTCCACGGGAGCCCTTTAGCCTATCGCGTCGTCGCCGACGAGGTCACCCACGATTGAGTTTGCGAGTCGCTTTCTGCACGCCGCAACTCACGAATCGGCTGTCCGGCGGATCAACCCCGCGAGGTCGTCCCAGAAGCCAGCCTCGTACTTCTCGCTGTCGTCGATCGTCGGGCGTGCGTTGGTCTCGTTGACGACCGCGCGGTCGTCGGTCACGAGGATGTCGACGCCCAGGAAAGGGATGTCCAGCACGTCGGCCGCCCGCTCGGCCAGGTCGCGGAGTTCGGGGTTCAGGTCGACGCGGGTGGCCTCGGCACCGCGGTGGACGTTGTGCTTCCACTGACCGGCCGCGAGAGCCGACTCGGATAATCGCCGCTCGACGGCGCCGACGTACTCCCCGTCCAGCACCATCACGCGGTAGTCGGTCGCGCCGTCGAGGTACTCCTGAACGAGAAAGGACTTGTCGCCGGTCGCCTGGAAGTCGTGGACCAGGTCGAGGTAGTCGACGACGCCGAGAAACGAGTCCAGGTCGGCCGCCTTCGCGACGCCGACACCCCGGGTCGTCGAGTTGGGTTTGACCACGACCGGGGGATCGAGTCGCTCGTAGGCGGCCACGAGCTCCGACTCGTCGACGGGATTCGAGACCACGACCGTCTCGGGGACCGGCAGGCCCGCGCGGTCGAGACGGGCGGTCGTATCTGCCTTGTTGCGCGAGCGCAGGACCGCTTCGCGGTCGTTGACCCACGGGATATCGAGCAGCGCGTCGGCGACACCCCCCTCCATGAGTCGCGGCGGGTAGACGAAGCCGACCTCGAACTCCTCCCAGGGAGGGTCGGTCAGCGTGACCGTCCGCTCGGCCGTCTGGACGTACTCGACGTGGACGTCCCGGTCGGCGAGTGGGGCCCGCATCCGCCCGTACGTCTCGGCGTCGGTCGCCACCGCCATGCGCATACCCGTCGCTTGCGGCGAACCACACTTAGCCCCTCCGCTGCGAGACGCGTCAGAGAACTATCCACTGACAGTCAGTTTCCTGTGACCCGAGTTCTAACGATCACCTAGTACACGTCTCACTTCGTTCTACGACCGGTTCCAGGACGTATCGCTGTGATATCGTTTCTCCGACCGCCCTACAGCGCCGCGGCGAGCACCTCGACGGGGTGGGGCGGCTCCTCGTCCCGCTCACCGTAGGGGACGAGCTGTGAGCGACAGGACGCCCCGGGGGCCACGGGTCGTTCCGCGGGCGAGTCGTCGAGCTGGTCGAAGAGGACGTTCGCGATGGTCTCACTCATCGACCGGTGTTCCGCCTCGTAGCCGAAGGAACCGGCCATCCCACAACAGCCCGAGTCGAGCGCGTCGACCTCGTAGCCCGCCCGCCGGAGGACGCCCACGGCGTGGTGGTCCTTCCGGGTGGCCTTCTGCTGGCAGTGACCGTGATAGGCCAGGCTCTCGTCGGGCGCGTCGAACGCGACTCCCCGGTCGAGGTCGTGGGCGTCGAGGTACTCACAGACGCCGTAGGCGTTCGCGGCGACCGTCTCGACGTCTCCGCCCCCGAGCAGGTCGGGGTAGTCGAGCTGGTACATCACCGCGTCCGAGGGTTCGACGGTCACGACATCCCAGCCCTCGCGGACCCGCGGCGCGAGCGCGTCGACGTTTTCCTCGGCCGTCGAGCGCGCGCGGTCGAGCATGGCCTTCGAGAACGCCGGCCGACCGCTGTCGCTGACGTCGTCGGGCACCCTGACGTGGACGCCCGCGGCCTCGAGGACGTCCATCGCCGCCACCCCGACCGCCGGGTGGCTGTAGTTCGTGTAGGGGTCCGCGACCAGGAGCGCTTTCCGCTCGGCCTCGCTCTCGCCGACCGCGGGCGTCCGGTCGTCGACCCGCTTGCGGAACGTTTCCCGGTGGAACGCGGGGAGGCCGGGTTCCCGAGCGATACCGACGGTCTTCTCGGCGAGCCAGTCACTCCCCGGGAGGGCCATCGCCCAGTTCGACAGCGGCGCGAGGGCGCTCCCGACCCCCAGCAGCGTGTCGACGTTCGCGAACAGTCGGTCGCGCAGCGAGACGCCCTCGCGCTGGTGGTACTCGTGGCCGACCTCGGCTTTGAGTTTCGCCATGTCGACGCCGCTGGGACAGTCGTTGCGACAGCCCTTGCAGCCGATACAGAGGTCCATCACCTCGGCGGCGAACTCCTCGCTGAACACGTCCTCGGGGAGGTCGCCACTCATCGCGGCCCGGAGCATGTTCGCCCGGCCCCGCGTACTCGTCACCTCCTCCTCGGCGGCCCGGTAGGTCGGACACATCACGCCGCCGGTCGTCTCCTGGTGACCCGTACAGCCGGCACAGCCGTGACAGAGTTCGACCATCCCCTGGAAGCCGTTCTCGTTGTCCCACGCCAGGACGGGGTCGAAGTCGGCGTCGAACGCGTAGTCGGGGTCGAACCGCAGGTTCTCGGTGGGGTCGACCTCGCCACAGACGTTGCCGGGGTTGAGCAGCCAGTCCGGGTCGAACGCCGTCTTGAGGTCGCGGAACGTCTCCCAGAGGTCATCGCCGTAGAGTTTGCGGTTCCACTTCGTCCGGGCCTTGCCGTCGCCGTGTTCGCCCGAGACCGACCCGCCGTACTCGACGACGAGGTCCGTGATGCGCTCGGCGATGGCGTCCATCTGCTCGACGCCACGCTCGGTCTTGAGGTTCAGGAGCGGGCGGATGTGCAACACACCGGGCCCGGCGTGGGCGTAGTAGGCAGCGAACGTGTCGTAGTCGTCGAGGATCGACTGGATGTCCGCGACGTACTCCGGGAGACTCTCCGCCGGGACGGCCGTGTCCTCGACGAACGGCCAGTGTTTCTCGTCGCCGGTTCGCGAGAGCAGGATGGGGAGACCGGCCTTGCGCATCTTCCAGAACTTCGCCTGCCTGTCGGCGTCGTAGGCCTCCAGCGCGTCGACGGCGTTGACCGGGTCGTCGGTGGTCCCGGCCGCGCTCTCGTGGGGGTCGACGGCCGGTTCGTAGCCGGGGAGCCGGTCGGCGAGCAGGTCCGCGACTTTCTGTCTGGCCTCCCGGTCGGACTCCGCGTAGAACTCGACGAGCAGCGTCGAATCCGTCCCGTCGGGGAGCGTCGCGACGAGGTCCGCGAACTCGCCGGTGTCGCGGGCCAGGTCGAGGAACACGTCGTCCATGATCTCCACCGCCGAGGGGTCGTGTTCGAGGATCGGCGCGACGTCGCGCATCGCCGGAAGGACGCCGTCGTAGGTCAACATGACGACCGCGGTCGTCTCCGGAATCGGCTCCAGGGACACCTCCGCCTCGGTCACGATCGCGAGTGTCCCCTCGCTCCCGGCCAGGAGGCGACCGACGTTGACCTGGCCGCGCTCGCGTGCGTCGGCGACGAGCCGGTCGAGGTTGTACCCCGAGACGTTCCGCGTCAGGTCGGGATAGCGGGCATCCACTTCGTCGGCCTCCTCGTCGAGTATCCGCCGCACCTCGGCGTAGATCCGGGCCTCGAGGTCGGTGTCGGTACCGGCAGCCAGGTCGTCGAGGTCGTCGACGTCGACCCAGCCGAAGGTCGTGACGGTGCCGTCGGCCAGCACCGCCTCCACGGACTCGACGTAACCGTCCGCCTTCTCGTATTTCAGCGAGTGGGCACCGGTCGAGTTGTTGCCGATGCAGCCGCCGAGGACGCTCTTGTCGCCCCACGCGGGGTCGGGGGCGTACTTCAGCCCGTGTGGTCGGAGGTGGTCGTCGAGCGTCGCGAGCGTGATCCCGGGCTGTGCGCGGGCGGTCCGCTCCTCGGGATCGACGCCGAGGAAGCCGTCCATGTGGCGCTTGAAATCGAGGACGACCGCCTCGTTGACGGCCTGTCCGGCCAGCGAGGTGCCGCCGCCGCGGGGGAGGACGGGGATCTCCCGGTCGGCACAGTAGCCCATTACGGCGGCGACGTCAGCCGTCGAGGCGGGCGCGACGACGCCGATCGGGAGTTGCTGGTAGACGCTGGCGTCGGTGGCGTAGAGCTGTCTGCTGTACGTGTCGAAGCGGACGTCCCCGTCGACACGAGCTTCCAGCGCGCTCACCAGATTGGGCCGCTCGACGCCGTCGCCGGCGTAGTCGTAGTCGGCGCGCGAGTCGGTCGCCGGGTCCGTCTCCCCGGCCGGGGTGGGTTCTCCGGACATCGCTGTGTATCGGGGGTCAGAACGCCCCCGGTGCGACGACGTACCCGAACAGCAGCGTCAGCAGGCCGGTCGCCGCGGCGTAGTAGGCAAGCGGTATCAGTTCGAGTCGGATGACCCGCCCTTCCTCGCCGACGAGGCCGACGACGGCCAGCGCGGCGACGACGTTGTGGATGGCGACGAGGTTGCCGATCGCGCCGCCGACCGCCTGTGCGCCCACGACGATCTGGGTGGGGACGCCGATGTTCTGTGCGGCGTTGAACTGGAACGTGCCGAACAGGATGTCGCTGACCGTGTTCGACCCGGCGATGAACGCGCCGAACGCGCCGACCAGCGCCGCGAAGAACGGGTAGGCCCCGCCCGCGACGTTGGCCGTCAGGTCCGACAGGATGACGAGCATGCTGTCGAGGTCGCCGGCCCGGCCGGAGTTTATCATGATCTGGACGGTCGCGACCGCGAACCACAGCGCGATGACGGCCGGCAGGATCTTCCGGAACGTCTCCTTCCAGGATTCGGCGATCCCCTCGCGGTCCATCCCGTGGAGTCCGTAGGTGAGCACGCTGACGACCACGAAGATCGCACCCGGCAGGTACAGCGTCCGGAACGACCCCGACAGACCCTGGACGCCCAGGATATCCGTCCACGCGACGACGAGCGTCGACTGCAGGAAGTCCTGTAGCGGTCCCCAGACCCGCGTGACGACGAGCAACCCGGCCGTCAGGACGTACGGCAGCCACGCCATCCCCAGCGACATCTCGCGGTCGGGCGTGACCTGGGCAGTGCCGCCGTCGGCCGCGACCGTCCGGCCGCCGCTGGTGCTCTCGCCGGGTTCGATCTCGCCGACCCAGTGGTCCGGCCATCCCTCGCGGGGCCCGAAGTCCCACTCCTCCTCGGGCAACAGGAAGCCAGCCCGCAACACCGCCGCGGTGACGAACAGGCCGACCATCGCCCCGAGCAACGCCGGGAACGTCGGTCCCAGGAAGTAGGCGGTCAACCAGTAGGGCACTGCGAAGGCAGCCCACGCGAACGTCGTCAGCGGGAGGACCTCCAGTGCCGGGCGGATGGAGCGTTCCTCGCCGAAAAAGCGGGTCATCATCGCGACGCCGATAAAGGGCAACACGATGCCGACGACCGCGTGGATCGACGCGGCCCACAGTGCGACGTCGGCGACGTACTCGGTCACGGTCAGTCCCTCCGCCTGTATCGCCGACTCGATCGCGGCGTTCTGGCTGAACACCTCCTCCAGACCGATGATGAGCGGCGTCCCCACGGCACCGAACGTGATGGCCATCAGGTTCCCGGTCAGCGCGACCACGACCGCCGCCATCGGCGGGAACCCGAGGCCGACGAGCAACGGACCGACGATGGCCGCGGGCGTCCCGAACCCGGCGGCGCCCTCGATGAACGACCCCATGAGGAACACGAGCAACACGACCTGGACGCGCCGGTCGTCGCTGATCGACGAGAACCCGTCGTTGATGACGTCGAACGCACCGGACTGTTTCAGCGTGTACAGCAACAGGATCGCACCGAAGACGATCCACAGGATCTCCGTCGCCGTGAACACGCCCGCGATCGTCGCCGCGCCGATCAGTTCCGGCCCCATGCCCCAGCCGACGTAGCCCACGACGACCGCGATCAGCCATGCGACCGGCATCGTCCGCGTCGCGGGCTGGTACAGGATGACCATCAACACCGTGATCGCGACCAGCGGCAGGAGCGCCATCCCCACCAGCGCGGCGTCAACCATCGCTCTCCACCGTCGTGCCCCGCATCGATTCACGGCGCGTCGTATCTCGCTTCGATTCGCGGCGCGTCGTGTCTCGCTTCGATTCACACCGCGCTCGGTCGTCTGTCACGGCGGAACTCCGCGTGCCGATCCGATTTTCGTGCCTGCCTGGATCTGGCATGACTCGAACGTCAAACTGCGACTATTTATAATTACTGTCCGTTCCAGAGAACCGGGAATCCCTGTCCCGGCCGCCACCGATTCAGTCTGATTGAACGCGAATAGCCACAAAATAGGCCCTAATAAAGCAATATAGCGACGATCTCGTAACCGTGGTAGAGCTGGCCGGACGAGTCGATGGAAACTGGGCCGGCGGCTATAGTACATTCGAGTGAATTGGGTTGCGCACGAATACACAGTGGGTACACTCCACTGTAATCAGGCGTGTCCAGGGCCCTCGAACGACGTGGGAGTACGGCGAGAACATCCGATGAGCGCACTCGGCGGTTCGGGTCAGGATCCGGTCGCGATCGCGTACAGCTCGTAGGCGAAGACGGCCAGCACGAGCGCGACGTTCGCCCACACGAAAGCCGTGAACGCGGTCTGACTCAGTGCCATCAGTCGCGCACCTCCTCGTCGACAGGCGCGTGTCTGTTCCGTCCGCCGTCGGTCGCCGGTTCGTCGAGTCGACCGACCTCCGCGTCGAGCCTGTCGAGGTCAAAGCCCGCAGGCGAGACGCGAGCCAGCACGACCGCGAGGCCGCCCGAAACCACGAGCGCGCTGACGAACGACCCGAAGAAACTGGGCGCGGGTAGCGCGCTGGCCAGTCCCAGGTCGGCCACCAGCCCCGCTGCCGGCGGGAAGAGACTCGCGCCGACGAGCAACCCGGCGACGCTCGCGACCAGCATGCCGGGTCCGGACGGGCGCGAGGAGTAGAGCCCGTAGAGCAGCGGGACGAACGTCGCCGTGGCGAGCAGGTCCGCCGTGAAGAATATCTGGAGGACGCTGTAGCCCTGTGCGCCGATGACCGTCGCTGCGAGGGCGACGACGACGGTGAGCGTGCGGGCAGCGAGCGTCAGCGTACTGTCGTCGGGGTCGGCGAGCAGTCGTCGCAGGTCCGCCGTGGCGACGCTCGCGATGGCGTTGAAGATCGTGTCGGCAGTGCTCATCACGAGCAGGACGGCGATGAGGACGACCGCGAGTGTCACCGGCTCCGAGAACGAGGCGTTCACCACGAGGAAGAAGGCGATGTCGGCGTTGTACCCCGCTCCCGACGTGACGAGTTCGTCGAGTCCCGTGGCCGCGAGCCCGAACAGGCCGGCGGTCACGACCATCGGCAGGACCGCGACGGCGGCTATCAGGAACGAGCGCCGCACCTCCCGGGTCGACGAACCGGCGTAGATGCGCTGCCACCACGCCTGGTTCAGCATCTCCGCGCCGAGGATGGCGACGACGACGTACGCGCCGAAGCGTAATCCCGGAACGAATCCCGGGTTCAGGAGCGAGGGGTCGCTGGCCAGCACCGTCTCGTGAACTGCCCCTGCACCCCCCAGCGAGAGGATGGCAGCACCGAAACCCACTGCAAGGAGCGGGAGGAGCACCAGCGTCTGCAGAGTGTCGGTGAAGATGCTCGCCTGGAGGCCGCCGTAGGCGGTGTAGACGAGGACGAACCCGCCGATCACGGCGGCGGTCTGCCAGAGCGGCACGCCAGCGACCAGTGCGAGCGCGCCGGTGATACCCGTCATCTCCGCGGCGAGGAAGACGAACATGTACGCGACGCTCACGAGCAGGACGTAGACGTACATCGCCGTCCCGTAGCGGGCGTAGGCGTACTCGGTGATGGAGTGCCCTTCGGGGATGTACTCGCGGATCCGCGGACCGACCCAGGCGTAGACCACGAGCGGCGTCGCGCTCCCGATCCCGTAGCCCACCAGCGCCGAGATGCCGCCGAAGGCCGCCGCGGCCTCGACCGGACTGAACAGTATCCACGCGCCCATACTCGACGCGACGAGTGTCGCCGTGAGTCGCCCGCCGCCGGTCGAGGAGCGCGCCGAGATGAAGTCCTCGGTACTCCCGACCCGTCCGCGCGCGTACCACGTCCCGAGCGCCGCGAACAGCGCCAGCGTCGCCACCGTCAGGCCCAGCGCGACTGTCGATGTCACCATGTTCGGGCCGAGACGCTCGACCGGTATATATCTTGGTGATACAACTCGGTAATACCATCGGTCGGCCGTCGCCAGCGGCGCGGTCCGTGGTGGATCTGGAGCTGCAAGGGACGACGAGTTTCAGCGTTGATTCCTGGGGGTTCGAGTTTAAATACGAAGGGACGAAACTCAGGGCAACAACCGGCCGCGACGGCCGAGTGACACGCATGGCAGGCGAGGAGACCGAGACGGGACGGCTCGCGGGGTTCCAGTCGTGGCTCTCGCGGGCAGCCTCGGCGGTCACCGGCACGCGGATCCACGTCCCCGACTACGACCCTGGCCGCCACGGTCGCCTCGTCGGCCCGCCCGACCTGGGCGACCGCGAGGAGGTCGAACGCTACTGGCTGAACGCACCCTTCGCGTACGTCTCGCTCTCCTACGACGACGAGACCGACGAACACCGCTACGAGGTGGTCGAACCGGGCCTCGACGACGTCGAGATCGACCTGCTGGAGCGGCTCTTCCGGGACATCCGCGACCCGCTGCTCTACCGGGCGGACGTCAGCGACGACCCCGAGGCGGCGTTGCGCGAGGAACTCCGCCAGCGCCTCGAGGAGTACGGCGTCGACGTCCCCACGGAGTCGTTCTACCGGCTCTACTACTATCTGCACCGCTCGTTCCTGGGCTACGGCAAACTCGACCCGATCATGGGCGACCCGGGCGTCGAGGACATCTCCTGTGACGGGCCGAACCTCCCGGTGTTCGTCTACCACGAGGACTACACCGACGTCGGGACGAACGTCGTCTTCGAACCCGACGAACTGAACGACTTCGTGGTCCACCTCGCACAGCGCTCGGGCCGACACGTCAGCGTCAGCGACCCCGTCGTCTCGACGACGCTGCCCGACGGCTCGCGTATCGAACTCGCACTCGGCGAGGAGGTCACCCCGCGCGGGTCGGCCTTCACCATCCGGAAGTACGCCGACGAGCCGTTCACGCCCATCGACCTCCTGGAGTACGGCACCTACGACGTCTCGATGCTCGCCTACCTCTGGCTGGCCATCGAGAACAACAAGAGTCTCATCTTCGCCGGCGGGACGGCGGCGGGCAAGACCACCTCGATGAACGCCGTCTCGATGTTCATCCCGCCCCGGTCGAAGGTCGTCACGATCGAGGACACCCGCGAGCTCTCCCTCCATCACGACAACTGGCTCTCCTCGGTCACGCGCGAGCGCATGGGTGACGGCGACATCACGATGTACGACCTGCTGCGCTCGTCGCTGCGCCACCGGCCGGAGTACATCGTCGTCGGCGAGGTCCGCGGGGAGGAGGCGATCACCCTCTTCCAGGCGATGAACACCGGTCACACGACGTTCTCGACGATGCACGCCGACTCGGTCCAGACCGTCATCAACCGGCTGGAGAACGAACCCATCAACGTCCCGCGGCCGATGGTCCAGTCGCTCGACATCCTCTGTGTGCAGGTGTTGACCCGGTCGGGCGGGGAGCGCGTCCGGCGCTCGCGGACCATCTCCGAGATCGAGGGGATCGACCAGCGGACGGGCGAACTCGACTACTCCAACGCCTACGAGTGGCAGGGCGAGCGCGATACCTTCCGGAGTTCCAACAGCGACCTCCTCGAGGAGATCCGCGACGAGCAGGGCTGGAGCCAGGGCGAGTTGCGCCGCGAATTGCGCAACCGGCGGCGCTTTCTCACCTACCTCCGCGAGGCGGGTGTCAGGGACTACCGCCGGTTCACCGCGATGATAAACAAGTACTACGCCGACCCCGAGGAGGTCGTCGCGATGGTCGAGGAGCACGGCGTCGAGGCCGGCGAGGCGGCCGCCGACGAACTCGTATGATTCCGGAGACTGTCCTCCAGACGGGCATGGACCCGGTCGGGCTGGTGCCCCTGATTCTGGCGTTCGCGCTGGCGGCGCTGGTCTGGCTGTCGGCCAGTAACCGTCGCATCGACACGTTTCTCACGCGGATCTCCCGGCGATACTTCGGCCGGTACGTCGACGACGAGCACCCCGAGCGGACGCGCCAACTCCGCGCGGCGTTCGTCGACGAGACCTACCGCTCGTACGCCGCCCGGACCTACCTCCTGACGGCCCTCGCGGCGCTCGTCGGCAGCGTCGTCGGCGTCTACGTCACCGGCGTCGGGTTGCTCTTGCTCCCGGCACTCGGCGATTTCATCAACCAGTTGCCCGACGCCATGGCGAACGGGCTGGGCCGACCGGAACTCGAACCCGAACTCACGCCCCGCCAGGTGCTCGCCGTCGTCACAGCGGGGGGCGTCATCAGCGGGCTCGTGACCGCCGGCGTCGCCTACTGGTACCGCTGGGAGTCACCGAAGAGCCACGCCGAGGTGCGCAGACGCGGGATAAACGAGGGGCTTCCCCGGACTGTCGCCTTCGTCTACGCGCTCTCCAGGGGTGGGATGGCCGTCCCCGAGGTGATGCGCAGTCTCGCCGACAACCGCTCGGTCTACGGTCACGGCGCCGACGAGATATCGGTCGCAGTCCGCGAGATGGACCTGTTCGGCCGGGACATCATCACCGCGGTCCGGCACGTCGCCGAGCGCACCCCGAGCGAGCAGTTCAAGACCTTCTCGGAGAACCTGGCGAGCGTCCTCCAGAGCGGGAAGGACCTCCCGGAGTTCCTGCGCGACCAGTACGAGCGCTACAGCGAGCAGGCCCAGGAACGCCAGGACGAGATCCTCGAACTGCTCGCCACCATCGCCGAAGCCTACGTGACGGTGCTCGTGGCCGGGACGCTCTTCCTGATGACGATCCTGCTCGTCTTCGGCCTGACGACCACCCGGACTATCAACTTCCTCCGGTTGCTCGCGTACCTGCTCATCCCGCTGGCGAACGTACTCTTCATCGTCTATCTGGACGGCAAACTCGACCTGCTGGGCGTCTCCCGCGGCAGCGACACCGGTGCCCTCGAAGCGGACATCTCCGACAGCGAGGTGCCCGACGACCTGGACGCTCGCTGGGGGCGCGACGGCGGAGACGGCGCAGCACGGTCCGCGGATAGCACGGTACGGTCCACGGACAGCGCGGCCCGCTCCGACGGCGGCGCGACGTCCCGGGCAGCCACCAGCGAGACTGCGACGCGGCAGGCACCAGCCGACGACCCCGCGACGCGGCCGGCGGCCGACACCACCGGGCAACTGGCGCTGTACGACCGGCTGGCGTCGGTCAAGCGGGTCGCCAGCGACCCTGTCCAGACGGTGCTGTGGAACCCCACGAGACTCCTCTATCTGACCGTCCCGCTGGCGTTGCTGTGGGTGGCGATCCGTGCCCCCAGCGCCGTCTCGCCCGGCGGGTTCGAGGCACGGATCGCCGACGACATCGTCATCCAGGCGGTGCTGTTCGTCGTCGGGACGTTCGCGCTCGTCTGGGAACTGTACAGCCGGCGCATCCGGCGCATGGAGGCGGAACTGCCTGAACTCCTCGGTCGACTGGCCAGCCTCAACCAGGCGGGGATGTCGGTCGTCGAGAGCATCGAGCGCGTCCGCGAGAGCGATCTGGGACTCCTCTCGCCGGAGGTCGACCGCGTCTGGCGTGACCTGCAGTACGGCGCGACCGTCGACGACGCCTTCCGCCGGTTCGGTCTGCGCGTCCGGACGACCGCCACGACCCGTGTCGTCACCCTGCTGACCAACGCCCTGCGTGCCAGCGGGAACGTCGCGCCCGTCCTCCGGATCGCGGCCGAGCAGGCCGAGTCCGAACTGAAACTCCGCCGGCGCCGCAGCCAGCAGATGGTGACCTACCTCGTCGTCATCTACATCTCGTTTCTGGTCTTCCTGGTCATCATCGTCGCCGTCCAGGAGGTGCTGGTCCCGAGCCTGCCGACCGACGTTCCGGTCCCCTCGGCCGACGAGACGCGCCGACTGGGCGTCAACGCCGGTCAGTTCGCCCGCTTCGCCGAGGTCGACAAGGCCGCCTACACGCTCGTGTTCTTCCACACGGCGCTCGTCCAGGCCGTTCTCTCGGGGTTCATCGGCGGCCAGCTCGGCGAGGGGTCGCTCAAGGACGGCGCCAAGCACGCGACGATCATGCTCACTGTCGCCTACGTCGCTTTCCTCCTGCTCACCTCGCCGGTCGCGACGGTCACGTTCACCGAGCAGACGATGAACGGGGACGCGGTCGTCGTCGATTCGGTCTCGATGTCCGACGGCGGCTTCGTCGTCGTCCACCAGCAGACGAGCGACGGCGAGGTGATCGGCCACAGCGCGTATCTCGAACCCGGGACCCACCGGGACGTCCGCGTTCGCCTCGATAGTACCTACGCAGACGAGATGACACTGTTCGCGGTGACCTACCTCGATAGCGACGGCGACGGGGAGTTCGACCCGCCACCGGGCGAGGCGGCTGATACCGCCTACACGGCCACCGACTCGCGGGTGTTCGACCGCGCGACGGTCACTCGCGATTCGGACGATACGGCGTCGGTCAGTTCGCTGGCGGTCGCCGGTCGGTTCTCGGGCACGCTGATTCCAGCTGACGGCGGACTGACCCCCGGGTAACAGGCAGGTTTCGACCGGCTACCAGTCCACCGAGAGTGTCCCGTCGCCCTCGGGGTCGGGTGCGATCTCCTCGTCGGTGCGGCGGTCGACGACGTGGATGACGCCCCGGTCTTTCTTCGCGGGGCAGACCTCCGCCGCACGGAGGTTCTCGTCCAGGTCCGCCTCGTCGACGAAGTAGGTCTCGGGTCTGGCGATCCCGGTCGTGATGTCCAGCGTCCAGTTGTCCGACACCTCGGCGCACTTGCCCGCACCGATACACTTGTTCGCCTCGAAGATGATCTTGTAGGGCTTCTCGTCGACCGGCGGGGCGTCGCGCTCGCCGATCGTACTCGGGTCCACCGGACCGTCTGCTCCCATACCTGGTCTTCGAACCCACGTCCCTTTCGTCTGTCGTTTCCCTGTGTTCCGTGAGCGCGGATTCGGAAGGCGACCCCATCGCCGTCGCCAGCTCCCGACGACGAACGTCCAGTCAGCGGACTGGAGCGGCCCGGGAGAGCCCGCCTCGGCGAGGGGGACCTCGAACCCGACGAGTTCGCCGTCACGGGTGAATTCGAACGGCGGGAATCCCGACTCGTTTCCCGGCAGGATCGTGCCGGTACCGCCGCCCCGGCATCGTTCGGCTGGTCGTCCTTTCGACGTTTCGGCGACTGGACCCACACGAGTCAAGTGGGCCGGTCCGCTACCGGGTCGCATGCAGGTGCCGGCCGCGCTCTCCGTCGACCTGGAGTTCTTCCAACACGCGCCCGCTTACCGGAGGGCGGCCGGCACCGCCGACGACCCCGCCATCGGCCGCGACGGCGTCGACTTCCTCCTGGACGCGTTCGAAGACGCCGGTGCCACGGGGACGTTCTTCACCGTCTCGGACATCGTCGAGGGGCACGCGGCGATGCTCGACAGGGTCGCCGAGCGCCACGAAATCGGCTCGCACACGCACACCCACCGGCACCTCTCCGAGCTCTCGGCCGACGAACGTCGCGAGGAACTCGCCGACTCGCGAGAGCGACTCGAAGCCGCCACAGGTGCCGACGTCCTCGGGTTCAGAGCACCCTCGTTCGACGTCGCCGACGACCACTTCCCGATGCTGGCCGCGACGGGCTACGAGTACGATTCGAGCGTCGTCCCCTGCCGGTCGATCCCGGGCTGGTACGGTGGCGAGTGGGAGACGTGGCGCCCCTCGCCCGCATCGGCGGTCGTCCGCGACGCGACGGCCGACCTGGCGGCTGTGCCGGCCACCACCGACTCTGCGGATGTCCCGGCCACCACTGACCTGATTGAGGTGCCGGTCGCCGTCATGCCCGGACTGCGTCTCCCGCTGACTGGCACCTGGATCCGCTTTTTCGGCGTGCGGTACACGATCCTGGGGATGAAACTGCTCGCGCGGCGGGGGATCCCGCCCGTGCTGTACGTCCACCCCTGGGAACTCGTCGACATCCCGGAGATCGAGGGCGTCCCCTCGCGGATCTACGTCCGGTCGGGGGAGTACATGCGCCGCGCCGTCGAGCGGATCCTCGCCGAACCGTTCGAGTTCGTCCCGGTCGGTACGCTCGCCGACGAAGTGAGTGCCGACACCACACAGAACGCGACGGAGGCCGGCAACGACGACCCGGGGGCGTCCCGATGACCGATTGCCGGGAGGCGTCCCGATGACCGACGACGCTGCCGTCAGTGGCGAGACCGAGGGACGCGAAGACACGGACGAGACGTCGCCCGGCCTCCGTCGCCGGATCGCGGGTCGCGTCCTCTCGGCGCTGAAGTGGGTCGTCGCGCTCGGTGCGTTCTGGTACGTCGCACGGGACGTCGACTGGGCGGCCGCCGCAACGAACCTCGCGGACGTCTCGGCCGTCGTCGCCCTCGCGATCCTGGCCGTCACAGTACTGGAGTTCGGCGCGCGCTTTACGATGTGGTACGTCCTCGTCAACGGCGTCACGGAGGCGTCGCTGGCGACGACCGCACGGGTCGACCTCGTCGTCAAGTTCGTCAACCACCTGGTCCCCTCGAAGGCATCGGGTCACTCCGTCGCGCCGCTGGTCCTGCGTCACTACACCGGCGTCGAGTGGTCGGACGCCGTCAGTCTCGCCGGCGTGAACACCGGCCTCTACGCCGCTCTCTACGGTGCGACGGCGATGTCCGGGCTCGCCTACTTCGGGGTCGTCACCGGACGGCTGGCGAGCGGGTGGCTCCTCGTCGTCGCCCTCTCGACGGGCGTCTACGTCGTCGCGGGGGCGCTCGTCCTCCTCGCCGGCCGCCGGCTCGACGTCGCCGGTCGACTGGTCGGCCGCCTGGAGACCGTCCTCGGCCGCGTGCCCCGCGTCGGCAGCCGTCTCGCAGGGGTCGCGGGAGCGCTCCCGTCGTTTACCGACGAGTCGGCAACGGTCTTCAGGGATCTGTCCTCGCGACCGGGCGTCGTCGTCCCATACGCGCTGGGCTGGGCGGGCAATCTGGTCGTCGTCCCGGGACTCAGAGTGTTGCTGGTGCTCGGTGCGCTGGGCGGGGGGTTCACACCGGAACTCCTCCTCGGCGTCGCACTCGTGATGGCCTACAGCGTGACCGTGCTCCCCCTGACACCCGGTGGCGTCGGCGTGGCCGAGGCGTCCGCGACCGCCGTACTCGTGGGCCTGGGCGTCGCGCCCGACCTGGCGGCGGTGGCGGTCCTCGTCGACCGGACGCTGGGCGTGTATCTGCCCGCGGTACTGGGCTGGGTGCCCGCCACACGGGTGAACCTCGGCGAGTTGATCGCGACGGAGTAGTGACCCGGAGGGAAAGGTGCCGGATGACACTCACGGGCCTGACGCGAGTGGTTGCGGGAGACGCAAGTGGTTGCGGGAGACGCGAGTGGCGCGAGATCGTCGGGCTATTCGTCGTCGAAGCGGACGTCGACGCTGTGGGCGTGGGCCTCTAGCCCCTCGACGTCAGCCAGCGTCGTCACCGTCTCGCGGAGGTCGCCGAGCGCGTCCACCGAGAGGCGCTGGACGGTCGTCGAGCGGAGGAACGTGTCGACCGAGAGCCCGCCGAAGACACGCGCACCGCCGCCGGTCGGGAGGACGTGGTTCGTCCCGGTCGCGTAGTCGCCCGCAGCGACGGGGCTGTCCCGGCCGAGAAAGGCGCTCCCGGCGCTTGGCACCCGGTCGAGCAGTTCCTCGGCGTCTTCGGCCTGGACCGAGAGGTGTTCGGGCGCGTAGGACTCGGCGAAGAGCACCGCTTCACTGAGCGACCGAGTCCGGAAGACGCCGCTCGCGTCGTTCTCGAGCGCCGCGCGGATCGTCTCCTCGCGCTCGCGACCTTCGGCGTGTGCCTCGACGGCATCGGCGACGGCTTCGGCGGTCTCCCCGTCGTCGGTGACGCAGACGACCGACGCGGCGGGGTCGTGTTCGGCCTGTGCGACCAGGTCGGCGGCGACGGCGTCGGGGTCCGCGGTCGCGTCGGCGACGACGAGCACCTCGCTCGGCCCCGCCAGGAAGTCGATGGCGACGTCGTCCCGGACCTCGGCCTTCGCGGCGGTGACGTACTTGTTCCCCGGCCCGACCACCTTGTCGACGGGGCTGACGGTTTCGGTGCCGAACGCGAGCGCACCGATGGCCTGTGCGCCCCCGATCTGGTAGATGGCGTCCGCGCCAGCGACGTGGGCGGCAGCGAGCGTCGCCTCCGGGATGTTCTCGGCGGGTGGCGTCGCGACGGCGACGTGTTCGACGCCCGCAACCTTCGCGGGGAGGACGCCCATGAGGACGCTCGACGGGTAGGCAGCGGTACCGCCGGGTGCGTAGACGCCGGCACTCTCGACGGGGGTGAATCGCCGGCCGAGTTCCCGACCGTCCGTCACCTCGGTCAGCCAGTCCTCGGGGAGCTGGCGCTCGTGGAAGGCCCGAATGTTCGCCGCTGCCTCCTCGATCGCCGTTCGCACGTCGTCGTCGATGGCGTCGTACGCCCGCTCGGCCTCGTCGGAGGCGTCGATGTTGCCGACACTGACGCCGTCGAACTCCTCGGCGAACGACCGGAGAGCGACGTCGCCCTCCGTGCGGACGCGGTCGAGGATCCCGCGAACGTCGTCGCGGACGGCGTCGACCCCCGCGTCGCGGTCGAACAGGGCCTCGCGTTCCTCGGGCGTCAGCGACTCGACGCTTCGGACGTTCATACCCTGAGTTCGACCGACCGGCCTAAACTGTTTGCCATCGGAACTCCCCCGCGACCCGGCCTCCGCCCCAGCCTCGGTCAGAGACCGGGTCACGGCCGCCGAGTTCGTGTCAGATGTCATAATAAAGACATAAGGTGGCGATCACGCAACCAGTAGTATGGTATCGGGGGATTCGGCGACGGTGCTGGTCGTGGACGACGACGAGGCCGTGGCAGACGTGTACGCGAGTCAATTGTCGGCGACGTACGAGGTCCTGAAAGCGTACGACGGTGAGACGGCACTGGAGAAAGTCACGCCGGCAGTCGACGTGGTGTTGCTCGACCGGCGGATGCACGGGCTCTCGGGCCGGGACGTGCTGGAGGCGATACGGGAGCGGGACCTGGCCTGTGGCGTGGTGATGGTGACGGCGGTCGACCCGGAGTTCGACATCGTGGACATGGGCTTCGACGACTACCTGCTCAAACCGGTCAAGCGGGCGGAACTCGAACGGGCCGTCGCCGAGACGCTGGAACGGCTGGGCAAGCGGACCGCAGTCAGGGAGTACCACTCGGTCGCCTCGAAAGTCGCGACGCTCCGCGTCGAGAAGAACCCGGCCGAACTGCAGGGCAACGCGGAGTACGAACGGCTCCTCGACCGGTTGCGCGAACTCGAATCCGACGTGGGTGACGAGGTCGAGGCGCGCGTCGATTCCTCTACACTTTAGTGAACCCCACGGATAGCCGCCTGCATGGGACGTAACTACGAGGACCTGCACGACCCGAACGCCGAGTACACGATGCGAGAGCTCTCGGCGGAGACGATGGGTGTGCGGGCCAAACGCGGCGGGGGACGCGACGTCGAGATCACCGACGTCCAGTGTACGATGGTCGACGGGAACTTCCCGTGGACGCTCGTACGGATCTACACCGACGCCGGGATCGTCGGCACCGGCGAGGCCTACTGGGGTGCCGGCGTCCCCGAACTGATCGAGCGGATGACGCCCTTCGTCGTCGGCGAGAACCCCCTCGACATCGACCGACTCTACGAACACCTCGTCCAGAAGATGTCCGGCGAAGGCTCCATCGAGGGCGTCACGATATCGGCCATCTCGGGCATTGAGGTCGCCCTGCACGACCTCGCAGGCAAGATCCTCGAAGCGCCGGCCTACCAGTTGCTGGGCGGGAAGTACCGCGACGAGATGCGCGTCTACTGTGACTGTCACACGGAAGAGGAAGCCGACCCCGAGGCCTGCGCCGACGAGGCCGAACGCGTCGTCGAGGAACTGGGCTACGACGCCCTGAAGTTCGACCTCGACGTGCCCTCCGGTCACGAGAAAGACCGCGCCAACCGCCACCTCCGGCCGGGCGAGATCCGACACAAGGCCGAGATCGTCGAGCAGGTCACCGAACGCGTGAAAGACCGCGCCGACGCCGCCTTCGACTGTCACTGGACGTTCTCGGGCGGGTCGGCCAAGCGTCTGGCCGCCGCGGTCGAGGAGTACGACGTCTGGTGGCTCGAAGACCCGGTCCCGCCGGAGAACCTCGAGGTCCAGAAGGAGGTCACCGACTCGACGAACACGCCCATCGCGGTCGGCGAGAACCGCTACCGCGTCACCGAAGAGCGCCGCCTCGTCGAAGACCAGGCCGTCGACATCATCGCACCGGACATGCCGAAGGTGGGCGGGATGCGCGAGACGCGGAAGATCGCCGACGTTGCCAACCAGTACTACGTGCCGGTAGCGATGCACAACGTCTCCTCGCCGGTCGGGACGGTCGCGAGCGCCCACGTCGGCGCGGCGGTACCGAACTCGCTGGCCGTGGAGTACCACTCCTACGAACTCGACTGGTGGTCGGACCTGGTCGAGGAGGACGTCATCGAAGCAGGGTCGATCGAGATCCCCGAACGGCCCGGACTGGGGCTGACGCTCGACCTCGATACCGTCGAGGACCACATGGTCAGCGGCGAGACGCTCTTCGACGAGGCGTAACGTCGCTGGGCTCGAACGCACCCCAATTTCGGCTGTTCGACCGCTGCAGGTCGGATTTATCTCGACCGACGTGGTACCTCCAGGTATCATGGCAACGGACTCGCACTCCCGTCCATCGACGGCCCTGGTGACGGGCGCATCGAGTGGCATCGGCCGCGAACTCGCAACCATCACGGCCGAAGACGGCTACGACGTCGTGCTCGTGGCGAGACGCGAAGCGGAACTCGTCGAACTCTCGTCCGAACTCGAGGCCGACCACGGCGTCACGGCGACGGTTCTGCCCGTCGACCTCTCGGAGTCACAGGCGGCCGAGACAGTCGTCACCGAAGTCACGGACCGCGGGCTCGATGTCGACTTGCTGGTCAACAACGCCGGCGTCTCACAGTGGGGTCGATTCGACGAGACACCGCTCGAAACCGACCGCGAGATGCTGGCGGTGAACGTCGCGGCGGTGACGGCACTCACCAAGCGGTTCGTTCGGCCGATGGTCGACCGTGGCGAGGGTGCGATACTGAACGTCGCCTCGATCGCGGGTGAAGCCCCGCACCCGGGGATGCCGGTGTACGCCGCGACGAAAGCGTACGTCATCTCCCTGTCGCGTGCACTCGGACGACAACTCGCACCGCTCGGTGTCACTGTCACTGTGTTGAGTCCCGGCTGGACGGACACGGCCATGGGACGGGAACTCGCCGAGACAGGCGACAGAGACATCCAGCAGTGGATGGACCCCGAGACGGTCGCCCGGGAGGGATACGACGGTCTCCTGGCCGGTGACCCGGTCGTGATCCCCGGTGAATCGAACCGGGAGTACGTCCGCGACGTGCACACGGAACGCGCCGCGGAAATCGAGTAAGACTGGACTCGTCACCCGGGTCTCGAAGACCGTCGTTTCAACGATACTGGGTATAAGGCGCCCGCGAGCGTAGGACAACCGGAGATGCCGACCCATGGAACGGCGAACGTGGCCCTGCTGGACCGTCCCGTCGAGACGGGGCACGTCACTGAGACTGCCCGGAACACGTTCGAGGAATCCCGATGAGAGCCGCCGTCTTCCACAGATTCGGCGGGCCCGAGGTCCTCGAACTCGAAGACGTCGAGCGACCCACACCCGGCGCGAACGAGGTCCTGATACGGGTTCGTGCGACAACCGTCACCGCGGGCGACTGCGAGTTACGGCGACTGGAGTTCCCGCTTCTGTTCAGGCTGCCGATGTGGGTCTGGGCGGGGCCGTTGCGCCGGAGCGGAACCATCCCGGGACAGGAACTGTCGGGTGTCGTCGAGGCAGTCGGGGCCGACGTGACCCGGTTCGAGCAGGGAGACGAGGTGTTCGCGGCCACGCTGTTCCGGTTCGGGGCGTGCGCGGAGCACGTCTGTCTCCCCGAGACGTATCCGATAGCGGCGAAACCGGCCGGCGTCAGCTTCGCCGAGGCCGCGACGATCCCGACCGGCGGGCTCAACGGACTCGACTTTCTCGGGAGCGCGTCTGTCGGAGCCGACGGGACACTGCTGATCAACGGTGCCGGCGGGAGCATCGGCACGTACGCGGTACAACTCGCCGCGTCGTCGGGAGCCGAGGTGACGTGTGTCGATAGCGGGGAGAAACTCGACGTGTTGCGTTCGCTCGGGGCGGACCACGTCGTCGACTACACGCGCGAGGGCTTCACCGAGCGCGGCGAGACCTACGACGCGGTCGTCGACGTGGTCGGCACGGCCCCGTTTGCCCGGACTCTCCGCTGTCTGAACCCGAACGGACGGTTCGTGCTCGGGAACCCGTCCGTTCCGGACCGGGTCAGGGGGGTCTGGATCTCGCGAACGACGGACAGGACGGTCGTCAGCAAGTTCGCAGACTACAGCGTCGAGGCGATGACCTACCTCGCGGACCGGGTCGCGGACGACCGAATCCGGGTCGTGGTCGACAGGGAGTACCCGCTGGCGGAGGTCGCCGACGCGCACCGCTACGTCGAAACCGGCCGCAAACTCGGACACGTCGTCGTCACCGTCGGGGGCGATGCTGACGCGTCCACGTCACGGACAGCGGCAACGGACGCGGAGATAACCGACCTTAAGAGGGGACCCTCCTAACCCCGGGTATGACGAAATTCGGCTGGTTCGCCTCGCTCGAGGAGTTCTCGCCACAGGAGTGTCTCGACCAGGTCGACATCGCAGACGACGCCGGCTTCGACAGCGTCTGGGTGAACGACCACTTCCACCCCTGGTTCGACCACATGCCCGACGGCTCCTCGGCCAACGGCGGCAACTGCTGGTCGTGGATGCCCGCCGCCCTCGAACGGACCGAGAACGTCGAGATCGGCACCGGCGTCTCGGCCATCATCCGCCGGTATCACCCCGCCAACGTCGCCCACCAGCTCGCCACGCTCGAAGAGCTCTACCCCGACCGCGTCTTCCTCGGCCTCGGGCTCGGCGAGGCACTCAACGAATCGCCGATGGGTAACTCGCTGCCCGAACCCGGCGAACGGATGAAACGCACGGCCGAGGCGGTCCGTATCATCCGGAAACTGTTCCAGGAGGACTTCGTCACCTACGAGGGGAACTTCTGGGACGTCGAGGACGCCAACCTCTACACGGGGCCCGACGAGTCGCCGCCGATCCACATCGCGAGCAACAACCCCGGCGCCTCGCGGATGGCCGGCGACCTCGGCGACGGCTTCGTGACGGTGTTCCAGCCCCCCGACTACGTCCAGGACACCCTCTTCCCGTCAGTCGAGAAAGGAGTGAAGAAATCGGCCCGAAACGAGACGATGGACGACGTCGAGAAATCGGTCCACATCCACGTCTCGCTGGCCGAAACCGAGGAAGCCGCGCTCGAACCCTGCCTGCCCTGGCGGGGCACCCTCTTGCCGGTCTTCTTCCAGGAGGACATCGCCGACCCGCGATTCATCCAGGAACACGGCGACCGCGTCGGCGAGGAACAGCTCAAGGAGACCTACGTCGTCACGACCGACCCCCAGGACATCCTCGACGTGACCGAGACGTACGTCGAAGCGGGCTTCGACCATATCGTCTACCAGAGTCACAGCCCCGACCAGCAGTGGTTCGCCGACGTCGTCCAGGAAGACGTCATGCCCTCCTTCGACTGATTCGCGACGTCTCGAACCGCGAACACGGTCACTCGACGGACGCGGACCAGATTAATACGTCACCCGTCCGTTCTGGGGGTCGTGCCGTCCAGACGATCGGTCGTCGCCGCACTGCTCGCCGGGAGCGTCGGCGCCGCGTCGCTCACCGAGGCCCGGAGATATCTCGACGGGTTCGCGCCGCTCTCGGGCGAGGTCTGGGGCGCGGCGACCAGGAACGGGAACGAACGCGTCGCGACGCCGTACGGGGAGGCGACGGTGCGGTACGACGACGCCGGCGTGCCGACGGTCCAGGCCGACACCGAACAGGGACTGTACTTCGCCGTCGGGTACGTCCACGCCGCCGACCGCCTCTTCCAGATGGACCTCTTTCGCCGGCGGATGGCCGGGACCCTCGCCGCCGCCGTCGGCGAACAGGGCGTCGAGACGGATCTGTTCTACACCTCGATGGACTTCCAGGGCGCTGCCGAGGCCAACTGGGAAGTCGTCCGCGACACCCCCACCGGGGACGCGCTGGAAGCCTACACCGCCGGCGTCGAGGCCTATCGAACCAGGGAGGGGCTGCCCATGGAGTTCGGCCTCCTAGGCTACGAGCCCGAGCCGTGGACCCCCGTCGCGTCGATGCTCATCGAGAAGCAACTCGCCTGGGGACTCACCGGGAGTTTCCGGTCGCTCCGGCGGGCGACGGTCGCCGACGGCCTCGGCGAGGATGTCGCACAGTCACTGTTCCCCTCGCGACTCGACCACGACGTGCCGATCCTCCGGGACGAGAGCCAGATTCCCGGTGGCGGGACCACCGACACGGGCGAGGGCGGGTCGACGGGCGACGACTCGGCCGACTTCGACGGGTCGGCGTCGTCACTCGCGAGCTGGCTATCGACCTTCGAATCCCCGCGGGGAACGGGTTCGAACAGCTGGCTCGTCTCCGGCGAGCGGACCGAAAGCGGCCGCCCCCTCGTCGCCAACGACCCCCACCTGACGCTCGTCGCGCCGCCGGTCTGGCACCAGATGTACCAGCGCGGGCCCGGCGTGTCGGTCGACGGCGTCACCTTCCCCGGTGTCCCGTTCGTCGTCATCGGGCAGAACCGGGCGGGCGCGTGGGGATTCACCAACACCAACGGGGACGTACTGGACGTCTACACCTACGAGATCGACGGGGACCAGTACCGCTACGGCGACGAGTGGCGCGAGTTCGACACGACCGAGCGAACTGTCGAGGTGTCGGGCGGCGAGGACCGCACGGTGACGGTCAAAAAGTCGGTCCACGGCCCGGTCATCCAGCGGGAGAACGCGACCGTCGGCGTCGCCTGGACCGGTCTCCAGGGCTCTCGCACGGCGATCGCCGTCCACGAACTCGACCGGAGCGCGAATCGCGAGGAAGCTGTCGCCGCACTGCGGAAGTTCGACAGCCCAACCCAGAACGTCGTCTACGCCGACCGCGAGGGTGACACCTTCTTCGGCGTCACCGGGCTGATTCCGACCCGGCGGACCGACGGCGAGGGAGTCCGGGGCGACCAGGTCTTCGACGGGTCCGCCCGCGAGGGTGAGTGGCCCGGCTACGCGCCCTACGGCGTCCCCGACTTCGGGTCGGGCTGGATCCCCTTCGACGAGAAGCCCCAGACGCGGGACCCGGACTACCTCGCGACGGCGAACCAGCGCGTCGTCGACGACCCCGACCACTACATCGCGGAGGCCTACTCCGCGCCGTTCCGTGCGCAGCGAATATACGACATGCTCGACGAGCGAGCCGCGAGCGACGGCCCCATCGATTTCGAGTACCTGCGACGGGTGCAACTCGATACGAGAGACGAGCGAGCGGCGATGTTCACGGACGTGATCCTCGATGCCCGCGACGCGATGTCCGACCGGGCGCGGGTCGCGGCCGACCGGCTGGCGGGGTGGGACTACCGCATGGACCGCGATTCGAGCGCCGCGCTCGTCTTCCAGCTGTTCGTCGACCACTACCGCCGGGCGGTCTTCGAGGAGACACTGAACTACGGGGGGCTGGACGACGCCTACTACCCGAACGACTGGGTGCTGTTCACGCTCGACGCCGACTCGTTCTGGTTCCGGGACCCGCCGGCGGGCGAGGCTCGCGAGCGAGCGACCGTCGTGGCCGAGGCGATGGACGAGACGGCCGCCGAGATCGAGGAAGCGGGGTACGAGACGTACGGTGACTACAACCGGACGGCCATCGACCATCCCTTCGGCCTGGGCTTTCTGAACTACCCGCGCCTGCCGACCGACGGGTCGCCCGGGACGGTGCGGAACTTCCGCAAGGAGTCCGGCGCCGGCACGAGTTTCCGATTGCTCGCGCGCTTCGACGGCGACCCCTCGCTGGGTGTCATCCCCGGCGGCAACGACGGCGACTACTTCTCCGACCACTACCACGACCAGTTAGACGAGTGGGCTGACGGGGAGTACCGCCCGCTGGTGCCGACGACCGAGGGAGACGTCGCGGTCCGGTTCCGGGGTGGGGACGATGACTGAGGGAGACGGTTCGGTCGCCGGGGACGTGACCGACACGGAGCGGCCAGTCGAGCAGTCGTCCGACGGCACGCTCGCTCGACTCTACGACCTCCAGCGGGACCCACGCCGGCGTCGGCTGGCGACCGCCGTGGCGCTCGGTCTCGGACTGCTGCTGGCGACCGTCCACTGGGCGGGATTGCTGGCCGGTGGCGCTCTCGTCGGGCTGTCACGGCCGACACTCCGCCGTGCGCTCGCGGCCGGGTTCGGCTTCGGCGTGCTCGTGCTCGTCGTCACTGCCGCCCGGTTCGCGCTCGCGGGGACGCTCGGGGCGGTGCTGGCGACGTGGCCACTCGTTGGCGTCGGCGTCGCGATCCCCCTGGTGGCCGGTCCGCTCGGTGCGCTGGCACGCGGCCTGGTTCGCGACGCACCACTCGAACGGTGACGACCGGCTCCGGGCGCGGTCCGCCAGACGCGATCGAAGTCACAGTCGACGGCTTCCTCGCTCCTTATGAGTCTCGCGCCCCAAACGTGTGCATGTCCACGAACGGAGCCGGCCGGACCGCGACCTGGAAAGAGATAGACGAGTGGGAGGGTGGAACGGGCTGGATGGCCGACCCCGACGACGATTTACAGATGGCGAGTCACGCCCTCGAGGGCGAGGACGGCCTCTATCTCGTCGACCCCGTCACGTTCGACGGGATCGAGGAGTTCCTGGCCGAGCGCGGCGAGGTGGCCGGGATCGTCCTCCTGCTCGACCGGCACAAACGCGACGCGGCCGAACTCGCAAACCGGTTCGAGGTCCCCGTCTCCGTCCCCGAATTCATGGACGACGTGGAACGTGAACTGGACGCCCCCGTCGAACCGATCGGTCGCGAACTCCCGGGCACCGAGTACACGGTCAGGACGGTGATCGACAACTTCCTCTGGAAAGAAGCCGCCCTCTGTGGCGAGGAGTCGGGAACGCTGGTCGTCCCCGAGTCGGTCGGGACCAGCGAGTTCTTCCGGACGAGCGACGAGCGACTGGGTGTCCACCCCGGACTGCGACTGAACCCGCCGAAGAAACTGGCCCGGTTTCGGCCGGAACGGGTCCTCGTCGGGCACGGTGAGGGGGTCTTCGAGGACGCCGCCGAGGCACTCGATTACGCGCTCTCGGGCTCGCGAAAGCGGGCACCGCGCTACTACGCCGGACTCGCACGAGAATTCCTCGCGTGAGGAACTAGACTGACAGTACTCCGTGCCGATCCGGGACAGAGCACGGCGCGACGAACTGGATCGCTTCACTCGGAAGTGCGTCCCTTACATTTAAATATTTGTATATACTACATAAATTGCCGCATTTTATATCGAGTCCGGGAATACACTGCGGCGATGTCTGACCGAAACCGGTTGGAACGCGACGAGGTCGTCGAGGACGTCCGCGAGTTCGTCGGCACGATAGAGGCGACACATCCAGCGCCGTTCGTCAGGTCGGGTGGTCGGTTCTCGTACTACAGCGAGATGCAGTCGCTCCTCGACGAAGTGCCGGCGGACGGGTGGCCGGAACGCCGGCTCCTGACGGAGCTGTCCGGACTGGCGGCCGAAATCCGGGACGCGCACACGTTCGTCCCCTGGCCGATGGCCGACGGCGAGATACCGGTTCGACTCGGGGTCGTCGACGGCGAGATCCGAGTGCGGGCCGTTCACGACGCCGACCGGCTGGCACTGGTCGGGGCGACGCTCCGGCAGGTCGACGGCGTCGAAATCGGCGCCCTGCGCCGGCGACAGAGTCGGCTTCGCGGGAGCGAGACACCACACGGCGACCTCCTCAACCTCGCACTCTCACTCTGTCACTGGCGGTCGATGGCCCAGCTGCTGAACCGGAACGACCGACCCGAGGAGGCGACCTTCGCGTTCGAGACTCCGGACGGGACAGCGTATCGCGAGACGCTCGGGCCGACGAACACCGACGCGACGGAGTGGGTCGGCCAGTCGTCGCTCGACCGTCCCACTTCACAGGGGTGGCCGGCCTATCGAATGCTTCCCGACCGCGACGCAGCGTGGCTGCGTATCCCGTCGATGAGCGACTACCGGGAACACTTCGAGTTTCGTCGTGACGACCTCGACGAAGGTGGCAGGGAGCACGCGCGGTCGCTCTATCGAACGCACACCGGCGAGGACCCACCGGACGACTTCGACGAGGTGCTCGACGGGGTTCCCGCCGCGCTGGAAGCCTTCCGGGACCTCGCTGCGGAGATGGACACTGCAGGGACCGAGACGCTCGTCGTGGACCTCCGCGACAACACCGGCGGGATGCGGGTCCTCGTCGACCTGCTGACGTACGTGCTCTACGGCTGGGACGGCGTCGCGACGGCCCGGAACCGCCCGGGAGCCATCCGGTACTCGGACCCGTTCGTCGAGAACCGTGGCGAGGGACCGTTCGAAAAAGCGAATGAGGAGCGAGACTGGGAGCTCAGACTCGGCGAGTACGCAGTCGAAGATGGCGAGTACGGGACCGAGGGTGGCGACACCGCCGACGGAGGCGTCCGTGAGGACCTCGTCGATTCGCTCACGACGTTCGAGCGACTCGAATCGCCGGACTGGCCGACTGCGGGCCGCTACACGCCACCGAACGTCGTCGCACTGTCGTCGGCGAGAACGTTCAGTGCTGGCCTCTCGCTTCTCACGACGCTCGGGCGACTCGGAGCGACCGTCGTCGGCACCGCGCCGGTCCAGGCCCCGACCTACTTCGGTGACCTGGTCGGGTTCGACCTGCCCAATTCACAGATCCGGGCGGTGACTGCGACCTCGCGCATCGAGACGCTCCCGGAAGGACCCGACGACGTGCTCGAACCCGACCGGGTACTGACAGCCGACGACTGGGCGAGGTACGACTTCGACCGTGACGCGAGCGTCAGACTCGCGCTCGACGAGTACTGCTGACACTCGAGGAGTCGTCCTTCCGCCCGACCAGTACTGCCGAGACAGAGAGTTCGACCAGTTCAGACCGGGTCGAACCGGTAGCCGTCCCAGTCGGTGCTCTCGGGGACCTTTATCCCGACATCGGGGTCGCGCAACTCCTCGACGTAGACCGGCTCGACGCTGTCGCCCGTCTCGACGTCCTCGGTCGTCACCTGGCCGATGGCACGGACGTGCTCGTCACCCTCGACGGCGTCGGTCACGTCGAACTCGACGATGGCGAGCGTGTTCGGCGCGCGGACGCCGGGCGGGGTCGCCGTGCTCTTCGTCCACGTCACGACTTCGCCCGTGCGGTCGGTCAGGTCTATCGTGTCCTCCTGGGGTTCACCACACTCCGGACAGAGCGGGTGGCCGGGGTAGGTCACGTGGCCGTTCGGGCAGACGTGCGCGTCGAAGGTCATCGTCCCGCCTCCATGACAGTGGTGATGACGCAGTTCCCGAAGCCACCCACGTTACACGCCAGTCCCGTCTCGGCCTCGACCTGCCTGGGCCCGGCCTCGCCGACGAGCTGTTTGTAGATCTCGTAACCCTGCGCGACGCCGCTGGCCCCGAGGGGGTGACCCTTCGATTTGAGCCCGCCGGAAGTGTTTATCGGCAACTCGCCGTCTCTCTCGGTACGGCCCTCCTCGACCTGTTTCCAGGCCTCGCCCTGCTCGGCGAAGCCACAGCCCTCCATCTGGAGGAACTCGAGGATGGTGAACATGTCGTGGAGTTCCGCAACGTCGATGTCGTCGGGGCCGAGCCCGGCCATCTCGTAGGCCCGGTCGCTGGACTCGACGACGCCGCCCATCACCGTGGGGTCGTCGCGTTCGTGGACCACGTGCGTGTCCGTCGCGCCGTCGATCCCCGAGATAACGGCGTAGTCGTCGGTGATCTCCCGGGCCTTCTCCTCGGTGGTGAACACGAGCCCCGCGCTCCCGTCCGTGATGGGACAGAAGTCGTAGAGGCGAAGCGGGTCGGCGACCATCGGGCTCTCCAGGGCCGTCTCGACGTCGATCTCCTTCCGGAACTGCGCGTGGGGGTTGTCGACGCCGTTTCGGTGATTTTTCACGGCGACTTTCGCGAGCGACTCGCGCGGCGCGTCGAAGCGTTCGAGGTAGTGTCGCGCCGTGAGTCCCGCAAACGAGGGGAGCGTGAGGCCGTGCTTGTATTCCGCGGGGTGTGTGATCGAGGCGATGACGTCCGTCGCTTCGGCCGTCGACTGGTGGGTCATCTTCTCGCCGCCGACGAGCAGCGTCACGTCGCTGGCGCCGGAGGCGACGGACTGCCAGGCCTCGTAGATGCCCGCGCCGCCCGACGAGGAGGTCTGGTCGACGCGCTCGCTGTAGGCCGGCATCACGCCGAGGTCGTGGGCGAGGGCGTTCATCACTCCGGTCTGGCCCTGGAACTCGCCGCTGGCCATGTTCGAGACGTAGAGGTGCTCGACGTCGTCGGGTTCGATCCCCGCGTCGTCGAGGGCGGCCACGCCCGCCTCCGCGAGCAACTCCTGGATCCAGGCGTCGCGCTCCCCGAACTGCGTCATCGAGGCGCCGATTACAGCCACTGTCATGCGCGAACCCTCTCGCGGCAGGGTTGTGTCTGTTTCGATGCCGTGGACTGCCCCGTCCGGACGGCCCGACTGTCACCCGCCGTACGCCGGTCGACTTTTTCCACGTGGCGCTCCGACGACACCCCATGAACGTCGTCGACTCGTCGGCGGTCGACCCCGACCGACACGACCACGGCCAGCGGAGTTTCCGACAGTATCGGCTGGCTCACGCCACCGACGCCGAGTTGCTCGGTGCGAGTCTCTACGAACTCGACCCCGGCAGGCGGACGTGGCCTGCCCACTACCACACCGGCAACGAGGAAGCCGTCTACGTCCTCGACGGAGAACTGACGGCGTGGATCGGCCCGCTCGACGACCGGATGGAGACCCGCCTCGAATCCGGCGACTACGTCGCACTCCCGACCGGGCCGGACCACGCCCACGAGGTCCAGGCGGCCGGCGACGACACCGTCCGGTTCCTCGTCGTCTCGACGATGCGCGACCCCGACTTCACGGTACTGGACGGGTCGGGTGACGTCGAGCGAATGGCCCACCTCGTCGCCGGCGACGCACCCGGCGAGTACGAGGGCCGGTACGTCTCGCGGACGGTCGACTTCGACGCCGAAGTCCCCTACTGGGACGACGAGAGCGGCGGGGAAAGCGGCGAGAATGGCGGGGAAAACGGCGAGAGCGGTGGTGAGAGCGACGGGAGCGGCAGTACCGCCGAGAACGGGACACCCAGCGGGACAGAGAGTCGGGTCGTCGCCGGGAGCGACCTCGACTGGACGGCGTACGACCCGCCCCGCGAGGGCCACCGCTTTCGCCGGAAGCAACTCGGGGCGGCCGCCGGGGGCGAGGACCTCGGCGCGAGTCTCTACGAGGTCCCGCCGGGCCAGCGGACGTGGCTGGCCCACTACCACACCGGTAACGAGGAGGCCATCTACGTGCTGGCGGGCGAGGGGACTGTCACGCTGGGCGCTGAGCGAATAGAACACGACCTCTCGGCAGGTGACTACGTCGCGCTCCCGACCGGCGAAGCGGGCTACCACGACGTCGTGGCGGGTGACGAGACGCTCCGATATCTGATGCTCTCGACGATGGACGAACCGGACGTCACGGTCTACCCCGACGACGGCAAGGTCGGGATCTACGCGGGGTCGGCACCCGGCGGTGACCCGGAGACACGGACGCTCTCGACGTATCTCGACGCGAACGCCGAGGTCGACTACTGGACGCGGTGACTCCTCGCCTCGTCGGACGAGCGGCTACTCCTCGCGGGGTTCGAACTCGCCGCGGCGCAGCCCCTCGCGGACGGGGTCGTGTTCGGCGTCGGTCGGCGGCGGGGCAGTCACGAGCAGTGCTTCGAGACGCCCGCTCTCGTCGGCTCTCACGCCGCGGTCCACGCCGGCGGGGACGACCACGACGTCACCGGGCTCGACTGCGTGGTCGGTGTCCCCCTCCCGGACCGTGCCCGCCCCCGACCGGACGTGGATCGTGACGTCGCTGTCCGGTGCGTGGACAGGGATGAACTGTCCAGGTTCGAAGTACCCACAGACGACCTTCGACCGGTCGGTCCGGAAGACCTCGCTCGCGGTGAATCGCTCGTCGTCGTACGTGCGCTCGCTCCCGAAGTCGGTCGCTGGCATGTATCGAACTATCGGCCGGTCGGTCGGTAGGTCCGGGCCCGAAGGTGTTCGTGTCCGTGGCCGCCCCGCCGGTCGTCGGTCCCGGACAGCCGGCCGGTGTCGAGGTGATCGGAGCGGGATTTTCGTGGAACTGGGGGACGGCGGGAGCGACGCTGACCGGGGGAACGGCGCACTCTCGACGAGGCCGCCACGCCGGCCTAGGCAGCTAGCGTGTATCTTTACCGCCGACACGTTCGAACTCGGAGTATGGTAACGGAACGAGTGGAACGGCTCGCTCACTGGAGTCGACGGGTGGAAACCGGCGCGTGGACGACTGAAATCGACGATAGGGTCCCGTCACTGGGGGTGAGTGGATGGTCCTCCGGTTGCTGACGCTGCCGTTTCGCGCCGTCAGGTTCCTGTTCTCGCTCGTGCTCACGGTGGCGATCGTCGGGGGGCTCGGTATGACCGGCTACCTGCAGTGGCGACATCCCACCGAATTCGAGTCCCTGCTGGCCGATGGAGTGGGGGTCGGGGAGTTCGTGCGACTCCTGCTCGGCCATCCAGACGCTCTCCTCGTCGCGGTCGTCCTGTTCGTCCTCGCGCTCACGATGGTGTCGTCGTCCAGTTCCGGAAGCTCCAGTCACGCGGCTGCCTGGGGCGGTCACGACGGCGACGCCGGAGGGATCGGCGGATTCGGTGGCGACGGTGACGGCGGCGGCTTCGGTGGCGGTGGTGACGGCGGCGGCGGTGGGGACGGTGGCGGCGGAGGCGGCGAGTAAATGGCTCGCTTCGCTCGCCATTAGAGGTGGCCTGCGCCGGCCACGTTCGGCCTGCGAGCACGCTCGCAGCCCTCGCGTGAACGTTTCGGTGATACGCTCGGTACAGTCGGCCGGTCCGGGTGTCGCTACTCCAGTTCTTCGGGTTGCGGGTCGACGTGGTGGACCGCGTCGGGGGAGATGAGCCGGCCGGTCCCGAGTTCGACCCAGCCGTTGGCCAGCACGCGGAGTCCGCCCTCGTGGAGAACCTGCTCACTATCGAAGTCGCCGTAGACGACCGCGTGTTCGTACTCCCGGACGACGTGTTCGGTCGGTGGTGTGGACGCTGGGATCCCCATCTCGTCGGGACTGTCCGGCGGAGACGGAAAAATCCTGTTCGGCGGCGGCCGGACCGCGTCACGTCTCGGACGTCGGCCGGACCGCGATGCGTCTCGACTCCCGGACGTCGACTGGACCGCAACATCTCTCGGCGGGTCTCGCGCACGGGCGCACTCAGTCGAAAATCAGTCGATGTGGCCTTCTTCGCGCAGCTGGTCGGCGTCCTGGCTGGTGTAGCGCCACTCGATGTTGGCCTTCTCGTCCTGCCAGTCCCACGGTTCGACGAGGACGACGTCGCCCTCCTCGATCCAGGTGCGGTACTTCATACGGCCCGGGATACGGCCCATCCGGTCCTTGCCGTCCTCGCACTGTACTCGAACGTGGTTGCCGCCGTCGTGTTGCGTGACGACGGCAAACAGTTCGTCGTCGTTGGGCATCCGGAGGTTCCGGCGCCCCGATGTGTCGCTCACACCTGATTTAGGTCGCCAGCACGGATAAATCAACTGCAGGCCACGGTACCGCGGCACACGGTCGCCCCCTTCCGGGTGGTACGCTGGTCGCCGAAGACGGCGGACTCCGGTCGCGAGTCAGTCCTCCCGCAGGTCGTCCCAGGACCGGCTCTCGTAGTCCCAGATGAGGTCGACGTAGCGCTTGAGACCCGCGACGAAGGCCCCGTTCTCGGTGATCGCGGCCTGGCGCATGTGGTTCGGGACTTCCTCTTCCTCGACGACGAGGATGGCAGTCCCGGTCTCGTAGTCCATGCTCGGGTCGGCGACGTTGCCCCGGAAGGGGAGTTTCTCGGTCGAGAAGCGGACCTCGACGGAGGGGTACTCGGTCGTGATGCGCTCGACGATATCGCGCTGGATCGCGGGTTCGTCGCGGGGCTCCGTTGAGAGGTGGCTGGGGGCGAGCATGAGCACCGAGACGTCGACACCGCGGTCGATGGCGTCCGCCAGCGCCGATTCGACGGAGTCGAAGTACTCGAAGCTCTTCGTGACGACCCATATCCGGTCGTCGGCCTCGCGGTAGATCCGGCGGGTCTCGCGCTCGCTCGGTTCGCCCACGTCGACGACGTAGAACAGCTCCTCGGCGGGGCGGATGTCGCCGCTGGCCTCCTCGAAGCGCGGTTCGAACTCCGCGAGGAACTCCCCGCGAAACTCCTCGACGGCGTCGGCAAAGGCCTGGTAGTCCTGGCGATGGTTCTCGACGGCACGGTCGAGGATCTCGCCTGGCGCCTTGGGCTGGTACTCCTTCGGTCGTCCGGGGATGACCTTGATGAACCCCCTGTCCGAGAGCGATTCGAGGACACCGTAGATGCGTGCCTTCGGGATACCCGTCGCCTCCGCGAGGTTCGGCGCAGTCGTCCGGCCGAGCGTGAGGAGTTCCTCCAGCGCCGTCGCCTCGTACTCGGTCAGCCCAAGTCGGTCGAACCACGCCGACGCGTCGCCGCTCATGACCCCCGGTTCTCCGGGCCCGACCAAAAGCCCCCCGAAAAGTATTTATTACGCCGGCCAGTTACTCACGAACTGAGTAACTATGGCACGAGCAGACGACGTAGACGACGACCACCTGGCGGACGTCGAAGACGGCTGTGGCTGTGCGGAGATGTGGGAGCACCTCTCCGAGCAACGCGCCGACGACTAGGGTGTGTTGGTTTCGGGGCGAGGGTCCGGGGGAGTCTCTGTGCAGTGAGTCCGGCGTTCTGGAGCGGTAAGATCCGTTAGAACGGCGTTTTTCGGACCGGCCGGTGCTTTCGAGTCGGTTCTGGCTGTTTCTCGCAGTGATGGTCGAAAGCCCTCGGCGCGCTCGCGGGTCGTGCCTCCCCGCTCGCAATTGAGGCGCGTAGCGCCTCGCAGCTCGCGGTCGCTGAGTGGGATATTCTCGCTCGAACAGCCGCACCGCCCCGCACTCGCGAGAATAGGGGCCGCTCAGGCGACTCCGCTCCCGATGGTCACCGCCAGCGCGTCTCGCCCTTTCAGTCCGCCAGGAACCGCAACCGCACCGCTCGGCGACCGCACCGCGACGGCCTCACACCTCCCCAACCTCTTGCGGTGCTCGTCGGTTCGCTTCGCTCACTCCTGCGCTCCTCGTCCCTCGCGCGGTTTCATCCTCGCGCACGAGAGTGCGAGACAGCGCGCGCCGAAAATCGGGTCGAGGTCGGCTCGGCGCGTTTCGAGTCCAATAGGCCGGGTACTTCGGTGTCCGGGAGCCCGTCTGTGCGACAGTTCGTCGGGGTCGCGCGACGTCTCTCGACCGCCGAGGTTCCCGGCCGGAACGACCGACTCCGGGCACCGGTCGACCCGTGGTCGTCACTCGCCGGTCGCGTCCGTGTCCCCGACTGGGATCGTCAGCGTCCGGTCGCTGGCGAACAGTACGAACAGTGCGAACAGGGCGTAGAGCGCCGGTTCGTTCGCCCAGACGCCTGCGACGCCGAGTATCCCGAGGACGCCGAGTCGGTTCACTGGGACCTCCATGTGTAGCGGTTGTTGGCACTGGCTGAAAAATCCGGACGGGGATTTCCACAGCCTGGGAACGAGGCGGAGACGGGGGCGGACAAAGGGACGGGGACAATAACGGGACGAGGACGCACTGGCCACAGTACGACCGGACCACGAAACTTTTCCCGGGGAGGGGCGTATCGCGACCGATGGTTGACCACGAGAAGGTCTGCGTGCTGATCCCGACCTACGACGAGGCCGAGACCATCGGCGACGTCGTCACCTCGTTTCGCGAGGAGGGGTTCGAGAACGTCCTCGTGGTCGACGGCGACTCGAACGACGGGACCCAGGAGATCGCCCGCGACGCCGGCGCCCGCGTCGTCCAGCAGTCCGGCCAGGGCCAGGGCAACATGAAAGGCCAGGCCGTCAGGGAGGGGCTGGAACTCTCCGACGCCCCCGTGGTGTTGATGCTCGACGGCGACTGGACCTACCGTGCGGAGGACGCCGAGACGATGCTCGAACCGATCTTCTCGGGACGAGCCGACCACGTCATCGGCGACCGCTTCGCGGACATGGAACCCGGCGCGATCACCCGACTCAACACGGTCGGTAACAAGGTGATAAATCGCGGGTTCCGGCTGATCCACGGGCACGACTACGGGGACATCCTCAGCGGCTACCGCGCGCTGACCCGCGAGGCCATCGAACGCGTCTCGCTCACCGAGGACGGCTTCGGCATCGAGACCGAACTCGCCGTCGAGTGTGTCAAACACAACGTCCGTACGGAGGTCGTCCCCATCCGCTATCGCAACCGACCGGACGACTCCGAGACGAACCTCCACCCGTTCAAGGACGGCGCCGTCATCATCCTCACGCTCTACCGGATGGCCAAGACCAACAACCCGCTCTTTTACTTCGGGAGTGTCGGCATCGCGAGTACGCTCGTCGGGGTCGGTCTGGGGGCGTACGTCGCCTACGAGTGGATCGTCCGCAGTATCTCACACGAGGTGATCGCGGTGGTCGGCAGCTTCGCGATCCTCTTCGGCGTCCAGTTGCTGATGTTCGGCGTCCTCTCGGACATGATGGTGACGGTCAACCGGGAACAGACCCGCCGTCTGGAGGAACTCGCCGAGCGACTGAGCGAGGGTGGTCCGCCCTCGCGGAGTTCGTTCGAGAGTGACGACGGCACTGACCGTCGAGGGGGTGCGGACGGACCGCCGTCGGGCACCGTCGAGTCCACCGGCGAATCCGAACCCGAACCCGGCGTCGTCGAGGCGGCCGACTCGGCGGACGAGGACTGACCGTCGACTCGACGACGAGCCTCGGTTGCCGGCTCGACGGGCGTGGGATAACACCGACAGAAGCGGGGAGTACGGTCGCCGTCGGCAGTTCAGAAGGGGACGAGGCCGCGCAGTTGCGAGAGGATGCTGTTGGACGTGGCCTGGCGCTTGCGCTCGAAGACGGGGTGGAGCGCGTTGAGCAGGTCCTGCTGTGTCTCGAACTCCTCGCGGTCGACATCCGAGAGGGCCTCGTGGAGGGTGGTCGTGTGGCCGGTGGCGTCGAACGGGACCTCGACCTGGCCGTACTCGTCGTCGAGTTCCGCGGCGGAGACCGGGTACGTGACGTTCGCGTCCTCCAGACGCGCGTCGAGCGCCGCGATGCCGAACTCGATGACGTCCGGTTCGTCGTCGACGTCGTTGCTCGGTGGCCGGACTCCCATCGAGCGGACCATGGAGACGAACCACCGAAAATCCTGCGGGCCGCGACGCGCTCCCGGGTGGCGCCGACCCTCGTCGACCGCCGGGACCGAGGTTGGGGGCGAGGAGCGAAGCTGGGGAGCGATCCGACGATGGCGGCCCGGTCGAGGGTCCAAGCGGCGTCAGGGATAACTGTCCCCGCACCGAGTGAGCGGATATGCAGGCTGCGTGGGTGTCCTCGCTCCCGCTCGAACTCCTCCAGCGCGTGTTTCTGGTCGCGGTGGTGGTCGCGTCGCTCGCGGTCGCCCGGTTCCTCTCCGACGGGCCGCGGTGGGGAGACGTCCTCCGCCGGCGACTCGTGCTCGGTGTGCCCTGGGGCACGCTCCTGACGATTTTCGGCGTGTTGCTCGTCTACTGGGTCGTCCAGGGGGGGTGGGCGAACCCCAGAGACCCGGTCGTCATCCCCTATCGCTCGTGGTCGTACTTCTACCCCGTCGGGATGCTCGTCGCCGGCTTCGGTCACAGCGGCGTCGGCCACATCACCGGAAACCTGCTCGCGACGGCCGCCTTCGCCCCCATCGTCGAGTACGCGGTCGGCCACTACCCGACCGAGCGTGGTTCCCAGTCGTTCACGTCGCTGTCGACGGACCCCTACGCGCGGGTCCTCGTCGTCCCGGTCGGGAGCGTCGTCGCTGGGCTGTTCACCGGCTTCTTCTCGCTGGGGCCGGTCATCGGCTTCTCGGGCGTCGTCTTCGCGTACTTCGGGTTCGCGATGGTGACCCGCCCGCTCCTCGCGGTGGTCGGCCTCGTCGCCAGCGACGTCGTGAGTCTGGCCTACCGGGCGTTTCGCTACCCCTACATCACGCGCGAGTCCCAGCCCGGCTTCTTCACGCCCTGGTGGGCCGACGTCGCCATCCAGGGTCACGCCATCGGCATCCTCCTCGGGGCCGTCCTCGGGATCGCCTTCCTGCGGCGTCGCGGGGAACACCCGAACCCGCTCCACCTCTGGGTCGCGGCGCTCCTGTTCGGCGTCTCGGAGAACCTCTGGGCCATCTATCGACCGGTCGGCGCCAGCGAGTTCGGACTCTTCCGCGCCGTCGGTACCGCCATCACGTTCCTGTTCGCTGCGTTCGTGGCCTCGGCCGTCGCCGCTTCCGACCGCCCGTTGCTCCCCGCCATCTCGTGGTTCGACCTCCCGTCCCGTCGGGAGACGGCGATGCAGGCCGTCGTCGTCCTGCTGGTGGCGCTGAGCGTCTCCGCAGTGCCGTTCGGTGTGGCGAGTGTCGACGGCGACCTCCCGGAAGAGGCCGAAACCGTCGAGGTGCGTGATTACACCGTTACCTACGTCGAGAACGTCCCCAACCAGTACGTGCCGGGGATCGAGTTCTCCGTCGAGGTGTTCGGGCGGGATATCGGCCTCGACACCCGGGAGGTCTCGAACGTCCGGTCGAGCGGAGTGGTCGTCCTCAGCGAACCGCGGGGGATCTGGATCGAGGCCGTCTCGAAGGGGCGGTTGACCTTCCTGGGGAACGCCGAAGTCTGGGTCGGCGGTGTGGGCTGGCGCGAACCGGTGTACGCCTCCCGGGACGGCTGGTCGCTCCAGGGCAACGGGTCGGCCTACAAAGTGTATCTCAGAGGCGAGGGCGAGCGACGCAAACTGGCCTACCGCACCGACGCCGTCACCGCGGCCCCCACGGTCGCCGGCCGCAACGTCTCGATCCGACCGACGGGGCAGGGGTTCGACCTGCTCGTCGACCGGGGGAACCGGACGCTCGGCCGGGCGCCCATCCCCGCCCGCTGGAACGAGACGACCGTCGGCGGACTGACGCTCAACCGGACGAAGCGGTCGCTGTTCGCGATACGGAACGACACGCGCGTCCAGGTCGCACAGCGACAGGTACCACAGGCACGACAGAACAACTGAGTTCCTCGCCTGTACCGACCGTTCAACGACCGTCCCGCGACTGTGAGCGGTTCCACGAACGCTGTTCAGCCGGTTTCGTACAGGTCGGTAGAGAGGTAGCGTTCGCCCGGGTCCGGCAACACGACGCCGACCAGTTCGTCGGGATGCTCGGTCGCGTAGTCGGTCGCGGCGGCCAGCGCGGCACCCCCGGAGATCCCGACTAACAATCCCTCCGTGCGCCCCAGCTCGCGAGCGGTCGCTTTCGCCGTTGACGCCTCGACGGCCCGGATCTCGTCGACCAGTTCGGTCCGGAGCACGTCCGGGAGGAATCCGGGGCCGATCCCCTGGATATCGTGACTCGCCGAACTCCGCTCCGAGAGCGTCGGCGACTCGGCTGGTTCGACCGCGACGGCGGTAAAGGCCTCCTCGCCCAGTTCTTCCTTGACGTACTCGGCGACGCCGGTGATCGTCCCACCGGTTCCGACGCCCGCGACGAGTGCGTCGATCTCGCCGTCCGTCGCACGCCACAGTTCCGGCCCCGTCGTCCGCCGGTGGGCCGCGGGATTGGCCTCGTTCTCGAACTGGCGGGCCAGAACCGCGTTCTCGTGCTCGGCGACGATCTCCTCGGCACGCTCGTTCGCGCCGGTCATCCCGTCCTCGGCGGGCGTGAGTTCCAGGTCCGCGCCGAGCGAGTGGAGTATCGCTCGTCGCTCCTCGGACATCGAGGACGGCATCGTCAGGACGCAGTTGTAGTCCCGGGCAGCGGAGACGGCCGCCAGGCCGATGCCGGTGTTCCCGCTCGTGGATTCGACGACCGTGCCGCCCGGTTCGAGCGCACCGTCGCGCTCGGCGGCGTCGAGTATCCCCCGGGCGATACGGTCCTTGACCGAGTACGGGTTCTGCCCCTCGACTTTCCCCAGGAGGTTCTCGGCGAACGAATCGAGTCGGAGCAGCGGCGTCTCCCCGATTAGATCGCCGATCGACGATGCGATTCGGGTCTTCGAGCCGGTCTGACCGTGTGCCATCGTAGAGAGTCCGACGAGTGTTCGTAAAACTGAACGGCGGATTCCCGACGATTGAAAACCCGTCCGACATCCGGGCAAAAGATACCGGTTTCTCTCGAATATACGCGCAAACACGAACCAGAGAGTAGTCTCGGACGCCGACCGACCGGGGGAGATCGTTTCGGTCCCGAATCGGCAACTGGCACACCGAACGATTCGCGTCCGACTGTCTCACAGACCAGAACTCCTGTGGACGTTCGATCTGGCTCGTTTTGTCGCTCCGGTCCGAACGGCCGTCACATGACGAAGATCGGCATCGTCGGAGCGGGCGCGGCGGCCGCCGCGGCGACGTACGTACTGGACGAGACGGTCCCGGACGCCGAGATAACGGTCCTGGAGAAGTCAGGCGGCGTCTGCGGACGCGCGGCGACCCGCCGCCGGGGCGAGGTGACCTACGACTACGGGGCGAACTACGTGAAATCCGACGACGAACGGGTCGGTGAACTCCTGACAGAGAAACTCCCCAGTGATGGACTCGTCGACGTCACCGACCCCATCTACACCTTCGATTCCGGGGGCACTGTCTCCGAAGGGCGGGACGCCGACGAGCACAAGTGGACCTACCGGGCCGGGCTGACCCAGGTCGCAAAGCGCCTGTTCGCGGAGACCGAGGCGACGGTCCACCGGCGGACCCGCGTCGAGAGCGTGGCCCGCGACGACAGCGACGACGAGTGGTTCCTCACCGACGCCGACGGCGAGACGCGGGGGCCGTTCGACGTCCTCCTGTTGAACCCGCCGGCACCCCAGACAGCCGAGTTGCTCGCGACGGCCGGGACCGACTGGGACACGCAGGCCCGCGCGGACCTCGAAGCCGCCGCCCGGGACGTCGAGTACCGGAGGATCTGGACGGCACTCCTGCACTACCCCTTCGAACTCGAACGGCCGTACTACGCGCTGGTCAACACCGACAAGGACCACGAGATCGGCTGGGTCGCACGCGAGGAGTGCAAGGCGGGCCACGTCCCCGACGGCGAGTCGCTGCTGGTCGTCCAGGCCAACCACGAGTGGTCCGTCGAGCATTACGACGACCCCGCCGAGGCGAACGTCGCCGAACTCGCCGGGCTGACGGCCGACCTCGTCGGCGACGACCGACTCACAGAGCCCGACTGGACCGACCATCAGGGCTGGCGCTACGCGCTCCCGGAAGACGGTGTGCGTGCCGGTGCGGTCGACGCCGCCGCCGCACACGACTGCTACGTCCTCGGTGACTGGGTGGCCGGCGAGGGTCGACTCCACGCCGCGCTCCGGAACGGCCTCGACACCGGCGAACGGATCGCGCTCTCGCTGGCCTGACGGCGAGAACCCGAACCACTCCCGGAAACCGAGTTACTGCTCGACGCGAGCGATGTCGGGGACGTCTTTCCCCGCGACGGCGGCGTTGAGTTTCGCTGCCGCCGGGGAGTCGCGGATCGCCGCGTCGTCGTACCCCGCAGCTTCGAAGGCGCTCAGGAGGGCGCGGTCGCTCCGGAGGTTGTACTTCTGGTGGTAGTCGCTTTGAGCGTAATCATTCGATATCTTGAAGTGGGTGGAATGAGACGTAACACCTACAATGGCGAAGAAAACCGAGCAAGTCCTCGTTCGGTTGACCGAGGATACGAAGGAAGAATGGGAACGAAGGGCAGACAAGAATGGGTATTCCGTCCCCGAACTCGTCCGCCACGCGGTCAACGAATTTGAATCGTCGAGTGGTGACAGTGACGTTTCAGTCGACATGGATCCCGTTGTTGACACCGTGGAATCGGTTGATGAACGCACGCAGTCTATCGAACAGCAGCTGTCACTGTTGAACGAGGCGGTGAGTGGGTTGAAGGAAACGGTCGAGGGGGAGGTGTCTGACATCGAACAGCAAGAGATTTTGGAACACCTACCTGAAAAGTCGGAACTCACGTATCCTGCACAGACAGGCGGTGAAGAAGTCAGATACCAAGAAACACCGAGAGCAACGGATATTGCTCACAAGATAGACCCCGAAGACCCACCGATTGGTGCAGTGACTCGAACGCTGGAACAACTGGCATTGCAATCGCCGCGAGTCAAATCAAGAACATTCAACGACGGCGACGAACGGGGGTATTATCTCGATGTCTGAAGCGGTCACTCCTCCCGAAAACCCCATCGAGAGGTACATGGAGGAATTGAAGGGCAAGAACGAGAATACGCTCAAAAACATCAGAGTGGTCTCTGAGTCGCTCAGTGAGTGGGCCGACTCACGGGGGATTGAGAACGTTCTTGCCGTCGAGAAACGCGACGTCCGTGACTTTCTCAGTGAACTGTATCACGACGAGGGATATGCGGCTTCAACAATCCGACAGAAGCAGATGAGTCTTCGGTCATTCTTCGGGGTATACACCGAAGGGGAACGGGAGGACGAAAGCGGCTTTCTCCCGAAGTGTCTGTCGGAGAATCCCGCACGATTCAATCTAAATCTGGTCGTTGGAAACGACTCGACGGAAGCCGAGAAGCAAAAGCACGTTTCGGATAACGACAACGGAGTCACGTATCTGGAACGGTCAGAAGTGAAAGCCTTGATCGACGCGGTCCCGAAGCCGAAGATCCGTAACTCTCTTGCGATTAAACTACTCGTTCAAACTGGCGCACGGAACGGCGAAGTGTGCAATCTAAAAGTGGATTCTGTCAACCGAGAGGACGGTACGGTGACTATCCCCGACACAAAAAACGGGGGTACTCGAACGGTCCCCTATCAGAATCTCGATCCCGAACTCACAATGTGGTTAGATAATGGCTTTCGGGACCGTTTCGAGGTGGCTGACGATAGTGAGTATCTACTCGTTGGGAAGCAGTCGGGGCAACTGTCTGAGGTGTGGCTTGGGACAATGGTGCGCGAATCCGCATACTCGGCAGGGATTCAGGAGGAGTACGGCGAAACTGCTGATGGGAACGTGAAACGAAAAGTCACCCCCCACGCCCTCCGTTCCACGTTCTGTGTTCAGATTTTCAAACAGACATCCATGTCCGTCCCCGAAGTCATGCAATTGACGGGTCACACCAGAATGGCAACAGTCGAGGACTATGCGGAAGTAGCCCGAGAGGACGCTGTCGACGCCCTACAGCAAGAGTCGGTCGACTTTGGAACCGAGTAACCGCCGTCGACCCACTTTCTCGTCGCTCAACCCCTACCCTTGACGTCGACAGAAGACGTTTCACGGTACTGACCGTCAACCTTTTATCTAGCAATCCCCGACAAGTAACGTGTATGTCGACCACTCCCGTCGCCACCCGATTGCCTGACCACGTAGCCGAACACGTCGAGGAAGTAGCCGAAAGTCCTGCAACTGACCATACGAGCAAGTCCGAAGTCGTCCGCGAGATCGTCACTCGCCAATTCGACTGACGAGTAACCCTTCGTTGCAGTCCCCTCAGAAGCTTGTGAGTCGGCGCACAGTCGATTCTAAGAGTTTTCTTGTGGTGCCGAGGGCCATTCTTCATCTTCGCTCAAGAAATCTCTCAGAAGTGCCGTGAGACGACAGACAGTGAACTCAGAAAGTACTCTCTCGACGGCGACGTGACGGAACGGACGGTAGTCCCCAAACGGCGACACGTCGAGGGACGGGGTAACGTCGCCCCACGGTTCGGTCGGCGCACCGTCGCGGTTCGCGTGAGCGCTCGCACCCGTCCGCCCACCCGCTCGCTCGGGCGACTCCCGGCGTCGCAGAACTATCGCGTCTCACAACTGTTCCGCTGTCCTTTGTGACACCGTTCGGTTCTGCAACACTCCCGTCAAAGGACGTTTGCCCGTCGAGGGACGTTTGCCCGTCGTACCACTGTGCCCGTCGACCAACTGTTACAGTTATACAACAGTTCCGCCGTCCCTTTGCACACGCGAGGCGAAATGCGAGACAATTCAATGACACGACGTATGGCCGTCGAGAGACACCTGCCGTCGAGGGACTCGTGCAACCATTACGGAGTAATGGTCTGACATTTCCAATTGACGCCCCGTCGAAGGTCGGAATCCGAGGGCGAAGGAACTCCTCCACCCATCCCGCTTACGTCGTATCACTTTGAATATGTTTCATGGGCGGTGTTGCACGCACGCCCACGCCCACGTCGCACGACACAATACTACATCAGAGACAGTTATAGAAGTGCTAAAGGAATCTATAGTAGTCTCATACCCATCCCAACAACGGTGTCGGACTTGGTGAAACCCACGGCTTCGGTCAATGTCGCCTTTGTGATACCACTCTTGTCCGTCCCCGTCGAACGAGTGAATGCATGGACCGAAGCAAGTTCAACCATGTGAACGTATCGCAAGACGACTACGTCGACCTCGTAGGAGTCGATCAACGAGTGTACGTCGCCCATCTCGGGGACGACGTCGCCCACTTGGAGACAGTCGACGGAGAGGTGAGGGAGTACGTCGTACCACGGTCGTGGGTCCCGAGTGGCGTTGTGCGACCGACTCAGTCGCCCGACTCGACGGAATAGGTCGGGCAACTATCCCGTCGCACAACGCTATATGATATCAAATGATTACTCATAGAGGTACTTCTGGTGGTAGTCCTCCGCGAGGTGGAACGCGTCGAGCGGTTCGACTCGCGTCTCGACCGTCACCGGAATCTCGGCGAGTCGCGCCTCGATGGTCCCGCGTTCGGTCGCACCCTGGCCGTCGTCGTCACCGGCGCGCTCGCCCTCGTGCTCGGATTCGGATCCGTACTCGGACTCGGATCCGGGTCCGGATCCGGACGCGGAGTCGAAGAACAGAACCGACTGGTACTGGCGTTTCCGTGGCTGTCTGCGGGGGTCGTGGTTCGAGACGGCGACGTCGACGAGGTCGGCGAACGAGACCACCGCAGAGTCGTACTCCACCTGGATCGCCTCGCTGTGGTCGCCCAGGTCGTGGTAGGTTGGGCTCTCGTGGGTACCGCCGGCGTAGCCCACCCGGGTACGGACGACGCCCTCGACGGCGCCGAAGGTGACGTCCGGGCCCCAGAAACAGCCCAGCGCGAACGTCGCAGTCTTCGTGTCTCCGGGGGCGGGCGCGGCCGCGTCGAACGCCCGGAGGTCGTCCGGGTCCGTCACGAGCGGGGCCTCCATCTCGTGGACCTCACGCGTCACTCCTCCGCGTGGTCCTCACGCGACTCACTCCTCGGATTCGAAGTCGAGCGCGAGGCCGTTGATGCAGTAGCGCAGTCCCGTGGGTTTGGGGCCGTCCTCGAAGACGTGGCCGAGGTGGCCGCCGCAGTTGCTACACAGCACCTCGGTCCGAGTCCCGAGCAACCCGTCGTCGGGGCGGGTGTCGACGGCCTCCTCCCCGGCGGGTTCGAAGAAACTCGGCCACCCGGTACCGGAGTCGAACTTCGTGTCCGATTCGAACAGTTCCTGGCCACAGCCCGCACACCGGAAGGTGCCGTCCTCGTCGACGTGGAGGAGGTCCGATGTGTTCCGGGGTTCGGTGCCCGCCTCGCGGAGGATGTGGTACTCGTCGTCGGTGAGTCGCTCGCGCCACTCCGCATCCGTCTCCGGTATCGACTGCTGGTCGCTCATACCGTTCCGTAGGTCCCGGACGGGCATGAATGACCCGACGGGCGGAGAGCTTTGTGTCCGGACCACCAATCCGGTAGCATGTCGGACGATTCCACCGAGGCGCCAGTCACAGCGGAGTTGCCCGATAGTCCCTTTCACACGACCGGAACCGACCACGTCACGCTCATCGGGAGCAACGAGGAAGACACGGTCGAGTTCTACCGCGACCTGCTGGGGATGCCACTCGTCCTCCGCCAGCCCAACCTCGACGACCCGAACTCGACGCATCTCTTCTTCGACAGCGGCGACGGCCGCATCGTGACGTTCTTCGTCACCGACGACCGCCAGTCCAACAACTCGCCGTTGCGCCACCAGGTCGGGTCGGTCCACCACCTCGCCTTTAGCATCGACCCCGAGCGCTTCGAGACGGTCAAGCAGGCGCTCGAACACGACGGCTTCGGCTACAACGAGTTCGACAGGGGCATCTTCCACTCCCTCTACACGCGCGACCACAACGGCCTCACCATCGAACTCGCGACCGACAAGTACGACATCCCCGACGAGCGCCGCGGCGAGGTGCTCGCGGCCACGCAACGCCACCGCGTGAACGACGGCGCCGAGTTCGCCGAGGCAGAACACCTCGAAGCGGCACTCGACGAACTGGGGCTCGACGCCGAACCGGTCGAACTACCCGACGCACCCACCGGTGCCGGCGTCGAGTGAGCATCCAGTCACTCGTTGACGTACTGGCGGATGTGCCCGTTCAGCGTCTCGTCGGGCCGGTCCGGCACCGGGTCGTGTTCCTCGCGCAGAAAGTCGACGGCCTGGGGGTGTGAGATGTTGTTTCGTTTGCCGAGTACAGCGGTCGTGAGAGCGGCATCGGGGCGGCGGACGACGAGGGCAGCACGGCCGCCCTTGAGACTGTAGAGGACGTCGTCCGCGAGCGTCGCGAACGTGTCGTAGTCCCCGAGGTCGGCCTCGCCGGCCCAGTTCACTTCGACCGCCGCGTCCGGTGACGACCCGTCGCTCTCCCGTTCGGCGACGCCCTCGTCGAACACGAAGACCCGCTCGACGTCGGCCGGGAGGTCGGCCGGAACGTCGTCGGGGAATCGGGTCGTCACCCGAAGATTGCGGAGCACCCGGTCCATCGCACCGGACGGTGTTCGGCGACCGACAAAACCCTTCCTCTCCGGTTCGCCAACGTCGATGCCGCTCGCTTCCCACCCCCGGTATGGAGGACAGGCGACTCACTTAACCTCGTTCCACGAGCGTTGCGTTCGATTCTCGCCCGCCGACTACTGGTACATACCCATCGGCTGGGCGCTGGAGCTCTCCTGGCCAGCCTCCTGCATGCGCTTGGCGAGTTCCTCACGAGCGGCGCTGATCTCCTCGGCCTGTTCGACGAGATCGTCGGTCTCGACGGAGACGCCGGCGATGGGGCCGATACCGTCCTTGAGGACGACCCGCGCCGCGGCAGGGTCGGGGAAGTTCGGGCTCGACTCGACGACCAGTCCGGCCGCGTCGAGGTCGTCGCGACGGGCCTGGTAGAGGAGCGCGCCGGTCGGGCCGCTGATGACGCCGTCCTGTGTCGGTGGTTCGATCCCGTGTTCGTCCAGGAGCGCCGCCGTCTCGCCGTGTGCCACCCCGTAGAGTTCGGGGACGTCGGTCTTCTCGGCGGGGAGCCCCGAGAGATACAGCGGCGTCGCGTCGAGGCCGGCGAGCCAGCCGGTGAGACAGCCGGCGAACTCCTCGGCGACGCCGGGAGAGACCGGGACGTCACTCTGGAGGACGAGCAGGTCGCTCCCGGCGTCGGCGTACACTCTGACGGGTGGCTCGTAGTCTGTCTGACCGTCACGGAAGATAGCCACCTCGGGGAGGCCGTCGCAGTGACAGGTCGCGTAGTGTGTCATCTCGAGCGTGTCGACGAGGTGGTCGGCCGCGATCTTGCCCACGAGACCGACGCCCGGGAGCCCCTCGACGAACGTCGGTGCGTCCAGTTCGACGTCTTCGTGATGGACCGCAATCTGTGCCATGTCCGTGGACCCGACCGCGACGAGCATAAACGTAGCCCAGGCACTCCGACGGAGTGAGATCGGTTTACGAAGGATTCTACGACACACTGTCCGGGACAGCCACGGGCCACAGATCTCAGACGCGAGACGGACAGCACTCCGGAAGGTCCGTGATACCCCCGTCGACGCCCAGTTCGGCGAGTCGTCGCGTCTCCGCTGGTTCGGTCACGGTCCAGGCGTTGACCGCCAGACCCGCGTCGTGTGCCCGGTCGACGAGCGCCTCGTCACAGAGATCCACTGCCGGATGGAGCGCCACACAGTCGAGTTCCCGGGCTCGGTCGACCGCCCCGCCGGCCTCGAAGACGAGCCACGCTTTCGGGAGCGACTCGACCGCGTCGAGGGACTCGGCGTCGAACGACGAGACGACGATCTCGCAAGCGGGCTCGACTTCGGCGACGAGTGTCTCGAACTGTTCGCCGACGCACTCTTTCAGCTCGGCGTGGAGGACGACACTCTTCGGGACGGCATCGAGCACTTCGGCGGCTGTGGGGACGCCCGTATTCGACCCTTCGACGGAGAGCGCAGCGAGTTCGTCGACGGTGTAGTCGGCCACCGCGCCCGTCCCGTCGGTCGTCCGGTCGACGGTGTCGTCGTGACAGACGACGAGTTCGCCGGAGCCACAGCGCCGGATATCGACCTCGACGCCGTCGACGCAGAGATCGCCGTCTCCGTCGGTGTCGCTGTCGTCACAGTCCGTCCTGCCGGAGTAGCCGACCGCGTCGCGGACAGCCGGGAGCGTGTTCTCGGGATTCACGCCGGCGAACCCGCGGTGTGCGATGCAGTTCACGCGCGGCGATTCACCCCCACGCGGGAAAGTCCTTTGCCGGTCGCGACCCTCCACTCGGGTATGCCAGTCGACTTCGACTTCGGCGACAGCGTGGTGCTCGTGACCGGCGCCGGCGGCGCCCTCGGCAGCGCCGTCTGCGAGGCCTTCGACGCGGCCGGCGCGACCGTCTGCGGCGCCGATATCGTCTCACCCGACGACGACGACTTCCTGCTGGACACCGACGTCGCTCACTTCTACCAGGGCGATTTCACCGACGAGAACGACGTCGCCGAGACGGTCGAAGCGGTCGTCGACGACCACGGCGGACTCGACGCCCTCGTGAACGTCGCGGGCACGTGGCGCGGCGGGGAACCCATCGACGAGACCGACGTCGACACCTTCGACTTCCTCATGGACGTCAATCTCAAGACGATGTTCCTCGCGTCGAAACACGCGATCCCGCACCTCGGGGAATCCCACAGCGAAAGTGACGACGGAGACGGGAGCGACGACGGCGCCGAACAGGGTGCGGTCGTCAGCATCTCCGCGCGCTCCTCGCTGGAAGGCGGCGAGGGCGACGGGATCTACCGGTCGACGAAAGCCGGTGTGCGCATTCTCACCGAGACAATCGCCGAGGAGAACCTGGGCGAGGTGCGGGCCAACGCGGTCATGCCGAGCGTCATCGACACCCCGATGAATCGCGAGATGATGGACTACGACGAGTCCTGGGTCGACCCCGCCGACATCGCCGAGGTCATCCTGTTCCTCTGTTCGGACGCCGCGTCGGTCACGAGCGGTGCGGCCGTCCCCGTCTACGGCGAGGCGTGACACCGAGGTCGCGAAGGCAGCGAGGAGTAGACTGCTTCAGGTCTTGCTGTTACATACAGGCGACGAACTTAACGCTCGCGGGGCGAGCGTTGCGTTCGTCGAATGGAGGCAGTTGGCGCCGGCCACGTCGCTCGTGCTCTGCTGAGACCTGGCGGTCTCAGCGCCGCAATCGCTTCGATTCGTAGAAACTCGACAACCGACTACGAGGGCTGCGAGCGCGCTCGCAGGCCGAACGTGGCCTGCACAGTCTCCCTGAAACGTCGAACGAAGTGAGACGTTTACACGAACTACCGAACACTGACCAAGCAACCCCTCGATGTCCAGTAGGTTCGCTGCTCACTCGATGTCGCCGCTGACCGCCGACTTTAGGACGGTCGCGGGCCAAAGCGGGGGTATGGTGTCGCTCGTTGCGGTCGGACTCGCGGCGCTGCTCGTCGGCACGGAGGCGTTTTTCACCGCGCTGTCGGTACTCAACCTCCGCCACGAGGAGTCGACCGTCGAGGCCGAACGCGAGTGGGTAACGGAGGAACTGGGCGTCGAGGACCCCGACGAACTGCTCGACTACAACCGCGCGACGACCGGACTGTCGTTGCTCAAGCAGTGGCTCACGCTGCTCGTCGTCCTGATCGTCCTGTTCTCGGGCGTGTTCGCCGACGCGGTCGCCGCCCTGCAGGGCACGGGCTGGCCGCTGCCCGTCCAGGCGGCGGTCTTCTTCGGCGGTGCTATCGTCGCCGCACAACTGTTCGACGTACCCTTCGACCTGGTGAACACGTTCGTCGTCGAGGAGATCTGGGGGTTCAACAACCAGTCTCTCGGACTCTGGGCGCGGGACCTCGTGGTCGGGACAGTCCTGGGAGCCGTCCTCGCCGTGCCCCTGCTGACGGCGGTGGTCTGGTTCGTCGGGTCGGTGCCCTACTGGCCGGCGGCCGCGTGGGCGCTGTTCGTCGGGTTCGTCCTCGCGATGCAGATACTCAAACCGCGCGTCATCGACCCCCTGTTCTACGATTTCACGAAGATCGAGGAAGGCGAGTTGCGTGACGCCGTCGACGACGTCTTCGAGCGGGCGGGCTTCGTCTGCGAGCAGGTCTACGAGATGGACTACAGCAGTCGCTCGGGCCACTCCAACGCCTACTTCGTCGGCTTCGGTCGCACGAAACGGGTCGTCCTCTTCGATACACTGGTCGAGGACATGTCCCTCGACGAGATCCAGAGCGTCCTCGCCCACGAACTGGCTCACTGGAAGCGCAACCACATCTGGAAGTTCGTCGGCCTCGCGGCGGTGCGATTCGCCGTCGTCTTCGCCGTGCTGGGTTACCTGGTGGGTGCCAACTGGCTCTACGCCCCGGTGTGGGCGCCCGAAACGGCCTACGCTGGCCTCGCGCTGGCGTTCCTGCTCGTCGCGCCGTTCCAGCGGCTGACCTCGCCACTGGACAACTACCTCTCGCTGAAGTACGAACGCGAGGCCGACGCCTTCGCGGCCGACACCGTGGGCGGCGACTCGATGGCCGACGCGCTCGCCAACCTCGCCAGCGAGAACCTCGCGAGTCTCTTCCCGCACCCCTGGTACGAGACGTTCCACTACGACCACCCCCCGATCCCCGAGCGGATGCGCCGGATGCGTGAGTTCGCCGGGAGTGACGCAACGAACGACGAGAGCGGACCCCAGCCTGCTGACTGACCACCTGTATCACAGCGTGTCATAGAAACGTTCGCAGACCCTGTTGCGGTCACCGATGAACGATCAGTACAGATACCACACTCACTGTTCTACGGAACGTGGTTTAAGTCCGTAGAGAACGGCAATGATCGGTCCCGCGAAGACGACGCCAACGATCACTGTGAGGACGGGAATGGCGACGAGAAGGTCCAGTCGCTGGTGTGCGACGTAAAACAACCCAACTGCCAGTAGACCGGCAAGTAACGAGAGTGGGGGGCGATACTCGCGCCGAATGAACCAGAAGACACTGATCAGCACGATCCAGATACCAGCGACGACGATTGCGAACGTGAAGATCTCCCGTAACCCACCGGCCATCCCCCCATACTCCCACGGTCGAAAGACGATGGGCCCCCCTACGGTACTGATGACACCGACAACTCCGAGGACGAACGCCGGGACGCGCGGATATCCGGAAGAATCCCGGAACCACCCTGCTCCTGTCACGATGAATCCGAGACTTATCACGAGAATGAAACCAACCGCCAGTTCCGACGTACCAGCGTCTATAGTACCGGCCTCCGGACCCATACTGAGGAGAGTGACGAGACCGCTTGTGAGACCGCTGAAGATGAAAAGAAGACTAATCCGCTGCGTCCGCTCCATACTGTATTCCCCGTAGGGACCGGCATACATTTTCTGTTAGTTTGAAAGATACAGGCGACTCACTTAACGCTCGTTGCACGAGCGTTGCGTTCGTCGGGCAGCAGTGGTTGGCGCCGGCCACGTCGCTCGTGCTTTGCTGAGACCTGGCGGTCTCAGCGCCGCACTCGCTCGGAATCGTGGAAGCTGGACAACCGACTACGAGGGCCGCGACCCTGGTCGCGGGCCGAACGTGGCCGGCACAACCCCCCTTACCGCGAGCGCAGCGAGCGGTAACTTCGCATGCTCACTGAGTGGCTGTTTCAATCCGGACCTTGGCGAGATCAATCCCCGTGACTGTTTCTATGACACGCTTGTATCGATTTACTGTCCTCGCTCGCCGGCGATCACCACACGCTGCCGTCGTACTGGAATTCGAGGTCGTCGGCCGCGTCGCCGGGGAGACCGACGGCGACGAACCGGTCACGGACTCGCTCGCGGAGTTCCGCCCCGGGGACCTCACCCCCTGCGGGGCCGTGGACGGTGACGCCGATGCCGCCGACACGGTCGACGTTGAAGACGTACCGGTAACGGCCCTCGCGGTCGGTCAACTCCGCACGGCCGACGATGAAAGCGAGGCGCCCCACCGCCCCACCGTCGCTGGTGAAGTTGTAGACGAGGCCCCCCTGTCCGTCGCCCCACGTCTGGGTCTCGGGCGCGCCGTACCCGTCCAGTTCGTCGTAGACGGCTGCGAACTGCAGGCGTTCGTCGGCGTCGGTCTCGGGGATCGGGATGTCGTCGTCGGTCGTCGCGGCGCGCATCTCGTCGACGTAGCCCCGGGCGGTGGTCCCGTCGACGCCGAGTGCGAGCGTAATATGCTCGACCAGCCACGCCTCGGGGAGTTCGTCGGCGGCGACCGGTTCGTAGGCGGGCCCGTAGACGGTCAGTTGGGTCAACTCGTCCTCCGCGAAGACGTCGAATTCGAGTCGGATCCCGCCCTCGTAGTAGTACGTCACGCCGACGACCTCGTAGTCGGGACCGAGTTCGGCGTCGAGTTCGACCACGCCGTCCGGGTGAAAGCCCGAGGAGTCGACGGTCCGGACGTCGTATCCCGCCGCCCTGGCGCCGTCAAGCACGTCGTCGTAGTCGTAGTCGGCAGTGACGTTCGCGGTGTAGGTCGACTGGTCGAACGCGCCGAGGACGAACGCGAAGGTGGCGTAGCTCGCAGCGACCACCACCACCATCGCAACGACGGCGATAGCCACGATGCGAAGCTTGCTGATTCCCCGGGAGTTCATACGAGTTATAGGGATCGTACGGCGATATATCCGGACGCTGTCTCTCAGTGGGTGGGAACCGTAGATGTCAGCAGGTGACAGCGGTCGAGTGATTTACGCTCAGAACCCGCCGGCCCCGGCCGCCCCTGCGCCGTTCCCGCCGTAGGGTCCCTGGTCGTAGTCCGTGCACTCGCCCCAGGCGACGGGCGCGATCTCGTCGTCGATGTCGTGGCCGCCGAGCATCGCCGCCTCGAAGTCGCTGACGTGCCAGCCGGCCTCGGTGACGGCCCGGTCGGCGATCTCCCGGGTGACCGCCATTCTGCGGCAGGACTCGCTGTCGAAGAGGCCGCTCCCGCCGAAGGCGAACTGCACGTCGTAGTGTCTGACGAAGACGTCCTCGAAGGCGGGGTAGATCGCCCGTACGGCGTCGTAGGCCAGATCCCAGACGACGTCCAGGTCCGGCGATTCCTTCTCTTTCCCGAGCGAGAATCGTGCGACGGGGACGACGATCGGTTCGCCCTCCGGCCCCTCGTTGACCTCGACGACGTCGGTCACGTCACAGTCGTCGATGCCGTAGGAATCGGGGGAGACGAGCGCGCGGAGGTTCTCGCTCGCCTCGGCCTCGCGGGCGTCGAGGTCGACGTCTTCGGCGCTGTCGCCCAGGAACCTGTCCAGCGGGGAGGGCATCGACTCGAAAATCAGCGGCGGCGGAACTTAATTTCGTCGAGGCTGACTCTCGGTCCGGATATTCGTTCGAACCGGAGTCAGACGACCGAACCGTCCGAACCACTGATAGGAACTGCCCCCGATACCCGGTCATGGACGAGTACACTCGCCCGAACCCGGAACGGACCGCACTCCTGACCATCGACGTACAAAACGACTTCACCCGACCCGGGGCCCCCGCGGAGATCGAGGGGACAGCGGAGGCCGTGCCTCGAATGCAACGGGTCGTCGAAGCATTCCGCGCCGCGGACGCACCGGTCGTCCACGTCGTTCGCCTCTACCGGGCCGACGGGTCGAACGTGGACCAGTGTCGACGGGAGACCATCGAGCGTGGTGCCGAGATCGTCCGTCCCGGGACCGAAGGTGCCGAACTGGTGGACGAACTCAAACCGTCGAACGACGTGACCCTCGACGCGGACCGACTGCTGGCCGGCGAGTTCCAGCAGGTCGGGCCCCGCGAGTGGGTCACCTACAAACCCCGCTGGAGCGCGTTCTACGGGACGGGGCTGGACGAATTTCTGAACGACCGGGGCGTCGATACTATCGTCGTCTGTGGCTGTAACTTCCCGAACTGCCCGCGAACGACGGTCTACGACGCGAGCTGTCGGGACTACCGGCTCGTCTTCGTCCCCGGGGCCACCTCCGGCACCTACGAGCGCGGGGTGGACGAACTGGCCGGCATCGGCGTGGCCGTCAAGGGGCCAGAAGAAGCCACAGATTGGATAGCCGGGTGAGCGCCCGCGACGAAGTCGTATCCAGCCGGAGTCACGCCCGGCCGGAGTCGCTGCTGACCATCGAGACGGCGGTCGAGGGCCCGGACGATACTGTTATGTGATGACATGCCATAGTTACAGGCACGAATGGAGCGAGGCACCGAGCGGGAGCACGAGGCCGTCCGCAAGCAGTGGGCCGAGATAGAGCGACGGCGTCGGGCGGCGAGGCGACTGGGTCGAGGGGCAACGTTGCTCCTCTCGGGGCTGGTACTGACCGTCTGGAGTTTGCCGTCGACGGCCTGCGTCGAACAGGGACCAGTGGTCCACGGCTGTACCGACGTCCTCCCGCTGGTGACCCGGATCGTCCTCCTCGTCGGTGGCCCCGTGGCGACGGTCACAGGACTGTGGCTCTGCTGGCGTGCGTTCCGGGACTGAGCGAGACAGCCGACTCACGTCTCGTTCGCTTCGCTCGTGACGTGTTCATCGCCCGTGTGTCGGATGGTCGAGCCGGGCTCGCTCCACATTCACTCTCCGGCGAAGATTCAAGTAGGTCGATTTCACTTTCGCTCCGGATGGATGGCTGGCACATAACTGGTACGTGACGGAACTCTCGTCCGTGAACCAGTTACCGACGCTCGACCCCAGTGTCACGTACCTCGATACCGACGCGCCGAGCGCGCTGTACCGGGTGGTCGCTCACCACCTCGACGAACACCACGGACCGGCCTACTGGGTGGACGCGCACAATCGCGCGGCGCCGGTGGCGCTGTACGACGCGCTCTCCCGGAGTGGCCGCCGCTCGCTCCGCGTGGCGCGGGCTTTCACCGGCTACCAGCACCACGAACTCGTCCGGTCGCTGCCCGGGCGGGTGCGCCACGATGCGTCGCTGGTCGTCGCACCCGCTGTCGGCGCGCTGTATGCGGACGACGACGTGCCCGAGTACGAGGCCGACGAACTGTGTGCGGCGACGCTGGAACTGCTGGACGCGGTGGCGACGGCCGTCGACGTCCCGGTGCTCGTGACCGCGAGCGCGGAGCCCTACGCCGCGGCGGTCCGCCGAGCAGCCGACCGCACGCTCGACGCGACGGCGACGAACGCGGGGTTGCGATTCGACGGCGCGGGCTTCCGAACCGACGTCTACGTCGACCGGTGGGGCTTCCAGACGACGATCCCCTACTGGGTCGACCTGCTCGGCGTCGCACCCGACGGCGCGAACGACCCGGCGGTCGACGCGGCCCGCAACGCTGGCGCTCCCGACGCGGCCCCGACGCTGGGTGAGGTGCTCGGCTGATGGGGCGGACGAACCCGACGCTCCGGGACCGGCTGGACGCGCTCGAACGCGACTGGCGGCCGTTCCGGCGGGCGCTCCGGCGACGTCACCGGTCCGATTTCGACCGACTGTTCGAGCGGGCGCGCGGTCACGCCGACGCCGCCGGTCAGCAGAACCCGCCCGACGTCTGGCGGGCGTTCGTTCTCGCTACCTTGCTCGCCCAGGAGCGTGAACTCCGGGAGTTGCGCGAAACCGTGCAGGGCGTCGAGAGCGTCGAGAGCGCCGAGAGCGACGGAACCGAGCGTCCGGAGTGACGAGGCGATGCCGTTCACAGTCGAGTTCCGCGACGACGGCACGCCGGTCCGGTGGGAGGTCGAAACTGCCGACGAGACAGTTGACGAACCACCGGGTGCGACGGCGACGGCCGATCCCGACTATCGGCCGGCAGTGTACGTCGGCGCACGGGACGACCGGACGCGCTACCTCGACTGGCTGGCCGACGCGCTCGGGCCGGACCCGAAAGTCGACGGCATCGAGCGGGTCGAACGCCACCGGGACCTGCGGACGGAGGAACCGTCACCGATGCTCCGCGTGGCGCTCGAACGGACAGGTGAGACCCGCCAGCTGGCCCGCGAGGTCCGGGTGCGGGAACACGACGCCCACGCCCCGGGGACGCTCTCGCTGTACGACGTCGACCTCGACCCGGGGTTTCGGTACTGTCTCGATACCGGGCGCGATCCCCGTGCCGTCGCCGACTCCGACACGGATCGGTCGCTCCGGCGGCTCTCGCTGTCGTTGCCCGACCCCGCACTCGCCGACGACGACCCGACGGCCCTGACCGTCGACGGCGACCCGGCGGGCGACACCGAGCGGCAGGTCCGCCGGGCCGTCGAGCGGGTACTCGCCGAGCGGGACCCGGACGTGCTCGTGGTCTCCTCGGGCGAGATCGTCGCGCTTCTCGCCGACGCTGGCGTCGACCTCGGCCGGGACGCGCCCGCCGTCGCCGGGGAGCCGACGTACCGGACACTCGCCGGCGCGAGCACGTACGAGAGCTACGGCCAGGTCGGGCACTCGCCGGCCCGCTACGACGTCCCGGGGCGCGTCCTCGTCGACCGGTCGAACAGTTTCCTGCTCGGACACTCCGGGATGGCCGGACTCTCGTATTTCGTCGAGCGGGCGGGCAAACCGCTGCAGGAACTCGCACGGGACAGCATCGGCGGGGTGCTGACAGCGATCGAGATCCGCGAGGCACGCGAACGGGGCGTCCCGGCACCCTGGCAGAAGCGCCAGACCGAGGGCTGGAAGTCCGTCGACACGCTCCACACCGCCGACCGCGGTGGGTTCACGTTCCAGCCCGACCCCGGGGTCTACGAGGACGTCCACGAACTCGACTTCGCGTCGCTGTACCCCAACGTCATCCGCGAGTACGGCGTCTCCCCCGACACCGTCGACTGCGACTGTCACGACACCGCCGACGTGCCCGAACTCGGCTACAGTCTCTGTGACCGCGACGCCTTCCTCGGAGCCGTCCTCGGACCGCTCCTCGACGACCGGGCCGAGTGGAAGCGACGTCTGAACGCCGACGACCTCGACGCGGAGACGCGCAGTCGACTCGACGCGAAGGCCGAGGCGGTGAAGTGGGTGCTCGTATCGTGTTTCGGCTACCAGGGGTACCGCCACGCCAAGTTCGGCCGCATCGAGGTCCACGAGGCGATCAACGCCTGCGCTCGCGACCTCATGCTCCGGGCGAAAGACGCCTTCGAGCGGGCGGGCTGGCGGGTCGTCCACGGCATCGTCGACAGCCTCTGGGTGACGGCCGACCCCGACCGCGACTCCGGGTCCGGTCCCGACCGGCGGCCAGTCCGCGACGTCGCCCGGGCGGTGAGCGACGAGGTGGGCATCCGGCTCGAACACGAGGGGACGTTCGACTGGGTGGCGTTCTGTCCCCGGAAACGCGCCAGCGGGGCGGCGTTGATGCGCTATTTCGGCCGGTGGAGCGACGGGAGCGTCGCCGGACGTGCGGAGGGGGTGGGGGACGGGGAAGACGACGGGGATCTCTACAAGTTCCGCGGGATCGAGGCGCGCCAGCGGAGTACCTGCGCGTTCGTCGCCGACGCCCAGCGCGACCTCGTGGCGACGTTCGACCGCGAGCGCGACCCGGAAGCGGTCTGTGAGCGCCTGCGCGTCCACCGCCGGCGACTGCGCCGTGGAGCAGTTCCGCCAGCGAACCTCGCGATCTGCCAGCGGGTCTCGAAGCGAGCAAGCGAGTACACACAGGCCACGCGCTCGAAGGCGGCACTCGAACGGGCGAGTCTCCTCGGGCTGGAGCGCCACCCCGGCCAGTCGGTCGAATACGTCGTGGTCGACGACGACCTGTCGGGCCCGGAGCGCGTGCGACTGGCGTTCGAGGACGGGCAGGAGTACGACACCGCGTTCTACGACGAGCGCCTCGTTCGGGCGTGCGAGAGTGTCGTCGCGCCGCTGGGGTGGGACGAGCGACGGATCCGGGGCTATCTCCGCGAGGACCGCGACGCGACGCTCGCGTCGTTCGTGGGTTCGCAGGGTGAAGACTGACCGTGAACGGGGGAAGACAGACCGTGGACGGGAAGGAGTGAGGGAACGGAAGAGGAGCGCGAGTGGGCCGAGAGCTCAGTCGGTCGCCACGTCGGCGACGTCCTCCTCGGCCAGCGAGCGGTTGTGGAGTGCCTCGCCGCTCGCGCCGTCGAAGACGTGGACGGCGTCCTCGGGGATGTGTGCGACCAGCGCGTCGCCGCCGGTGACCCGGCGCATCCCGCTCGTGGTCGCGACGAGTCTGAGCTCCTCGGGGCCGTCCTCGAAGGTCAGGTAGACGGTGTTCTCGTCGCCCATCGGCTCGACCACGTCGACCGTCGTCCGGAAGGCGTGCTCGCCGGTGGCGTCGCCGAGTTCGACGGCCTCGGGTCGGACGCCGAGCGTGAGATCGCTGTGGCCCGCGACACGCTCGCGGATACGCTCGCCGACCGGGTACTCGAAGGCCTCGTGGACGAGCGTGCCGTCCTCCAGCGTGACGTCGAAGAAGTTCATCGACGGCTCGCCGACGAAGCCGGCGACGAACCGGTTGGCCGGCGCGTGATAACACTCCAGAGGCGTCGCGACCTGCTGGAGTTTCCCGCCGTCGAGGATGGCGATCCGGTCGCCCATCGTCATCGCCTCGGTCTGGTCGTGGGTGACGTACATCGTCGTCACGCCCAGTTCCTCCTGAATGCGCTGGAGTTCCGTCCGCATCTGCGAGCGCAGTTTGGCGTCGAGGTTCGAGAGGGGCTCGTCCATCAGGAACACCTCGGGGTCGCGGACGATGGCCCGCCCGAGCGCGACGCGCTGTTGCTGGCCGCCCGACAGCTCCGTGGGTTTGCGCTCCAGGAGGTTGTCGATGCCCATCATCTCGGCGGCCTCCTCGACGCGCCGGTCGATGTCGTCCTGGGGCAGGTCCGTCGACTCCTGGAGCCCGAAGGACATGTTCCCGCGGACGGTCATGTGCGGGTACAGCGCGTAGGACTGGAACACCATCGCGATGTCCCGGTTCTGCGGTTTGACGTCGTTGATGACGCGGTCGTCGAGTCGGATCTCGCCGCTGGTCACCGTCTCCAGTCCGGCGACCATCCGGAGCGTCGTGGACTTGCCACAGCCCGACGGGCCGACGACGACGAGGAACTCGCCGTCCGCGATGTCGATCGACACCTCGTCGACCGCGATTATCTCCTCGTTGCCGTCCTGGAATATCTTGGTGAGATCGTCGAGTTCGAGTTCTGCCATGTCATGCCCTCCCGCCGGTCAGTAGTCGTCGCGTTCGTGCCCCAGACAGGTGTCTCTGTCGGCGGTTCGGCTTCGCTCCCGTTTCGTGGTCCGCTCGGCGCCAGTTGCTGGTCACGTCGTCCCCGCGCTCGACGGGGCTGCGGGGGGTCACGTCGCCACCCCCTCGGCGAACTCCTCGCCGAACATGACGTAGACCGCCAGCGTCGGTAGCGCCGCGATGAACGCGCCGGCCATCCGCAGCGGGAAGTCCTGGCCTTCGAGGGACAGTCCCAGTCCCGCCAGGATCAGGACGACCGGTGCCGCCGGGCTCGACTCCGTCGAGATGAGGATGAGCGCGAACAGCAGGTCGTTCCAGATCTGGGTGAACTGGTAGATGAGCACGACGGCGAACATCGGGGTCGACAGCGGGAGGACGATCCGCCGGTAGACCGCCCGCATCGACGCGCCGTCGAGTCGCGCCGACTCGATCATCTCGACGCTCATGTTCTTGTAGTACGACCGGAAGAGGATCGTACAGATCGGGATGCCGTAGGCGACGTGGGTGACGATCATCTCGACCGTCCCGGCGTAGTCGTCGTCGACCCCCATCGCCCAGACGAACCCCAGCAGGTCGGTGAGCGGGACGATGTTCGCCCAGAACTGTGAGAGGGGCACCAGCACCGCCTGGTAGGGGATGAAGATGCCCGCGACGAACAGCGCGAGGACGGGCGCCTTGTAGCGGTCCTTCCAGGTGGCCTGGGTCAGCCCGTAGGCCGCGATGCTCCCGAAAAACGCCGAGATGACCGTCGCCGGCACGGCGTACAGCGCACTGTTGACCAGTCCGCGGCTCAGCGCGTCGAACGCCGTCTGCCACTTCTCCAGCGTGAAGAACTCCGGGGGCGGCGGCAGGTACGGCAGCGTCTCGCTGACCCCCGTGGGACTGGTCTTGATCGACGTGACCAGTCCCGACTGGATCGGGATCATGTAGAGGACCACCAGCGCGAGCAGCGACACGTAGAGCCCGACGCGGTAGAGGTCGATCCGGTCGAGCACGCTCTCGGTCTCCGACTCGGTCGGAGCCGCGGTCGCGTCGCTCACAGGTTCCCCTCCCGGTACTGGTAGACGAGATACGGCCCGATGATGACGAGCGCCAGCAAAAAGAGGAGGATGGCGATCGCCGACGCGTACGCCCAGTTGAGGTTGGCGTAGGCTTCCCTGACCATCTTCGTCGCGAGGATGTCCGCACCGTTGGGCGGGCGATACCCCGACACCAGCGAGTAGAGGAAGTCGAAGGCCTTCAGCGCGAACACCATCAACACGACCGTCGCGCTGATCGTCGCGCCCTTGAGCTGTGGGACGATGACCCGCCAGTACATCTTCAGCGTCGAGGCACCGTCGACTTTCGCCGCCTCGTAGTGTTCGGTCGGGATCGCACGCAGGCCCGCGAGGTAGACGACCATCGCGTAGCCCGAGAACTGCCACATCAGCGCGAACACCACCGCCCAGAGCACGAGCGCCCGGTTCCCGATGAAGTCGAACGGGCCGAGGTTCACGACGCCCAGGAGGATGTTCGCGATACCGTTGTTGAAGTTGTAGATCCACAGCCAGAACTGGGCCGTGACGACGAACGAAAGGCTCATCGGCAGCAGGTAGATCGTCCGGAAGGTGTTCTCGAAACGGATGCCACGGTCGATGAGGATCGCCAGCAACAGCCCGACCGCCAGCGTCGACAGCGTGAACGCGACGGTCAGGATGAGCGTGTTCGCGCCCGCGGTGATGACACCCGAGTCCTGAAACGCCCGGACGTACATCTCGAAGTCGAGGTCGGAGTAGTCGGGCTGGCCGAACCCCTCGAAGTCGGTCAGCGAGATGACGACGTTCCAGAGGATGGCGCCGTAGACGAACAGCCCCATCAGCAGGAACGGCGGCAGCCAGAACGGCGTCGACTCGGCGAAGTCGCTGCCGAACCTGCCGTTGATACGGTCCCGGGTCCGACCCAGTACGCCGGGGTCCGGCGGTCCGCGGTCGTCCTCGCTGACGACGCCGCCGTCCGTGCGCGCTCGGGTACCGTCGCTGTTCCGTGTTCGCCTGTCGCTGTTCCGTGTTCGCCCGTCGTCGGGTTTTTCAGTCCCGTTCACTCGCCGCCGGATCGCACGAAAAATGGTCCGCATGTGGATAGTGCGGGATTAGTTCGAGACCGCTTCGACGAAGCCGTCCGTCGCCGCTTCGACGTTGTACGGCCCCGTGAACTCGCTGGAGATCACGTCGTTGAGCGCGGTCATGGTCTCGGAGACGACCGCGAGCCCGTGCTGGAGCGTCGGCGGCCGGTTCTCCGCGTTGGCGAAGTCCTCGGCCGCGTCCTGGAGGTACGGCCCGAAGTCGTTGGCCGCCAGGTCGATGTCCGTCCGGGTCGGGATCGACCCCTTGAACCGGTTGAACGCGATCTGGGCCTCCTGGCTGCCGACGTAGGCCATCCACTGCTTGGTCGCCTCGGGCGTCGGGTTGTCCGCCGGGTAGAGGAACGAGTCGAAGTGGAGCATGTACATGCCCTCCGTCCCCGGGAACGCCTTGGCACCCCAGTGTTCGTCGTAGTTGAAGTTGTCCGCGTTGCGGAACGCGCCCGCCGCCCAGTTGCCCTGGTGGATGAACGCCGCGTTGCCGTTGATGATGTTGTTGTTCGAGGCGGTCAGGTCGAGCGACGACGCGTCGTCACTGATGTAGTTCTCGAGGATCGTCCCCGTCGACTCGAACGCCGACTGGACCGCCGCGCGGTCGGGGTTGCCCTCGACGAAGTTCATGTAGGCGTCGTAGCCTTCCTTGCCCAGCATGACCGACGCCCACAGCTGGGTCGTCGTCCACGTCCCGCTCATCGCCTGTGTCATCGGCGTCGCGTCCGTCTCGCTGGCGACGGTCTCAAGCGCGTCGATCAGCGACGAGATGCTGGTGACCGAACTCGGGTCCACGCCGGCCTCTTCGACGACGCTGATGTTGTAGAAGAGGTTGTTCAGTCGGTGTGACCCCAGCGGCACGGCACGGAACTCGCCGTTGCGCTGGTGGAGGTCGACCGCCTCGTCGATGTGGCTATCCTGGAACCCCTCTTCCTCCCAGACGTCCGTGACCGAACCGAGGACCCCGTCGTAGCGCTGGAGGTTCTTCCCCGGCCAGTTCGCGAACGCGCCCGGCGGGTTGTTGTTCTGGAGCCTGTTGGCGACGACCGCGTCCAGGTTCTGGTTCCCGCCGCCGCCGATCGGGTTCCACTCCAGTTCGAGGTCCGGATACTCCTCCCCGAACGTGTCCCGGAGGTTGTCGGCGGCCGTCTTCCCGTCGCCGCCGGTCCAGCCGTGCATGATCTCGATGGCACCCATCGGCGTGGACGTCGGCGTTCCGCCACCGTCACCGCCGTCGCCACCGTCACCGCCGTCACCACCGTCGCCACCGTCGCCGCCGTCGCCGCCGTCGCCACCGTTCCCTGTACAACCGGCCAGTCCGAGCGTCGCTGCGACGCCCCCTGCGTACACAAATTTCCGCCGTGAGAGCGCGTCGGTCGCGTCAGGTTCGTCGTTTGTCATGGATTCACAAGCACCTGACACCGTCGTTAGGACTGGTCGCATATAGCTCTGTGGATCTTTCACGAATTATTCTTTCGAATGCGAGTAAATTTCCTGGCGCCGGGCTCTCTGCAGGGAATTCTGTCGACAGGTGCTGGAAGGTGCGCGCGCCACCACAAATTAACAGATCTCGTATCTGTTGTGGAACGCGGGGGGTTCCCGGACGGGAGTCGCGACCGGAGTGCATAGGAGGCTGCGTGCTGTCGGGGGGAAACGAATGGCCAGCGAACGCGGCGGCGTCTTCGGGTATCCGTTCGGGGGGGCGGACCGCGAGGAACCGGTCGTAGTCGGGTGGATACTCGTCTTGCTCGCCGTCGTTCCCCTCGGTTCGCTCGCGCCGGTTCTCGGCGTCCTGGCGTACCTCTGGCCGGCCGTTCCGCTCGTTCCGTTCGTCGGCTATCTCGTCCGCGTTCTGGGCGCGAGTGTGGACGGTGACGCTGCTCCGTCGGTCCGTGAGCGTCCGCTGGCACTGGTTCGAAACGGTGCCGCCGGGAGCGCCATCGCCGCGGCCTACCTGCTCGTCCCGCTGGCCGCGCTCGCGATCACTGTCTACGGCGCGATCTGGTCGTCGGCGACACCCGATATGGACTTCACCGGGAGTCTCGCCGTCTACGGCGGCTCGACGGTCGTGCTCTGTCTGTTCATCGCCGGTACGTACCTCGTCCCCGCCGCGCTGACGATTTACGCCGGGTCCGGGTCGGTCCGGTCGGCGTTCAGTCCGGGCGAGATCCGCCCCGTCGCGCTCCACGCCGCGTACTTCGCCCGCTGGACCGCCGGTGCTGTCACGTTCAGCATGGGCGTCTCGCTGGCCAACGTTATCGGCCAGGCTCCCCGCATCGGTCCGGTTCTCGGCGCGCTCGTCGCCGCCTACGGGTCGATTCTGGCCTGCCACGTCTGGGGGCGTGCCGTCGCTGTCGCCCGGTCGCGGTGACGATGTCCGGCTTTGCAACCGGCAGGGGGCACGCTGGTGCCTGTAGTACAGCGTCTTGTCAGTACCACATCGGACCGTTCTGGGACAACTGGAAAAGACCAAGAGACAGTAGCTCCATGGGAGGTGTCATGCGGATCTACAGTGTCGACGACTCCACAACCCCAGTTGAAGCCGTTCCGTACGACCGCGACCCCGTGCGACCCGAAGCAGCCCTCGAATCGATCCTCCACGCGAATCCCCAGTTGATCGTCGACGAACCACTGCTCGTCGTCGGCCGACAGGTCAGGTTGGACTCCGGAGTTGCGGACCTCGTCGCTCTGGACGAGTTCGCGAACGTCGTCGTGACCGAGGTGAAGATCAGCCGGTCAGGTGCGGAGAGTGCCTCCGAGGAGACGATACTGAGCCGGCCTCAGAACTATGCGTCGGATCTCAGTACGTTCGACTACGAGGCGCTGAACGAACTCTATCGGGAGTACTGTTCGAGACTGGAGACGGAAGAATGGGGCGTCACTCGGTCCGACGTCCCGAGTGGCACTCTCCAGTCTGCTCTCGAAACTACGTTCGGAAGAGAGACTGCTGCCCACGAGTTCAACACCGAACAGCGGCTGGTCGTGGTCGCCGAGGAGATCACTCGACGGACAGCGGCCAACGTCCGGTACCTGCTCGAACAGGGATTGCACTTCCAGGCTACCGAGGTGCAACGGTTCGTCGCTCCGGGAAGTAGTGGCGAACAGGGAGCGATCCTGTCGAGTTCACTGGTCGTCGACTACGACCGCTCACGCGTGCGCCTGGAGCGGCGGGGGAGCCCCACGTATCCCGAACTCGTCTCGGCGATCGTCGAGCCAGTCTTCCCGTCTTTCAGCAGTGTTGTATACGCCGAGACGATAGCGGAGGCGTTTCCCGACGGCTTCGACACTCGCGGAGCGGCCCTTGAATCGCGACATCCCGACCACCCGGATGGCGTCATGTACTACGTCTCCCCTGAACCCGACAGGGACCGTGTCACTGTCGGCGTTCACAACAGGAACGAACTCCCGGAGGTCGGCGAGAAATTACACGAAAACGCGGATGCGTTCCAGCAGGCCGGGTTGACCGTCAAGGACAACACGCGGTACAACCTGGTCTGGAAACGATGGCCGGTCGAGACCGCTGGAGACGTTCGTGACCTCCAGTCGGAGATCGGCGAATACTACGAGCGGATGGTACTCCTGGGACACCAGGTGCTTGCCGACGCTTCCCCGGGCAGCGAGTCGAGAACTGCGACGGACGAGATCTGAACCATAGTCGGACGTGCTCGCTCACTTCGTTTGTCCTCTCCCGTTCTCAGGTCGATTGAGTCATCGATACCGCGCTTCCCCATCGGCCGGATACTGCACGACCGGGTCACCGTTCTCCCCGACCACCTCGGGCACCCTGTCGCTGGGTTCCTCGCTATCGATCCCCTTCAGGATGGCGTAGAAGCGCCACTCGTCGCCGTAGTCGAAGAGGTAGCAGAACCGTCGCTATCTTCCAGATCCAGCTGTGTGGCCATCTCGGCCATCGTCGTCTCGCCGGCGTCGAATACCTCCTCGTCCCAGCCCATCGGACCGCCGCTGGGCAAGTCCTCGAACTCCTCCGGCCGCTGGTCGTTGACGGGGCTGTTCCAGTAGTCCTGGTCGGTGCCGAAAAACCAGAGGTGGCCGTCTCCCGATCCGTCCATCCCGCCCGGAGCGTAGTGTTTCTGTTGACCGTCAGCGTTCGAGCCAGTAGTGCCAGTCCGCGATGGCCTGTTCGGTGTCGTCGTCTGCCTCGACAGGTTCCAGTTGTTCCAGGGGCACACCGAGTTCGCGGTCCATCCACTCGACCGTCACGAACATCCCACTGAGCGTCGGCTCTGTCGGAGACATCCCGACCACCCGCACCGTTTCGTCCTCCTTCAGCGGGGACTCCTCTCGCTCGGAGATACACCGCGCTTCGAAGGGGAACGCCATCAGATCGCCCAGATAGGCGCGCCAGCCGATCGCGGCTTCCCCGGGACTGTAGGCATCGACGGTGATCCGCATCTCGATGCGTTCTTCGCGTTCCTCGTCTCTGTCTCCCCGTGTCATGTCTGATTGGTATCTCGTCCGGGTCGCGGCGGTCGGCCAACGGTACGCCGGGGTAGCCCAGTTGCGACAGGCACTCGCAGGCGACGAGTTACAGTGTCCGTTAGATGGGCGTGAGTATACACTGACCGTCCCGGAGGTTGAATTCGCTGCCGGCACCCATCAACTCTTCGGCGACGACGACCACCCGTCACCGCGCGCAGCCAGCTCCCACCTCTGAAGCGGTGCCCGTCCTTCGGAAGAGTCGAGAGCGTTCTTCGATGCCGCTGTCCGGAGTCTATCCGGCGGAGTAAACGCGAAACGGGGGATGGGGAACGACGCGTTCAGATCAGCCGAACATCTGGCGCATCATGGGGTGCATCTCCATGAGTTGCTCTTCGGCGATCTCCTCGTAGATCTTGTAGGTGATAGACACCGTCAGCAGGAGGCCCGTCCCGGAGACGCCGCCGATGGTGCCGAGCATGTTGGCCATCACGGCCAGGAGCCCGACCAGCGCGCCGCCGATAACGGTCACCTGCGGGATGTACCGTTCTAACACCTTCTCGATGACGGAGACGTTCCGGCGGAAGCCGGGGATCTCCATCCCGGAGCTGTGGATCTGTTTGGCCGTGGCCTCGGGGCCCATGTCGGTCGTCTCGACCCAGAAGATGGCGAAGATCCCGCCGCCGACGACCATGAACGTCAGGTCGATCGCGATCCGGAGGACGATCTGCCAGGGCTCCGCGGCACCCCCGGCACCGATGAAGAACATCCAGTCGGCGGGGTCCCGTATCGGCGCCATGTAGTAGAACAGGCCACCGATGGGCTCCGAGACGCCGCTGGCGGTGTCCTGGTACTGGCCGAGCCAGCCGGGCATGTCCGACCCCAGTTGCGCGTAGATGATCCGCCCGAGGAACTGGAGGTTAGCCTGCAGCGCCCGAACCAGAATCATCGGCAGGACGCTCGCGTAGATGAGCTTGACCGGGAACCGACCCCGGGCGCCCTTGACGCGGGTGTTCGACAGCGGAATCTCCACGCGCACGCTCTCCGCGTAGACGACGACTGCGAAGATCAGGACCGTCGTCACCAGCGCGATGATGTCCCCCGACCCGAACAGCAGTGCCTCGAAGCCACTCGCCGAGAGTATCGACCCCAGTTGAGCGTCGGGCGCGAGGACGATCGAGCCGAAAGACAGCTCACCGAAGAGCATCCCGAACCACGTCGGGATGAGGCCAGCCTCGCCGGCACCGATCGCGGGTACCGAGATGAGGCCGCCGATGAGCTGCTGGCTGACGCCGGCGATGATGAACAGCCCGATACCGGAGCCGACGCCCCACTTCGAGATGACCTCGTCCATGTAGAGGATGAGGACGCCGCCCATGAAGATCTGGGCGAACATCAGCGATTTGACGCCCATCGTCCCGATACCCAGTTGCTGGGCGACCGCGGAGTCGACGGGCAGGAACGTGCCCGCGAACACCATCGGGAGCCCGGTGAGACAGCACATCACCAGCACCAGTACCTTCTGGAGGCCCTGGTAGAGCACCTGGTCGCGCGGGTTGTTCTGCGTGTCGAGACCGAGCAGGTCGGCACCGCCGAGCAGCTGCAGGACGATGCTCGCCGTGACGATGGGGCCGATACCCAGCTGCAGGATCGTCCCCTGGCCGCCGGCGAGGATCGAGCGGAACTGTCCGAAGACGTCGCTCCCCTGACCGCCGCCCAGTCCGAAGAGGAAGACGTTGGTCAGGAAGAAATACAGCACCAGCACGCCGGCGGTCCAGCCCAGTTTGCGCTTGAAGGGGACGTGCCCCTCCGGGCGACGGACCGCGGGCATGCGCGTCAGCAGTGGTTCGGCGGTGTCCTTCCAGCCCATGCTATGATTCGTTTTCGTCGTCCGTTGTATCCTTGTCGGTCTCTTCGACTCGCCGCTTCCCGCTGACGGTCAACTCGGTGCTGCCGCCGGCGTCCTCGACTTTCGCCGCCGCAGCGTCCGAGAAGGCGTCGGCCAGCAGGTGGAGTTCGTTGCGCACCTGGCCGTCGCCGAGCACCTTCACCACGTCGACGTCGTCGTCGTGACCGCCCTCGACCACGTCGCGGACGTCGATCCGGTAGCCGTCGCCCTCCTCCTCGGCGAGGTCGTCGGCCGCCAGCAGGGCGGCGTCCTCGTCGAGTTCCTGGAGGTCCGCCTCGACGACGGTCTCCTGGGTGGTCTCGGGCCGGGTGAAGCCGTGCTTGTCCCAGGGGCCGTGGTGGTGCATCTCGTGTTTGCGGCTCCCGGCGTTGCCGCGACCGCCGCGGTGACCGGCGCCGCGCCGGTTCTTCTGGGAGCCGCCGCCGTGCGTGCGCGTGCCGCGCTGGCGCTTCTTCTTGGACGTCATCGCATCGCCTCCAGGAGGTCGTCGATGGCCTCGGTGGAGTGTTTCCCGAGTTCGCCACCCTCTTTCGTGGGGTGTTTGACGCCGTCGTGACCGCCACGCGGCGGGTGCAGCCGCAGCGTCGGCGCCAGTCCCGCCTCGCGCAGCGTCGTCTCCTCGTCGACCAGCGCCTCCGCCAGGGAGTCGACGTCGTCGTACGCCGTGTTCTCGCTGACCCACTCGTCGCCGATGTCAGCCTCGCCTTCGAGCGGCTCGCCGCGACGCTCGATCAGCAGAGCGACCGTCTCGACGCTCGGTTCGCCGTAGGCGACGTAGTCGTTGACCTTCGTGACCATGCCGCGGTAGGTCTCCGTCTCGGGGACGAACGTCGCGTGGTTCACGTTGTGGACGTTGAGCATCCCCAGCGTGTCCCGGATGTCCCCGTTCATGTTGACCTCGCCGCGCAACTGGACGAGCGCTTGCATCACTCGATCACCTCGCGCTTCTCCCAGGTCTCCTGGGGGACGCGGGCTTCCGCGGTGTTTTGCAGCGCGTTGAACGTCGCCTTCGCGAAGTTGACAGTGGTCCGGGTGTTGCCCGACGAACGCGTCCAGATGTCCTCGATACCCGCGAGTTCGAGCACGTGACGCACCGTCTCCCCGCCGGCGAGCCCGAGCCCGCGCGGTGCGGGCTGGAGTTCGACCTCGACGGAGCCGGCCTTGCCGGTCGTGCGCAGCGCCACCGTGTGCGGGCGGCCACAGCCACACTCCCAGGACCCACAGCCCCGGGAGACGTCGATGAGGTTGAGCTTCGCGATTTCGATGGCCTTCTGGATGGCGCCGCCGACCTGGTCGTCGCGGCCCTCGGCGTAGCCGACGAGTCCGTTGCGGTCACCGACGACGACGACGCAGCGGAACTTCACGCGCCGTCCCGAGTCGGTCATCCGCTGGACCATGTTGATGTCCAGCACTTCGTCCTCCAGGCCGGGGACGAGCTGGTCGACGATCTCCGGTTCTTTCAGCGGGAGTCCCGAGTTCAGGGCGTCCTGCATCGAGTCGACCTCGCCGTCCGCGACGCGTCGACCCAGCCGTGTCCTCGGTTCCCAGCCGTTGTTGGCACTCATAGTTCTACGTCTCCTTCGAGGAGTTCCGCGCGGAGCTCGTCGAAGTGGTCCGGGAGCTCCGTCGCGTCGAAGTCACCGCTGTAGAGGTCCTCCTCTTTCTGCTCGGCGTACTCGGCGACGTGCTCGCCGCGAGTCCGCGACCAGTCCGCGAGGACGCTGTCGTTGTGCGGGACTTCGAGGCCCGCGTCGATCGCACCTTCCTGTACTGCGAAGACTTTGCTCCCCGGCGTCGGGGAGTTCAGCCCGATGTCGAGCACCGCCTCGTCCAGGCCGGCCTCGACCGCGCGTAGCCCCGCGAGCACGCCCGTGAGATACGCCGCGGGCAGGTTGCCCGTCGGTGCCTCCCAGCCGTACTCGGCGAGGTCAGTCGAACGCGCGCTCGCGACCGTCTCGTCGCCCTGGGGCCCGCGGGTTATCAGCTGCGCCGTGACGGCCTGGTTGCTCTTGCGGGCGACCAGGCGCGGTTTGCCGGATTTCAGCAGGCGCAACCTCTGGTGGTAATCGGTCCGGGCCTCGCGGCGGCGCCGCATCGGCACCGTGTATCGTGGTCCACTTGCCATCAGTTCTCACTTCCTATGGTGCGCTCGATGTCCGCGACGCTGTCGAACTCGCCGCCGCTGGCCTTGTCGTACAGCTCGCGATATGTCGAACGCGAGATGGTCCCGTCGTCGCGCAGTTCCCGGAGTTTCCGGCGCTGTGCGCGGATCGACGAGACCCACTTGTCTTTCTCGTTTTCGCGCCCGCCGGCCGTCCCGCGTCGGGTACCTTGCCCCTTGCGGTGACCGTACGCGCGCTTTTCCTGGCGTTCCCGGGCACGACCGCGCGAGTTCCCCTTCGGTTCCTCGGCGCGGATCGCACCCTCGTCGACGAGGTCGCGAACGTCCTGCCGCGTGATCGCCTCCTCGATCTCCCCCTGTCGCTCGGGGTCGAGCCAGATCCTGTTCTTCCCGACGTCCAGGACGTCGGATGCCATGCGTTTCTGTGCGCTCAGGTCCGTCATTCGACTTCGACCTCCTCGTAGGTCGGGTTGAGGACGCGGATCCGCCGGTCCTCTGCCTCGTCCTCGATGCGCTCGCGCTTGCGACCGCCCACTTTCGAGGCGATGCGGACGGCCTGGGTGTCGCCGTCCACGTCCTCGAGGTCGTCGAGGTTGTGCACGCGCACTTCCTCGAAGCCCGAGGGGTGCAGGCCGCGAACGGCCTCGGGCGACCGGAAGCCGGCCTCCACGGTGTCGCCCTTCCCCTTGATGCCGACGCGCTGTTTCGAGAGCCCGCCGCGGGGCTTTCGCCAGGAGGTCGGCACGCGCTTTTTCTTGTGGTAGTCCTGCCGGTTGAACTGGGGCTTGCCCGCGCGCTTGCGCTCGCCCAGCAGGCGCTCGGTCTCCTCGTCGAGGTCCGGTTCGATGTCGACGTCGATGCGGGGCCGTCGCTCCGTCTCGACGTCCTCGTCCGTTTCGACGTCGGCTTCCTCGTCGACTTCGACCTCGGCTTCGGTCTCCTCGGAGACTTCGAGGCCACCGACGTCGGCCTTGATCCGGGCGGCCAGGGCGTTGCCCACCACGTCGGCGAGCTGTTCCTGGCTGGCGCCGCGGACGTCGTCGACCGTCGCGAAGCCTGCTTCTTCCAGGTCCTCCGCGCGGGCCGACCCGACGCCGCTGATGTCCGTCAGTCCCTCGTACTCGTCTTCCTCGTCGGCTTCGTCGGCCGGTTCCGTCTCGACCTCGTCTGCCGACTCCGCTTCGTCGTCTTCGTCCGCGTCGCCGTCGTCGGCCTCCGCCTCGTCAGCGTCGGCCTCGTCGGCGTCGGCATCGGCGTCCGTCACGTCGGCTTCGGCGTCCTCGTCGACTTCGACGTCGGCGACGTCGGCTTTGATCCGCGCGGCGAGCGCGTTGCCGACGACGTCCGAGAGGTCGTCCTGCCCGGCAGCTGCCAGGTCTTCGACCGTCTCGTAGCCGGCCTCGCGGAGTTCCTCCGCGCGTGCGGGGCCGACGCCGGCGATGTCGGTCAGGTCCCGCTCGTCGGCGCCGTCGGCTTCTTCGGCGCGCTCGTCGGGGTCCTCGGCGGGTTCGCCGGTCGTCGGGTTCTCCGACTCGATGTCGGGGTCGGGCTGGTCACCCTGTGGCAGGGCTTCCTCGTCGGCGTTGGCGTCGGACGTGGTGGGGTCGTCGTCAGTCATCAGGCGTCACCTCGCGAGGGTTTGCCGGTGATGTACACCCCGTCCTGGAAGACGCGGACGTCCTTGTCCGTGACGCGGGTGAGCTGTTCGATGTCCGCGGCGGTCTGGCCGACGGCCTCGATGTCGGGGCCGCTGACCGTGACGACTTCCTCGGCGACGTCGACCTGCGTGTCGCCGTGGATCTCCGTCCGCCGGGGCGCGCGCTCGCCGAGGAAGTTCTCGATGAGCACCTCGTCGCCCTCGACTGCGACCTGCATCGGGAAGTGAGAGTAGAACACTTCGAGTTCGTACTCCCACCCCTCGGTCACGCCGTGGAACATGTTCCGTACGTGGCTCTCGAAGGTCCCGAGCGTCGACATCGTCTTCGCGTCGTCCTCGTCGGACTCGATGACGACCGTATCGCCATCCACGGTGACGGAGACGTCGGGGTACCAGAGCCGCCGCGAGACGCTGCCGTTCGGACCCTCGACGTCGAGGTCGAGGTGGTCCGTCTCGGCTGTCACGTCCTCGGGGATAGGTAGTTCTGTTCGTGGCATTAGTAGACGTATGCGATGACCTGGCCACCGACACCCTGTTCGCGGGCCTCGTAGTGGCTCATGATGCCGTGGCTGGTCGTGACGACGAGTGTCCCGTAGTCGCGGGCGGGGAGGAATCGCTTCTCCCACTGTTCGAACTCGTCGGCTCCCGCCGAGTACCGGGGGAGGACCGGGCCACATTCGTTGATGGCACCTTTCAGTTCGACCTCGAACTGACCGGCTTTGCCGTCGTCGACGTACTCGAAGCCGTCGATGTACCCGCGGTCGTAGAAGACCTCGAGTACGCTGCCGATCTCGTTCGAGGCGGGCGCTACCTCGTGGTTCAGATGCCCGACGCTCTCGGCGTTGTCGATCCCCGAGAGCGCGTTGGCGAGTGGGTCCGTTGCTGTCATGAGTACTTCCTGAATCCCATGCTCCGGGAGATCTCCCGGAAGCACTGGCGACACAGCCAGATGTCGTACTTGCCGACCAGTCCCTGTTCACGCCCGCAGCGCTGGCAGGACTCGAGCTGGCCGGTCCGTTTCGCGACCTGCTCGCCGGTCTCCTGGGCGTCGTCTCCGCTTTCGCTCTCACTTTCGCTCATTCTGTGACCTCCACGTCGAACGCCTCCTCGACGAAGGCCACCGCGTCGGCCACGTCGAGCCGGTGACCCGACGGGATCGACCGCGACGCCTTGTCGCGTTTCGCAACCCGGTAGCCCGGGCGCACGAGGTTCACCGTCACGTCCAGGCCGTAGATCCCGACGCTCGGGTCGTACTCCTGGCTCGGGAAGTCGGTGTGTTCCTCGACGCCGAAGCTGAAGTTGCCGGTATCGTCGAACTGCGTCCGCGACACGTCGGTGAACTCCAGGGCCGTCTCCAGGAACTCGTGGGCCGCATCGTCGCGCAACGTCACCTTCGCGCCGATGGGGTCGCCCTCGCGGATGTCGAACTCGCCGACCGTCTCCTGGGCCTGCGTTCGAACCGGCTGCTGGCCCGCGACGTCCGCGAGGATCTCCTCCGCGTTCGCGAGTTCGCGACCACCCTGGCCGACGCCCATGTGGACGACGACCTTCTCGACGCGCGGTTCGCGCATGTCGTGGAACTCGCCGCTCTCGGTCCCGGAGCTCATTCGTCGTCACCTCCGTCCTCTTCGTCGTCGGCGTCCTCGGCGTCCGCCTCGTCGGCTTCGGCTTCCGCGTCGTCAGCGTCGGACGCTTCGGTGTCGTCTTCGTCCTCGTCCGCTTCGTCCTCGTCGTCGGCTTCCTCGGCTTCCGCCTCGTCGGCCTCGTCAGCGTCGGCCGCTTCGGCGTCGTCCTCGTCCGAGTCTTCCTCGGTGACGCCCTCGTCGGGAGCGTCCTCGGTGAAGTTCTCGTCGATGACGACGACGTAGTCCTCGACCGTCTCGAAGGCGCCGTCGTCCTGTTCGACCTGGACGATGTTGTCGGCGCTGCCGGGGGTGACCTGGATCGCGTCGACCCGGCCGACCTCGCCGGCGTGTTCGCCGTTGACCGCCGTGACCAGCGCGCCCGCCTCGTACTCGAAGTGGGCGACGACCTCGTCGGTCTCGTTGTCGACAATGAGCGAGTCGGCCGTGTCGTAGTCCTCGTTCTCGACGACCAGCGTCTGGCCGTCGTGGAGCGTCAACTGAACCGCCCCGCCGGGGACGTGTTGCTTGTTGACGACCTTGCCGAGTTTGCTGCCCGCCGACTCGGCGTCGAGGGGCGTCAGCGAGAGGCGACCGCCCTGGCCCGGGAACACGCGGTAGTACTCCTCGCGCTCCGTGAACGCCAGGATGTCGAACATCCCGACCGGACGCTCCTCGTCGGAGACCGCCTTGCCGTTGATCAGGACGCTGTCCTGGTCGAGGGCGTAGCGGGCCTCCTTGCGGGTGTCGGCGTAGCCGAGCACGTCACGCAGGACGATGAGCAGGGGAACCCCCGCCTCGCCGTGCGGGCCAGCGTCGGCCTTGACGGTGAACGTCTCGGTCTTGCGCTCGACCGGCCAGCTCTTGGGTACGGAGAGTCGCTTCTGGTGGTTGCTCATGCGCTGTCCTCCTCGGATTCGAGTCGGGCCACGCGGAGGTCGTCCTCCAGGGTCAGGTCCGTGACGCGCACGTTCGAGGGCTCCAGCCGGCGGGGAACCTCCTCGCCGTCTGCGGCCTCGATGGTGACCTCCTCGACCGAGATGGTCGCGTCGGTGAGGTCGACGTCGAGCACCTCGCCCGACTCGCCGGCGAAGTCGCCGCGCATGACCTCGACGGTGTCGCCCTCGTTGACGCGGACCGACCGCTGGTCGTACTCCTCGCGGAGGTCGTCCGTGAGCGTGGCACGCACCAGGTCCTGGCGCTCGTGGAGCGCCGCGCTGGCCCGTTCGTTTCGCTGTTTGCGTGGTTGCTTGCTCATACTATCATCGTCGCCGTCGAGGCGACAGACCCGAACCGCTCCGCGACCTCGCGGGCGATCGGGCCCCTGAGTTCCGTCCCGCGGGGGTCCTCGTTCTCGTCGACGATGACCGCCGCGTTGTCTTCGAACTTCACGCGCGTGCCGTCCGGTCGCCGGATCGACTTGCGCTGGCGGACCACGACCGCTTCGAGGACCTGCCGGCGCATCTCCGGGGTGCCCTTCGTGACCGAGACGGTGATCTTGTCACCGATGCCGGCCTTCGGGTGGCGGTTCTTCGTCCCGGAGTAGCCCGAGATGCTGATGACCTTCAGCTCCCGTGCGCCCGTGTTGTCCGCACAATGCAGCAGCGACCCCTTCTCGAGGCCCTGCGTGACGTCCGCGTTCATCGCTTCCATTACTCGGCACCTCCGTCGACGTCGGGCGCGCGCCCGACGACCACGTGGCTTTTCGTCTTCGACAGCGGGCGACATTCGGCGATCGTCACCGTCTCTCCCTCCTCCAGGTCCATGCACGGGGGTGCGTGGGCCGGGACGCGCGACCGGCGTTTCATCAGCCGGTCGTACTTGGGGACGGTGACGTCGTACTCCCGCTCGACGACGACGCTCTTGTCCATGTCCGTGGAGGCGACCGTGCCGTCGAGCGTCTGCCCGCGCACGGAAAGGCTTCCGTGGAACGGGCAGTTCTCGTCGTCACAGGCCGTCTCCGGCTCCTGTACGTTCAGTCCTAGCGCCATGTGTGTGCTCCTGTGTTCTCCGTTCGTCGGGCAGGCCGTCCGACCAGCCTGCGACCCTCCACGTCCACTTCCTCCCCCGACGGGAGGACGAACGTGAAGGTCGTCCCGTCCTTCGGGACGTGAGACACCCGGTCGCTGCCGTCTGCGTCGTCGGCAACCGACTCCGCGCCGGCATCGGTCCGCGCGATGCCGACCGTCTTCGTCGTCTCCAGAACGACTTCACCGTCGATGTCCAGCAGGTCGGGGTTCGAGGCAGCGGCGACGCTCACTTCGAGCCCGACCAGTTCGTGTCGCACCAGCGACGCGGGTGTGACTGGCATCTACTCGGCCTCCAGCTCGCCTTCTTCCCGCTGGATCGTCTTGATCCGCGCGATGGCCTTGCGGAGCTCCTTGATGCGACCCGGGTTCTCGGGTGCACCGCCGGCGGCCTTGACCGCCTTGTCGTTCAGGAGCTCGGTCTCGAGGTCCTCGAGTTCGTTCTCCCGCTCGGCTGGCGTCATGTCGCGGATCTCCTCGGGATGGAGGACCGTCATTCCTCAGCCTCCTCGTCGTCTCCGTCGTCCTCGGCGGGCTCCGACGCCTCGGATCCGTCCGATCCCTCGGCGTCCGCGTCGGCTGCTTCCTCGGCTTCCTCTCCGGCGGCTTCGCCGCCTTCTGAGGCTTCTGACGAAGCCTCGCTCATCTCGTCCATCAGCTCTTCGGCGTCGGCCTCGGTGTCCTCGTCGAGTTCTTCGTCGACGGCGTCGTCGAGGTCCGCGAGTTCCTCCTCGACGTCGTCGTCACCGGGCACGTCGACGTCGTCGAACTCCTCGGCGTCCTCGTCGAGTTCCTCCTCGATGACTTCCTCGTCGACCTCGGGTTCGGGCTCGGTGCTCGCACCCTCGTCGACGGAGGCCTCGGTCACCGGCTGTGCCTCCTCGGGTTCGCCCTCGAGGAGTTCCTCGACGGTCTCCTCGCCCTCGGCCGAGACGTAGTCCTCGACCTCGACACCCTCGTAGATCTCGAAGTCGTCGGGGAGTTCGGCCTCCGGCGGGATGATCTTCACCTGGACGCCGATCGTCCCGAGTTTCATGACGGCGGTGCCGACGCCGTGGTCGACGATCTCCTCGGCGGGTTCGCCGTTGTGCTTGATGTACCCGCGGTTGAACTTCTCCACGCGCGAGCGCGCACCCGTCACCTTGCCCGAGAGGACGATTTCGGCCCCTTTCGCGCCGGCTTCCATGATGCGGTCGATCGTGGTGTGACCGGCCTTCCGGAAGTACCAGCCGCGTTCGAGCGCGTTGGCCAGGCGGTCGGCGACGATCCGGGCGTTGAGGTCCGGCTCGTCGACCTCCTGGACGTCGACCTGCGGGTCGTCGAGGTCGAAGTCGGATTCCAGGGTCGAGGTGATCTTGCGGATGTTCTTCCCGCCCTTGCCGATGACCATGCCGGGCTTCTCGGCCTTGAGGACGATCTGGGTTCCCATCGGCGTCTTGGCGACTTCCATGCCGCCGTAGCCCGCACGGCCCAGTTCGTCGGCGAAGAACTCGTCGATCTGGGTCCGCTGGAGGCCGTCCTCGATGAACTGCAGTTCGTCCGCCATTATTCGGCCTCCTCCAGGATTAGTTCGACGTCCACTTCGGGCGAGTTCCACGGGCTCGCACGCCCCATCGCGCGGGGCTTGCGTCCCTGGCTCTCGCCGACCTTGTGGGCGGCGACGTGTTTGATGACCATGTTCTCGCCGTCGAACCCCTGGTGTTCGGCGTTACCGATGGCGTTCTCGAGCAGGTCGAGGAACCCGTTCGAGGCCTTCTCGGGGTAGCGACCGGCGTCCCAGCCCTCGATGTCGTTACGGTGGCCGACACCGGAGTTGTGCTGGCGGAACGGAACCGACCGCTCGCCGGCGATCACGGCCTCCAGGTAGTCCTGGGCGTCGCTGGCCGTCATGCCCTTGATCTCGCGTGCGAGGGCCTTGCTGTGCTTGTGGCTCATCTGACGCTCCCGGAGCATCGCTTTCGCCGTGGTGTCCGGGTCGACGTCGACTGAGTAGCTGATTCCCATGTTATTTGAGCGGGACGAACTTCGAGGAGCGCGTGGCGCCGATGCCGGCCTGGCCGTGCTCGACCGAGGTCCGCGTCAGCTGGAACTCGCCGAGGTAGTGGCCCAGCATCTCCGGCTCGACCTTGACGCGCTCGAAGCTCTGTCCGGTGTAGACGGCGAAGGTGAGGTCGACCATCTCCGGCAACACCGGCATGTCGCGCAGGTGCGTCCGGATCGGGTCGTTGGCCGTCTCCTCCTCGCCGGCCTCGCGTGCCTCGTCGAGCAGTTTCCGCTTCTCGACCGAGAGGCCACGCGTGATACTTCGCCGCTGTCGAGCGGGCAACAGTTCCGCGACTTCGTCTACGTCCATCTCCTGCAACTCCTCGAGCGTGTGACCACGGTAGGTGAACTCACCCTCGTGGCCGATCTGGTAGTCAGAACTCATTTGTCACCACCGCGGCCGGTGCGCCGCGAGGATATGTCTCCGACCTTCCGTCCCGGCGGAGCGTTCCGCGAGATGGATTTGGGTTTGCCCGGGTGCTGGCGGCCGCCGCCACCGAACGGGTGGTCGACGGCGTTCATCGCCACGCCCCGTACGGTCGGGTACTTCGACCCGCGGGCCCGCATCTTGTGGTGCTTGTTCCCGGCCTTGACCAGCGGCTTCTCCGTCCGGCCGCCGCCGGCCACGACGCCGACCGTCGCCCGGCACTCGGGGTCGAGGCGCTTGACCTCGCCCGACGGGAGTTGCACCACCGCGACGTTGCGGTCGTGGGTCATCAGCGACGCGTTGACGCCCGAGGCGCGGGCGAACTTGCCGCCGTCGCCCGGGTTCGCCTCGACGTTACAGACGGGCACGCCCTCCGGAATCTCCGCCAGCGGGAGGGTGTTACCCGGCGCGATCTCGGCGCTGACGCCGACCTGGATGTCGTCGCCGACGCCGACGCCCTCGGGTGCGAGGACGAGTCGACGGTCGCCGTCCTCGAACTCCACTGCGGCGACGGGCGCCGAGCGAGCGGGGTCGTGTTCGACGTCGACTACCGTCCCGGCGACGACGTCGCCGTCTTCGACCTTGCGGTGCGACAGCTCTGCCTTGTAGCGGTGTGACGGCGCCCGGAACGTGGGCGTGCCGCGACCGCGTCGTTGTCCCTGGATTCGTCGTCCCATTCTCAGAACACCCCGATCCGTGACGCGACTTCGTCCGCGTCGTCGTCCGCCGAGAGTTCGACGACGGCCTTCTTGTCGCCGTCCGGCGTCACCTGCGTCGTCACGTCGACGACCGCGACGTCGAACTGGTCGGCGACGGCGTCGGCGATCTCGGGCTTCGACGCGCTCGTATCGACCATGAACTGGAGCTTGTTGTCGAAGTCCAAGTCGTCCATGGCCTTCTCCGTCATGTGCGGGAAGCGGATGACGTTTCGAGTCATCGCTCGGCCACCTCCGCGACGGCGCTCTCGGTCCAGACCGTCAGTCGGCCGTGCTCGCCGCCGGGTGCGAGGTCTTCCGCGTTGACCTCGCGTGCGGTCGCGACGTCCGCGCCCGCGAGATTGCGGGCGGCCTTCGAGGGCTCCTCGCTCGTCACGAACAGCACCGAGGACGGACGGTTGTACTTGCGCCCGCGGGTAGTCCCGCGGCCGGCACGAACGGTCGCCTCGTCGGCGCGTTCGACGTCGGCGTCGACCCCGAGCGCCTCGATGACGTCGACGACCTCCTGCGTCTTCACGAGGTCCTCGAAGTCGTCCGAGACCACGAGCGGGAGTTCGACGTCGTCGTCGAAGTCGTGTCCGCGCTCGCGAACGGCCTCGGCGTCCGTGGTGGCGGCGATGGCCGCTCGCACGGCGAGCTTTCGCTCCTTGTCGTTGATCTCGAGGCCCTGGTCTTTCTCGGCCTTGGGCGGGTGAGCGCGGCGGCCGCTGACTGCCTGCGGGACGCGTCGCGCGACGTTGTTCTCACGGGGGACGTGTGCCATGCCGCGGCCGCTGCCGAACGACTCGGCGGGCGTCCGCAGGCCGGCGTACTCGTCGCTCCCGTAGTCCTGCTTGGCGTTGGCCTGTGCGGCCAGCACCGCGCGCCGGACGAGGTCCGGTCGGTGCTGGGTCTCGAAGACGTCGGGGAGTTCGAGGTCCCCGTCGGCTTCGCCGTCCAGGTCGTGTACTGTGGCTTCCATGCGTTAGTCCTCCTGTGTGGCTGCGCGGCCCCGGTTGCCCTGGTTGGACTGGGTCGAGACGTAGCGTACCTCGGGGTCCAGTCGGGGCTGGTCGTTCGGGCGCACCGCCGGCCGGAAGCGCACGACGCGCTGGTCCGGACCCGGCACCGAGCCTTTCACGAGCGTGTAGGGGCCGTCGACCTCGCCGTAGTTGACGAAACCACCCTCGACGGTCGGCTCGTCGCCGTCGCCGATGTCGATGAGGCGCTTGTTGAGTTCGGTGCGCTGGTGGTAACCGGTCTGCCCCTGCTGGGGGACCGTCGAGCGCACGCGCGAGGGGTTCCACGGGCCGAGGTTGCCGATCCGTCGGCGCCAGCCCTGGCGGGCGTGTTTGCCCTTGCGCTTCTGGACGCCCCAGCGCTTGACCGGGCCCTGGGTGCCCTTCCCCGTCGTGATGGCCGCGGTGTCGGCGTACTCGCCGGCGCGGAACACGTCGTTCATCGCGTGTTCGCCCCCGTCTTCGACGAGGTCGAGTCCGAAGTCGACGCGGTCGCTCAGCGAGCCACCGCCGACTCGCGTCTCCATCACGTCGGGTGCTTTCTTCGGGACGCCCGGCACGGCGCCCGGGTCGGTGTGCGTCACGAGACGCACGTCGCCCAGGTCGCCCGCTTCGAGGGCGTCGCGTACCTGTTCCTCTGCCGCGGCGGCGTCGTGGCCCTCGGGAACGTCCAGCGTCCGGCCGAGTTCCGGGTGGAACTCGTCGGTCCAGACGTCCGTGAGCGGCCGGAGGCCGTACGGCGTGTCTTCGTAGGCTCGCAGCGCGACGGCGCGCATCGGTGGGGTCTCGATGACCGTCACCGGGACGGTCTCTTCCATCCCCTCTCGCGGCGAGTCGGGCTCGTCGTTGATCAGCACGACGTGGGTCATGCCGGCCTTGTAGCCGGCGAATCCCTGGAGCCCGGGCTGGCCGTCGTCGTCCGGCCAGCTGTTGAACCGCGGCGTCTCACTGGCCGCACGCTGACGCGGGCCGAAGCCCAGCGAGCCTTTGCGTGGTCTGTTTGGTTGTGGCATCGTGTTTACCTCGACAGGTTGAGAGGCGCGAGGGTGGCGAACACCGCTTCCTCCGTTCGCACGACCTCGCTCCCCTGGTTCGGAACCGTATTCAGCCAGAGGTCGAACCGTGTGTCGTCGCCCGTCTCTCCGGACGCCGGCGGGTCCGTCTCCAGTATCGCGGGCAGTCCCCGCTCCGGAGCGCCAAACGCCACCGTGCGGTGGCCCGTGGCGTCGTCTACGCCGTCGGCCGCGTCGGACCCCGAACTTCCATCGCCGTCACGAAGTCGCTCGACCAGCTGGTCGAGTTTCGTGACGGTCAGCTCCTCGCCGTAGCGAGAGGCCGCGACGGTGAGTCCGGCGTCGTCGCGTTCGAGCGCCGCGTCGAGGTCCGTGGCGTCGACGGCGAATCCCGGAGGGGACTCGTCGACGATCTTCGCCCGGACCGGTCGTCTCGAAGAGACTCTGACGGAGACGCGCTCCCCCTCCCCGACCGTCGTACCGGACGGCACCGGGAGGGAGACCGGGTGTTGCAGTCCGCAATTGACCCGAACGCGCCCATCAGCTCCGACCTCGGTCACGATTCCCTGTCTCAACGACCCCGATTCGTCCGAACCGGAGCCGGTCCGTGATGCGACGCGGAGCGGCGGCAGGACGCCAGCGGCCTCCAGTTCGTCCCGCCTGTCCCATACCTCCTTTCGGAGGTAGGGGGGTGTGGCGGCGTACCGCAGCACCGTTTCGACGAACCCCGATTCCCACTTGCCCCGGCCGTCCGGGTCCGGATAGACCGTCAGTCGGTCCACCCGGAAGACGGTGGCCGCGCGGGCCACGTAACCGAGTTTGCGAGTCGCCTCGCGTCTGTCCTCGGCTTCCCGGGCGAGGGAGTCGGGCACGAGTACGCTGGTCGTCATGCCGTGACGCTTCCACGCCACGTCACTAGACTGTAGCGATACATCCCCAGCCCATACTTAAAAATCGCGCGTTTCGCGCGCGTGAAGAGAGGCGTTCACACGGGGGAGACCGTCACACGGGAGAATCGTTCACACGGGGAGACGTCTCACTTCGTTCGACGTCTGGAAGGACGTGCCGGCCACGTTCGGCCCGCGACCGGGGTCGCGGCCCTCGTATTCGGTTGTCGCAAAATCCACGATATCGAGCGAGTGCGGCGCTGAAACCGACAGGTTTCAGCAGAGCGCGAGCGACGTGGCCGGCACAATCCAGCAGACGCGAGCGAAGCGAGCGTTACCGTTCGCTCCAGGCGGGCATCGGGTACTGGAGCTGGATGCCGGAGTAGGACTGGCCGTCGAGCCACGCGAAGCGCTGGCCGGAGCCGAACTCGTCGTCCTGCCACCACTGGGCGCGCAGCGCGCCGAACCCTTCCGCGGCGGGGATGCCGTACTCGCCCTCGCTGTAGTCGAGCTGGCCGACACACGTCTGGAACTGCCGTTCGTTGATCTTGTCGCGGACGTCCTCGGGACTGAACGGGTCGTTCTCCTGGAAAGCGATGCGGACCAGTTGCGTGACGGCCCAGGCCGACCCGGCCGCCGGCGGGATCAGGTCGCCGTCGACCGCGCTGTAGCCGTGGGTGTTACCGAAGCGTTCGAGGAACCCGATGGTGCCGTTGCGCGTCGACCCCTGGACCCACCCCGGCGTCGAGACGACGTACTGGCCGGTCGTCCCGAGTTCGTCCCACCAGGACGGTCGGTCCGCGCCCCACGAGAGCTGGGTCAGCGTCGGTGCGTACCCCGCTGATTGCATCTCCTCGACAGCCGCGACCGCGCTCGGCAGCGACGGGTTCGAGACGACGACCTCCGCTTCGGCGTCCATCGCTTCCGAGACTGGGCCGGAGAGGTCCTCGCTCCCGGCCTCGAACGTCGTGCGCGTGACGACCTCGTACTCGTAGTCGGCGTCACCCAGATACTGTTCCCAGGCGTCGGCCATCTCGGCGCCCCAGTCGGAGTTGGGTTCCCAGATGGCGACGGTACTCGGGCGGTCTTCCTCGGGCATCTCGTCGAGTGTCCCCGCGGTACCGATGGCGATGTTCCGCGAGTTGGGGCCCGTGGCCCACGTCCACTCGTACTCCCCCTCGATCTGGGGTTGCTCGAAGGGGAAGTACGGGGCGAGACAGGGGACGCCCTGTTCCTCGGCGAACTCCGCGGCGGCCTGCGAGGGGCCGTTGCCGTAGCCCGCCCAGACCATGTTGACCTCCGACTCCTCGTCGAGCGATTCGAGTTCCGAGGTGACGGTGTCGGCGCTGCTCTCGTCGTCGATAACTTCGAGGTTGAACTCGGCGCTGTCGAAGAACTCCGCGACGGTGGCGTCCGCGTTCTCGCCCGTCGCGCCGAACTCGTAGCCACGCTGCATCGCCTGCCCGACGTCGGAGTACTGGCCGCTCTGGGGCGCCAGCGCGGCGACGGTGTAGGTCCGTGGACCGCCGCCGATCCCGCCGCCACCGCCGATGCCCATACAACCGGCCACCCCACTGACCGAGATTGCACCCGCTGTCCCGATACCACGCACGAAGTCCCGCCTGCTGAGTCCGCTCGAGTCGTCTCCCATGCTACTCGTTGTGGTGTTTCACCCGCACATAAATGATGCGAAACCTGCCTGTTGCGCGGCGAGAGTGGGGCTCGGGCTTCGAGGGGCCGTCGTCGGGTCCCGTCTCGCGATTCGGAAGTCTTTTATCCCGTTGCGCGACTCGTATCCGATACGAAGCGCGACGGTGGTGTAGTGGTATCACAGGACCCTGCCACGGTCCTAACGCGAGTTCAAATCTCGCCCGTCGCACTTTTCCAAAATCCATCCGACGCGGAGTTTCATCTCCGCGTCCCCTCGGATTTTGGTAAATGCGCCCCGAGATTTGAACCCCGGCAGACGCAGTGCGCGCAGCGAACGAAGTGAGCGAGCACAACCGTCTGCATCCGGTTCAAATCTCGCCCGTCGCATCCTCTCGGTATCCAACCCACGAGCGGCGCGTTTCATCGCGCCGCAATTTGGATACCGTGTGATCGACCCGGCGAATTTGAACCCGGGAGGTCGCGCGCAGCGAAGCGAGCACGTCCGACTATGGTTCAAATCTCGCCCGTCGCACTTACACGCATCAGGAGAAGCCCCCCTGCTCGAACCCGGGGGAGGTCACCTGAACGAAGCGCTCGCAGCACCGGCTGCCGAGAGACAAACACTGGCCGTGTGCCCCACCCGCCAGCGGCTACGGTCCAAGATACCCCCACGCCTGTAACCGGTCCCCATCCCCGTCGATCCAGCGTTCGCCGACGTCGTCGCGGTAGTAGAGATTCGGCACGATCACGTCGTCGATGCGGTCGTAGGCCTGCTCGCGGGCCGCGCGCATCGTCTCGCCCTTCCCGGTGACGACGAGTGGCATCCCGTTCTCGCCGGCCGCGCGCCACTGGCCGTCGACGCGCTTGGCGTCCTCGATGTGGATCCCCTCCCGGGAGTCGGTCTCGAAGACGATGGCGGCGTTCCGGGAGTTCTCGTCGTAGGTCTCCGGGTCGTCGAACGGGAACGGCGGCAGGACGACTCGAACGCCGACCTGGTACCCCCCGTGGACTTCGAGTTCGGGGTCCACGCCGTGTGCGAGGTCGTGGAAGAACTCGCCGGTCGGCGACTCGAAGCCCTCCTCCTGGAGGGTGATGGTCGGATAGCCGAAACGGGGCGTGAACTCCAGGGGGTAGGCGCCGCGCTCGTTGACGATGCAGTTCAGGTCGATGCTGCCGACGTACCCCTCTTCGGCCAGCCAATCCTCCAGTTTCCCGAACGTCTCCGCGAAGAGTCGCGTCCGGCCGGTCCAGAACATCGACGTGCCCATCTCGCCGGTCTGTGGCCCGATGTTCCCCGGAAAGAGTTTCTTGTGCTCGAAGTTGACGTTCAGCGGCTCGACGAACTCGCTCCCGTCGAAAAACCCACAGATCGCGACCTCGACCCCCTCGACGCGACGCTGGAGCTGGAACCCCTTCATGCGGTGGCCCCACGCCTTCTCGTAGGCCTCCAGCACGTCGACCACGTCGCTCCCGTCGTCGTCCCGGCCGACGTACAGCAGGCGCTTGACGTTCTGGACTTCACCGAGGGGTTTGATCACGTACGGCGCGGGGTTCTCCTCGACGAACCGGACACCCGCCTCGAACTCCGTGAACTCCCGGTGTTCCATCGTCTTCACGCCGTGGTCTTCCAGCACGTCCATGGCATAGCCGCGGTCTTCCTCCAGCCGGTCCGTGCTGGGCGTCCCGCCGACGACTGCGTGCCCGTCCGCGCGAAGGTCCTGTGCGATTTCGCCGGTCCCGACGTCGTCACCGACCCAGATGTCGTCGAAGACGATGACATCGGCCCACTCGACCTCGGCGCGCCAGTCGTCCGTCTTCGGGACGAACCCGTCGGCGATGTCCCGGTCGCTCTCGGCTTCGACGTAGTACTTGACGTCGTGGCCCTCGCGGTGGACCTGCCAGGCGATATCGCCGATCAGCGCGGCGTCGAGCGAGCAGAAGAGAAACCGCTTGCTGTCCATGGGTGTTCCACAGGCGGACGGCATATAGGGCTGGCCCGTCCGCAGAATCGTCGACCGACCCGCACGCAACCGCAGTGGATTCTTATCCCGCGCACCCCTACGAACGGACGTGACCGAATCGATACCGACCGGAAGCGGGCGTCCGAACGCTGACCGCCAGCGGGGACGATGACTCCCGGTACGCTTCCGCCGTCCTCGGGGATCGGCCGCGTCGCGCTGACCGTCGACGACCTCGACCAGACGGTCGCGTTCTACCGCGACGTCGTCGGACTGGCGGTCCGCTCCCGGGACGAGGACGTGGACGAGAGTGCGAACAGCGGTGGCGGCACGGCGACGCTCGGAACGACCGACCGACCGCTCCTCGAACTCCGCGCCGACCCGGACGCCCGGGCACGCCCCGAGACCGCGGCGGGTCTCTTTCACACCGCGTTTCGCGTCCCGTCGCGGGCGGCACTGGGCGACGCGCTCGAACGGATTCGCGGGCGGTGGCGACTCACCGGCGCGTCGGACCACCTCGTCAGCGAGGCGCTCTACCTCCGTGATCCGGCGGGTAACGGCGTCGAGGTCTACTGCGACCGCCCGCGCGAGGCGTGGCCGACGACCGACGACGGGCGCGTCGAGATGACGACCGAACCGCTGGATCTGGACGCGCTCGCAGCCGAGTCGACCGGCGACGGGACCGTCCCGGGCGGGAGCGACGTCGGCCACGTCCACCTCGAAGTGACGTCGCTCGATTCTGCTCGGGCGTTCTACGCCGACGCGCTCGGGTTGAACGTTCGCCAGGCGATGTCGGGCGCGCTCTTTCTCGCTGCCGGGGAGTATCACCATCACGTCGGCTGCAACGTCTGGAACGGCCGCTCCGCGCCCGCGGAGGGACGCGGACTCGCGTGGTTCGAGGTGGTCGTCCCCGGGGACGCGCTGGTGGCCCTTCGTGAGCGCTTCGAGGCGGCCGATATCACAGTTCGAACGCTCCCGGAGGTGGAGCACAGCGTCGGAGCAGCGGAAACCCGTGAGGGGTTCGCCGTCACCGACCCCGACGGGATCGAACTCCGGGTGCGGCCGGCCGGCGAGTGACCACAACCGTTTTCGCACGGGTCGTCGAAGGCCGAACCATGACGCGCGAGAATCTCGCGACCGCAAGCGACAGACTCGAATCGGCGGCCGACGCGGCGACTGACGAGGACGCGGCCGAGCGCCTGCGTGACCTCGCGGACCAGCTCGACAGCCTCGCCGAGCGCGAGCGTGGCCCCGACCACGGCCGACTCGCCCGCATCGAGAACGCGCTCGGCGACCTGCAGGAGACCGTCGGCGACGAGGCCGCCGCCGAGATCGAGGCGGCTCACGACTCCGTTATCGCCTTCCGCGAGACGGTCGAGGGCGTCTGAGACTGCCGGTCGGGGGCACGGCGGCGAACTTCCCGGTCGCAGAACCGGTCCGCAGTCGTGGACAGATCGACTCTTTATAAGTGAGTATGGTGTACCATGCTCCGCAACCACAACATAGATATCCACCCGCTCGTAATCGCCGATGGGTGTCAGAGGCATCCCACTTCGGACCACTCGCCGGCCACGGGGGAAGCGGCCGGCCGGCGAGGTCCCACCCATTTTAATCACGGCGGGTCGTATCGTGGAGCGATGCTGGACGGGGTCAACGTCGCGCTCGGCGTCACGGGGTCGATCGCGGCAGTGAAGACGGTCGAACTGGCCCACGAGTTGCGTCGCCGGGGCGCGGCGGTCAGGGCGGTCACCACCGACGCCGCCCGCGGAATCGTCCACCCCTGGGCGCTGGAGTTCGCTACCGACCAGCCCGTCGTCACCGAGATCACGGGGTCGGTCGAACACGTCGAACTCTGCGGGCGCGAGGGCTGGGCCGACGTGCTCCTGATAGCGCCGGCGACGGCCAACACCGTCGGGAAGGTGGCGGCGGCCGTCGACGACACGCCGGTCACGACGTGTGCGACGACAGCGCTCGGTGCCGGCGTCCCGGTCGTCGTCGCCCTCAATCGCTTCCCCGGCGACACCGAAAGCGAGGTCCAGGCCGTCCTCGATCACTGCCGCGACGAACTCGGCGTGCGCGCCGCCGAGTCCAACGTCTTCAGCGACGGCGGCGAGGGCGGCGTCGACCTCGCCGAGAACCTCGTCGAAGCCGCCGAGGAAGACTCCGACTTCGAATATCTGTACGACGCCGAGGACTCCCTCAAGGAGAAAATCGAGACCATCGCCACCGAAATCTACGGCGCCGACGGCGTCAACTACGTCGACGGCGCCGAGGACGACATCGAGCGCATGGAGGAACTCGGACTGGACGACGTCCCCGTCTGCATGTCCAAGACCTTCCACTCGCTGTCCGACGACGCCTCCAAGAAGGGCGTCCCCGAGGACTGGGAACTCGACGTCCGCGAAGTGTACCCCTCGGCTGGTGCCGGCTTCGTCG